>Ga0210394_10004612_pt1 | contig 15952 bp, 11 predicted proteins | sample IncBWC12MmetaG_FD_160121 | JGI IMG/M metagenome (GOLD analysis project Ga0210394, IMG submission 160121) | Forest soil microbial communities from Barre Woods Harvard Forest LTER site, Petersham, Massachusetts, United States - Inc-BW-C-12-M | ecosystem: Environmental > Terrestrial > Soil >... | reverse complement strand
GATCGACTCGAAATGCTGGCGGCGGTCGCCCAGAACCGGTGCCACGCGCACGATGCGCCATCCCTGAAGCTCGCGGAGGCTGGTGCTGACGTTGGACCGTGCAACGGATAGGGCATCGGCGATTTCCTCCGCCGAAAGCGGATGCTGCGAAAGGAATAGCAGCGCATGGACTTGCGCCACCGTCCGGTTCACGCCCCACTTCGTACCCATCTCTCCCCAGTGGAGGATAAACTTCTGAGCGGTTGGCGAAAGCCTCGATTTCGTAGTTTCTCTCATTTCAGTTAAGACCGAATATACTGTAACATCGGCTGCCTGTCAAGCTATTTCACCTGTTTACCTCCTCTGCCTTTGCGCTGAAAGTAAGCAGCAGACTTTGCGCTAGACGCCGTACTGAGACCGGCGTAAAATGGGTTTCGACATACAAAGCAACGCCCGTGACCGCCTTTGGCGGACGCGGGCGTTTTTTTTTGGAGGAGCGATGCCGCCGTTCACCCCTTATCGCACGGAAGCTGAAATCGAAGAGGTCGTACAGAGGTTTGAAACGTGCGCCTACACACCCCAAGAATTCTTCCACGCCAGGCATTTGACCGTAGCCACCTGGTACTTCCTAAACCTCGACACTAGAGCCGCCCAGGAACGAATGCGCGATGGCCTGCTTAAGTTCATCCGGCACCACGGAAAGAACGGCTACCACGAGACCATCACGGAATTTTGGCTCCGGCTGGTGAATCACCGCGTCCACCGGGCAGAAGCGGGCTGCGATTCCGTCGCGGTTGTGAATGAAACCGTGGTAGCTCTAAGCGACAAAAATCTCATCTACAAACACTTTAGTCGTGAGCTTGTGGAATCGACGGATGCAAGAGCCGGGTGGGTCATACCGGATCTCGCTCCCATGCCCCTTCGATAAGCGGGATCTTGACGGCGGGATTAACTGGCAGCGGTTTCGGCAGCTGCCAGCTCCGGAATTTCGATGTGAATCTGCGTGCCCTGCCCTTCCTGGCTGTGGATGTCCATCTTGAACTGATCGCCGTAGAGCAGCCGCAGTCTCTCGTGCACGTTGCTGATGCCGATGCCTTCGCCATATACCTCGGAGAGACGCTCCGCTGGAATGCCCAGCCCATTGTCCATGATCTCGATCAGCAGACGCCCTTCGCGGCGATGGGCGCGAACGTGAATCTGCCCGCCCTCGAGGCGTGGAGCCAGACCGTGCTTGATTGCATTCTCGATCATCGGCTGAAGCAGCATCGAAGGGACGAACGCGTCCAGAGTTTCCTCCTCGATTTCCTTGAAGATCTGCAGCTTGTCGCGTCCAAACCGAATCACTTCGATATCGAGATAGTCGTCAATGAATTCCAGTTCCTCGCGCAGTGGCACAAACGTCTCGTGCTTGCGCAGCAGCCGCCGCAGAATGTTCGAAAGTTTCAGCACCACGCCGCGCGCCATGTCCGGATCGAATCGAATCAGCGATGACACTGTGTTGAGCGTGTTGAACAGAAAATGCGGATTGATCTGGCTCGTCAACGCGTCCATGCGCGCCTTGAGGAGCAGTTGCTGGTTCTGTTCGAGGTTCATCTCGATGCGCGTGTTGTTCCAAATCTTGATTGCCATCGCGACGCACATCAGAGACGAAAGGACCACCAGCAGCACGTACCCCCAGTTGCTCGGGTGGATGGCGAAGAGCCAGTTCGAGGGAACTGCATCCGCCAGCTCCACCTGTCCCACCGCGAAAGCGGCCAACGCGAACAACGGCAGCATCGCCCAATTCCCTTTTCGCAATCGCACCAGGCCCCAAAGCCACCGCGGAACGCTGAGGAACAGGAACGGCCCGAAATGCCACACGTCTTCTTTTTCGGGCATCATGTCGCGAATCGTCCCTGCCAGCAGGCCCACCAACGCCGCCAGCGGGCTCGATAGCCATTCGTGATTTCCAAACGCCAGCAGACTAATCAGCGACCCTCCCAATAGGCCCACCATTCGCCCACCAATGAGTCCCATCAGAAACGAGCCTTCCAGCGTCAAATCGAAGAATCGATATCCTGCCAGGCGCAGCAGCACACCCATAGCCAGCGGCGGGGTAAGAAACAACAGCAACTGAACTTTCTGATCGGAGTCGCGGTTCTCGATAAACAGCAGTTTGCGAAACGACTTGAACCGCACCAGCAATGCCGCCAGCGCCGCCGCCCAGCAGACCTTCAGAATCAGCGTGAAGAGCAGGTCCTTCCCGCCCGAAAGTGTGCCCATGTCGTTCGCGATCAAACTCGAATCATCCTTCGCGTTACGTTAGCCAAAGCGCCTCACGAAGTAAAGTCCGACGCCTTGTTTGTATCGGTGGGAGTGGTCGCCGCGGCGACCACCCGCCGCGGACGCCCAACGCTCGCGCGAATTGCCTTGCGCGAACCCTGCTATAATCATCGATTCCATGAAGCTCAAAGGGAAATCCGGTGAAGCGCGGATCGTCGCCGAGGCGCGGCTGCCCACTAAATTCGGTCGATTCACAATCTACGGCATAAAAGGACGCAAGCCCTCCGAAGAAGCGGTGGCGATCCAGCACGGCAGCCTGCGCAACGGCAAAGCGCCGCTCGTCCGCATCCACTCCCAGTGCCTCACGGGAGACGTCTTCACGTCCCAGCGTTGCGACTGCCGCGCCCAGCTTGAATTATCCCTCCGCAAAATCGCACAGGATTCTTCCGGCGTGTTGCTTTATCTACCGCAGGAAGGGCGCGGTATCGGCCTGCTCAACAAAATAAAGGCTTATGAGCTTCAGGATGAAGGCCTCGACACCGTCGAGGCCAATCGCCGCCTTGGATTCGCCGCCGATTCCCGCGACTACGCATTTGCCGCCGAGGCTCTGAAGGCTCTTGGCATCCACGCCGCCCGCTTGCTCTCGAACAATCCCGAAAAAGTGAAGCAACTCGAAGACGCCGGTGTGCGCGTCGTCAAACGACTTCCCTGCCGCCCGCGCACCAGCCAGCTCTCCCGCGCTTACCTTCGAACCAAAAAAGATAAACTTGGCCATTTCCTCGCCGGCCTTTGATCGCCAAAGTGACGGTCATCGCTCGCGTTGACGGGATAGGTTACAGAGCGGAGAAAAGTGACACACCTCTAATCGCGCCAGATATGGTTGTGCTCGGCCAGCAGCGCGCCGTCAGGCGTTTGCGCAAGGCGCTGGAATCGAAATAGTCCCCGCCTTTCGCATACAGTCTTGTTTCGCCTGTAGACAAGCCAAAGAGTTAACCTTCATAGCAAAACAGTACAGCAGTTCCATAGGTGCATGCGAACTCGCATGCTACGGTCGCATTCAGTTAGACCAGTGTGGCTGACGACTGGCGCTTCCGTTTTGCGTGGCCAGCGAGCAAAGAATTGCCCTAAAATGCGCAAATTTTTCAACGATCTGAACATTCGCAGCAAACTCATCCTGCTGATCGGCGGGACCGTCTGCGCTTTGACGGCCTGCGTGCTGTCCGTGGTGTGGTTTCAGAGCTTGAAACAGGTTCGCGCCATCGTCCAGAACCAACTGGACGCCACCCGCCAGATGTTTGCCACGGCACAGCGCAGCCACTGGCGCGCGCATGGTTTTGAAGTTGCTTCGGTTGCCGCCTCCGCTGACGTGATCCAGGCGCTTGAGAAACGCGACAGCGAGGCCGCTTGCGCCGCTGTCAAGCGGCTGTTGAAGGCTCCGCGGCCTGATGCGCGTGACAGCCACGTCTTAAGCTACGTTGCCATTCGCCTGCCCGACGGCACTCCGCTGGCGGTGGCGGCTGGCAAACATCCGCCCTGCGATCCGGAGATGCTCTCCTGGCGCCTGCCGGATGCCCGTGGCTCGTTGAACGGCGTCGCGGAAATCACCACGTGGAGCAGTCCCGATCAGGGGCCTTTCCGCGTCTTTGTGGCCGCAGTTCCGGGCCGCTCCGGGCCGATAGGTTCGCTCGGGCTTGGATTCCAAGTGGATGATGCGCAGGCGCGCGACGCCAGCCAGCGTGCAGGCGTGGACGTGGTTTTCTGGCAGGAAGATGAACAAAACCAGGCGCATGTGCTGGGAATCAGCGATGCGAATTTGCGTAGCCACTTGACGAGTGTCCTCGACAAGCAACCGGACCTTCACAAGCCCTTCGATTTTGACAGCGCGCGCGGCGAATACGAAGTCGAGGAAGTGGTGGTCACTGATACCGGAATGACGACGCACAATCCGGCAGGACTGCACATGGCGCTGCTGGAGTCCGTCTCCGAACGCATGAAACCTTTCCGAGCGCTCGAGGAATATCTGGGGGCGTTGGCGCTTGCAGCCTTGCTTCTGGGCGTTGGACTTGGGTTCATCTTTTCCGGGCCGATCGCCACGCCGCTCGTCAATCTTGCGGTAGCGGCGCGAGATATCGAGCAGGGCAAATATGAGGTGATCGAGCAACTCCGCGCCAGCCACGCGGGGCGATTGGGAGCCACCGACGAGATCGGAGATTTGTCCCGTGCATTTATCGACATGGCGGGCGGACTCCAGCAACGGTTTGCCATGTCCAAGTACATGTCGCGCAGCGCTTACCAGATGCTGGAACAGAATGGCTCCGCGAATCCGGCTGGTGAGCGAAAGTGGATGGTGGTGGTTTTTTCCGACGTGCGCGGCTTCACGGCCTTTTCCGAGGACCGCGACCCCGCTATGGTCATTCAGCGCCTGAACGACGTTCTGGGCCTGGAAGCCGATGTGGTCCGCCGCCACGGAGGCGACGTGGACAAGTTCGTCGGCGATGCTATGTTCGCCTGGTTCTTCGGCCCGGACCGCTGCAAGCGCGCGGTTGATGCCGCCGCTGAAATCCTGGCGGAGCTCCACACGCGGTTCGCCGGAAAAGCCGGCACGGAGATCGGCTTTGGCATCCACGTGGGAGAAGTAGTGCTCGGAAGCATGGGCAGCCAGGACCGCCTCGACTACACAGCCATCGGGCGAAGCGTCAACCTGGCCGCGCGGTTGTGCTCCGCTGCGAAGGCCGGGCAAATCCTCGTTTCGCAGGCGGTAGCCACGGAGCTCGAGGGCACCATTCCGCTCAACGCGCTCCCCCCGGTGCCTGCCAAGGGCTTTCCAGAGCCCGTGCGCGTGTTTGAAGTAGACCTGGCGCCCTCCAAAGAACCTGTACCTGCCTAGCAGCTTCCGTCTTACCGGCCTCTGGCCCTGAAACAGGAGAAGGCCGAGACCTGCAAGAATGCCATACCCTCGCTCGCGTTGACTTGCTTCTGCTCGTAACCTAACATGTCCGCGCTAAAGTGAAGCCCCGCTCATGATCGGCCAGACCATCTCCCACTACAGAATTATCGAAAAGCTCGGTGGCGGCGGAATGGGCGTCGTTTACAAAGCCGAAGACACCAGGCTCCGCCGTTTTGTAGCGCTGAAGTTCCTCCCCGAGGACCTCGCGCAGGATCCCCAAGCCCTCGAACGATTTCAGCGCGAGGCTCAGGCGGCTTCAGCCCTGAACCATCCCAACATTTGCACGATCTACGAAATTGACGAATACGAGGGCCGCCATTTCATCGCCATGGAGTTTCTCGACGGACAAACTCTGAAACACCGCATCGCCGGCCGTCCTCTCGATATCGAAACGCTTCTCGATTGGAGCGTCCAGATTGCAGAAGGCCTCGACGCCGCCCACGCCGCCGGTATCATTCATCGCGACATCAAGCCTGCCAATCTTCTCATCACCAACCGCGGTCACGCGAAGATCATGGACTTCGGACTCGCAAAGCTCGCGCCGGTCCGCCAAGCCGTGGCCGAAGGCGCAACTGTTTCCGCAGGTTCCACCACCGCTGCGAATCTGCTCACCAGTCCGGGTACCGCGATGGGCACGATCGCTTACATGTCCCCGGAGCAAGTGCGCGGCGAAGAGCTCGACGCCCGCAGCGATCTTTTCTCGCTGGGCATGGTGCTATATGAAATGGGAACGGGCGTGCTGGCTTTCCCCGGCGCAACCTCGGGCGTAATCTTCGACGCCATCCTCAACCGCCCGCCGGTTCCACCAGTACGCTTGAATCCCGCTCTCGGTCCTGACTTCGAGCGCATCATCGAAAAAGCGCTCGAGAAAGACCGCAAGTTGCGCTATCAGTCCGCTGCGGAAATGCGCGCTGATCTAAAGCGCGCGAAACGAGAAACAGAATCGGGTCGGTCCCATTCGGCGCAATCGGCGGTGGCGCGTTCCGCTCCGTCAAACCGCCGGGCCTTGTACGCCGTTGACGCCGTCCTCTTGCTTCTCCTCGTCGGGGGCGCTATTTGGTATCAGAAGCATTCGGCGCCTCCTGCGGCAGCGGTTGCCGAAAAGCCGTCCATCGCCGTCCTTCCGCTTCAAAATCTCAGTACCGACGTCGACAGCGCCTACTTCAGCGATGGCATGACCGACGAAATCACCACCAAGCTCTCCAAGCTGCAAGGCCTCAACGTCGCCTCGCACTCTTCGGTCGCAGTCGTGAAGGCGTCTGACCAAAGTCCCGCCGAAACGGGGCGCAAACTAGGCGTGCGCTATTTGCTCGAAGGCAATGTTCGCAAGTCGGGCAATCAAGTTCGCATCAACGTCCATCTCATCGACTCGACCAGCGGGTTCCAGGTCTGGGCCGATGATTTTGTGGGAGAGCTCAAGGACGTGTTTTCGCTTCAAGAGCAGGCTGCGATCAAAATAGCGCAAGCGCTGAATTTGAGCCTTACACCGCAGGAACAGAAAGCAGTTAAACAACGCTACACGCAGAGCCCTGAGGCCTACGAAGCTTTTCTCATCGGCCGCGCCCTGCTCCTGTTTGAAACACGTGACAAATTCGAGCTGGCACGGAAAAATTTCGAACAGGCTCTGAAGTACGACCCCAACTATGCTCCCGCTTTGGCCGGGATCTCTCACGTGGAGGGCCTCTATTATCGCGACATCGAATCAAGCCCAGCTCATCTTCAGAGCGCGGAGGACTATGCCCGCCGGGCGATTGCTGCCGATCCCAATCTGGCTGAGGCGCATATAGCACTGGGCCAAACGTACGCGCTGCGATATGACTACGCGCGGGGCGTACCCGAATTTCGCGAGGCCATCCGCCTCGAACCCGAGAACTCGCTGGCGTGGGACCTGATGTCCTGGGCCCTTGAATACCAACAGCCTCCTGAACCGATCGAGGCGGAGAAGGCCGCCCGGGAGGCCATTCGCCTCGAACCATCCTCCTCGGCCGCACGTTATCACTTGGGCCGGGCTCTTCTGTTTCAAGGACGCTTTCCGGAAGCGACCGACGCGTTCCAGCGTGCGGGTGAGCTGGGGGATTCCACTTACAGGGACCTTGGACTGGGTCAGGTTGCGTTGGCCCAGGGCAATTATGATCAGGCTGTGAATTACATGGAGAGCGCGGCCAAGATAAAAAGAACGGCAATCCATTTGTTTTGGATAGGTTCGGCGTACTCAGCGAAAGGCGACAAAGACAAGGCGTTTGCCTGCATGCAAGAATCCTTTAAGCTGGGCTTCCGCGACTTCTCCGCCATCGACAACAGCCCGTATCTCGCAAACCTCCGCTCCGACCCGCGCTACCAGCAACTCAATCAGCAATACCGCAAATAATTGGCGTTACGCCGCGGGCTGCGTGTGGAATATTCTAACGGCAACTTCCCGCGCCCGCCACGGCCGCTTCCTTGACCGCACCTCCAAGCCAGAGTAGCCTCTCCTCGAAAATCGCTTTCGCATCCAAAGGAGACTCCCGCGATGGTCCCTCTCGCCGCACTCTGGCTCCCGATTCTGCTCTCCGCAGTCATCGTCTTTGTCGCCAGCTCCATCATGCACATGGTTCTGCCTTACCACCGCAGCGACTACCATCCGCTTCCCGACGAGGACAACGTTCTCGCCGCGTTGCGAGGTGTTGGTCTTTCGCGGGGTCTTTACAACTTTCCGTTTTGCACCCACCAAACCATGAAGTCGCCCGCAATCCAGGAAAAATTCAAGCAGGGACCCGTGGGCTTTCTGACCATTTACTCCAGTGGCCCTCCGAACATGTCGAAGTTTCTCGGACTGTGGTTCGGCTATTGCCTCGTCATCGGCTTCTTCGTCGCGTATCTCGCCGCGCACACCGTTGCGCCCGGTGCCGGATATCCCGCCGTGTTCCGCGTGGTCGGCACGTCGGCGTTTTTGGCTTATGGCTTGGGAAATCTGAGCAACGCCATCTGGAAGGGCCAGCCATGGAGCATGACTCTGAAGGAAGCCTTCGACGGACTCATCTTCGCCTTGCTGACCGCAGGAACTTTTGGATGGCTCTGGCCGCACTAAGATCGCCAGTCTTGAGGGTTTCCGTCGCTGCGCGCTCGACATTCAATCCGCGCGCTGTCATCCCGAGCGAGTCCGCCGCGGCGGACAACTAGGGACCTGCTGTTTCCCCTTTTTGTAGGTCGCGGCTTTAGCCGCGATGTGACCGATGAAGTTCAGATTCCCACCTCGCTGCCGCAGGCCTTCGCGGAGGTCGAAGACCGCAGCGAATGCTTTTGCAGGTTGGGGATTGTGCGGCTCAACTAAACGTGCACAACTTCCGCAAGTTCCAGATAGCGACAAAGCGCGTTGGCAAGCTGCATCTGTCTCGGGCTCCTGCATTCCGGCTCAAATAGGCGCGGGCTCCCGACCAAAATCACGTTCGACATCGCCCTCGAAGTCGCTACATTCAACCGGTTCAGACTGTACAAAAACTCCATTCCTCGCGGCGCATCCTCAGGCGAAGACGTCGTCAACGAATAGATCACCACCGGCGCTTCTTGCCCCTGAAACTTGTCCACGGTTCCTACTTGGACGCCCGGCAGCCGCGCCGCCAAATCGCCCACCTGTGCGTTGTACGGTGCCACCACCAGAATGTCTTTCTCGCGCTTCAGCGGCGCGCTGTTTCCTTCGCTACGAAACCACTTAACGCCCGGCCGCAGCAAGCTCTCCACAATTTCCGCCACCGCATCCACTTCTTCCGCCGACGAGTTCGAATTCCCCTGATGCTTCACCGGCACAAACCACAGTCCCGCGCCGCCAAAAACCGGATGGCCTGCCAACTTCCGATTGCGCGCCACCACGTTCGAATCGAGCCTGCTCTCGTAGAAAAGCTCGGACGTGAACGCGCAAATTTTCGGATGCAGGCGATGCGTCGCCGGCAGCAACAGACCCATTTCGGGGCGAATCGTCTTGTACTCGCCGAGCAAATGTTCCAGGGCACTCTTCTCCGCTCCCGGCGGATGGCTGCCCTTCAACGGGCGTTCCAGCTGCTGCGGATCGCCAATCAGCACCAGATTTGTTGCCGCTTGCGACACCGCCATCACGTCCGCTAGCGCCAGTTGGCCCGCTTCGTCAATGAACAGCGTGTCAACGGCCCCGCTGAAATCCTCTCGCGTCCACATGAATGAAGTGCCACCAAGCACGTTCGCCGCCCCTTTGCTCAGCGCTTGGAGTGCCTCCTCATTCTTCTTCGTAACGGCGATCCCCTCAATTCCCTCCACTTCGTCGCCCTTCGTCAGCTTTTGCATGCACCGCACGCCTCCGATCTTCACGTCCTCGGCGGCTTCCATCACCTGCCGTAACACTTTTTGAATCACCTTGTGACTTAATGCTGTCACACCCACTCTCTTCCCTGCCTTTATGAACTCACAAATCATGTGCCCGGCCGTGTAGGTTTTCCCCGCGCCCGGCGGTCCTTGAATCGCCAAGACCGACTCGTCAAGTGCGCTGCTAATCCGGCAAGCAGCTGCAACTGTCCCCTCCAGTGGTTTCGGCGCGATACCCGCGTTCCCGCAGAGTCGCGGCGCCTTTCTCAGCAACAAATCGCGGCCGGCCCGATACGCCCCCATCCCGTCTACGTTGTTTTCGATTACCCATTTCCCCATACGAAATAACGCATCCGCGAGCACGTCGGTATTCCTCGGCGAGTCCCAAACGAATACGGCTGGGGGATGCACTGCCGTCATGTTCTGCGTCTTCTTGATGTCGATTGTCCGATTCGCTAAATCGATCGCCACTACCGTCCCGACTTGGTCTCCAGGCTTTTCCGCTGTTTCTTCCTCGTCTTCACCTTTGTCGGTGACAGCTGTCTTCCCGTTCTGTTCTTCGCGGCGATATACACGGTCGCCCTTTCGCACTGCGGTCTCCTGTTTCTCAAATCTGTACCGGTGTACGGGTGTTCGCCCCTTTGCCGGAATTTGTTGCAGAAATTGCAGCCCGGCCAACCCGGCGCGTTCGTCCATCAGATCCTCGTCATCCAACTCCGCCAGCCGGTAGCCTTCCCACCAAGTCGCTTTGTTCTCTCGACGGTGCCAGTCCAGCAGCTGCGCCAGCATCCACCGCGCATCTTGTTCTGGCGTACGATTCTTCACGTCGGCTGGCACGTCCGCCGTCAGCTTCGCAACCAGCTCCGCTACGCGCTTCTGGCGCTCGTCCAACTCCTCCGCAGGTGCGCCGTCTCGCAACTCGGGTCGCGCAATCGCCGCGCCTCCATCCACCAGCTTCTGCCGCTGGCCCTCCAGCCAATCCCGCAGCTCCGCCGTCGAACGGCAATCCTCGCCGTTGTACCCTTCGAGCGCCTCCCGCATCCCCTCCGCCAACTCGCCTTCCCATCCCAACTCCAGCCGGTGCTCGACGTATCGCATCGCCGCGCGCGAAGTCTCCAGCGGCGTCCGCCGCTGGAATCCGTAAAACGCCTCCAGTTTCTTCAGCGAGTATTCCTCTACGCTCGCGCGCAGCGCCTGCTTGAAAATTGTGTGCAGATCGACGAACAAATGCGCGCGCAGCATGCGGTCGATTTCATCCTCGCGCGTCGTGTAAATCCCCATCAGCCGCTTGAACGCGCCCGGCTCATACGCTCCAAAGTGATAAACGTGCATCGCCGGGTCCGCCGCCCACCGCCGCATAATCTCGTCCACCAGCCACTGGAATCCGCGCTTCTCGTCCTCGGCGCCAAAAGCCCAGCGCTTTTCGTAGATCCATTCGCTGCGCTTCCCCTCGCCCGGCGCACGCGCCACAAATCCGAACAAGTATTCCAGGCCGTGCTCGCCCGCAAACCGGTCGCCCTCCAAATCCACAAACACATCTCCCGCCGAAGGCTCCGGCAGCCTCGCGAAGCCCATGTCGTTTTCCAGCTTGAGCGCTTCGTAAATATGTTCGTTTCGCTCGCGCCCCTCCACTTGCACGCGGGCCTGCTCGCGGATCCGGTCGTAGCTTTCCTTCGACCCGTGCGCCGGCCGCTCTTTCAGCGGCAACGGCATCGCCGCCAGTTTCTGCATCGTTTCCGTTTGCCACACTTCCAGCTGTTTTCTTTGCAGGCGCCGAATCCCGGCCACCAGCGACAAATGATCGTCCGCGCGCCTGCGTGCATCGCACTCCTGAAACCATTGGCACACTTCGCAATGGGGGCAAGGCTCGGGATAAGATTCCGCAGCCTCTCCGTCGTCACACGCTTTCGTGAGCCGCGCCTTCACGTACCGGTGGTAGGCCGCATATTCCGCGAACCGGTATTTCTCCGCCTCGTAATTCTTCCCCGGGGTGACGACGTGCATGAACTCTGGCTCCGCACCCTGAATCTCCGTCAGTAGCTCCGAGTAAAGCGCGAGCTGCAGGATTGTCTCCGCCTTCGTCTCGCGCGACAGCTTGCAGTCGTAGACCTCGTACGACCAGTCTCCCAGCCCGCTCCGCTTTGGCACCCTCCGCAGCACGTCGGGCCGCCCAAACCAACGCCCCACCGATATGCTGCCCTGCGCAATAACTTCAATCCCTCGGCGCATGCTCGAGAGCGTTTCGCTAAGAGACTCCCGCTCGTCTCCAACTCCCCGAAACTCTGCGAATGAAAGCTGTTGATCCCGTAGCGACTTCAGGTAGGCCGCCTCATGTCGCAGGCCCAGTTCTTGAATCACGTGCAGGTTCGGTGCCTGCCATTCCGGTTTCGCTCTTTCGCCGCGCGCAACGCTCAGGTCAAGCCGTGTCAAATGGCCGCAGGACAGGTGGTTGCTCAGGTCAGTGGCCGAAAGCCGAATTTGTTCGGATTCAATTCTCATGTTCTTGCAGCAGCGGCATTTGAAGATGGACGATCTGAGGGATTCCTCGCTTCGTTCGGCTTCGGCCGTTCGATCCTCTCGACACACGCATCATATCAGTTCGGTAATTTACCTCGTCTCACATTCCGCTTCGCCCGGCGTTCTGTTGCTGCGCGCTCGACATTCAACCCGCGCGTCGTCATCCCGAGCGAGTCCGCCCCCGCGGACGACGAGGGACCTGCTTCTTATTCTCGCCTGTCATCCCGAGCGAAGCCGAGGGACCTCTCTCGCTCTTTTTCTTCGCATTCAACTTTGCCTTTGATTCCTCGTTTCTCATTCTCGCCTGTCATCCCGAGCGTAGCCGGGGGACCTCTCTCGCCTTTCATCCTTCCCTCCACAGTTTTCAATTACTCGATAAGTCATAATCAAGCGCGACATCATCGGTGCTATGCTCGCTCCGAATCATGAACAACCCGCCGCCATCCCCAACGCAACCGCCGCCAATCTACGCCGGCTTCTGGCTTCGTTTCGCGGCCGCTCTGATCGACTCTCTGGTACTGTTCTTTCCGTTCTGCGTGGCCGCACTAATCGGAGTCGTATTTGTGAGATTGCTGAGCGCGGCAAGAGGCTATGACCCCGCGGTGGGAATTATCATAGTCTGTTCCACGATGTCGATCATCGTCAGCTGGCTCTATTTTGCCCTGACGGAAAGCTCATCCTGGCAGGCGACTGTAGGAAAAAAGGCGCTTGGACTTTATGTGACTGACATCGACGGACGCCGTTTAACTCTGAGTCGAGCCACCGTCCGAACCTTCGCAAAGTTCCTTTCGACCATCACCGTCGGCATCGGCTACATTCTTGCGCCTTCACCAAAAAGAAACAAGCGCTCCACGACATCGTTTCGAATTGCCTCGTCCTGCGCCGCCCGCGAGCCGAGCGGTAAAACTGAGGAGCACATGGACGCAGTTCCAAACAAAGTTCCATACAAAGTCTGCGTTGTAGTCGATCGCGAATTCGGGGAACGCCTAGCAGAGATCGAGCCGGGCGTGCCGGTCTGGATCGTGGACACGCCCGCCAACAAACCCGTGGCCCAGCGCCTGTGGAAGGAGCGCCCTCACGAAAGCCATTTGACGGGCATCACTACATTTGACGATTGGAGTCCTGTCTCTCCCGAAGACCTCCTAATCGGAGAACTATACATGATCGATCTGCATCACGGTTCCTACTCGACCGCGACACCCTACACGATCATCGAAGTATTTGGCGCTCCGCTAAGCGAGAAAATCAAAGTGAACCTGGCCGAATATGGCTTCAATGAATTTCATTCCGCCGCGACGGGTTTTTCCGCCGTCCGCCCAGCGCGCACCACTTAGCCCAACTCGCTCTAGCCACTAGCGAGACTTGACGTATCTCCCCCCGCCATGCCGCACCAAATTCCACTTCTCCGCAAGCGCGTTTATCGGGACTTCGTGGGCTTACTTGGCGCAGGATTCGGACTAGGGGGAAACGCCTCAAGAACGGAGTCCCCTTCCACAGTCTGCATGATGAATTGAGCGTCGAACAGTCCCATCTGACCAAAGCCCAGAAAATCAGCCCGGTCCGCATCTTTCCGTTTCAAATGGAACGCATGTATATCGTCCCGGACCGCATCAATTCTTCCAGTGAAGGTTGCGGCGACGCGATGGAAGGTGAACGAATCGGCGTTGTCTTTCAAAGAGCGTTCGTCCGCTTTGGCTCGGGCCCTCATTAATTTCTGAAATCGCTGGAGGTTTGAATCCTGGACCAATCTCACTGGCACTGGCAGTATCAGTCTTCCCTCAGCATCTTCCGAGCCGGGCCTTGCTCCGCCGTTCACTGTGACCACCAAATCCGGAGGTCCTTCCCCATTTCCGTATGCAAACCAAAGTGAGCCGGAACACCGATCTGCGCCCAACTCCGAGTATTCAAAATTCCCGGACGCGTATCCATGAATCCGCACCATCTTGTTATTGAATGCCGCAGGATGCTCTAGGATGGCACATACCGTAGTAGCAATTGGCTTCTGGCGGGCGGCCAGTTGCGATTCCTGCTCATTCACAGGTATTACGCATGCCAGCATTCCAGTTTCCGTCCTACCAAGACGCACGGGTTTGATGCACGTCGTCACCCTTATGCGATTCTCAGCGAACACCTGCGACTTCTTTCCCAAGCCAAGGTTGAGTAATCCTCTCGAATCGTACAGAACTTCGTAGATATTGCCGTCTCCGTCGCCAGCCAACCCGTATGCGGAATGGGAATGGAAGAATCCGACCGGACCTGATACCGGACCTGAGAACAGCACAAGGAAAGGTTTACGTTCGTCAAATGCCGTCTTGGCACAGAGTGACGCCTTGCCGTCCGGTTTATACATGCTTGTACTTCCGCAATCGATTGTCTGGCCACTGTTTGAGGAGGATAGCGACGCCAACTTCTCGCTGATGAGTTGATCCTCTGGGTCAATTTGGACACTTGCGCGCGTTGAAGATAGTAGCGCGACGCCGAGGAGCACCAAGACCCACGAAAAGCCAGCTTTCATTTTCCGTCTCGGCCAAACAACGCTGGATGCCGCGCCCTGTGATTTCCAGGGTGCGGGTTTTTCTTGCGGTTGTATGCCTGCCTCGCCTAACGACCGCAAGACACAAAAGAAGAACCGGCGTTGGGCATCAATGGGGGCGCGGTGATTGGAAGAAAAATTCCGCTTCCACGCCTTTGTCGCCGCACATTGCCGGATGGAAGGCTGCGCCGCGGAGTTTCTCTGCCGCGTAATCGTTCTGAACGATAGCGCCGTGCTTATCGTAGAGCTTGACACCCTGCACCTTGCCGTCGCTTCCCACATCGAAAACGACGAGCGAAAACTCCGACGTGGGGCTTCCGTCTACGGTAAGCACCGCATAAGAGCGGTTGGAGGAGGCGGGCCTCCAACCGACTAAGGGTCGTCCACCGGGCACGAAGTAAGGAAACTTTTCGCCGGGACACCACGGCATCGAGCCGGCGTCTTCGGGTGGTTTGAACGCATCGGGCGGCGGATTTTCCAGCGCAGTAACCGAATCAACGTTCAACTCGAGTATAGTTTCGCCGTACTGAGAATATCGGATGTGATGGGGGAATCGTTTCAAGCCCAGAGTCAAGTAATCACCGGACAGAACGTTCAGTTCGCGAATTTCATCCTTGATACGCAAAGGGAGTCCGGTGCTGACATCAAGGCAGATTTCCCGATGGGCATAGATGTTGAATGTTATGTCTACGCAGCGCGCTGAGGTTCCTTTCACGTCTTTCTGGCGCCAGGCGGAAATGGAACCTTGGTCGACACTGAGCCACCGGTAAAGATCGAGTACCGCACTCAGATTCACCAAGGGGATCGTCCCTTGGTAGGGCGTCTTCCTCCAAATCCGCTCACCAACCACAAATTGGACCGTGGTGGTCCCGAACCAGTTGACTTCCTCGCGCCAACGATCCTGGGCGGCATAGAGCAGCGTAAGTTGTCCGTCGGTGGCTTTTCCGTGTTCGTCGAACGATTTCACGCGCGCGCTTAACCGGAAGGGCATGGTCTGCGCGTCGTCCCAGTTTGTGGCGTCAAACGCAGTCTTGACGAGCGAAGTCCCGTCTTTTTCAGAGAAGGAGAGGGGCGAGTCGTCATCAGTGGATGCGGCCCGCATCGCGGGGAAGCTCGAACCGAAGATGATGAAAATCGCTGCCGAGATGAGTACTCGGTGCATAACGTAGCGCCTAAGTTAGCACGGGCTCAGGCGGCGCGCAATCATCTACGCTTCTTCGCTCTGAGAGCGGGTGGGCAGCTCACCCTTCGCAGCGAAGCGTTCGCACAGCACACGCAGTCAATTTCCGTCGCAGCCAAACAACGCTGGGTGCCGCGCCCTGTGATTTCCAGGGTGCGGGTTTTTCTTGCGGTGTATGCCCGCCTCGCCTAACGACCGCGTCGGAATCCCTCCCGGTTACCCC
>Ga0210394_10004610_pt1 | contig 15957 bp, 17 predicted proteins | sample IncBWC12MmetaG_FD_160121 | JGI IMG/M metagenome (GOLD analysis project Ga0210394, IMG submission 160121) | Forest soil microbial communities from Barre Woods Harvard Forest LTER site, Petersham, Massachusetts, United States - Inc-BW-C-12-M | ecosystem: Environmental > Terrestrial > Soil >... | reverse complement strand
TCGCTTCCATTCGGGCACCAGTTGCAGGATCTTGTTGATCGCGTCGTGCTTCTTGCGGGGCCCGAGCTTGATCCCGGCGATCAGCAACTGGTCGATGGCTGGCAACAAACGAGGGTTAATTGCCGGCTGATTCCGAATGCTCTGGACGACCCCCGACATACAGAAAAACCATCCTCAGGAATGCGAAGGTGAGTGCTATCCTGACGCGTTTCTCTGGTTGATCGATTAGTTTTCTTCCCGGTGGTCGGGATTCCGGGCAGGAGCTCAAAACAGGGAACTTAGGATGCGCGCATCAGGTTTGAAGAGAGTCGCATTGCCCGAAAAACCGTGCAGGGTAGCAGGGCTTCGCTGGTCTTAATAATCTTTAGTTTTCTTGGCGAGTTACTCTCGAAGGATTCAATTGCTTTTCTGCGGATCGAGCTGGAGCAGATCTTCTGAAACCGCGAGGATGCAGGATTGGCCTTCAAACTGAATTCGATCCGCGGAATACGCGGTGACCCTGATCTCCCCTGATTTCATGCGAAGGCGAGTCATGATGTTTCGAACGGGTCCACCTTTATAGAGCTGGGCGATCATGAACTCTCGATCCGCCGGGTACTCCCAGATCCGTAACTCATGGACGGTACGTCCAAGCACCTCGGCGCGAGAGTAGCCATATCTTCGTTCGAAGGCGGCGTTTACATCAATGAATTTCCCTTCCTTCACGGTCGTGATGGAAAACGAAATCGGACTCGACTGAAACACTCTCTGGAACTTCTCCTCTGAAGACCTGCGGCTGTCTTCCGACTGGACTAAGGCAGCTTCAGCTTGTTTGAGATCGGCCAGGCGCTTTTCAAGCGTCTCCCCGTAGATACGCGCGGTTTCGTAAAGCCTGGCATTTTGAATTGCGGCCGCTGCCGGAATTGCCAGCAGTCGGGCGCGCCGGAGATGGTCTTCGGTAAAACGGTTAGGATCACGGTGACCGATGGAAAGCAACCCCAGATAATCGCCAGTGGAAACCAAGGGCACCGACAACCAGGAACGGAAGTGTTTATGTCCTTTAAAGTTCTGCCATCCTTCTTGGTTCTTTGTATCTCCAATCAGAACGCTCTTTTGTTCTGTCAGGACGCGGTGAAGGAAAGTTGATTCGTCGGCAACGATTGTGAGCGGGGCCCTGGGGGATTGCTTTGGAGTCTCCGGGCAAGACCTTTCCCCAAGAGCGAGCACATGCGGGCCACCTTCTGTAACCAGTACCCGTGCACAATTGTATGGAACCAGTTCTTCGAGGGATCTCAGCAGTGCATCCATCACGAAATCCATCCGCAGGTCTTCGGTCAGCGAAAGAGTCGCTTTGCGCAAAGCCTCGGCTTCCGCCCATGCTGATTTCGCCAGAGCCAGGTTGGCTGCAACTTGCTCTTCCGCTTCTTTCTGAGCGGTGATCTCGAGGGCAGTTCCGACCAGCCGGCGGATCTTGCCCCCGGCATCCCGCACGGGAAACCCGCGAGCCCATACCCAGCGAATATCGCCTTGGGGTCGAACGATCCGGAATCTCTCATTGAACTGTCCGTTCCGTGTTGCTTCGTCAAGTTTGGTGAGCACATGAACACGGTCTTCGGGATGGATTAACTCTTCGTAAGAAGAGGGATTATCTCGCAATGATTCACAGGAGCGGCCGGTGATCGTCTCGTAGGCCGGGTTCACGAAGAGGGCCTGCTTGCTATCGGCGTCGATCATCCAGAAGATTTCCTGAATGTTCCTGGCCATCTGTTGAAAGCGTTCTTCGCTTTCGAGGAGCGACATCTGCGCCCGCCGGCGTTCCGTGACGTCGCGGAGAATCATGACGTGCTGGCCGGGCAAGCAATCCGCCTTGGCCGTGAACTCCACGAAAACTGACGACTGGTCATTCTTCACGAGTTCGGCGTCGCTCTGCTGGAACTTCTGGGCGAGGAGTTGTTGCCAGCCTTCCTGGAATTGGTCAGAATTCTTATAAAATCGGTCAATGGGTTCGCCGATCAGTTGCGGGCGACCAGTCCCGAAGAGTCGCTCGGCTGCGGGATTGGCCTCACGACAGTTCGCCTGGTCATCAAGGATCAGAATGGCATCCAACGCATTTTCGAAGACCGATTGGAATTCGCGCTCGCTCGTGTTGAGGGCGCCCTTGATCTGACCCTCTTCTTTTTGCGCCCAAAACAGGAACTTGGACAGCAGCAGCACAACGGTTGCGAAGGCCGCGAGCAGGCCCAGGAGCAGTACGGACGGCAGTTCAGCTCCGCGCAGCCGGTACCCAAGTGTCAGCGCGATGAGGGCGACCGAGACGAGGCTTACGGTGACGGAAGCCACGCGCCAGCCGAACTGCTTACCCTTCGCGGGAAACATTGCACGGCGGAGTCGTTCGGCCGGCTCCATGGAAATGCCACGCATGGGAGCTCTCGCTACAACGGACAAGTCTGAGACGAAGTTAGTTTAGTGCGTTTCGCCTGTCTCTGGCAGATGGTAGGCGGATGGTGCGGCACGGTCAAGTTTCCTTACGCGCGGTGGCGACCCGCTCTCCTTATTACTGCGCCGCATTCGAAAAAGACCGGCGCACTGCGTATGTTGATGTGCTTTACAAGCCAATCGTACCGGTCTTCCAAGGCTTGCGGGTCGTTCAGATCATGACCGGTGTCATAGTACAGGACCTTCTTTGGGTCGCTCGCGGCGGCTTCATACTGGTGTATTGATGTCTTGTCGAAGTACTGCTCGTAGTGAGTGAATTGAAGCAGCAGAGGGATAGGCGCTGCGTGCCTGACGAAGTGGATGGCGTCGATGTCACTGGTGACCTGGGAATACTTCTCCAGTTGGCCCGCAGGCTGATTCTTGCGGAAATCGACCATGCCTGGATCCCACCTGCTGGTCTTCCCTTCTCTTGAACACGGGATGGCGGAGGAGGCTATCGGTATCTCTTTGGAGTTGCTCCCTAGCCAGAAGAATCGGTTTGGGCGAAATTGCTAACCCCGACAACCATTGAAATACCCGGGGGTTGGATTGGAGCGTCAGACTTGAGCCTTCCGCTTCTGCGATCGTTTGCATGGCGCTGTGCTAATGCACCTCCCGGCAACATGGCAGCTGCGGTCAGAGCCGACCCTTTGGCGAGATTCAGAAAGTTCTTCTTGTGCTCATACTCGTCACCCCGGTGGCCTCGAAAGCACTTGATGTGAAGGCCATCTCCCGGAGTCAAAGTTCTCCGCTAATGAACTGGGCTCGGCCGTAGCCGAAAGACCAGTCTTCATCAGCATTCTGCGTAATTGAAACAACGACGTCCGACGCCTTGATCCCACAGCGCTGAAGTAATTCCTGGCACAGCAATTCGTAGAAATTCTGTTTTTCAAACCCGCTTCGCGGCCGGGTCGTCACTTGCACCATGACAACCTGTTCGGTGCGCGGTATGCCCAGTCCCGTATCCTCGATGATTATTTCTGTCGCAGGATGTTCATGCACAATCTGATAGCGGTCCCGTTCTGGCACTTTGAACGCGGCAAGCATGGCGCAGTGTATTGCATCCAGCAATTCTTTCAATTCTGCTTCGCTGCGTCCCTCAATCACATCGACTCTAAGTAGTGGCAATGAACGGGTCCTTTCGCGGTCAAACTATTTGCGTTGTCTGGTACGGTTGAACCGGTTGCATTGGTAAAGCGTTCAGGCTTTGACATATGAGTTCCTCACTCCAGAATTTCGTGTTGCAAGGTTGGTAAGTTGAACCGAATGCAGCGGGCGTCCACTGAGCGCCCAACTCAGGATTTCTTACCCCTTCCACTGCGAGCTCCGGATGACACTACAGAAGTTGATGCGCTGGAACTTTGGATCCTTGTCCGCCAGCACATCTGCCTTCACATTACCGAATGTCGTCTCAGGCTTGTGCTTGATGCCGTCGAAAAAGGCCTTAATGATGTCCTCTTTAAAGTGCTCGGTGCGGGGATACGCGGCTACGATCGCTTCGCGATCGGCGTCGGGAAATTCCGAGTAGGCAATTCCGAGAACGTCCATCTCGACACCGTTCGTCAACAGCGCAACCACCGGAGGCATGTACTGCGGAATTCCCGGCGTAGTGTGCAGTGCGATCGCCGTCCAAACAGTGTCGATCTCCAGCTGAGGAATATTGCGCTCGCGCAGAAATGATCGCGCGGTATTGGCACCGTCCACCTCGAACCGATCCGACTCACTGCTGTAGCGCGGAGTCAACCCCATGTCGTGGAACATCGCGGCAACGTAAAGCAGTTCAGGATCGAACTTCAGTCCGCGCCGTTTTCCCGCAAGCGAGGCGAAATAATACACACGAGTCGAGTGGTTGAACAGCAACGTAGACTCGGTCTCATGCACCAACTCCGTGGCTTCTCGAGCGAGTTTGCTGTCGGGGATCATCACCTCTGAGATCGAGGTTCCCTTTGCCAGGTCTTTTATTGTTGTGGACATCTTGAATCTCCATTCAGTTCCAGTGCATGTCCTCTTCCAAAGGACGTCAACGGCCAAATCGCCTGAGAATTCGTCGACGAGGCCTGTTCTCATTCGATTAACGGCATACGTCGATCTACCGCAGCGGTTGATGTGTCGAGATGGGGACTCGCTGTCAGCATATGGACTCGGTCTGGAGCAATAACCTTCCAACGAAGTGAACGCTCGTAACCCACATAGGTGTCGGTCAAAAGGTTCATCCGAACGGGCAATCGATTTGAATGGCTGATCCGAGGTTGCACCGTCATCGTGGGAGCACGATGCTTTGTTTCAGCCGGAGCCGCGAGCCGGCTATCGCGCGATGTTTGGTCTGGGCTATACGGATGCGTTCCAGTCGTTGCACGTGGGCAAAATGGGAGGCTTCACGTTTTAGGATTACTTTCGGCAGGCGTTCCAAAACAATCGAGGCATACGAATCGATCACTTCTTATTATCTCCGACACTGGGAGATCTACTCGAACGCTGCGACATAGATAGGGGATTTCGGGCGCCGGAAAAGCCCTCTGACCACACCCCCATAATTGTGACGCTATCCGATCTGCCGTAATCTCCCATGTGCGGGCGCTACCGACTGTTGCAGCCAGGTTTGCCGAGCCATCGCTCGCCGGAGGAGCCCTGTCGAGTCTGAAAGACCCCCAGCGCCGCCTCGATATTCGTGCAGGATCACAGGCGGAGCCGAATCCACGAACTCGCTGCGGTGGTGTTCCCCGAGGCCAAAAAGATTGGTGCCCCAGCTGACGTCGCCAAGACCAAAGCAGCCGATGCTTTGGTCACAGGCACAGACCTATCATCAACGGAGAGTTTGTTTTGATCGACTAAACAGCTTCACGCAAGGGTACGGAGGCTTTCAACAGAGTACCCGTGGAATCGGACTCGATTCCCAATCTGCCTCCTAACTCCTTGAGCCTTTCACGCATACCGGCAATTCCGACTCCGACATCCGATCCACTGCCATTCATTTTCGCAAGTCTCTCGGCTGAAATTCCCTTGCCATAGTCCCTGACTGAAAGGGATATTACGTTTTGGTCGAGTTGCAGGAGCACATCGACCGTGGCAGATCCCGCATGTTTGGTGATGTTCGTCAGACTCTCCTGCAGGACCCTGAATAAAACAATCTCAACCGAGCCGGGAACACGAATGCGCTCCGGCAGTTGGAGCTTGACCTGGATAGGGCTGCGTTTATTAAATCCGTCGATGTACCAGGCCGCGGCCGCAGCAAAACCCGCCTCATCAAGAAGCGGAGGATGCAAGAGATAAGACGTGGTCCGGATTTCCCGAAGGGCCTGATCGGCAAGCCCATTTAGTTCGGCAAAAAAATCGCCTGTTTGAGGGTATTGCGCCACCGCATTTTCCAGCGTACTCAGGGTGATTTTCAACGCGGTCAGCGTTTGGCCGACGGTATCGTGCAAGTCCCGCGCAACACGCCGCCGTTCTTCGTCTTGAATGCGAAGCACGCTCAACGAAAGCTGTCGTAATTTTTCTTCTGTCTTCTGGTGAACGCGGACTTCTTCTCGAAAAGCAGACAAAGTATTTTCTAGTTCTCTCGTTCGCTCCTGGACCTGGCGCTCCAAGTCGCCTTGAGCCTTGCGCAGTGCTTCCTCGGCGCGCTCAAGTCGAACGTTCCTTTGGACAAGATCTCTCTGGGCATTGATCAGCTCATTGTTCACGCGGGACAGCTCGCTATAAAGACGATCGCCGCTATCCACGTCACCCAAAGAATCTGCGCTCATAACATCCGTTTCGAGCCTCCACGATCGGGCTCCAGCCTCAGCGATCCGTCGTCTTGCGCACATACTACGCTACCTGGCACCAGCCATTTTATCGTCGAGCCCGCCTATTAAAGATATTGCGTCGGAGGCATTTTGGGCCCAGTAATCGGCTCCCACATCGCGCCAGAGACTTGGCGCGATTTTGAAAGCATAACCGCCGACCAGAATTCTCGTCGGCGGATTCGACAAACGCACCGCCGCGATCACCTCCCGCACGGCGGGGATGTGGAAAGTCATGGAAGCAGAGACGGCGAGAATATCGGAATGGTTGTCGCGAAGCACATCGACAATGCCGGCTGTCGGCACATTGGCGCCGAGGTAGATTGTGTTCCAGCCTTCCATCTCAAGGAGGTCGCAAAGCATGCGGGCACCAATTTCATGCAGCTCCCCACTCACGCAGGCAGCCACAATCGTGCCTCTGAAAGTTCGATCCGAACGAAAAATGTAGGGATAAAGCTGCGACATAATGAGCTGCGTGGAAGCGGTGCAATAGTGCTCCTGAGCGACGCTGACAACGTTCGATTGCCAGAGGCGGCCAATCTCGTACTGGCAAGGCTCAAAAACATGGCAATAGATTTCCTTGATGCTGACTTCGTTTTCCACGGCTCGCAAAATGAGAGCCGATGCCGAGTGTCGGTCGTAGCGAAGAAGCGCGCTCAGGTATTGGTGGGCAAACTCGGCCAGGGGTTGTCCAGGGTCGAGAAATGATGAGTTTTCGTTTGCGAGCGTCAGACTCCCAATGGCGGATTTCACATAATCCACCGCGGGTATCTGCATCGACGCAGGGAGTTCTTTCCTCAAGACATCGAACATTACTCCGAGATTCGCCACCAAATCCTCGACTGGGATATTGCGCGCCAGGAGCATTGTTTTGGCCCATGTGACATAGTGGACGAACAGAGCGGGCTCTCGCGCCCCTACGGCTTCGGAGAGATATCGGAGGTGGTAACGGGCATCTTCCAAACACCTCGCCCTCCCTTGTTTTCCATACAATTGTTCCAAAGCGGGACTAAGTTGCCAGTGGCGCTCAACAATTTCGCGAGCGAGATCCTCTTGCCGTTCAGTAATGAAATCGCGCGTTGATTCGAGTAACTCCGACATCGGTTCCACGACCCAATAGCGGTTGACTGCATGGAGTTGCGGCCAGCTACATCGCCGTTTTTTGATTGCACTTGGCGCGGTGATGAAGGCTGATCGCTCCGAGAAGCCGATCGGACGCACAGACCACTCTTAAGCCCGCGCCGTCTTTCAGGACATCATTGCTTCCTAGGAAGCAATGAGATTGAATATACGCAAGGCGGCGCTGCCCGGCACAAGCTTCAACCCCTTCGGTATTCCCGCATGCGATTCATGATAAGCGTGGCTTTTATGCCAGGTCCGATAGCTTGCAATATCTACCCAATATGTCATCAGCCAGATTTCATTCGGCATGTCCTCTGGGCTGAGGACATCCATCCGGACAAAACCGGCGGCATTATCGACGAGGTGCGGACGGAGAATGAAAGCTTGCTTGACCTCAGCACCCATCTCATTGGCCACGACAAACCTGCTCAGGACGCCAACCCCTTGCTTTTCCAATTGAGCAACTCTTCCCGAAAGAACTTCTCCTCTGAGTCTACGCCTACAGACGGTCGACAAGGGGTTTCCCTCGTAACAGCGAAGCCGAAGCTGCAGAGGAAAAAGACGAGGAAGCCTCCGAGGAGACCTTGGAAGAAAACGGCGTAGCGCCGAAAAACAAGCTCACCAAGAAAGAACGCGCGGAACGCCTGCGCAAAACGGTGGACACGATCGAGCGTCAAGGACAGCCAGGCGAGCAGATTCAGAACGTAATTTCCGTGGGGATGTTCTCCGAGGGCTGGGATGCCAAAACTGTAACGCACGTCACGGGACTGCGAGCGTTTACGTACCAGCTTTTGTGCGAGCGGGTAGTGAGTCGTGGCCTACGTAGAACCTCGTATGACGTGCAACGAGAAGACGGTGCTCTTCGAGCCAGAGTACGTCAACATCTTCGGCGTACCGTTCACGTTCCTTCCTCACGAGGGTAGTGCCGACGCTCCGCCACCACCTCCCGCGACCGGCAAAACCATTTATGGGAAGCGATTCGTTTCGAAAATGCTCTCACCCCGGAACCCGTATTCGACACAGAACGGCACATCCGCTCCACCGGAGACATGTTGCCCTGGTACGGCGGTAAAGCGGGCGAGCACACAAAGCGCTCCCACATAAACCTGTGCGTGTATGACAGGCGGTGGGAAGCAAATGAGTCTCTTGAGTTCGATCGCAATCAGAACGTGCGCGCTTGGGTCAAGAACGACCGCATTGGTTTTGAAATCACGTACTCGTTCAAAGGGATCATTCACAAATTCAGACCGGACTATACAGTTCGGCTGACCAAGCGGAAAACCCTCATCCTGGAGGTAAAGGGACAGGATGATCAGAGCGGTCAATGGGCACGGTGGCGTCCCGCGTCGCACGCATGAGCGATCTGAAACATCATTTGCGAGTAGGCAGGGACGGTCGGGATAGCACGGTCCTTGTAAATGTGCCGTGCGAAAGGGCTGGTGTGAAAGATTGCCCGGTAGTTTGCGATAGGGGTCTGCAACCATGCACCGTGCTACCGTCAATGGCCACGTTTCGCATCTACAACCGCGACTGCCGCAGGGTTCCCATCACCGCGCTTGCGGAGCCAGCATGGGATTGCGACGACGGGCCATTCAAGCGTGCATCGCTTCAGGCTTTCTTCAGGTAGAACCAGCTAGTATCTTAATTAGTTTGAAAACGTCACGAAGATAAAGTGCGGCGAAGGCTTCTTCAATTCGGCACGACGTTAATCCTGACGCTTTGCGTCTGGGGTCACGTGTCGGAGATTTTCGATCATTGGGATAACACGTTCCAAACAGGCTACGACATCGAGTACAGCACGGTGATAGTGGTGTTGGTCGCCGGAGCGGTTATCGGGTTTGCGCATGTCGCGGCTGCCTTGATCCGTAGGGTATCTACAACGCCTCGCCTCTTGCCTTATTTCGGCTCACGTTGCGTTAACGCTACCAGCCTTACTGCCTTTGTCGGTCATTCCCCACCCAGACCTCTCCGAATCTGATTCCGCCCGTATCACGCAGGGACAGCACTGTCAAAATCCATCCAACCCTGTTTGAGCCGAGGACACGCATGTTTTCATCGGACAGAGCACGACGGCTGAGGCTGTCGTTCGCCAGCTTTGCCATTTTTGCACCGGCTGTACTGTGCGCGGCACAGACCTCCAGAGTCGCTGGTGCAGTTCAGGGAACTGTAGTTGATCAGACTGGCAGAGCCGTTGCTGGTGCGAGGGTTTCGCTTCGGAACCAAGGCACGAATCAGACGCGCAGGATTTCCGCCAACCCGGAGGGTTCCTTCTATGCTGGGGAGCTTCCCGTAGCTCAGTACGAGGTTCGCGTGGAATCCTCCGGCTTCTCCCCGTATGTGAATGACGCGATTGTGATCTCTATCGGAAGAGTGGTTCAGCTAACGGTACGGCTTGTTCCTGCCAGAGTTCAGCAACAAATCACGGTTTCGGAACAGCCAACGCCGATTGACTCCACCCAGACTACCGAAGCAACAACAATCGACCATGAGCGGATTGAGGAATCTCCCGTGGTCAGCCGCAACTACCTCGATTTCGCGTTGATGGCACCGCTATTGACACAGTCGAATATTCAGGGACCCACGGGCGGCAAGAGCGCCCTTGCCGACAGCGGGTTCACCTTCGCAGGTCTGCGCTCCCGCAGCAACAGCCTCTACATTGATGGCGTCGAGAACAACGACGAATTTACAGGCTCCGCACGTACGGAACTGTCGCCTGAGACGGTGCAGGAGTTTCAGGTCGTCAACAACGGCTTGTCCGCAGAGTCCGGGGGAGGCGCGAGCGGTCCTATCAATGTAATCACCAAGAGCGGCGTCAATACTCTCCACGGAGACGCCTTCGTATTTATCCAAAACGGCATATTGAACGCCAAAGACCCGCTCACCAACGAGACCGAACCTCCTTACCTGAACCGTTTTCGAACTGGGCTGTCCGCCGGAGGACCGCTTGTCCGCGATCACACCTTCTACTATGTGGCGGCAGAACAGGAGGGAGCACACGGAGACGATGGCTCGCTAATCTCGCCCTCGGTCGCCAGCGCTATCAATGGGGCGCTTGGCTCCGGCGCGTTTTCAAGGATCGCCACACGCACCATCAATCCGGATTCATTTCGGTCGGCGCGCGGCGAAACAGAGGTTTCTGGGAGGCTGGATCATCACATCGCGGACAAGCACTCATTGTTGCTGAAGTACGCCCTGACCAACAATCGGGAAGTAGGCGATGCCTTCAACACCGGAGGTCTGGTCGATCCCAGCGGACGGGGGAGCAGATTCATCGAGGATCAGGGGGTAACAGGCTCGCTTGGTTCAATTTTTACCAGCAACGCCCTAAACAGCGTCCGCTTTCAGGTGAGCACGCGCAGAGCTGTACTGAGGAGTGCCGACCAAGCAGGACCAGGCATCAGCATCGCCGGTCTCGTCGACTTCGGTCGCTCCTATGACGGAAATGACAGAAGACGTGAGAACCATTACGAGTTGAGCGACGTGGCATCTGCTGCGAAGGGTCGTCATCTTTTCAGGTTCGGAGCAGATTTTGACTGGATTCGAGAGAGAGTTTCGGCCTACGACGGTTTTGGAGGCACCTACGTCTTTCCAACTCTCGATTCCTTTCTGAGCGGGCAACCTGACGAGTACCGCCAAACGTTTGGTACTCCAAACACGAATTTCGCGTCGCCGAGGTACTCTGGATTTGTCCAAGATCACTGGACGGTTACGAACCATTTCACGATTGATGCGGGTATACGCTACGACTTCGAGCACCTACCCGCCCTGCTCACCGAAGATACCAACGATCTCGCGCCGCGCATTGGAGTTGCGTATAGCCCATCACCAAGTTGGGCGCTGAGGGCGGGGTTCGGCATCTTCTTTGATGGCTACTTGCTGGCGGCGGCGAATCGCGCCCTTGAGATGAACGGGGTACGAGGCTTCGAGCAGGTCGCGTATGGGCAAGCAGCAACGAAAATCTTCCAATCCGAAATGGGCGGAGGCTCGTTGACGCCGATTTCCTCGATTCGTCCGTCGATCTATACCGCCGACCCGCATTTGCAGACTTCGCGCAGCGCAATCGCTAGCGTAGGAGTGGAACGTCTGCTTAGCCGAAACCTGACAGCCAGCGCCACCTTCTTGTTCGCACGAGGCGTAGGACTTTCGCGCACTCGGAACGTAAATCTGTCCCCACCCGTCATACTCACAGAAAATAACGCTGCCAGCCTCGGAATTCCCAACCCGTTTCCGCAACAACTCGGGATGCTGGTGTTTTCTCCAGCACGGCTGGAGTCGCAGTTCGACAACATCTACCAGTGGGAGAATCACGGCAGTTCGGTCTACGACGGCGTGTCGCTGTCCCTGAACCGGAGACTGTCGAACGAAATCGAATTTTCCGGCAGCTACACGCTGTCGAAGGCAATTGACGATGCTTCGGACTTCGACGAGCAGCCGAACAACCCCTACTTGCTGCCGGCCGAAAGGGCGTTGTCTGCCAACGACCAGAGGCACAGGTTCGTGTTTAGCGGTACGTTTGATCTGCCTTTCGGGGATGAGGACGAAGGCAAAAAGCCTACTAGCGCAATCGCCAAGCTCTTCGGCAACATTGAAGCGGCTCCGATCTTAACCATCGGAAGTGGCAGACCGATTGATCCTCTGACGGGCTTCGATGCCAATCGCAGTGGTGCCATTCCGTTGTCTTCGCGCCCTTTTGGTTTTGGACGAAACTCACTGCGGACTGGTACGCAGGCGCAACTAGACTTGCGGCTCTTGAAATTCTTCAAAGTGGGCGAACGCGGGAAGCTGGACTTCGTCGTGGAGTCATTCAACCTTCTCAACCACACGAACGTTGTCGCTCTGAACCAGTTCTACAGTACCCAGAGTTCACCCCTCCCCACATTCACGATGCCGGACAAGGCCGCGATTCCCAGGCAATTGCAGTTCTCTCTTGATTTCGAGTTTTAGAGGACCTTCGCCGCTCGGACAAAGCGGTTGATCGGAGACGCATAGGGCTCAAGAACTTGGCTCAAATCGCTCTTGCTCAGTCTCTCAAGTCGGCATTTGTCTGCGGCATGGCGGCCCTAAACCAATTTGACTACTGAACTGGACGCTGCAGAGATTCAGATTGGTCTATACTTCGATGTAATGGCGGCCCAGGATCCAAAGCCAACAAAGATCGAGACGTTGCAAAACCTAGGGAAGCGTGTTGAGGAGCGATTTGGGGTTCTTCCCAATTTCTTCCGCCTCGCACCTGAGACGCCTGAGATCATTGAGAAACTGTGGGGATTCGCAGAGGCTGCTTACCTCGACAATCCTCTCCCCTCAGTTTTTAAGGAACGTCTTTTCGTCCACCTTTCGCGCTTTTGCGCAGTCCGCTACTGCATTGCACGTCACGTTGGTTTTTTAGTGGGACTTGGCCGTCCCGCTGCCGATCCGACCGCGCGTACGCAAAGTATCACAGATGTGGTTAACCTCCTTCGACGGCCCTTTCCACGCGGACAGGAACTTCAATCCCATCTATCGCTGTGCGCTTCCTGCCCGGCACCCATTGCTGAAATGCCGATGGCCGACACGCTGATGGAAGATGCCTTCTTTGTGTTGGCAGCGCATGTCTTCTTGAAGAGTTCTGACTATCTGTTGTGCTTGGACGCACTGGCGCGACTTCTTGGTCCGGTTCGCCTTCAATACTTGCTATTGTTCTTAGGGTTTGTCAGGGCAGCGCACTATTGGACTGAAACACATCCTGAAATCGCCATTGAAGATGACATCAACAAACTACTGGCGACACATGAAGCACTGGCGGATTGCATCCTCAATGACCCGGAGGCCAGGGACAGCATCAGCCAGTCGCTCTTGGATGAGTTGCCGGGCCTACGCCTCAAAGCCGATAAAGCCATTGGCTTGCTCGCCGCAATCGTGGACTCATCTGAGGATGCTATCGTCAGCAAAACGCTGGAAGGCGTCATAACGAGTTGGAATGCAGGTGCGGAACGTTTGTTCGGTTACACCGCCAGCGAAGCGGTAGGCCAGCACATTTCGTTGATCATCCCGGTCAATCGTAGGGACGAAGAAACGGTCATCATCGAACGAATCAAGCGAGGCGAACGAATCGAACACTTCGAAACCGTGCGCGTTCGTAAGGACAAGACAACGCTTGACATTTCGCTCACAATTTCGCCCCTACGGGACGCCAGCGGAAAAATTGTCGGAGCGTCCAAAATAGCGCGCGACATTACCGAGCGGAAGCAGGCTGATCGGGCATTGCGAGACAGCGAAGATCGCTTCCGAAGTCTCGCCGACGCTCTCGACATTCAAGTCCAATTTCGAACTCAGGAGTTACAGAGGCGCAACACAGAGATTCTGCAGCAGACGGATCAACTGCGAGACCTTTCTGCTCGCTTGCTGCAAACTCAGGATGATGAGCGTAGACACATTGCTCGTGAATTACACGACAGTGCTGGTCAGACTCTAGCTGCGTTGGGAATGAATCTTGCGCATCTCGGCGAAGTCAAGAACAACCCTGCTCAGCTTGCGAAAGCCATCGAAGAGGCCGACGCATTGGTTCGGCATCTGACTCAGGAACTGCGCACGACTTCGTATCTTTTGCATCCACCACTTTTGGACGAGAGCGGGGTGCTGTCTGCTCTGAGTTGGTATGCGCAAGGCTTGAAGGAGCGCAGCGGACTTGACATTGAGCTAAGAAGTGCAGAACACGTTGGCAGACTTCCTCAAGAAATGGAACTCGTCATCTTTCGTTTCGTCCAAGAGGCGTTGACGAACGTGCATCGCCACTCGGGAAGTAAGACAGCGTTGATCCTTATTGATCGCGACGGCGACAAGGTTACCGTCGAGGTTCGAGACAACGGCAAGGGCATATCACCGGAACGACTTGCTCAGATTCAGACCCGAGGCACCGGCGTGGGGATTAGGGGAATGCGCGAACGTTTGCTTCGTTTCAACGGCGAGTTGAGTATCCAATCGGACGGCTCTGGCACAAGGATTTCCGCTACCCTTCTGTCAAAGACAGTCGCGCCGATGCAAGACCGAGTCGCCACAAGCGACGGTGTTGAAGTGGCGTGATCTCCGGAGAGAGTCCGGGCCCGTCACTCTTAGCTTCGCGAAATACAGCCGCTGCGGAGTTCAGTAGTTTCAGGTGTGCTCCCGCGACGGCCACACTCCGAGGGTTGAGAATCTTATGTGAAACTCGTCCCGCGGTTGTGCCTGCCGCAAGGGTGAAAGCTAGCCACGGCGCAATCTTAAGACTCATCAGGTTGGCTCGTCTGCCCGCTACCGCACAAAAGTGAGCAATATTGAACAGTCTCATTTTAGGTTCCGGCGTAGTGCAAGACGCACCGCGCTTTTAGCGCACTGATCGGAATCATCGTTGCAAGGTTCTTGATCGGTCAGATTCCAGCTTTTTCTTCTCAGCCTTGATCCAAGCGTCGATCCGTTCGCGAATGCCGCTATCGCCGCAATCGTTGCGGAGCTTTTCGAGTCGCTCAATCTCAGTTTCAATCTGCGCTATCTCTGCCGGTGAGAGCACGGAAGAAGTGTACGCTACCGCACATAACTGAGCAATATTGACCAGTTCCTATTCGACGTTTCACCCTACCCTAAATGACCGTGTTTGACAGCCCGCACCGTTGAGGCTTACGGTCGTCGCAATCCTGCTTAATGCGCAGTGACCATATGCACAAAGGCAACCGCGAGTTGTGGTCCGTCTTCGTTACACGACACGCATCGGTAGTCAGCTTTCGCACCTGTGTCCTGCGGAATCTCTTTCCAAGGTTTTGTCTTACCGAATGCTTGATAGGCACTGATTCCGAAAAGAGGCTCCGTGCGTGGAGAACCGAACTCCCACCGGGGCAGAGAAGAGGATCGAAACGAACGAATCCGAAATATTGAGACTGATCCCGCCGTGCAAACCGTCTACGGCCGGTCGATGCGGGGTCTTTGTACAGGGCGGGAAGATAATGCTCCAAACACCAGCCCGAGGAATGGTCAATTTTGCACAGGTAAATTTTAGTTGTTGCGCTCAGGTTTGGTCTTGGGGAGCTTCGACTCTTTCTGCGCCTTTCTCCCAGCCGCGAGCTTCGCTTCCGATGCGAGGCTAGGTAATACTTGGCGACGGGATCGGTCACTTTCAGTTTCCCGTCAGCTTCGAGCTGCACGATAGCCATGGCGGTAAACGCCTTTGTGAGCGAGGCAATCTCATACTTTGCCTCCATCGAAGTGGGGACATTCCAAACGATGTCGGCAGTGCCGTAGGCCTTCTCAAATTCAATCCGGCCATCGTGTGCGACCAGAACTGTTCCCCAGAACCGGTCTGCAGCAGCATAGCTAGAAACAAGTGGATCCGCATGCTTTTGAAATACAGTCTGGGAACTCAGGAGTCCGGGGAACAGCGCAATCAACAAGGCTGCGAGGTTGATGCGGCACCAATTCATTCTCGGAAGGATACAGCATCACCCACGGCTAGCCCTAGCTGTCGAGAACAGATGGGATGAGAAGGCCGGTCTCCGGACGGGATGCTGTACGCTCCCAAGTTATCGACGTGCTCAAGGCACAGATAAAAAGGAGACCGGCAATGAAAAAGATTAGCACCGTGGCAGTGAAGCAG
>Ga0210394_10004607_pt1 | contig 15964 bp, 15 predicted proteins | sample IncBWC12MmetaG_FD_160121 | JGI IMG/M metagenome (GOLD analysis project Ga0210394, IMG submission 160121) | Forest soil microbial communities from Barre Woods Harvard Forest LTER site, Petersham, Massachusetts, United States - Inc-BW-C-12-M | ecosystem: Environmental > Terrestrial > Soil >... | reverse complement strand
CTGCACGGTCACGAAGTAGTTGTTCCCCGAACGAGGGTCCACCCAGTAGCTTGGGGCAATCATCTGGTTCGAAGTGAGCGCTGTGATCATATTGTCGATCACTTCTTTCGGCTCCAAACCCAATTCGGCGGCGCGGGCGCGGTTCACGTCCACTTGCAATCCGGGATAATCGATATCCTGCGGGATAAAGACGTCCGAAACTCCCGGCAGGCTCTTGATCTGCTGTACGAGCTTCTGCGCAATTTGATTATCCGTGCCCATATCGATGCCGCTCACCTGCAGGTCAAATGGCGCCGGCACGCCTTGATTGAGCACCGCGTCTACAATGCCGCCGGACTGAAAGTAGGTGCGCAACTCAGGCATTTCCTGCGCGATCCGCTTGCGGACCTCATCCATGTAAGTGAAGCTGCTAACGGCGTGATCTTCCTTCAGGCCCACCTGAATGAAAGCAGTATGCATTCCCGAGTTGGGCGTAAAGAGTGAGGAAAGATCGGGCATTACGCCGATATTGGAAACGACCGTTTCCAAGTCGCTGGGCCGGACGACCTGCCGCACAATATTTTCAACTTTGGCCACGTAGTCGTTCGTGATTTCAATGCGCGTGCCGGTAGGGGCTTTGAGATTGATCATGAACTGGCCTGCATCTGTGCGCGGAAAAAACGACATACCCACAAACGGAATCAGCAGGAAACACGCGAAGAAGCAACCGAGGAAACCTAATACCGTCGTCCAGGGCCGATCGAGCGCCCGGCGCACCCATTTTTCATAGAAGTTCAGCATGACTTCGAATTTGCGGTTGAATCCGGCGTGAAACCTTTTTCCCCAAGACTTCTTTTCGTGGCCCTCGCCAATACCCTGATGCTCGGCCTTCAGGAAATTGGCGCAAAACAACGGCACCACGGTCAGAGCGTCAAAGTAGGATGCAAAGAGCGCAATCACCACGCCCAATGCGAGAGCTGTGAACAAATACTTGCTTACGCCGAAAAGAAAAGTAACCGGGAAGAACACCACAACCGCGACAAGCATGATGGCCAACACCGCCAATGCGACTTCGTTTGCTCCTTTTTCGGCTGCCACTCGAGGTTCTTCGCCCAACTCTATGTGCCGATACACGTTTTCAATCACCACGACGGAGTCGTCAATCAACCGCGAAAAAGCCAGCGCCAGGCCGCTCAAGACCATGGCATCAATTGATTTGCCCATCATGTGAAGGACGGTAAAAGCAATCAGCACTGAGAGGGGAAGAGATAGAAAAATCGCCACCGTGGCCCTGAAGCTGCCCAGAAATAGAAGAATCATCAATCCCGTAAGGAAAATTCCTATGCCCCCTTCGCGGACCACTGTGGAAATCGCTTCCCGCACGAACACGGACTGATCGAAAACGACGCTGGCCTTCAGCTCCGAAGGGATGTCTCTAAGACTCTGGATGGCTTTCCGGATTCCATTCACCACCGCGATGGTGTTGGTGTTTCCGCCCTGCTTCTGAACACCGACATAAACCGATTTCTGCCCATCCACGCGAACGATGTTGTATTGGAGGTAAGAACCGTCCACCGCCTTGCCCACATCCGACACAAATACCGATCGCTGGCCCTCAGTCTTCACCGGAATATCATTCAGAGATTTGGCATTGGGAACCTGGGCGTTGGTGTAGATGTTGTAATCCATCGGCCCCATACGCACGTCGCCGGCGGGCAAGATCAGATTGGAGGAATTCGTCGCACGCACAACATCCATAGGGCTCAACTCATGGGCCTGCAACTTCACCGGATCCACGTAAATCATCAGTTGCCGATACTTGCCGCCGAAAGGCGGAGGAACCGTGGCGCCGGGAACACCCGCAATTTGGTTTCGTACCTGATACTGCAGGTAATCGTGAAGCTGCGTTTCATCTAGGTTTGGGTCTTGCACGGTTAACAGGACAACGGGCTGACTCGAAGCGCTAACCTGAAGCACCACCGGCGGCAGGGTGCCTTCCGGCAATCTCCTTAAATCCGCCATCGCGAGATTGGATACCTGCGTAACGTCGGCATTGGCATCGGTGCCCGGCTGGAAATAGATCTTGATCAGGCTCACGCCCGTCAGCGAACGTGACTCCATGTGATCCACACCGGCGGCGAGTGTGAAGAACCGTTCGAAGGTGTCCGTAATGTCCGCTTCAATCTGCTGCGGCGGCATACCGTTATAGAAGGTCGCTACCAGGACAACCGGAATATTGATCGGCGGAAACATATCCACGGGCATCTGCGCCATGCTCGTGATGCCAACCACCACAACAACCATGCAAAAAACGATAATCAGGTAGGGATGTCGAATGGAAAAGGAAGGCATGGGTTACTGCTCCATCTCTTGAGCCTGGACGACTTTCGGTGAGACCAACTCACCCGGCTGATACTGGCCCTGAGATCCAAAAATCACGCGGTCATTTTCGTTTAGGCCCGAGACGATCTCGACTTGCGTTCCCGTCTGCAGACCAAGCGTGACGGTGCGTCGCTCGATCTGATTGGCGCTGTTGACGAGCAGCACGGTCCCCTTATCGGGCCCGCCAGTCTGAACAGCTTGCATGGGCAGGGTCAACGCCTTCTGGGCTGTCTGCAAAGGGATCTCTGCAGAAGCGTACATTCCAGGGACGAGTTCGTTACTCGGATTGGGCACTTCCACTTCGGTGTGCATCGTGCGGGTTTGCAGATCGATTTGATCGGAGACGCGAATGACCTTTCCCGTAAAGTTCTTCCCCGTCGTGGATACTTTGACGTCGATCTTTTCGCCCAGGCGAAGATCGGGCACCGCTCGTTCCGGTACAGGGATTACCAAACGAAGGAGACTGTTTTGTGACAGGCGGCAGAGCGCCTGAGTGTTCGAAGAGGTCCCCCCGGGCAAAAGGGCTCCCCTGTATGCGTACAGGCGGGTCACAACTCCTTCGAAAGGCGCGAGCATATGAGAATAGGAGTAAAGCGCCTTGTCTTTATCCAGAGTTGCCTTCGATGCCGCGACCGCCTGTTCCGCCGAGGCGAGAGCATCCTTGGCCGCGGAAACACCGGCGTTCGCTTCCATGTCCTTTCCTTCAGAAACGTCGATATCTTCCTGAGCAACCAGTCCAGGCTGGGATTTCTGCACGTCGGCCAGACGTGAGTAAGTCAGATGAGCAACTTTATACGCGGAGTTCGCCCGGTTGAGTTCCTCGTGGGCACGGTCCAGCTCACTCTCATTGCGGTGGATGGTAGCTTGGTCTTCCTGGAGCTGCTGCTGTAATTCCGGAATCTCCAGATCCGCCAGGGGCTGCCCTTCCTTGACGTGAGTGCCCCAATCCACGTAGAGCTTCTGGATATATCCGGAGACTTTGGCGTAAACCTCGATCTCCTGGTAAGGCTCGAATTCAGAAGCAATTTCCAGCGTGTTGGCAAGGTCGTGGCGTCCCACCGTGACGACGGCGGCCACGGGAGCGCTGGCAGCCGCGTCCACTTTGCCCGTTCGGGCGCAGCCAGCAAAAAGCACAGGCGCCGTCAGTAAGACCAGCAGACGCCAATGAGGCAGTTTAGAAACAGAGATAATCTCACCGGGCTCTGGCAAGCGATTTTCGACATACGACAATTCTTTTGTCGAATTGGCAGTGCTAATCATACTGGCTCCTCTTCTTGCCTCATGAACTGTGTAAGCTCACGCGAACGAAGCAAGGAATCAACCGCAGTGCTAAGGCTATTTTTGGAAAAAAGGCGAAAAGCTAGAGGGAAGACGGGGGTGATCGATGCTGCAGAGCTACGGTTACGCCGATCGACGGCTTAGGAGGCTCCGGATCAGGTTCGTGTGTGCTCCGGATGACTTCCGGCGTCGGAATCAACTTCGCAATCGCCCGCAACGGGGCCTTATCCAAAACTACGGGAACGTGGGGCACCTGCATTTTGCTGGCGATATTCAGATAATGAACAGGATTTGACTGCGGTAGATACCAGCTATTTTTCGCCAGCGTCGAGAGCACGGGTACTGCAAACAGAAGCAGCGCAAACAACGCGCCTCTCACAAAAGGCGCGAGGCACTTGCGCAAGCGCAAGGGAGAGTTAATGGCCTTCTCCTGCCGCTCAGAGTCGTCCTTCAGCTCCAAAGTCATTATCTGAAATTCTACGGTCGCAAGTAATTTAAAGCAAGCACCGGCCCGTTTTGCCGGCCTGATGCAGCAACGCGTAGCTGGGACGCCTTCACAAACTCACATTTTACGAATCGCGGCAAACAAAGTTCATTTTGCAGCGCTGATCGAGTCCACCTGGATCGTTTTCGTCTTCGTGTCCAGCGTGCCTGTGACCTTCACTTTTTTCGCCGCGAATTTTTCCGCCTGACGCTGGTCGCTCAGCATGTAGGCGTTCTTGCCGTCATACAGAAGATATGTGGCGCCGTGGACGCTGACGCAAGCCATCGCGCAGGCGGCGTCCGTCGGTCCCATCTGCATTTGGGAATGATCTGCCTTGGGGCACATATCGTCGGTGATGGTGCCGGTGAAGCTCTGCTTGTCAGCGGCAGCGGTGAGCGCCGCAACTGCAAGCAGAGGTAGGAAAACACTAGAGGCCAGAAACTTCATAAAGTGGACTTCATAAAGGGCGATACCTAACCGCGGGCTACCGCGACGCCGCCAATTCCGGGCGACGCGGAGTCAAAAAGAGCGTCGTAATTTATCGTTTCGAGGCGTCTATTCGCCCGGCGTCATCAGATGAGCAGTCGAAGTGCCCGCATTCATAATCCACACGGTGCCCTGACCCGCTTTGTCCGGCAGTCCAATAGATTGTGTCGTAGCGCCCGGCACGGCAATGGTCATGTGCATGCGTGCGTGCTCCTGGTCGGCGCCCATCATGTGATACCAGACGGAACCAAACTCCGGCTTCACGCGGGTTCCGTCCTTTTCTTCCGCATCGAGCATCGCCTGCGTCTTGGCCTTGTCGCCTAGCGCTTCGGCCTTCAAATTCTGAGCCACGCGATCCAGGTTACCGACGCTGGTGCACTCAATGGAGAACGCCTGCTGCTCAGGCAAACCCGATCGGTCGTAGCACACAAGACGGCTGGTGCCTTTTTTCAATGTGTCATAGGTGAAGTCGGGCTTCCACTTGATCACGGTAGCCCCGTCGCGCAGTTGGGCCGGGGCGGCCAGCACCGCTTTCGCGATGGCAGGGTCGTCCTGGGCTTGTGCCAGCAGTGGGAGCGAAAGTGCCATTACACCGAGGGCAAACAAAGCAATGCGTTTCATGCAAAACCTCCAAATCGAAATGCGCTCGAATTTTTTACCCGTAAAGAACAGCGGCAGTATAACACGTGCAGGTAAATTGACGACTCACGCCCGCGGCCGACATTTCAGCGTTGCCGAGCTAAATGAGATTTGCCGAAGTGAGGCTAGTTGCCCGCGGAAAGATGCTGCGCAAAATAACCTGTGCGCGTCCGTGCGGAAATGTTTCCGCCTCCAGGCGGCGGAACAATCTGCACGCGCACAGAACGAAAAGAGCCGTCCTTGCGCGTATTGCTCGGATAGTAGGCGAGAGTGTATTGGTGGCGAATGTCGCGCGCGATCTGAGCACAGGTGAACTCCACATCCTCCAAGTTTTCCGGGAAGAGCGCCGAACCGCCTGTCGCGCGGGTCAATGCCAGCAGCGCCTGCCGATCACGCTCGGCGGATTCCGGCTTTTCCTCTCTGAGCAGCCCGACGGCGTAGATCAAAGCGCTCGATCTTTGCGCTTCGTGTAGCGCGGCATCCAGGCTGCGCTGGCTGGAGTTATCTTCGCCATCGCTCACGATCAGGAGCACCTTCTTATCCAGGTAGCCCCTCTTCAGGCGATCCAGTGAGGTAGCAGTAGCGTCGTAAAGGGCGGTACTGCTGTCGGGATCGGCTTGCTCCAGGGCCTTTTTCAACTCGCCGACGTCATTGGTGAAGTCGCGATCGAAAGTGTATTTGTCGTTGAAGTGAGCGACAAAAACTTCGTCTTCGGGATTGCTGGTCTTGACGAATGTTAGTGCCGCGGCATTCACTTTTTCGAGCTTATCCGCCATGCTGCCGCTGTTGTCGATCAGCAGACCCATACTCACAGGCGCGTCTTCCTGGCGCAAAAGGGAGATTTTTTGTTCGGAATCGTCTTCGAAAACGCGAAAGTTTTCTTCTTTGAGTCCCGGCACAAACTGTCCGCGCTCATCCGTTACCGACACGTGGAGAACAACCAGATCCACGCTCCTCTGGATTGTGTAGGCGCTTTGTAGCGGCGGTTCGGGAGTATTTTGCGGCGGTGGAGGCTCAGGCGGCGGAGCGGCAGGCTGGGTCGGTTGCTGGGCATGGCCGTACGTCCACACGACCGATATCAGAAGCAGCGCACGCACGAATACGGCAAGGCGCGAGCCGAAATTGTGCCGGTCTGTAGAATCGTTCCGCATTTGACCCACTATTCTGATGGCTCTTCGCCCCTTAAGGGACGAGTTTGTAAGCGCCGCGTGTCATACAGAGAACCTGTCCCAATGGTACCAGCCAGCCTTGGCAAGACGCTCGGTGCACGCGGGAATGCGAATGAGCTATTTTTGCTGATGTTATTATTCGATATTCTGCCCAAGGCGGATCTCCCGGAGGGGCAATGAATCTGAAAAACGCGGCGGCACTGATTACGGGCGGAAGCAGCGGCATCGGACGCGCCATCGCCCAGGCGCTCGCCCAAAGCGGAGCGCGCATAGCCATCACTGGACGCCACAAAGACCGGCTTACCGAGGCCGCTCAGGCTTTGAAAGCGCTGCCGATCGTGGCAGACGTGTCCAATGAGGCCGACGTGGACCGGACCTATCGCGAGGTTTTCAAACAGTTCGGCGAGCTGGATATTTTGGTGAACAATGCAGGTGTCGGCGTGTTCAAGCCCTTGGCTGAATTCGATCGTCCGAGTTTTGAGGCCGTTTTTGCGACCAACGTGACCGGGGCCATGCTCATGGCCCGGGAAGCGGCAAAACACTTCATCACGCGCCAACGCGGAAACATCGTAAACATCGGCTCGACTGCCAGCTTGCGCGGCGCTCCGGATGGCACCGCCTACTATGGAAGCAAATTTGCCTTGCGGGGAATGACCGAGTGCTGGCGTGCCGAATTGCGCCGCTATAACATTCGCGTTTTTCTGATCAACCCGAGCGAGGTTTTAACAAATTTCTACCCTACCGCCGGCTTGCCACAGAAGGAAAATGTCACCAAGCTGCGCGGCGAAGAGATCGCTTTTATGGTGAAAGCGGTGCTGGAAATGGATGATCGAGGCTTTACGCCCGAGCTATCCATCTTCGCTACAAATCCCAAGGATTGAGGTCCGCGCGGGGCTAGCTCACGATGATCGAGTCTTGATATTCGGCAAAATCGGAGAGCAACTTTTCGAGAGAAACCGATGGGTGCCAAATGATCGTAGGCGCTGGGATTACCTGAACCTCAAAGACGGGGTTTTGACGCCGGATCTTACCGCGACTTTTCGGCTGGGCCTTTGACTTCATGTCTAAGTTTATAGCTTCTCGTGGGTTACAAGAGCCATACCGCAACCTACTAAGCGCGCAGGGCAGGAACATTCAATCCGCGGCGGCATTGACCCCAAAAGCAAAAAGCGGCCCCTAGGGCCGCTTTTCGCAGAAAGCAAAGTGCAAACGAACTACTTGCTTGTATCCGCTTTCTTGTCCGTGGAGGCTTTCGCGGGCTTCTTAGCCTTCTTGGCCTTCGCGGTCTTGTCCTTCTTGGCGCTGGTCGTAGTGGTTGTCGTCGACTTGTCAGTCGAGCTAGTCCCCTGGGCCATAGCCAAGCTGGCTCCCAACATAACGGTCACAACCAACATCAGTAGCTTCTTCATGCCTGCTCCTTCAGAGAGAGAGTTAGAGTCGCTGCCTAAAAACCTGTCAGGGCGATCTGCTTACGTGAGCGTATTAACATTGCATGACCACCGCAAGAACATTCTGCTGTACCGAAACGTAACAGTTAAGCCACCTATCGGGCCGCAGGTCTAGCCGCCGCCGGGGCCGGCTTGGCGAATCGAGCGTCCGCAACCGGCGTATTTACCTTGATTTCGCTTAATTCCGTGCTCGCTTTTCCGTCTGTCCAGGTCGTCAACCAACGGAACGGCATTTTGACGCCTGAGACGTCCCGATAATCCGTATAGTCAATCTGAGTCGGGTTCAGCCCCACGGGCGAATTCGTATAACGCATCTGCCGTAGGAGAAGACCCGATTCCTTGTCAAAATACAGCTTCACCGGAAAATTCCCGCCGCTGCTTCCCTGCAGGACCTCGACCTCACGATCGTTGACCATGGTCGGATATCCGACGCGCCACTGCGTGAAGCTCTGCTTGATTCGCGCTGGGAAAGATAGATCCGCGTCCACTTTGACAGCCTCCAAAAACTGCCCAGTCAGTTCGAGCAGCGGCACTGGCCTGCCCGGTTCCGCTACCCAACCTGTGCGTCCGTCATAAGTCGTCGTCCAGTCACCGTTAGATGTGTGAATGATCGTCACGCGTTGCCCGGGAGCTTTAGCCGCGATTTCGATTGGGCTTTTGTCGAGTTCCGCAAAACCCTGATATGTGCCTTTGGCCACAAAACTGGTGATCGCGGCAACCTTCTGGGCGCCGCCAAGCGCCTGGACATACTTGTCGAGAATCTGATCCGCCGACGGCTCCCCTGAAGCTTGTTCCGTAATTACATCCGGCTCATCGACGGTGGGAGCGCTGTATTGCTCCGCCAGATTTGGAGTGACTTTGGGAAAATCCGTGCCGCGGTGGCACGAATAACACGTTAACTTGCGGTTTCCGCCAAAATAGCTCTTATTGATGGCGTTCATCATCAGGACCATCTTGCGCGCGGTCTGCTTGTGCTCATTGTCCTTGGCGTAGCCTGCCCAACTGGTCTCGTCGTCGTGGCAGAATTCGCAGCTTTCGCCTATGGAGGCGGAAAAGAAACCCATGGTCGAAAGAAACTGGTTCTCAGGAATACCTCGCAGCACCTGAATATTCTTGTACACGTCTTCCGCCATCAACTCTTTCTGCGCTGGTGGTGGGGTCTGTTGGGCTGGCGGCTGGCCGGCGTTTTGCGCCCAGGTCGTTGCGCCTGCCAACGCAAAAGCCATTAGAGCGAGTAGCGTTGCACGAATGGCCCTTCGCATATGTCGCATTTTGAATTTACTTGGCGGGTTCGGCATTACCGGTAGGGTGTCCAATGATGTTCATATAGGCGATGCCTTCGGATGGAATACAAAGTTGCTCCTCCAGTTCCTGGTTCGGAATCCACTTGAAAGTTACATCCGTAAGCTCTTCGAACGGCGATGTATAAATCTTGGGATCGTCGATCTTAATGCTCATGTGCAGAGTATCGTGATCCACTCGCGTATAGCGTTCCTGCACGCGCATGTCAACGCTGTGAGGATGGCCAGACGTATCGAGCCAGGTCCGATCATCCATGCCGACGCTATCGATCACAAAGGTGTAGTCCCCGTCCCAATGCCCCAAGGAATAGCCATACCATCGGGAAGGCGCTCCGTCTTTGGTGTCGATGCTCTTGGGAAGCTCTCGCCCATCCATCCAGATTTCTCGCCAGACTCTTTGATACTGGGAAAGAATGATCATCCGGTCCGGTAACTGAGCGAAGCGCATACCTCTTGTCTCGTTAATAATGTTGCGCGGAAAGCCCAGGGGATCGCACGTCATCAGCGGATCGTTCGTGTTCGCCAGGTGGTATACCGGCTCGGATTTATTCAGTTTTGCACGCTCCGCGCCGAGGGGAGTATAGGCTGGAAAATGCCCGACGAAACCGACGGGACCCGTCCAGGCGCCATTGAGATCACGTTTGGGAGCCGGTGCCGATGGTTTGTTCTCAGCAATTAGTTTTTCAAAAAGGGTTTTCGTCTTGGGCACGTGAATCGTTTCGTCATCCTGCGTCTGGGCTGAAGCAAACGACCCCCAAACGAACACAACCGCCAGCCCAACGGCGGCCCGACCAGCCATCCCTCGCATTTCGTGCTCCTGGGTTGATTACAGCTTGTTCAAGCCTTCGTTCAGCTCGATATACGTGCCCCAGGGATCGGTAATGAATGCGAGCGCGATACCCAGATCCGGGCGCGGAGTGTAGGGCATATCGAACTTGATCCCGGCGGCTTCAGCCTTCTTGCAAAACGCCTGCAGGTCCTTGATCTCGAACCCGATATGGTCGAGTGCCCTGCCTTTGGTTCCCACAGTGGGCGTATCGGATTTCGCGAACGTCAGGTTCACACCTGGCAGATCCGCCGCCTCGAACTGCCCTCGCTTGCCTGGCTTGGCGCCGAACGTCTTGGCATACCAAGCTTGCATGGCTAAGACCGAGTCTTTGCCGCCGGCGTCCGCCACGAAGAAATGGACATGATGAAACTTGATCGGCACCGTCTGCATGGCGTCTTCGAGAATCTCGATCCTGACGAGGTCATCCGGCGTATGCACGTAAATCTGCTTGGCGTTCGCCGGATTCGGTGGCTCCATCATGAGTCCCGCAGCCTGCCATTTCGCTCGCGTCGCCGCCACATCGGGCACCAGGAAACCGATGTGGTTCACGACCGATCCAACGGTGCCGGCCGGCGGGTCCGTCGCTTTCCGAATCAGGACCAAAACGCCGGGGAATTTCACCACTTCGTTCGCGCCTAGCTTGCCAGCGGGCTTGCCGCCTACTGCGATCCAGAATTTCTTGGTCGCCTCAATGTCCTGCACAGCCAGGTGTACGTGGCCCATCGACACGCCAACGCTACCCGGATCAGCGAGCTGAGCCCATGCTCTGGTTGTTGGCAATATTGCGAGAAGCGCCAGGGCCCCGAAAATCCACATAATTTTCCTCATCGTCCCTCCACCGAATTTTTATGCGAGAGCGAGCTTCAAGTAATGAGCTACTGCCGCAAGCCGAGTGCGTGGGCCCAGGCGGACGGCTACGTCCGCCGCCAGCGGTTCTCTTCCCTACTTGATGCCTTCGACGATGAACACGCGGCTCGTCGCCGAGCTGTGCCGGATGGGCTTGATGGCTCCATACTCCGGCGAATCCTCCCAAGCCTTCGCTTTCTCCGCGCTATCGAAAGCGATCACCACAAAACGATCCTTGGGCGCTTGTCCCTCTACGGCTTCAACCTTGCCGCCACGTACAAGGTAATGGCCGCCGTAAGGCTTCAGGGTGTCCGGAACTTTGGCGCCATATTTCGCGAAGGTCGCGGCGTCGTGGACGTCAACTTCCGCTACCACGTAACCAGGCGCACTCTTGGCTTCCTGCGCATGGATGATCATCGCGCCTGCGAGGCCAATCACGACTCCAGCCAGCACTGCCAATGCCAATTTGTGATTCGTCTTCATTGATTCTTCTCCATTGTCTATTTGTGCGAAACGGAACTCGACACAGACCCGGGATAGTTCGCCGAGATGCTACACCAGTTAGGCGCATATGCGGAAGAGGCGCGATGCTGTAACAAACGGGTCGCAACTTCATTACTTCTTTACAAATCTCCGAAAATTCAGCGTATTGGTGAAGCCGCCGTAGACGTTGCCCTGATCGTCCGCCGCGACCGCCTCCAGCGTATTCCCCTCCGGCCAGGGGATAAACTCCGCAACCTTGCCTTCTTTCACTTTCCCGATTCGAATGCCCTGTTTGAAGCCGGGATTAATCTTGTCGGTTGAAGTCGAATCGGAGACATAGACGATATTTTTCTTGTCGATGAAAATGCCGCTCGGCCGTCCGAATTGCCTCCACTCCTCCACGAATTTGCCATTCTGGTCGAAGATCTGGATGCGGCTGTTCCCGCGATCGGCCACGAAGAGCCGCCCTGCGGCATCCATCGCCAGCCCGTGTGGCGTATCGAACTCGCCCGGGCCGGAACCTTTTTTGCCCCACGCCTTGATGAATTTGCCATCTTTCGTCAGCTTCACGATCCGCGCGTTGGTATCACCGCCATGTCCATCGGCAACGAAGATATCGCCGTTAGGCGCCACCAAAACGTCGGAGGGTCCGTTGAACATGTCCGGGCCATCTCCCGCGACTCCGGGTTTGCCCAACGTCAGCAGGAGTTTTCCTTCCGAACTGAACTTCATCACGGTTTCGCCTTTGCCGTTCTTGGCTCTCCCGTCGCACACCCAGATATTGTCGTCCCGATCCACGAAGATACCGTGCGGATAATTGAACAATCCGGCGCCAAAGCTGGTTACGGGCTTTCCGGACGCGTCGAATTTCTGAATCGGCGCCAGATCGGACCCCGAGCAATCGTCTGCCGTGCCGCAGCGATCGAATACCCACACGCTCTTGCCGTCGCGATCGATATCCACACCGATTGCCGCACCCCACTTACGTCCCTGTGGCAGCTTCGCCCAACCTTCATCTACGTGATACGGATTCGGCGCGGAATTAGGATCGGCGTCGCCGGCGGCAAATATTCCCTGAGCGAGCATGACAATGGCCGCCACCATCGCAAGGCCCAGCGCATAACGAATTCGGCTTGCATGTGACATGGCGTCTCCTCCTTCAATACTGCCCTTTCGGCTTGCTACGTCAGCGAGGCGGTAACGATCCCAGATACGCCGAGATCGAGATGATGTCGTCTTCGGTCAGATTCGCAACTACTTTCTTCATCAGGGCCGCCGCGGTTCCCGCGCTCGATCCGTTTTGCATGCAGATCAGTTGGCGGGCGATATAAACAGGCTGCAAGCCTGCAAGCCGAGGCACTTCTCCCAAACCGTGCAGGTCGTCGCCGTGGCAGATGGCGCATTGAATCGTTTTGCCGGAGCCGCCGGTTTTGACCAGGGCTTCTCCCTTGGCGATGCTGCCCGGAGGAACGTAAGCAATAAAGGCGGAATGCGGATTGCGAATCGACGTTTGCATCGGGTCTACCGGCGTTTCGATGATGCGATGGCCGATTGGCTCCGTGCCGCCGGTGGGATCCAGCACGCGATGGCGCGCGTCGCTGCTCACGTAGGTTTTTGGTGGCGTAGCGGTTTCAATCACCTTTACCCAGGGAATCGGCTTGACCGCTGCGAAATAATCCGCTGCTTGCCGCACATCTTCATCGGAAACATTCTTTGCAATCGGCGTCATGCGCTCATTGTCTTTCCGCGCGCCGCTTTTGAAATATTGCATCTGCCTCACGATGTATTCAGCGGGCATTCCGGCGATATCTGCGGATTCAGGATGGCCCTGACCGGACATCAGGTGGCACGTGCCGCACACGGCTCCTGGAGGCGCGTTCGGTCCTTTGACAATCTGTGGTGCCGCTGGATGTTCGTCGGGAAACCAGTCGGGCGGATTCGTAGTGCTGCGAACCTGAGACGCGTCGTAGTCCTTGGCGCCGCCTGCCACATGAATCGTCCCCGTCAGCGGCGTGGCCGCCGGTTGCACCTTATCGGGTATGTTGTAGGCCCATGTGGGCAGGCCGTTGGGAATGGCCGTCGGCGTTTGGGCTTGCGCAGCGACCGGCCCGGCCACTATAGCAACCAGCGCGGCAAGAAGCACAACTCTGAATTTGCTCATGGATATTCGCTCCCGACTTACTCAAAAAGTGCGACAAGCATACACCCGGATGGCAAACTTCGTTTATCCGCATCTCAGAAGCGCGGCTCTTCAAGCCTCGGCCCCAACTCCTGTACGAACGGACAGCTATTCATCACAGCATCCCGGTTCTTCGTACTTCTTAGGCTCTCGACTCCCGAATGCTAAGGTGAATTGACTCGGACGTCGAGTTTCCTGACGAGAAAGGACGCGGATTTGTCCACCAGCCTGAGATCTTCCGCGGCAGCATTCCTGTTAGTGTTTGGCGTAAGCAGTGGAGTTTCGCTCGCGCAGAACCTCAGGAACAACGCTCTTCCAGTTTCCGGCGATCATACAGAAACTTCGCAGCCTATCTCCGCTCCACAATCGATCCCTGGCGCGCGGCTCAGTTCCTATGAACTCGAAGAGGGCAAAATTAACGACGCTTATCAGCAGGTCGTTGGAATTCACCTGCAAGGCGATTATGAGGTGGCAGCTGAAAAGTACCGATCGCTCGTTATTCCGATGGCGGAGCGGACGCAATCGGACGCGATCAGGAAAAAGTTCCTTTTCCTCAGCTACAGAGGTTTAGGCAATTGCTACCTGGCTATGACACGGTTTACCGAAGCCGAAGAGACGTTCCAGAGGCTGTTCGAATACCTTCCCGTTTCGGATGCTGGAGAAGATTCGGATTACGCGATCAACTTCGAATCAATTGCCATGGCTCGCATGGGCCAGCAGCACTGGAAATCGGCTGAGGAATCACTTCAGAAGGCCGTATCGATCTTCGACGACCAGATCGCTCATGCTGCCACTTCAGCCCAGGATTCCGTTCAGAATAAACGCGCGAATAAGCTTCGCATCTCCGAAGATATGGCGCTCAATCTGGTCGCGGTGGTCTACTACCGTGAACAGCGGTACGACGAAGCGCTTGAAACGTTGGAACGAGCCTACAATCAGGGCCTGGCGTTCCGTGCGCCCGCGGATATTGTCGAGCAGATCGCGAACGACGGCCGTGCGGTTTCCGCAGCCACCGGGGACTCTGATGCGATTGCGCTCTGGTCGAAACGCGTCGCAAGTCCCAACTAAGCCAGCCTGACGGAATAAAGAGAAAATGGCGACCCCGGTCGGGATCGAACCGACAACATTCAGCTTAGAAGGCTGACGCTCTATCCAATTGAGCTACGGGGTCTCGCCAGTGTTTCCGACTATAACATTATGGATGTAGGGTGAAAATCTGCCGCCCGGCTTCGTCTCGACCCGGGATCTGGCGGAGGAGGAGGGATTCGAACCCCCGGGACCCTTGCGGGCCCAACGGTTTTCAAGACCGCCCGTTTCGACCGCTCACGCACTCCTCCGTTTCTAATTGTATCAGGATGCATGACTTAGCTTTGCGTTTAGTGACAGTTTCACCTTGCCCCGCTGCGTTTTGGTGCAAATTGCCACTACGACTTTCAAGTTTCGCGACCGCCGCTCGCTTGGAGTCGAGATTTGTGTGCGTATAGCGCATGGTTACGGTGACGGTCGAATGCCCGAGCAATTGCTGGACTGTCACTATGTCCACACCTCGATTCACAAGACGGGAAGCAAACGTGTGCCGCAGCGTATGCCACGTCACGCCCTCGATTCCTGCTTTCTTGCATGCCAGAGCGAAACCCGCGTCGAGATCAACACAGTCACGTGATCACGCTGGTGGATCGTCGTTCGCGCTTCTTCATGTTGGTGAAGTCACCGGGCAAGGACTCGTCTACGGTGGTGGCCGTTCTGAGCCAGCACGTGCGACAACTCCCGGCGGAATTGCGTCGCTCGCTGCCCTGGGCCCGCGGACTAGAGATGGCCCAACACAAAACCTTCACGATGGCGACGGATATGCAGGTTTACTTCTGCGATCCGCAGAGTCCCTGGCAGCGGGGCTCAAACGAAAACACGAACGGCCTACTGCGGCAATACCCGCCAAAGAACGCCGACCTGTCCAGGTTCTCGCAATCGGAGCTGGACGAGATCGCTCTGCGACTCAATACCCGGCCACGACAAACCTTAGGATTTCGAACTCCGGCGGATAGACTGCAAGCCAGTGTTGCGTCGACCCCTTGAGATCACCCGACTTACCAGGAGCTGGCGTATGCAAAGCTGGCCTCGAACATGCAATGAACGTTTGCTCCCGTTCCGACCATGGGTTCGTCCCTTCGTTATGAGGCATGGATCACGCTGTTGGAGGCAACGAAGCCGCGTTACATCAACGACTGTAGGTAATATCGTCCACGTTTTAATGTTGATGCTGTCAAAAGTGACAATGCCAAAGCCCCGTGCTTCCTATCACTCTTACAAACGCCCAACTCCTGAAAGATGAATTGAAGTGTCTGCGGATGTAATTCGCCTCAATTCAGATGAAGGCAATAGTGAGGAGCGAAATGTTAAGCGACCGCAAAAAAAAAAGATCGGACGTGCCAAGAAGCGGTCGCTCGAAAGGTACAAGCACACA
>Ga0210394_10004605_pt1 | contig 15967 bp, 11 predicted proteins | sample IncBWC12MmetaG_FD_160121 | JGI IMG/M metagenome (GOLD analysis project Ga0210394, IMG submission 160121) | Forest soil microbial communities from Barre Woods Harvard Forest LTER site, Petersham, Massachusetts, United States - Inc-BW-C-12-M | ecosystem: Environmental > Terrestrial > Soil >... | reverse complement strand
CTTTAAGCTGAGCGCCCGGCTGTTGAAGTTGAACGCCCCGACCACGCCCTTGCAAGCCGACGGTCTGAGCCGCCGCGTCTACCCATTCCTCGGGCTCGCCATCGTCGGTCTTGTAAGCCTGCACGGATACGCGGGAGTGATCGCGTCTCCAGTGCTCGCCGGGGCCGCCGCGATCGGGGTCATCCTCGTCCTGGCGCCGCTCGCCCAGATCGACATCCCCGCCCGCAACGGCATCCTGGCGGCGCTGCCGGTGGTCGTCGGGTTCGCCATGGCCCTCTATCCCTTGTGGGGCATGTCGGAGTTCGGCCTCGGCATATCGATCGTGCTGACCGTGCTCGCGAGCGCGCTGGTCCTCCTGCCGTGGGAGCGCATACCCCGGTACCTGCACGCCGTGTCGCCGATCGGCGGGCTGGCTGTCGCTTTCGCGCTGGAGGTCCAGTTCGGGCTGAGCATCGTCCGCGCTTTTCCGTTCGTCCTCCTGCCCCTGATCTTCCTCGCGCTTTACTACACCACGGTCGAGTTCGCCGTGGGTGCGGCCCTCGCGGTCGCCGACCTCATCCTGGTGACGGTGGTCAACCCCGCGGCGGGCGACCCTGCAGCCGCCTCGCTCGAGGCGCTGCTGCTCATCGCCTTCGGGGTGCTCGTGCGCCGCGTCGTCATCCAGCTCGAGACCAACCGAGCCGCGGCGGCGGAAGCGGAGCTGGCGAAGTCCGAGGTGCTCGCGGACCTCTCCCAGACGAACCAGGAGCTGCAGGAGCTGACCCGCCTCAAGTCCGAGTTCCTCGCCACCATGAGCCACGAGATCCGGACTCCGATGAACGGCGTGATCGGCATGACAGGACTCCTCCTGGACACGGAGCTGACGCCCGAGCAGCGCGAATACGTGGAGACGGTCCGCGCCTCGGGCGACGCCTTGCTCGAGATCATCAACGACATCCTCGATTTCTCGAAGATCGAGGCTGGACGCGTGCGCCTGGAATCGATCGATTTCAGTCCCAAGCACGTGATGGAGGAAGCGGTGGAGCTCTTCGCGGAGGCGGCCGCCAACAAGGGCATCGAGATGGTGCTGGACGTGGGGGAGTTCGTTCCGGAGAGTGCGATCGGCGATCCCGGCCGCCTGCGCCAGGTGCTCATCAACCTCGTCGCCAACGCGGTCAAGTTCACCGATAACGGCGAGGTCGTCGTGCGGGCGCGTCGCCACGAGAACACCGGTCCGGGCCTTTTGATCCGCTTCGAAGTCTCCGACACCGGAATCGGTCTCACCCCGGAAGAGCAGGCTCGTGTCTTCTCGACCTATTCGCAGGTGGACAGCTCGACGACGCGCAAGCACGGCGGAACCGGACTAGGACTTGCGATCGCACGCATGCTCACGCAGCTCATGGGCGGCCAGATCGGCGTCGAAAGCGAGAAGGGATCCGGCAGCCGGTTCTGGTTCACGGCTCTCTTCCGCGAAACCGGCGGGAAGCGGCGAGCACCGCAGGCGCCCGTCAGCTTGGCCGGCACGTTCGTCGCGGTGGTCGACGACAACAAGACCAATCGCGCCATCCTCGAGCGCTACTTGAAGTCGTGGGGATTGCGCGAGCGAAGCTTCGAGAGCGGTCGCGAGGCGCTGCAGGAAATGCAGGTCGCGGCGCACGGCGACGATGGCTTCGACGTCGCGATCGTCGACATGATGATGCCGGGCATGGACGGCCGCGCGGTGGCGAGCCAGATCCGCGCCGACGAGCGTCTGAAAGAGCTGGTGGTGATCCTTCTCACCTCCGCCGGGCAATCCGACGAACCAGTGCCCGGTGTCGACGCGGAGCTCGTCAAACCGGTTCGTCCCTCGCAGCTGTTCGACGTCCTCCACTCGTTGCTCGCGGAACGCTCGCTGCGGATTGATCCGCCGGGTGCGGTCGTGGAGCTCGGGCCACCTGATGAGGCCCGCCAGTGGTCGCGTGTTCTCGTCGTGGAAGACAACGCGGCCAATCTGAAGGTCACCGTGAGGATGGTCGAGCGCCTGGGCTACCGCGCGGACGTCGCGGCCAACGGCGTGGAAGCCGTGCACACTTTGAAAGGGCTGCAGTACGACGCCGTCCTGATGGATTGCCAGATGCCGGAGATGGACGGATACGAGGCGACCCGCCTGATCAGGGCTGACGAGCCGGCGGGCCGGCACATTCCGATCATCGCGATGACGGCGGCAGCCCTGGCCGGCGACCGCGAGCGCTGCCTCGCCGCAGGAATGGACGACTACATTTCCAAACCGGTAAAGCTGCATGTAGTGGCCGCCCTACTGGAACGCTGGATCGCCCTGCCTAAAACGGTGTGAGGCCTGAATGCCTCCAATCGATGGTCGGTCGGTAATCGGTCAGAGACGCTTGAGCGCGAGCACAGTGACGTCGTCGAAGAGCTCCCGGCCCTTCGATCCCTGGGCCAGGATGTCCACCAGCTCCTGCGCGGTCCCCGCCCGCCGCGCCTCATAGGGAAGCGGTACATCTTTCGTCGCCAGGTCGGGCCGCAAGTCGAGCAGCCCGTCAGAGAACACGACCAGCGCATCGCCCGGGTTCAACGTCACGGTCCCCACTGCAAACAGGCTGTCTGGAAAAATCCCGATGGGCGCGCTGCGCAAAGGCAGCGTCTCCTGTCCGGTCGAGCCACGCAGCAGCCGCGCGTGCCCATGACCCGCGTCGACGTACTGGAGCACGCCCGAGGAGGGATCGAAAACTGCGTGAAACGCCGTCACATAAGCGTGGTTGACCTCGAGGGCCGCGCTCATCACATCGGAAGCCCGCTTGACCCCCTCGTCGAGCCGCTCGATCCCGGCCGAGGCGCGCAGGGCGGCGCGCGCCGTCGCCATCATGAGTGCGGCCGGCAGGCCCTTGCCCATGACATCGCCCAGCGTCACGACCAGCTGGCCTGTTTCCTGGCGATACCAGTCGTAGAAATCTCCGCTGATCTCCTTGGCCGCAGTGAAGTGGGCGGCGAGCTCAAACCCCTCCTCCTTGAGAGGCGAGGCGGGCAACATTCCCGCCTGGAGCTCGATGGCGCGGCGCATCTGGTCGGCGCGCTCATCCAGCATGCCCTCCATCCGCTTGAGGGTCGCCCGGTGCTCGAGCTCGAGACTGCGGCGCTGCAGGTTGTTGACCACGGTCAGGTAGAGCTGCGTGGCACCGACCGGCTTCACCATGTAGGCGTACGCACCATGCTCGATCGCGGCCCTGCCGAGCTCAGGATCGTCGACTCCCGAGATCATCACCACCGCGGTGTCCGGCCGCCTCGCGCGGAGCTCCTCGAGGAGCCCATAACCAGACTCGTCAGGGAGGCGCACGTCGAGCAGCGCGAGGGCGTAGTCGCTGGCTTCGAAGAGCCTCCTGGCATCCGCCGCGTTGAAGGCGACGTCGGATTCGAACCCGCGGCTGCGCAGGGTGCGCTCCATCAGCTTCGCCAGGGCCTGCTCGTCGTCCACGATCAACAGGCGCTGCAAAGGGGCCGGCGAGCTCACCCCGAGCAGTGTAGAGAGGCTCAACTCGATCCTGGGTGACCTATAGTGAGCGGCCGTGCTGGGTGAGCATTAAGTGAGTCTCGAAGTGCAGAGCCGCCAGATCGACAACGGCGTCACCGTGGTCGCTCCGACTGGACGCCTGGACGTGGCCGGCGCCCCCGCATTGAAGGACGCGATCGGTGAGGCCGTGAAGAACGGCAAGCCTCGGGTCGTGATCGACCTGGAGGGCGTGAGCTTCGTCGACAGCACGGGCCTTGGCTCGGTCATCTCGGCCTTGAAACAGATCCGCAGCTCGCAAGGCGACCTGCGGCTTGCCGCGCCCAACCAGCAGGTCCGTGTAGTGCTCGAGCTCACGACGCTCGACCGGGTTTTTCCTTACTACGCGACAGTAGAGGAAGCCCTGACTGGCTTCTGACCGTGGCGAGTCACTCGAAGCCGTTTGAGTTCAACGCCACGCTCAGCCATCTCGATGAAGGACTGGACACGCTTCATGAATCGATCAAGCAGCTGCGCAAATCGACAGGGCGCGGCGAGGACGACCGCAACCTCATGCACTTCGAGATTGCGCTGGCGGAAATCGGCGCCAACGTCCTCACCCACGGGCGGCCGGCCGGCACCGACCCACCCGTCGAATACAGGCTCTGGGTCGAAGACGACACCGCCCACGCGCTGTTTGTCGATGGGGGCCCACCGGTCGATGAGGTGCTCTCCCGCGCCATGCCTGATGCGACCAGCGAAGAGGGGCGCGGCCTCCCGATGGCCCGCTGGTTGCTCGATGAGCTCCTTTACAAGCGCGACGGCGAGGTCAACCGATGGCGGCTGGTGAAACGGCTTTGAGCTCGGACGGCGAGCTCTCGGATGAAGCCTGGCGAGTCCTCATCCACGACTTTCGCAACCTGCTCGCGGTGATCATCAACTACAGCGAGCTGATCGCTGAGGAGACCGGCGATGCTGAGGCGGTCAAGACGGATATCGGCGAGGTTCGCGCCGCCGCGGAACGCGCGATCACGATGACCGAGAAGCTACGGCGGCCTGTCAAACCCACCCCGGAGTCGACCGCGTCGTGAAGGTCGTGGACAAGGTGAGCACCGAGAACGAGCCAGCCACCCGAGCGAGCTTGCCGCACCGCGACCTGGTCCTAGTGGTCGATGACGACGAGCAGGTCCTCCGCCTGGTCAGGCGTGTCCTGGAGAGGGCTGGTTTCGAATGCGTCCCGATCGTCAACGGCCGCTCGGCACACGGCGCCGCGGTGGAGTGGCGGCCCGACATCATCCTGCTCGACCTGATGCTCGGCGACACCACCGGTGACCAGATCCTGGCCGAGATCCGAGGCGACTTCCGGACGCGCTTGATTCCAGTCGTCTTTCTGACTGTGCGCAGCTCGTTGAAGGACAAAGTCGAGCACCTGCTCGCGGGCGCCGACGACTACGTCACCAAGCCGTTCATCCCGGAGGAGCTGGTGGCCCGCCTGCGCGCTGTGATGAGCCGGTCCACCACCACCCGAGACCTCAACCCGTTGACGGGTATGAGCGGCAACAGCGACATCCTGCGCGAGATGGGGCTGCGCCTCGCGAGCGGCGAGAGATTCGCCTGCCTCTACCCGGACATCGACGCCTTCAAAAGCTACAACGACCACTACGGATTCCTGCGGGGCGATGACGTGATCAAGACTCTGGCGACGATCATCCTCGAGGTCCTCGAAGAGAGCTATTCGCCGCGCCACTTCGCGGGACACGTCGGCGGCGACGATTTCGTGATCCTGACCGACCCGAGCCTCGCCGAGCCGCTCGCGTCGTCCATCACGAAGCGATTCGACGAAGCGGTGCCCGCGCTGTACGACACGGGGGACCGTGAGCGCGGCTGGATCGAGTTCGAGGAGCGCAATGGCAACACGCTTCGTGCGCCTCTCGTGTCGGTGTCAATCGGCATCGTGATCGCCGAGCCTGGTCGCTATACGACTGCCGCCGCCCTGGCCGCGCGCGCGGCCGAGGTGAAGGGCGTCGCCAAGCGAATGCCCGGCTCGAAATGGGTGCTGGACCGCCGCCGGCCTCCGGAAAGGTTTGCCTGAGATAAATGAAATGAGTCCCGGTAACCCGGTGCTAGCATCCGCGAAGCCGACAGCCGTGACACCGACCATGCCCGCGGAGCCCATCTCATGAGCGAGGTCATCACCACCTCGCCGGAAATTCCGGAACAGGCGCCGGCGCCCACGCCCGTGCCGGCGTCGAACGGCGGCCCGCCGCAGCCCGCGCCTCGGTTCAAGGTCACCGTCCACCGCCTCGATGGCGGGCTGGAGGAAGGCGGTTCGGACGCACGCGGGCTGAGCGCCCAGGGGTACCCGATCTACAACCCCGCCGACGCCGAGCGTCCCCGCTGGATCCCCAGCCGCGACATCAAGTACGTGGTCTTCGGCGCGGTCGAGGACCCCGCCCTCGAGGCGGACCCCGGCGACAAGAGCGCCGCCAGGAAAGCCATTCTTCGCTTCCGCGACGGCGAGTGGATCGCCGCCTATATCGACCCAGGACAGGCGCCCGACAGCGAGGGCATCGCAATCAAGATCCGGCTCACCGAGCGCCAGCGCGTGATCCCGGCCCTCGCCGCATCGTCGTCTGTGCTCGAGACGCAGTACCTCCAGATGTGGGCCGCGCCTGCTCCAGCCAACCAGCCTCAGCGCCGCCGCTCCGACATCGTGGAAGCAGCCGCCAGGTCTGGACGTGACCTCAGCAAGCTCGCGAACGACTTTCGGGACCGCCTTGCGCTGATCCGCGACGTCGGCCTCACCACCGGCGACACGTTGGCGTTCTCACGCGCGGTGCGCACGCACCTCGATCGCTTCCTCGCGGACGACGGCATCGATCTCAACTCGCAGGAGAAGTCGGCGCTGGCCGACATCATCCTCCGCGCCGCGGTCGGTTACGGCCCGCTCGACGGCCTGCTGCACGACCGCTCCGTGAGCGAGATCATGGTGAACGGCCCGGACCAGGTTTTCATTGAGCGCCGCGGCGTGCTGACGAAGGCCGACGTGCGTTTCGAAGACGAGAACCAGCTCCTGGAGACGATCCGCCGCATGGTGGCGACCACTGGCCGGCACATCGACGGCTTGAACCCGATGGTCGACGCCCGGCTGCCGGACGGAAGCCGTGTCAACGCGATCATCCGCCCCGCCGCGATCCATGGCGCCGCGCTCACGATCCGCAAGTTCAAGGACGCCGTGCTCGGCATGGAGGACCTCACGCGAGAGGGAAGCCTCAGCCCCGCCATGGCGGAGTTCCTCGAGGCCGCGGTGCTGGGCCGCATGAACATCCTGGTCTCGGGCGGCACCGGGTCGGGCAAAACGACGACGCTCAACGTGATCGCACGCTTCATCCCGCACAACCAGCGTGTGATCACCATCGAAGATGCTGCCGAGTTGCAGATCGACCACCCGCATGTAATCGCGCTCGAGCACCGGCCACCCAACGTCGAAGGCAAGGGCGAGCTCACCATCCGGCAGCTCTTGCGCAACAGCCTTCGAATGCGCCCCGACCGGATCCTGGTCGGTGAGGTGCGCGGTGCCGAGGCCCTCGACATGCTGCAGGCCATGAACACAGGCCACGACGGGAGCATGTCGACCATCCACTCGAACTCGGCCAGGGACGCGCTCTCCCGCCTCGAGACCATGGTGATGATGGCCTCGATCGACATACCTTTTGAGGCCGTCCGCGCGCAGATCGCGTCGGCGGTCAACCTGATCGTCCACCAGGCCCGCATGCCCGACGGCCGCCGCAAGGTCGCCCAGATCGCCGAGGTCGTCGGCTACGACGCGAACGGAGCGATTCTGCGCGACATCTTCCTGCTCGGCATGGGCAACGACCTGCGCCTCGAGTACAACGCCACCGGCTACGTGCCGACCTCGCTTGACAAAGCAGCGTTCTACGGGGTCCAGGTCAACCAGGACCTGTTCGACCCGGTCAAGGCTCGATTCGTGCCGGCCGGGTCGGACAGCATGATGCCGGTGGTCAAGGACCCGCTGATGAGCGGTCAGCGCGGAAGCGGCGAGAACGTCGTCCGGCAGGTGGTTGTCGTGCCGTTCAGCTCGGATCGCCCCGGCGACACAAGGCAGCAGCAGACACACACGGTCCAGTCGTCTGGGTCGCAGTCGGCCAGCACGATGGCTTCGACTCCGGAGATGCAGGAGGAGATGCGCAAGCTGATCGACGCGGCCCGCTCCGCGGTGGCGGACCTTCAGGCCGCGGCGCCCGCCACTGCGGCCCAGCCGCAAGAGCAGGGAGCGGTCGTCCCGATCGCGTCAAGCCGGCAGCCACAGGGCGAGCAGATCCAGCCCCAACAGCCGCAACAGTTCCAGCCTCAGCAGCTGCCGCCTCAGCAGTTTCAACCTCAGCAGTTCCAGCCTCAGCAACCCCAGTTTCCCACCTATGCCCAGCCCGCGGCGCCCAACTACACGGGCGAGGGGGCCCCGTCGCCGGAACCTCAGGCCACCTTCGCGCAAGAGCGGGCCCGGGGTGAGTCGAACATCGCCGCCAGTCAGGCACTGCAGGCGGCCACGGCGATGGCGCGCGCCACGACCGCACTGGGCAACCTGGCCGCAGCGAACAGCGGTTACGTCGGCATGCTGCCGACCGTCCGTGGCGCAGACGGCGTGGGCCCGGCCGGCGCATCGCGCCGCATCGGGGCCGTGATCGAGTCGCTGATCACGCGCCGGAATCTCAACCTGCGCCTCGCCCCCGCGCTCACTCAGGCGTTCGAAGGCGCCGAGCTGAAGGCCAGCGATTACGCCTCCGAGCGAAAGATGAGCAAGGAATCGGCCGGGCGAGAACTGCGGCAGGCGGTCGAGGCCGGACTCCTGCAGACCATCCGCTACCCGCAGGGCGAAGCCGGCTTCAAGGCATCGCAAGACCTCCTGCGTGCGGTGGCGGAAGGCCTGGGCCAGCCGGTCAACGCGTCAACTCCGCTGACGCCGGAGACGATCATCGGAAGCCTTGCAGTCGGGCAGACCGAAGGTACGGTGACCATCATGTTCACCGACGTCGAGGGCTCGACCCGCCTCCTGTCGACGCGCGGCTTCACCGAGTCGCACGAGATCATGAGGGCTTACGAGACCATCATCGACGAGAAGGTGGCCGAGCACGCCGGCCGCCGGATCAAAGGACTCGGCGACGGTTTCATGATCAGCTTCGGCTCTGTCCGCCACGGGGTGGAATGCGCGCTCGACATCCAACGCTCGATCGCCGTGTACAGCAAGCAGAATCCCGAGCGCAAGATCAAAGTCCGGATCGGGCTGAACACCGGCGAGGTGGTCGAAGAGGCGGGCGACATCTTCGGCGCGGCGGTCAACGTCGCGGCACGCGTCGCGGGCAAGGCACGAGGTGGCGAGATCCTGGTCTCCGAAGTCGTGCGGCAGCTCGTCGGACCGGTTTCCGAGATGACTTTCGCGTACCGCGGTCGTTACAAGCTCAAGGGATTCCCTGATCGCTGGCGTCTCCACCAGGTCACCCCCGGCGAAGTGAAGGAGGCGCCGCGCACCCTGCCGAGCGGCGATGGCTTTGTCGGGCGCGAGCAGGAGCGCCTCGACATTCGAATGCTGATGGACCGCGCGACGACGGGCTCGGGAGGGATGTTGTTCATCACCGGGGCGCCGGGCATCGGCGCGTCGCGCCTCGCCTCGGAAGTGGCCGTCGAAGCCGCGGGCAAGGGCTGGCTCGTCCTGAGCGGACGAAGCATGGAGCACGACGGTGCGCCCTATGCCCCGTTCCGCGAGATCCTCGCCACCGCAGTCGCCGGCGGAACGTCGAAATCGCTGCAGGAGGCGGCCGGCGCCGACGGGGCTCTGCTGTCGCAGCTCGTGCCCAGCCTGCGCCAGAAGGTGCGCGGCATGTCCGCGCAAGAGGAGGTGGGCGCCGACAAGCTCCGCGAGCATCTCTTCCGCGCGATTTACGACTTCCTCACGGACGTGCAGGCAAAGCGGCCACTGCTCATGGTGCTCGACGATCTCCAGTGGGCGGACGAGGCAACCGTGCTTCTTCTCCGCGACCTCGCCGAGCGTGTGGGGAGCAGCCAGATGGTGCTGATCGGCACCTACTGGGACTCCGAGCTCGACACCGCCCGGCCTTTCAGCTCCGTGCTGTCGCGCCTGCTGCGCCGGCGCCGCGCCCAGCGCATCACGCTCGGCCCTCTTTCGGATCGCGACGTCGAGCGAATCGTGGCCGGGCTTGCGGAAACACTGCTCACGCCGACCCAGCTCGAGGGCATCCAGGCCGCGACCGACGGCAACCCGCTTTTCGTCGAGCAGTCGACCCTCTACATGGCGGAGTCCGAGACCATGCTCGTGGGCGGCTCGCGTGTGCAGGCGAGCTTCACCGAAGAGGACCTCGAGCTCGCGCAGAGCGTGCGCGGCTTGATCGGCCGCCGCCTCGAGCGGTTGAGTGAACCGGCGCAGCGCATGCTCGTAGCGGCCGCTGTGGTCGGACGCGATTTCGACCTTTCTCTGCTCGAGGCCTTCGGCGAGCTCTCGGGCCATGAGCTTCGCGATGCGCTGGACGAGGCCACGCGCGGCCACTTCCTGGTCTCAGCAGGACCCGACAGGTATCGCTTCGCGCACGACCTGATCCGCAAGAGGGTGCTCGCCGTGCTGCCCTTGCCGCGCCTGCAGGCCTACCACCTGGCGGTCGCAGACACTCTGGAGCGGGTTTACGGCAAGAGCGCACCCGAGCGGGCGAGCGAGATCGGGCACCACCTCTACCAGGCGGGCACCGCCGCCGATCCGCTTCGCACCGCCACCTTCTTGAGCCTCGCGGCCAAGAACGCCCTGGCCGTCGGCGCGTTCGAGGAAGTCCAGCGCCTGCTGGAGGCAGCCCTGGTCCTGCTTCCGGCGGACCGGCGGCGCGAGCGGGCCGACGCCCTCACGATGCGGGGTCAGGCTTGCTGGGGTCTCGGCCGGAACGAGGATGCCAAGGCCGCCTGGAAGGGCGCCGCCCAGCGCTACGAGGAACTGGGGGATGAGAAGGCCGCGGCCGGAGTCCACGCCCGGCTCGCGCACCTGGAAACACGCAACCAGAAGCCGGTGCAAGCGGTTGAGGCGGACCCGGAAGCCGCTCCCGCGCCACCAGAACCCGCACCCGCCGAGCCAGAGCAGGTCCCTGCGGAAATCGTCGAACCCGCCTAGCCGGTCAGCCGGCTCGCAGGCGGGACGGGTGCGTAGCTGGCGCTGTAAATGATGCTGGGCAGGGTGCCCGTGAAGTTCACGGTGCTAGCCATCACTCCTCCAGTGCCGGCGACCTCGAACGAGTAGGCGGACGTGACCGAGACCGTGGCCGAGGGCGCGTAGACCAGGCCCACGTACGCCGAGTTGGCTGCACCGCCCAGCGTGTTGGTGAGGCATGAGTTGGCAGGCGGCTCGTAGACGCTGAGCCAGTCGTACTGAAAGCCGCTGAACACAAATGTGTCGCCGGAGGTCGTCCTCAGGCAGCCGCTCGGGACATAGAGCTCGACGGCGCCTGGTGTGATCGGCCCGGGGCACGAGCCGTAAGACCCGGCGACCGACTCGCAGTTGTTCTCGTTGGCACGGTCGCCGGCCGAGCCCCCGGCTTGAGGCGGGTTCGAGTTGGGCAGGTTCGCGCCGAGGGGCGCCGTCTCGGCTGTCGGCACGTAGGACTCGTAAGTGCCCGCTGCAGCGCCCGACACGGGCACGAACGTGTCTGGAACGAGGGTGCTGTCCAAAACGATCGTCTCGTGTCCCAGCGTGCAGCCATTGCCGTTGAAGGCCGGGCATGGGTTGGTGTTGCTGTTGGACACGGTGCCCGCGACGGGGATGTTGCTCGCGAGGCCCCAGGGTCCGTTGCACCCGTTGTTCAGGTTGCTGAGGTAGACGTTGTATGACGTCGCACCGGGAACGTTGCTCACCTGGATCTGGAGCACTTCCCCGTTGTGCACATGGACGCTTCGGCAGGCCGACGGCGCGCTCTCGCGCGGGTAGGACATGCCACCGTATGTGTCGGTGCGCACTGAAGTCAGGACCACGCCCCAGTTGCCCGCGTCGAGCGCATTGGGACCACCGATGTTGTTGACCTGAAACGAACCTGCGCAATTCACACCGTCCGTGTTCCAGAACTGTTGGGTCGAGACTGAAGTGGTGGATCCGACAACCGGCTCATCGGGCGGCTTCAGCTCGTTGCTGACCAGGTCCTGGTTGTTGGTGTATCCCGCCTGCCAGTCGTACACGCCGCCGCTCAAGAACCAGCAATCGCCGGAGTTGAAGTTGGGATTGCCGGCGTAGGTGCCTGGCTGCAGCACAACGTTGTTGCCCGGCGCGCCCTGGCTGCCGCCGAACGACGACGGCCCGGGATATGCGGGGTCGGTCAGGTGGAAGCCTGAACGCGTGGCGCCGGCCACGTCGGGGTACGAGCAGGGCGTCGCACCGCCGCTTGGATAACAGGCATTGGTGGCGCCGGCGACCGACCCCTGGCACCGCGCATAGATGTCGCCCGCCACCTGCAGGTTCGAGCTCGCCACCGTGATCGACCCGTTGGCCACGACGTCCCCGCCGATGTCGAGCGTCCCTGAGCCGTTCACCGAGATGGCCGTGCCCCCGGCTCCGCCGCATCCGGCCTGGGTCAGGGCCGCGACGGCCGGCGTGAAGAGAAGGTTGTTCACGCCTCCCGTCGCAGTTGCTGCGATGGTCGGATTGCCGCCGTTGGTCAGGACCCTGGCGAACTCGAGCTGCAGCGATCGGTTCCCAACCATGTTGAAGCGGCTTCCCCGCGGGCCGAGCTTCGAGACCATCTGCGTCAGCGTGGTGCCGTCAGAGAAGGTGCACGTCACGGTCAGAGTGCCGGCGCCAGGTGTCCCGTAGCCCGCGCACGCGGGCGCCGCATAAAGGCGCAGGTTGGCGCCAAAGATGTTCGTGGCGGCCTGCTCGGCCGTGGTGTAGTTGCCGGTCTGCTGCAGGTTGTCGGCCGCGGCAAGCCCTGCCGCATCGACTGCGGCCTGGAGGTCGCGCCGCACGGAGTAGGCGCGTGATCCGTCGATGGCGAGCGCGGCCATCCCGACCAGCACGGCCAGCATGATCGCGATCAGAACGATCGCCTGACCTCGCTCGTCGCCCATCAGTACTCGGTGCGGAAGATGGCCGACGCGGTGATCAGGATGTGATTCGCGGTGGCCTGCGCGACCACTGGAGTGATCAGGATGAGGTTGAACTTGACCGTTATCTGCAGCGGCTGGTTTCCGCCCGCGGGGTTCACCGCGCTGCACGAGCCGGCGGCTGCGGCCGGATACTCGCCGCCCGGGGCGTTCGGCGGCGGTGTGGTTTCCACCGTGGCCGGCGGGTTCGGCTCGGTGATGTACAGCCAGGCGGCGTTGTTGGGCGGGGTGGCGCTCGTCACCGGGCCCTGCGGGCAGGGGGCAGTCACCGGCGCGCCGATCAGCTGGCTGGTCACCGTGGCCAGCACGTCGGCGTTCGTCGGCAGCTGCCCGGAAGCTCGAACGGCGGTCCGCGCCCCCTCCCGAGCGGCGTGGTTGACGGTGTCGTAGTAGAAGACAGCCCGCCCGATGTCGACGATACCGAACAGAAGCAGCAGCAAGACGGGCGAAACCAGCGCGAACTCGATCAGCGCCTGAGAGCGCTGCGACCGTGGATCGGGGGCTCTCAACTCCCCTGCACCGTCATGTGCACGTTCGAAGCCAGGCGGAATGTGCCGAACTGCGCTGTGATCAGCGGGGTCAGTGGCCCGTATGCGTATAGGACGATCACGTTGAGGTCGATCTGGCCCTGATTGGGCGGTGGGTCCTGGCCTGGCGTGTTGCTGTAGCAGATGTAGAGCCAGGCCTGGTTCGCGATCGTGGGATAGGCGGAGTTCGCGTACGGCGGGTTGTGAAGCGTGTTGCCGTCCGTCGGCGCCGGGCAGGTCGTTCCACCGGAGTTCTTCAGGACCGAGCCGGGAATCCCGACCGTCGCCAGCTCGGCGTTTACCACCGACTCGATCGCGCCGTCGTTGAGGTAGGGATGTGTCTGGCGCGGTGCGTCATACCAGACGCCATGCCGGGCGCCCTCGCGGGCGGCGTTGGAAATGGCCTCGCTGATATAGGTCGCCCGGCCGATGTCGACCAGGCCGCCGATCAGCAGGAGCAGCACCACTGAAGACAGCGCGAACTCGACCAGGGACTGGGCCCGCTGGCTCGAAAAACGGCTCAGCAAGGGCCCCTTAGAGGGGCGCGGCACCGGACTATCTTGCCTATGATGGGTCGGCTGTGCGCCCCCTTATGAGCGGTCTTAGGTTCACCAGGCCGTTCACCGTCCTCGGAATCCTGCTCGCCTTGCTGGTCATTGCCGCCTTCGTCCTCGTAGCTCTCAACGCCCAGAACAACGCGGCCAGTCCCTCGATGAACGTCGTCGTCGCCACCCGTGACCTCCAGCCGAGGGTTGCCATAACAGCTGATTCGCTCCAGCTGATGAGCATCCCTGTCCCTGGCAATTACCCGAAGGTCTACTTCACCCGGCTCCAGGACGTCGTGGGCCTGGTTCCCCTGGTGACCATCCCTTCGGGCCAGGCGGTCACGTCAAACGTCGTGGCCAAGCCGAGCGCCGCGCTCGGAACGCAATCCGAGTTCCTGCCGATCCCGTCGGGCTACGTGGCCGTCACCATACCGACCAGCGAGCAGCAGGGTGTCGCCAACTACATCCAGCCGGAGGACTACATCTCGGTGATCGCGACGGTGGCGACCGCGGGCAAGGTCGCGACCAAGACGATCTTCACGAACCTGCACGTGATCAGGGTCGGGATGGCGGGGGGCACGGCGGGCAGCGCATCCAATGCGACCAGCCTCACGGTCGTGGTGACGGAGTGCCAGGCCGAGGTGATCACGTGGTTTCTGGACTACGCCGCGCTCAAATACGTGCTGGAGTCGTTTCACGACTATCTCCAACCCGGCGCCCAGAGCCCCGACCCGGGATGCCCGACGGTCACAGCCGCCAAGGGCGTCACGCTCCAGGTCATCCAGGCCGCTTACCCGTCGCTCTTTTAGGTCCGCCAGGTGAACCTGCCGCCCCAGGTCATCGTCGCCATCCCCATGGCGGGCGCCATCGTCGTGTTCTTCTGGAGCCTGGACCGGATCCGCAAGGAACGGATCGCGCGGCCACTCGTGACGGCCGCCCCGAGAGCCACGCCTCGCGAGCTTGTCGAGAGGCTGCTTCGGCCGGCCGCGGAGAACCTGAGCCACCGGCGCAGCGCCAGCGGCAAGCCGACTTTGACGGAAGACCTGGCGCGCGCCGGCCTGAACATCACGCCGGCGGAGTACCTCCTGGTCAGGATCGGGGCCGTGGCCCTTGGGGCGCTCCTCGGGCTCTTCCGCTTCGGAATCTCGATCGGGCCGATCATTCTCGGCCTGATCGGTTTCATCGTGCCGCCGCTGGTGATGGCCTATTTGCAGAGGCGGCGGCAGAACATGTTCAACGAGCAGCTGACAGGCATGCTGCAGCTTCTCTCCAACTCGCTCAAGACCGGTTATGCCATCGACAGGGCTCTCGAGACGGTCGCATCGAAATCGCAGCCACCGGTCTCGACGGAATTCGAGCGGGTGGCCACCGAGATCACGCTGGGCACCTCGGTTGAGGACGCGCTGAGCGCACTTCTGCTCCGGATCAACAGCCCCGACCTTGAGTTCATCGTCACAGCGATCCTCCTGCACACCCGCGTCGGCGGCAACCTTGCCGAAGTTCTCGACACGATCTCCGACACCTTGCGCGACCGCTTGCAGACCAAGCGCGACATGAGCGTGCTGACGGCGCAATCGCGCGCGTCGGCCACGATCATCACGGGCCTGCCGATTCTCCTCGCCCTCGGCCTTTATGTTTTCGTGCCCGGTTACTTCGCGCCCATGACCAGCACGTTCATCGGCTACGTGCTGCTTGGCATTGCCGCGTTGCTGATCCTGATCGGAAACGTTCTGATCCAGCGCATGACGACTTTGGACGCATAAGTGTTTTTGATAGCTCTGGCTGCCGGGATCATCTGCGCGATCATCGTGATGGCGTACTTCATCGCGATCGACCAGTACCGGACCACCCCGGCCGCCACGACCGGCGGCTTTGGAGCCCCAGCGCCGCGGCCGACCTTGCTCAAGCAGTTCGAGACGTTTGCCCGTCCGCTCACCTCGCGGCTGCCGAGCGAAGCCGCCATCCAGGTCCGTCAGAAGCTGAGCCGGGCCGGAGACCCGGGGGGCCTGACACCGGCTGGGTTCCAGGCGGTGCGCTACAGCCTCGCGGCGCTGATGGCGATCGTCGGCCTCGGCCTCGGGGTGCTCGTGGTCCTACCGCTGCCGGTGGTAGTCGTCGCCCCGGCCGCGGGCATCGTCTTCGCGCTTGCCGGCTACTTCCTCCCACTTTTGTGGCTCGAGCAGCGCATCTCGGCGCGCCGCCGCCAGATCCAGCGCTCCCTGGCGGAAGCCACGGACTTGCTGACGCTGGTGGTCGAGTCCGGCATGAGCCTC
>Ga0210394_10004604_pt1 | contig 15967 bp, 14 predicted proteins | sample IncBWC12MmetaG_FD_160121 | JGI IMG/M metagenome (GOLD analysis project Ga0210394, IMG submission 160121) | Forest soil microbial communities from Barre Woods Harvard Forest LTER site, Petersham, Massachusetts, United States - Inc-BW-C-12-M | ecosystem: Environmental > Terrestrial > Soil >... | reverse complement strand
TAGCGGACGTCAGCGACGCGCCAGTCGCCGGCGCCGTAGTCACTCTCCAAGGGAGTGATTCCAGCGATGTCCGCTCGGTCACAACGAGCGAGAATGGATTCTATGAAATCCGCGATGTTGCGGTGGGACGTCCGTATCAGGTCAAAATCAGCGCCGCAGGCTTCGCGGAATGGGATTCACCCACGCTAACTCTTGATCCGGGCCACTCCAAGATCCTGGACGTAGCTAACTTGCGCATCGAAGAAGTGCAAACCAGCATCACGGTGACGCCCGAGAGCTCTGACGAAATCGCCACTAAACAGGTCAAGGCTGACGAGAAGCAGCGCGGCTTCGGCATCATCCCTAATTTCTACGCAGAGTACGCCTCTAATCCCGCGCCGATGAATGCGCGGCTAAGATTCCGTCTCGCGCTCAGAGTTGCCAGAGACCCATACACCTTTGGCGGAGTGGCCATGCTGGCCGGAATCGGACAGGCCACCAATCATCCGGATTACGTGCAGGGTGCCAAAGGCTACGGCGAAAGGTTTGGAGCCAATTACGCGAACAGCTTTACTGACATCATGCTCGAGGGCGCGATCTTTCCATCACTTCTGCACCAGGATCCCCGGTACTTCTACAAGGGGGCGGGCACAAACAAAGCCCGCGTTGCGCATGTGCTGTATAGCCTGATCGTTACGAAGGGAGATAACGGGAAATGGCAGCCGAACTATTCGGGCCTTGGCGGCAATCTGGCGTCTGCTGCCATTTCAAATACTTACTATCCCAGGGCGAACCGCGGCGTGGGATTGGTCTTTCAAGGGTTCGGTACGGTGATGGCGGAACATTTGGCGGTCCGCATGCTTGATGAGTTCGTTTTTCGACCTGCGAAAGGAAGCGTGGCGAACTGACTCCAGTAGTGCTGCTGAGTTCTCCAATTTTATCGCTTTATCAGTAACTGGTCCGCAGTTGAACTTCGGAGAAGCGGTATTATCGCCAACTCGCGGCCTAGTATCCACATTTCCGTAAGACGACTTATCAGGAGTTGGCGGGCGAGCGCTTCAAGGAGCCGCCGAAAACGTAGCATTTTCTAATAATCTAGGGGCCGATCCGGACGAGACTCAACATCGCTAGTGCAAATATGATCATGGAGGCCATTAAGATTGCAACGCGCGTCTGCTTTGGCATAAAAATCTCCACCCCTCAGGTTGGAGAAGGCGTTTGATAGTCGCGACCAAGTCTTTGCCGATTTGGGATTTCTCGATGAAATTACCATCTGATAGGCGCGCGAGGAGCGCGGGTTCCTCGGGCGCGTAAAAGCTGCTCATTAAGATAACCTTCGTCTTTAGGGGCGTGTAGGTGTATCTCGTAGGCAGCCCCGACGCTGGAGAAGCCGCCTTCCGAAAGCGCGACGCGGAGACGAAAGCGAGCTAAAGAAGGGCGACCCAAAGGCGGCGAAGACGGCCTGGCCTTCAACATGTCGTGGCTTCGCCATCGACGGCTCCATGTCGTCTTTGCCGCCTCATACCAATTGCAGGGCGAGTTGAGCGATGAACGCTATCGGTACCGACGAGTCGGCTTCTCTCCACCGATCGATCGCTCACTGCTGGCGCGTTTCTCGGTACCTATCTGGTGAGACTTCCCACAACCGGACTTCTGGCCCGGAATAACTTGCGGTTAGCCCGTCGCGGCTCGGTCAAACCCGAGGTCAGAGTTTGCGAATTCGCTGCCAGTCTTTGGGTGTTGCGCCCGTGGCACGGCGAAACGTCTTCGTGAAATGGCTCTGGTCGGCGAAGCCTGTTTGGAGCGCGATAAAGGCAATGGGTTCTTTACCGAGTAACAGAAGTTCCTGTGCGCGTTTGATCCGGGCGTCGAGAAACCATTTATATGGCGGCATGCCGGTCGAAATTTTAAAGGATCGAGCGAACTGTGACTGGGAAAGCCCTACCAGTTTGGCCATCTCCTCAAGGCTTATGTCCTGCGTCATGTGGGCCTCGAGGTACTCCATCGCTCGACGCAACTGCCATCGGGAAAGCCCATTTGCGCGCTGTATCTGGGCGTTTCGGCGGTTAAACAGGGCAGCCGTCAATGCTGTCGTCAGGCTCTCACCGTAAAGGCGGCCACCACTTGAGGGTTCTTGACACTCGTCCGCCAGAAGCGCTGCGCATCTTGCCATCTTGTCGTCGTACAACAACAGGACCGGTGTATCCGTCTTCGCCGAATCCAAGTCGTCGCCGAGGATCGATTCGGGGACTTTCGAAGCGAAGCTCATCCTGAGTTCGCGGACTGATCGAAGTCCGTCAGTATAGCCCCACACTGTCACGCCCGCGGGCACAAAAGTCGTATGCCCTACGTCAAAACGAGATCGGGGGGTCGGACGGTTCAGGTTCAGGCGAGGCTCGCAATATCCGCCTAACTGGCCGAGAACAATCGCAACGGTTGTTTCGTGTGAAGAGATGTCATGCCAGGCTTTTCCAGGATCGGGATAGTGCACGATATTTCGCACGGTAATCCCATTCCAACTGCGGGTGTGGCTTTCGATCTTCCTGATCCCGTGCGGGGAACGAAATTCAAACAGCTGCGACTGGCTCATATCTCTTACCTTGGCCACCGGGCAAACAGAGTATTCGATGAACCCTTCGAAGCAGTGGGCGCAGATAAAGAATAGCAAGATCACTGAAGACGTGAAAGCGGAAACAGACCAAAAACAGCGAAATCCGACAAGATGCAAGATTTGTGGTGGTCCATATTTTTGCAGTTCAGAAAGGTGAGACCGAATGAGGTTTCAGCCAGCTGCGTATATGGCATTTTGCTTAAGCCTATCCATTGCGCTCTTCGCCGCACATGGTGTGCATGCACAACGCGTGCATGTTGAGTCGAATCCTTACCCAACGGTGACCGACGAGCGGCTTCAGCAACCCGATGACGGCGATTGGCTCATGTACCGGCGAACCTATGACGGCTGGGGATTCAGCCCGCTGAAGCAGATCACGCCGAGCAACATTCGCCGCCTGACGCTGGCCTGGTCGGTCAGCACCGACCTGCTTGGAGCGCACGAAACGACGCCAATCGTCAATCGCGGCCGGATGTTCATCACGACGCCTCAAAACAACATCATCGCGCTGGACGCCAAGACCGGAACCCAACTATGGCGGTATGCCAGGAAGTACCCGGACGGCCTGTTCCAGCTCCATCCGACAAACCGGGGCGTCGCGCTATACGGTGATTACGTCTATATGGCGACGACCGACTGTGCGCTCGTGGCTCTTGACGCCGTCACCGGCAAGGAGGTTTGGACTGTCCCGCTCGATAATTACAAGACGGGGTGCTACGCGACGCTGGCGCCGCTTGCGGTGCGCGGCAAAATCATCGTCGGCTACTCGGGTGGCGAGCTTGGCGTTCGGGGCTCAGTGAGCGCCTTCGACGCGCTAACCGGAAAGCGCATCTGGAAAACCTACACGGTGCCTGCGCCCAACGAACCGGGCGGGGAAAGCTGGAAGGGCGAGACCTACAAGCGAGGGGGCGGATCGACCTGGATTACCGGGGTCTACGATCCTTCCTCGAACACGACCTACTGGGGTACGGGGAATCCGGGTCCCTGGGTCGCTGACGAGCGACCCGGCGATAACCTCTACACGGACTCGACACTCGCTCTCGACGCGGACACGGGCAAGATCAAGAGCTATCACCAGTACACGCCGCATGATTCGTTTGATTGGGATGAAGTTTCGGCGCCTCTCCTGATCGACACGCAGGTCGACGGGAACCTCACGAAGACGGCCACACACGCTGGGCGGAACGGCTACCTCTGGATCTTGGATCGCGATGGCCTCAAGTTCCTGCACGCTTTCCCGTTCTCCAACAACAACGTCTTTACATCAATTGACCCGAAGACCGGTCGTCCCACGATCGACGAGTCGAAGCGACCCGGGGCGCACCAGGGCGCCGAGTTCTGTCCGAGCATTGGCGGCGGCAAAGACTGGCCGCCCGAGGCTTGGAGCCCGCAGACGAAACTCCTATACGTCCCTGCGAACAACAACGTCTGCGCGTTTCTCCCGAAAGGCCAGGTGCCAGAGGCTGACTCCAAGGGGTTCTATGTGGGGTACGACACCGACAGCATCTTCGGATCGGTGCGCGCTGGCGCAGGCGCCGCCGATCACCTGGGAGAACTTCAGGCCTGGGACCTGAACACCGGCAAGCGAGTTTGGCAGCACAATTTCAAGACGATCCTTTGGTCGCCACTTCTGGTTACGGGCGGCGACATCCTATTTGCTGGCGGGACTCCGGATCGCTTGTTCAGAGCGTTTAACGCCCGCACTGGTGATCAATTGTGGAGCTTCCCGCTTCCGTCCGGGGCCATCGGTGTTCCCACGTCCTTTGCTGTCGATGGCGAGCAGTATGTCGCCGTCACGACGGGCTGGGACCTCGACGCCCGAGGACTTCAAAACGGCATCGACGAGGCCCAAGGGACCAAAATGGTTGTTCCCGAGGGCGGCACGCTGCTGGTTTTTAAACTTCAGTAGCGATTCTGACGGTCTGGCGAAGCGGTAGATTCAAAGGATGATATGAACTCGGAGAGCAACTCATGAAAGACGACTTAGAAAACAGAACAGGAGCACGCGCGCCCATCATCTCGCGGCGTAACTTTATAGGTGCGGCAGCGGAAACTGGTGTTGCCGGTTTATTCTCACCGGGGTTTGTGCCGATAAGTGGAAAGGGGAGGGCCACCGCGGCTGCGCAGATTGTGCTCCCCACTGCAACAGAGGAAGTAACGCCCTTCAAGGTTCATGTACCTCAGGCAGCGCTGGACGATCTGAAAAAGAGACTTGCCAACGCCCGGTGGCCGGAGCGGGAAACCGTCGGTGACTGGTCGCAGGGCGTACCCCTCCAGAAGGCTCAGGCGCTGATCGCCTATTGGCGCGACAAGTACGACTGGCGCCGGTTCGAGGCTCGCCTCAACGCCTTCCCGCAATACCGTACCCAGATCGACGGGGTTGGCATTCATTTCATTCACGTGCGTTCCCCTCACCAGAACGCGCTACCGGTCATTCTCACCCACGGATGGCCAGGATCGGTTGTGGAGTTCATGGAGGTTATCGGCCCGCTCAGCGATCCCACCCGCTATGGGGGAAGGGCGGAGGACGCGTTCCATGTCGTCGTGCCGTCGCTCCCAGGTTTTGGTTTCTCCGACAAGCCAGTCGAGACGGGCTGGGATGTGAACAGGATCGCCCGCGCCTGGGCGACGCTGATGGCACGCCTTGGCTACGAGCGCTGGGTCGCACAGGGCGGCGATTGGGGGGCGGGCGTAACCCACGCCTTGGCGCATCAGCGGCCCCCGGGGCTGATAGCGGCCCATGTGAACTGGCAATTCGTCTTTCCCGAAAAGCTGCCGGCGAACCCCACGCCTGCCGAGCAGCGAGCCATCGACGGGGCATCGCGGTTCGCCAACGATTGGAGCGGGTATTTTCGCGAACAGGCGACGCGCCCGCAGACCATAGGTTACCCGCTTGCAGACTCGGCCGCGGGTCAGGCGCTGTGGATCTACGAGAAGTTCCAGGCATGGACCGACAATCACGGCAATCCTGAAGATGAGCTCTCCACCGATGCGATGATCGACGCTATCAGCCTCTACTGGTTCACCGACACCGCTGCGTCGTCAGCCCGGATCTACTGGGAGAATACCCGCGCCGGCATGGCGGGCACGTCTGGCGGACGGATCGAGCTGCCAATGGCGGCGTCCGTCTTTCCGCACGAGATATTCGTCCCGCCAAAAGCCTGGGCTGAGGCACTGTGGCCGAACCTGTTCTACTGGAACGAAGTTCCGAAAGGTGGTCACTTCGCCGCGTTCGAGCAGCCAAAGCTCTTCACCGACGAGCTGCGAAACGCCTTCAGGTCACGGCGAGCCTAGCGATCTGGCTGTTGTCTGAACCCCGCGCAGGTGCTCCGCAGCGCACCAAATTTGAAACGAAGGATTGAAGCAACTCATGAAAGACGGTTTAGAACACAGAGTAGAGATAGCAGTACCCGTCAGCTCACGGCGTAAGTTCATGCGCACCGCGGCTGTAACCGCTGGCGCCGCCTTGTTGTTAGAGGGGCTCGATCCGATAAGGGCCCAGGAGAGCGGCAAGAAGGCCCCGCTCCTGGTGTTCCCGGCGGCCACGAAGGACCTCTCGCCCTTCACTGTGCACGTGCCGCAGATGGCGCTCGACGATCTGAAAAGGCGACTTGCCGCTGTTCGCTGGCCTGACAAAGAAACGGCAGCGGACTGGTCGCAGGGAGTTCCGCTCGCCAAAGCACAGGCGCTCGTCGAATACTGGCGCACGCGCTACGATTGGCGTCGTGTTGAGAGCACTCTGAATGGGCTGCCACAATTTCGCACGCAAATTGACGGTCTCGGGATCTACTTCATTCACGTCCCATCGAAGCACGAGAATGCACTACCGATCATTCTGACGCACGGATGGCCTGGCTCGATCATCGAGTTCCTGGAGGTCATTGGACCTCTGACAGACCCGACGGCCCACGGCGGCAAGGCCGATGAAGCCTTTCACGTTGTTATTCCCTCCCTGCCCGGGTTTGGTTTTTCTGACAAGCCGACCGAAGTGGGCTGGGGCCTTCCGCGGATTGCTAACGCATGGGCAGTCCTGATGGCGCGCCTAGGTTACAGCCACTACGTCGCACAAGGCGGCGATTGGGGCGCCGGAGTGACGAGTTGGATGGCCAAGCAGGGTGTTTCAGGGCTTGCCGCCATTCATCTGAATCTTCCGATTCTTTTTCCGCCTCCACCACCGCCACCCGGCGGCTATACAGCCGCCGAACAGCCGGCGCTTGCTCAACTCGGTAAGTATGGGAGCGACGGGGCCGCCTATGGCCTGATCCAGGGAACCCGACCCCAAACACTCGGATACGGTCTTGCCGACTCACCGGTTGGGCAAGCGATGTGGATGTACGAGAAGTTTCAGGCATGGAGCGACAACAAGGGCGATGCAGCGGAGGCCATCTCTGTCGATCACATGTTGGATGACATAAGCCTGTACTGGCTGACCGATACCGCCGCGTCCTCTGCGCGCCTCTATTTTGAGAGCTGGGGCAAGGATTTCGGCCGCATGCCAATCGACCTACCAGTTGCCGTGAGCATCTTCAAGGGTGACTTCTTTACACCGCCGAAGGTGTGGGGCGATCAGACCTATTCGAAACTGTTCTACTGGAACGAGGTTCCGAAAGGCGGTCACTTCGCCGCGCTTGAGCAACCCGAGCTCTTCGTCGCCGAACTGCGCATGAGCTTCGCGCAGGTGCGCTGACTTCGGGAGCCGACTTGCATCGCCGCGCCTCAATCGTTCGTGGAGCGAGACTGAAATGTTATCGCGCTGTCGGCAGCTTTGTTCTCGTCGCGTCGGCCGTTCTGGCGGCTTCACCGGCCATGGCTCAAACTCCAACGCCGGACCCGGCACGCAGGTATCCGCTGCCAACGTACGACGAAAACTGGCAATTTCTGAGCGATCCGAATCGCCACAGCGATCCATGGGACATTGTCAAGTACGTGCAGTTAGCTCGTGGAATGTTCGCTTCATTCGGCGGGGAGGCGCGGGAGTCGTATGAGAGGTTTGGCAACCAGGACTTTGGCTTGAGCGTGCCGAGTCCGAACGGATACCTCTTGCAGCGATACTTGCTGCATGCCGACATTCACGTGGGCTCGCGTCTGAGGTTGTGGACCGAGTTGAACAGCTCGTTCGAGAACGGTCGCGTCGGTGGACCGCAACCGGTCATCGATGAAGACAAGCTGGATTTGCATCAGTGGTTTGTTGAGTTCGAGATCATTCAACGACCTGGCGTAGGCGTGCGCGTGCTAGCAGGCCGCCAGGAGATCGAGGCCGGGTCCGGACGCATGTATTCACTGCGCGAAGGCCCGAACGTTCCCTTAAGCTTCGACGGCGTCAGCGCGATCGCACAAACGGGAGCGTGGCGCCTCGATGCTTGGGTAGCGCGCCCGGTAACGACGACACCGGGGATTTTCGATGACTCGTCGCACCGCCAATTTAGCGTCTGGGGCGCCTACGTTACGCGGACCAGACTTGAGCACGCATCAGTCGACGCTTACTACCTCGGCTGGGATCGGCAAAACGCAAGCTTCGACAAAGGAGTCGCGAACGAACTTCGTCACACTGTTGGAGCCAGGCTCTGGCGAAATGGACTGTGGGCGTACGACTTCGAGGGCATGTACCAATTCGGCAGATTCGGCGCAGGCAACATTCGCGCCTGGAGAGTCGTGGCCGAAGCATCGCGCGGATTCGCTGGTCGATGGAATTCCCGCGTCAGGATTGACTTCGACGTCGCGAGTGGGGACCGGAACCGATCGAGTCCGAATCTCGGAACCTTTAACGCCTTCTTTCAGAGTGGTGAGTATTCAGGACGCGCACAACTTCTCGGGCCGAGCAATTCGATTCGTCTCGAACCGACACTGACGCTGGCTCCGCGACGAAATGTCTCCGTTTCGACCGGGTGGGGTTTCTACTGGCGCGAAAGCGAGCAAGACGGATTGTATGGAATTCCTGGGAATGTGATCGTTCCGAGCAACGGAGTACCGGGGCGCTACGAAGGGAGTCGGCCGATTGTGGAAGTTGCATGGACGCTGAATCCGCACCTTTCCGTGCATCTCGACTACATCTTTGTGTTCAACGGACGGTTCGAAGAACGGTCTGTCCACGCAACGACCACTGAAAGCTACATCTGTCCCCGGATTACGTATCGCTTTTAGAGAGGATGGCCATGGCAACACGTGATGCTAAACGTCGAGGCGGGCAACGATCCAACTGTCGATCCATCGACGCCGTCTTCCTTGCTTTCGACGATTCAAGTTTCGTAGCCGGCATCGAGCTCTTCGCCGATGGCGGCATTGCGCGGGTATAGAAAGGAACACATCATGCAAGCGTTCACGAAAGTCGGCCTCGATGCTCTTCTGACACCGGAGAATTGCATGCTTCTCTTGGTTGACCACCAACCGTTCCAGTTGGCAAACGTGCACAGTCACGAGCCCACAATGGTGATCAATAACGTTACAGCTCTGGCCAAAACCGCGAAGATATATGGCATTCCGACGATTCTCACCACAGTCAATGAGGAGCGCGGCGGAATGATTTTCAAGCAGGTACAGGCAGTTTTTCCGGATCAGAAAACGATCAACCGCACTTTCATCAACTGTTGGGAAGATCGGCGGGTCGTCGAGGCGGTGAAGAAGGCGAGCCGGAAAAAGCTGGTCATAGCCGCACTCTGGACGGAGATGTGCCTGGCAATGCCCGCTATCCACGCGATGGGCGACGGCTACGACGTCTACGTAGTCACCGACGCCTCGGGCGGCGTCTCGTCTGAGGCACATGATATGGCAGTCCGCCGCATGGTTGCGGCGGGAACGCAACCTATTACCTGGCTTGGCCTGGCGGGAGAACTTCAGCGAGATTGGGCGCGCACTGAGCGCCTCGGAGAAGTCGCTCAGCTTTTTATCGACCATGCCGGCGCATCCGGTTCTGTATCCTTGTGGGAGACGCAGCTGCTAGGCGCGCCCCGCAACGGTGCCGAGAGCTCTCCTGGCGGATGAGGCTAATCTCGCCTACCCTTCTTAAGGGCATCGGCTGGGAAAAGAGAGGAGGACGCATGGTTGCGAATGATCAAGAGAAGATCAAGATCGCTCGCGAATATCTCGTGAGAGCTGACCAGGGACGCCCGGACGTTCTCGAACTGTTCCATGAAGATGCGGAAATTTATTTCCCTAAGTTCGGATTTGGATTTGGACGGAATTCTTTTCTTGAAATAGTTAAAGGATTCGGAGGCGCCCTGGAATATATTCAACACGATTACGACCGTTTGACTTTCATTCCTTCAGCCGACTATCTCATCGTTGAAGGCACGTCACAGGGCAGAATGTCTGGTAAGTCGTGGGCAGGCGGCAAAACTCCTGGCGGGCGTTTCTGCAACGTGTTCAAGTTTCGAGATGGCCGAATATCGAGTCTGCACATCTATCTTGATCCTGACTATACAGGCGAGGATGAGGCACGGTTTCGATGGGGTAAGAATCGTCAGTGGTGAGGTTGATAACCATCCGTGAGACGATTTGTCGTGGTTTTTTTTAAAATTAAGGAGACGAGCCGTGTCGTACAGCATATCGGACTTACTGATCCGAAATCTTCGCGACGTGTTCGGTGAAAACGATCCCGCGCGTCGGCGTGCGGCCCTCGACGAGCTCTGGGCCGAAGATGGCGTGTTCTACGATCCCAGCAAGGGCGCCATCCGTGGCCGCGACGCGATCGATCGCATCGCGGGCGCCGTCAAGGCTACTCACCCTGAGTTTCGATATCAGCCAATTGCTGAGCCCGAGGAATCGGGCGATGCCGGAAGGGTCCGATGGGTATCGGGTCGCCCTGGGGAGGTGCCGGAGTACGCCGGGACTGACTTCATCATTTCCCGGGACGGTCGGATTTCCGCCCTCTATATGTTTTTCGACAAACTGCCGTAAGCTGAATTGTGCCATTCGAACTTCCTTTCCCAGAACACAGGAATACAGATACATCTGCCGGGAGGTGCTGTAATGGAACCAGAAAATCGCAGACGTTTGATGGTGTGGTCAAGTCTCGCCGCCCTGTTTGGAATCATGTGTCTGCTGTCCGATCCGGCACCTGCGCGGGCTCAAACGGGGCATCACACGGGTGTTCCCGACCTGGGTGCGGCAGCCCGCCAGGCGATGATCGAGATCTTTCGAGATCGAGATACCACCGCACTCGATCGTTTTTTCTCAGATCAATTCATTCAACACGATCCGAATATCGCCGACGGACTGTCTGGCCTAAGAGCCTTCGTGACCGAACTAACGAAATCTTCCAAGAGCAACGTCACGATCTATCGCACGGTTGTAGATGGCGACATCGTCATGCTTCATTCGAAATACGAAGGCTGGCCTGGCTTTTCCGGGCCGGTCATCGCGTTCGACCTCTTTCGCTTCAAAGACGGCAAGATCGTTGAACATTGGGGTGGGCAGACTCCCGAGACCGGTCCCAATCTGTCTGGGCATACGCAGGTGGATGGTCCGACCGCCGTTGTTGATCGCAATCAGACAGAGGCGAACCGAACTCTCGTTCGGAACTTCAAGCAAACCGTGACCGTTGAATTGCATTTTGACCGTGTCGGTGAATTCATCGACGGTGATCATTACATTCAACATGCCTCCAAAGTTGGTGATGGGACCGCACGGATGAAAGCGCGGGTCTCCCAGGTGGAGAAGCCAGGGGACACCCCGGTGCTGATACCGCGTCGCTACATCGCGGACGGCAATTTCGTCCTCTGCCTAGTCGAGTCGCGCACGGAACCGCCCACTGCAAACTACGATCTTTTTCGAGTCGAAAACGGCAAGATTGCGGAGCATTGGGACGTGCTCACTGTCATTCCGCCCCGGAAACAATGGAAGAATGCCAACGCCCCCTTCTAAAGATCAGCCGCGGGGCCGTCCGTCAATGAAACGCCTTCGTTTCGCAAGGACCTTAGGTGGGGCCGAAAACCAAGCGATCAGCTCACGGTACGGAATGGAGAGTCGTGTCGCACTTGCGACTGATTGCGGTGTATGCGCACCGAGCGCAGTCGATCAACCTTGTCCACTTTCAGAGTACATTCATTCGGTAAGGCGCATTGGCGGAATATCGAAAATCTACTGGCGATCCACAGGGGAGAAGCGGCTGTCACGTTAACCACTCCAGGTAACGAGCGGATTTTCAGCAAACCGGAAGTTGTCCAGAAACCGGGTTCTGGGAAATGATGACCAAGGTTCCGGACAGATTGTCGGCCACTCCGAAGTGATCTTACGCTCGCTTACCACGATTAGTAATGGGAAGTCGGCTAGTGTGGAACTATCCAGGATGCTGGGTTCGGTTCGGTGTATTCAGACCGCCGCTCGAATCGCGGCCCTCGCGCCGGACCCATTCAACGACCACAAAAGGCAATCGGCTCGGATCTTGCAGCCTCGCGCGTGCAGCCACCCTGCTCTCGATCGAGGCAATATCGAAATCGCCCGGCTTCCTCATATCGGAATCTCCAGCGGCGCCGATCGCAACACCACGGTGTCAACGGTCGCCCTGCCAACACGCGCGCTCAGCTCATAGACGCTTTCCCCGGGTAGTCTGTCGTATCGGACGCCCTCGGACGATGCCCACGTGATTTTTGGCTGGACGTTTGCGATAAGTCGCCCCTGAGCATTGCCGGGCCCGCTTTAACAACGATGATGCAAATATCCGGTGCATCGGGTTGTTCGAGTCTGCCGCGTGCGGCCGTGCAGCTTTCCAGTGAGCCAATCGGGAAATTCCCGGGCTTCAAATCTGTACCGCTCAACCCCCCTTCGGCCGTCGCAAATCGTTCATTCTGCGCCCCTAGGTTTTTCTGCTGGGTGATCTGCGCCCCTCACTGTTTCTGCAAACCAGGCCGGCAACTCGCCGGTTTGCGCATATCGTTCCAACTCTCCGCGCGACATCTTGTCGAACAGGTAATTGAGGTCCACGTGCTCACTGCGAGTGCGGTCCACCCACTGGCCGGCGCTGTTGAGCTTGCTCAGCGCGACAATCGCGGCCACGATCGTTTGGCCGGTGACGTGGACAGTGCTCACTTTCTCGATGATCTTGCCCAAGGCGCTGCGGATGTTCCGCTCGCGCTTCTCGAAGAGCCCAAAGGCGCGCGCGTGGCGATAGATGGAGTTGCGCGACCGCAACCCAAACGTGCTCGAGATTTTCGCCGGGCTCGCCCAGTCAATAAACGCGTGCTCAATCTCCTCGCGGTGTTCATGCCGGCAGATTCGGCAGTCGCGCTCATGACGGTTTGGGTTCATCCTCTTTCATCATAACCTCAAATACTTGAGGAATCTCACGTCATCCTTGTGGTTCTTCGGGCCATGCGTCGGACGAGGCGCCCACGGGAGTCGATCTTGCCGGTCATGGGCAATGCTTTGAAATTCTGCCCCAGAAACCGACAAAAACGCGCGATTTAGCCTCAAGCGGCTGTACCCCGTGACTTAACGGATCGACCACAGGAATCTTAGTCCCGCGTCCTGATTCTCAGCGAGCTTTCTCTCAGTCCGGGAACCAGAGAGGGGAACGAAAAGAATCGTTTAGGCAGGCTCTAACCGCGATAGTCGCGTTCTGCGTTTCGATAAACGCGAGGTGTTCTTGCTCTGCGCGCTCGTGGCCGATGCTCGATACCGATACCTCTTGTAAAACCTGCTGGCAAGTATTAGCATCGGCGCATGAAGATCACGGAGAAACTCAAACAAGAAGTCCGGCGAGAGCTGGCGAGTGCCGGCGGAAAAGCTCGCGCTCGAAAGTACGACAAGAAAACTCTTTCGAAATGGGCCAGGAAAGGCGGCCGTCCGCGAAAGGAAGGTGCGCGATGAATGAGAAGCGAGCGCGCGGTGAAGGGCGAATCTTTAAGCGTGGGAACACCTTCTGGATTCAATTCTACAGCCACGGTCAGCAGATCCGCGCCAGCGCCGGCACAGACGACGAGAGGAAGGCTGCAAAGATTCTCCGAAGGCGGCTTGGCGAAGTCGAGGCGGAGATCCACCGCGATACGAGGCGCGTCACGTATGAAAGCCTCCGCGAAAACTACTATTTGGATTACGAAAACAACGGACTCAAACCTCTCCGGCGCGATAGGGAAGGGAAACCGTACCTCGACAAAGTTGCGCGACTGGACGTGTTTTTCGCTGGCCATCGTGCCTCGGAGATCGATGCGGACCTAATTCGCAGGTTCACCAAAGACCAGCAAGGCAGAGGACTGGCAAACGGAACAATCAACCGCTCGATTTCCGCATTGCGGCGGATGTTCAACATCGCCAAACACGACGGGACCCTTCGTAATGTGCCTCACTTCCCGATGTTGAAGGGAGCGGCGCCGAGGCAGGGGTTTTTCGAGCGCAGCCAGTACGAGGCACTCTCTCAATCGCTACCGGATTATCTGCGGTTGCCTCTCGCGCTCGGTTCTTTCACGGCTGCGCGATTGGGGGAGATCCTTTCGCTCCAATGGAGCCGAGGCGATTTCCTTGAGGGCACCACCAACTTGCGGTCCGGTGAAACGAAGAACGATACCGCGCGAACAATCCCCCTCGTACCGCAACTCCGGAACTTGCTCATCGAGCAGCGCACGAAACGTCAGCCCGATTGCCCGTATGCCTGCTTCCGGTTAGACTCGAAGGGGCACGCCGTTAAGGTCGGGAGTTTCCGGAAAGCTTGGCAGTCTCGCTGTGTGAAGCTCGGGCTCGGCAGGATGGAGCCTGCGGTTGACCCCGTGACGGGCGAGGTGCTCTATGCGCCTCCACGCTGCCCGCGCTCCAAACCGAAGACGAAGATGGTCTACCGCGGAATGATCTTTCACGATTTGCGGCGCACCGGCGTCCGCAACCTGGTGCGCGCGGGAGTTTCCGAGAAGGTGGCCCAGACGATCAGCGGCCACAAGACGAGGGCCGTGTTCGAACGTTACAACATCGTGTCGCAAAGCGACGTTGCCGAAGCTGACCGCAAGCTCGCGGTTTTCCATGACGACGGGGACAAAACGGGGACAAATGACGCGCCACCGCTTCAGAGCAATGCCGCAGTTAATTGATAAATAAAAGTTTAGGGGCGTAGCTCAGTGGCAGAGCAGCGGCCTTTTAAGCCCATTTTTTGTATTTGTAGCGCCATGCACCGAACTGCGTGGATGCGAGAAGTTATTGATTCAGCGCATAGTCCTCAAGGGCGACATCGCATTGAGCAGCACGGGTTCGCAGTAACTTGTAAATCCAACTGACACCACTACTGACACCGCGGCCAAGGCATACTTGCTGTCCTAAATTCCCTTATTTCTTTCACGATGCCTTTTCTCAAGCGCTTTTACTCGCTCTTTGTGCTTCATGTGTAGAAGGGCCTGAAGGATGATATTGTCAGGGAGAGGTTGATTCATTTCCTCAAACGTCACGATCTCAGGCCAGCGGAATTGGAATTGTAGCCACAGCTCTAACGCGTTGACCGAAGTTCTGAATCCTTTGGATAGCGACAGCACCTTGCCGAAGGTCCTGCTGAACTGAATAAGAACGTAAATACCATAATATTTTGCAAAGGCAAGATAGTATCTCGAAAAGTTTGAAGACGAAAATTTCCAAGCCTGGGAAGTCAAATCACCCCATCCGCTCCTTAGTGCGATACGGACATTGAAGTGGACAATTTCGGATGTCGCCGCATACAGAAACTCATAAAGCTCACCAAGATCGACGTTTCTTGCCATTTGCTCAATAGGTGGAAGCTTTTTTTCGGTGCGCCAAAGCGCAGCTTGCCGCCCAATATCCGTCAACGCGTTCTTAGCTTGCTCAACTTGGCTTGATGCGAAGTTGTCAGATAGGATGGGCTGGAAGGGGTGATTACGGCGGAAGAAAGCGGTCTGTTTGTAAATGGCTTGGCTAGTGCCAATAATCATCAAGTTTGTCACCACCTCGTCGCGCTGGCTGCGGGTTAGCTGACTCAGATACTTGAGAGCTATCAAATCTTCACAACACTGACGCAGTGGAGCGCACGCAAAGAATCCTTCAGCATTTTTGCCGCTTACTCCGAGATGTAAATGTTCTACATAATCGAAGCTTCGGACAAATGAAGCTTTGAGAACAGCTCGAAACAATCCCTCTCTTTTGGAATAACAGAATGCTGTGGAATCAACTTCGGCACGCATTTCTGCCAAGATGATAGAAACTTCTTTCGGTTTTTCTGATGATGACTGTTGCAACGAGGCTCCTCTTACTCAGGGAGTATGGCAGGGTTATGCCACAAAGCACGGCACAATGTTCACTCGGCATCCAATCGTCCGATGTCAACCATGTTGGGCCGAGTCTAGTCCCACCGGGTATCAGAGACTTCTGGGGATAGGAGATAGAAGCTTTCCCCTCCCCTCCCCTCCCCTCCCAGGGCGCGACAGGGGAAAGGTCACACAGGGGAGCGGCGGG
>Ga0210394_10004602_pt1 | contig 15972 bp, 12 predicted proteins | sample IncBWC12MmetaG_FD_160121 | JGI IMG/M metagenome (GOLD analysis project Ga0210394, IMG submission 160121) | Forest soil microbial communities from Barre Woods Harvard Forest LTER site, Petersham, Massachusetts, United States - Inc-BW-C-12-M | ecosystem: Environmental > Terrestrial > Soil >... | reverse complement strand
GCCGGTCCCACAGTGTGGTGGTAATGGACGTGCCGAATGATCCGGCCGTGATGCGCGCGAAATTCGACAGCCCGGAAGCGGCCGGGATGCGCTCGGGCGGCAGCCCGGAGAGGGTGATCGACATGAGCGGAATGAAGAACACCGCCATCCCCGCGCCCTGGATCACGGTCGGCACCAGCAGCGTCGCGAGGGTGGCGTCGGTGTTGAAGTGCGCGCGCATGAACAGCACCAGCGCAAACACCGCGAACGAGATGGTCACGAGGATGCGCGGATCGATGCGATCGGAGAAGCGGCCCACGAAGGGCGTGAACACCAGGGCGAGCAAGCCGACCGGCGCGAGCACCAGCCCGGCGAGCGTCGCCGTATAGCCCATGTACTGCTGCAGCCACAGCGGCAGCAGCACCACATTGCCGAAGTACAGCCCATAGGCGCACAGCAGCGCCACGGTACTCACCCAGAAATTGCGCAGCCGGAACAGCGCCAGGTCGACGATCGGATGCTCCTCGGTGAGCTCCCAGATCAGGAAGATCGCGAACGCCACCACCGCCACGCAGGCGAGCGCGACGATCGTTGCGGAGTTGAACCAGTCGAGATCCCTGCCCTGGTCGAGCAGCACCTGCAGCGCCCCGACCCAGATCACCAGCAGCGCCAGGCCTACCGTGTCCACCGGCACTTTCGCGGTCGGGGTCTCGCGCTTGTGATAGATCCCCCAGGTCACGAGCGCCGCGCCGATGCCCACCGGCACGTTGATATAAAAGATCCACGGCCAGGAGATGTTGTCGGTGATCCAGCCGCCCAGCAGCGGTCCCACCACCGGCGCCACGAGCGTGGTCATCGCCCACATGGCGAGTGCCGTGCCGGCGCGCGTCTTGGGATAGCTCGCCAGCAGCAGCGACTGCGACAGGGGAATCATCGGGCCGGCGACCGCGCCCTGTAGCACCCGGAACAGGATGAGGAGCGACAGGCTCGGCGCCAGGGCGCACAGGAAGGAGGCGATGACGAACAGCACGACCGAGGCGGTGAACAGCTTCACCTGCCCGAAGCGGCGCGTCAGCCAACCGGTCAGCGGGAGCGAAATGGCGTTGGCCACACCGAAGGACGTGATCACCCAGGTGCCCTGATCGGGGGAGACGCCGAGGTCGCCGGCGATGGCCGGGATCGACACGTTGGCGATGGACGTGTCGAGCACGTTCATGAAGGTCGCGAGCGACAGCGCGATGGTGCCGATCGCGAGCGCCGAGCCGGTGAGCGGCGGCAGCCCGGCCGGCGCCCCGCCTGGGGCGCCGCCGGTCACCGGTCTGTCAGCATTCTCGGCGGACACTGCCTTCAGCTCCCCTGAGCTTGCGCGTCGCGCAGCCCCTTAGTGCTGCAGATGCCGCGCCGCACCCGTGAGCCGCGCGCTCGCGAGCAGGGAGTGATCGGGCGTGGCGTGCGCGGCCAGCGCGTGCACCGGCGCGGACTGGTTGGCGGCAATGATGGCCTGCACGCGTGCGTCCGCCAGCGCATTGCTCGAGCCGAACACGTCCGTCGACCAGGCCGCGGAGGTATTGGCGAGTTGCGGCAGGCGCGCCCCGTCGCCGCCGTGGCTTACGTCCACGTCAGCCTTCATGGAAAGCCCGATTTGCAGCGGGTGCGCGGCCACCTCGCGCGCATCGAGTGCGATGCGCACCGGCACGCGCTGCACGATCTTGATCCAGTTGCCGGTGGCATTCTGGGCCGGCAGGAGCGAAAAGGCCGCACCGGTGCCGGCGCCAAAGCCTGCCACCGCGCCGTGAAACACCAGGCGGGTGCCGTAGAGGTCGGCGGTAAGTCTCACCGGCTGACCGACCCGCATGCGCTGCAGCTGCGGCTCCTTGAAGTTGGCGTCGACCCACACCTGATCGAGCGGCACCACCGCCATCAACGGCGTCCCGGGGCTCACGCGCTGCCCGAGCTGCACATTGCGCCGCGCCACGAAACCGGCCACCGGAGCGGGCAACTCGGTGCGCGCCAGGGTGAGGTAGGCATTGCGCACGGCCGCCGCGGCATCGCGCACCTGCGGGTGGTCCTTGAGGGTCGTGCCGTCCACGCGTGCGCGGTTGGCGGCGAGCTGCTGCTGGGCGGCGAGCAAGCCCGCCTGCGCGGCCTTGACCGCATCGAGCGCGTGCTGCAGTTCCTCGCCCGAGACCGCGCCGGAGGCGCCGAGACGCTGGCGGCGGGCGAGATCGCTTTGCGCGGCGGTGAGGTCCGTCTGGCGCTGCTGCGCGGCGGCCTCGAGCTGTGCGCTGGTGGCGAACAGATTGCGCACGTCGCGCACCGTGCGCGCGAGCTGTGCCTCCGCCTGGTCGAGCGCCACCCGCGCATCCGCCTGATCGAGGCGCACCAGCGCCTGGCCGGCCTTGACGAACTGCGTGTCATCGGCGCCGAGTCCAATCACCGTGCCGGAGATCTGCGGGGTGATCTGCACCACGTTGCCGCCGACGTACGCATCATCGGTGGCCTGGTGATAACGCAGAACCTGCGCCCAATACGTGCCGTAGACGAGCGCGATGAGCAGGAAGCCGCCGAGGGCCCCGGCCAGCCAGCGCCAGCGCCGGGTGGTGTTGGAAGGTACTTTGCCGTTCTGCGCGCTCATGATGATCCTCTACCTGTCCGTCGTCGTTGCCGCGGCTAATAATGCCTAGGCAAACATCACTCCAAAAAAAACCGCTTACCGCCCTTCAGGCGGTGGCGCGCGCCGGCAGTTCCTGCGCGTTCTCGAGCATGCGGGTGAGAAAGCCCTCCAGCTGCCGCGCGTCCCTCTTGGTGAAGCCGCGCAGGAAGCGGTTGGCCACCGTCAGCGATATCTCGCGCATGCGCGGATACCCCGCCCGGCCCTCCTCCGTCAGCTCCAGATGCATCAGCCGACGGTCGTGGGCGCTGCGGTGGCGGCGGATCAGACCCTTGCTCTCGAGGCGATCGAGCATGCGTGTCATGGCGCCCGCGTCATACGAGATGCCCTTGCACAGATCCGACGCCGACACCGGCCCCTCCGCGCCCGCCAGATTCGCAATGATGATGAACTGCGCCGCGCTCAGCTCCAGCGGCCCGAGACGCCGGTCGGCTTCGAGCTCCCGGTCGAGCGCCGTCAGCATCTCCACCCGCACACGGCCCAACAGGTGACCCACGCTCTTGCGCGGCTGGTAGCTCGTGCTGTCGTAAATGTCGCCCACGCTCGTACTCCTGAACATCTCCCGTTGGGGGGACGGGGGTCTCCTCCCGGGGGTTGCGCGCGACAATACTTGCCTAGGCTGTAGTTGTCAAGGCTTTAACTGCTCGGGCAAGACGGAGTGCGGATCGTGCCCCTGGAGCGGCGTGCGAGTGATGACTCTGTGGCTCGATTGCGCGGCACACACAGCGCTGCGGGTCGGTCCTGCATCCGTGTTCCTGACATGACATTGAGGCGCGACGGTCGCGGTCCGTCTCCCGGGAACAGTATCCATCGGGTTTACCCTACCTCCGCGAACGCAAGCGACAGCCCGGCGGCGTCACGGGAACGCCCGGTTGATTGCGGTTGCATGCTGGCGCGCGTAGCATCCGCCCGCTGACTGCAGACCAAAAATCTTCCGCAGCCACAAAAAGATTCGGCGCAGGGAGTGGAGGAACAACATGACATCCCGCATGGCAGGACGGATTCTCGTCACAGTGTTGCTGCTCTCGCCGCTCGCGGCGCGAGCCCAGTCCGACGACGACTTCCCCTTTCTCGAGGCCACGGTGGCGCAATTGCAGGCCCGGATGGCCTCCGGCGAGCTGACCTCGGTGCAGCTGACGCGCGCCTACATCGAGCGCATCCATAAGCTGGACTCGAGTGCTAATGGGGTCAATTCCATCATCGAGCTCAATCCGGATGCGCTGGCGATGGCGCACAAGGCCGACGATGACCGCCGTCACGGCAAGGTGCTCGGACCACTGCACGGGATCCCGGTGCTCCTCAAAGCGAACGTCGACACCGGCGATCGGATGCAGACAACTGCCGGCTCCTTTGCGCTGCACGGCATGCCGCCGATGCGGGACTCGACCGTAGCCGCGAACCTGCGCGCGAGTGACGCAGTGATTCTCGGCAAGACCAATCTGTCCGAATGGGCCAACTTCCGTTCGTTCGAGTCCATCAGCGGGTGGTCGGGCATCGGCGGTCAGACGCACAATCCCTACGGCATCGATCGCAATCCCTGCGGCTCCAGTGCCGGTTCGGGCGCGGCCGCATCCGCAAACTTTGCGACCGTATCGTTCGGGACGGAAACTGACGGCAGCATCGTGTGCCCGGGAAACGCGAACGGTGTCGTGGCGATCAAGCCGACCGTGGGACTGACCAGCCGGGCAGGGATCGTCCCGATTTCCCACACCCAGGATACCTTCGGCCCGCATGCGCGCACCGTGGCGGATGCCGCAATAGCCCTGGGCGTGGTCCAGAGCGTGAGTTCTGATGGGCGCGACCCGGCGACCGGCGGAGTGCCGCTCGGCTGGCAGGGGACTGGGAAGAGCCGGCCGACGAATATCCCCACGGATTACACGAAATTCCTCGACCCGAACGGCCTCAAGGGCGCCGTCCTCGGCATCACCCGGCAGGGGCTCAATGGATTCACCAACGTCACGACGCCCGCACCGGTGACTGCGGCCGTGGAGGCTGCCTTCAGCGCCCTGACCGCCGCCGGCGCGACCCTCGTGGACCTCGACGCGCTCGGCTACAACTTCTCGGGAGGCCCCGGCGAGTTCGAGGTCCTCTGTTACGATTTTCGCAACGACGTGCGGGCATACTTCGCCACGCGCTCCGGCGTGCCGGTCGCAGGCGGGACGCTGGCGGACGCCATCGCTTTCAATAGCGCTCACGCGGACGTCGAGATGCCCTACTTCAACCAGGACATCTTCGACCTCTGCAACTCAATGGCGCCCGGCCCGGACGACCCGCAGCCCGCGTTCGGCGGAATGACGTACAACCAGGCGCTCAAGTCGGACCAGGACTTTACGGTGAACAACGTCGACGCGGCGATCAACGCGCAGCATCTTGACGCGATCGTCTCTGCGACCGACAACCCGGCCTGGGCCACCGACCTCCTCTTCGGCGACCACTTCATCTTCGGCACCTCGAGCATCGCGGCGTCCGGTGGCTATCCGATCGTGCAGGTGCCGGCGGGTGCGGTGTTCGGCGTGCCGCTCGGGATCAGCTTCTTCGGGACCGCCTTCAGCGAGCCGACGCTGATCAAGCTCGCGTCCGGTTACGAAGCGTCCACGCACTCACGCGCACACAACCTGCCGACCTTCGCCGCGACGGTGCCTTTCGACCATATCAAGGGCCCGCTGCAGCAGAGCGGGGAAGGCGCCGATGCGATGCGATCGGCGGCGAGTGTCTCGCCCAGCGCCGCTCAGGCCGCGGCGACTGTTTCGGGCGCGGCTGTGGCACCGGCTGCGGCCACGACGAATCCGGCCGCCAGCTCAAAGGCCAAGAGAGTGCTGCGCCAGCTGTAGCCCGGACGGCAGGCGGCACGTTAGTCAATCCCGGGGCCGCGCTGTGCGCGGCCCCGAATAGACCCACTGAGATTGGTCGGGGCAGCAGGATTTGAACCTGCGACCCTCTGCTCCCAAAGCAGATGCGCTACCAGACTGCGCCATGCCCCGACCGGACCAAAAACCATACGCAAGCGCTCGCCGCAGCGTCAAACACCCCTCGCATCGCTAGGCGCGGCGCCAGGCGGTCTTACCCCCGGGCTTATCCTCGAGCAGTACGCCGGCCGTGGCAAGCTCCTCGCGGATACGATCCGACTCCGCCCAGTTCTTGGCGCGGCGCGCCGCGGCGCGCGCGGCGATGCGCGCTTCGATCTCCCCATCGGACAGGCCTGCGGCACCGCCCTCGGCACCGGTCCCCGTCGCGCGCGTGCCGGCGGGCGGCTTCGCGAGCCGGAACCACTGCGCAGGCTCGACGCCGAGCAGACCCAGTACCCCACCGAGCGCCCGCAGCTCCGCCGCCAGCTGCGCCGCGCGGCGCTGCTCGCCGGCATCGCGCGCCGAGTTCACTTCGCGGGTGAGGGTCTGCAGCACCGCCAGCGCCTCGGGCGTGTTGAAATCGTCATCCATGCTGTCGAGGAAGCGCGCCGTGTGCATGCCGGCCTCGGGCGCCACGGGCGGCAGGTCGCGCAGCGCCGTGTAGATCCTTCCCAGGGCCGCATCCGCCTGCTCGAGCAGCTCGAGGGAGTAGTTGATCGGTCCGCGGTAATGACTCGAGAGAATGAAGAAGCGCAGCACCTCCGGATGGCGCAGCGCCGGCAGCACTGCGCGCAGGGTAAAGAAGTTGCCGAGCGACTTCGACATCTTTTCTTCGTCGACGTTGACGAAGCCGTTGTGCATCCACAGGTTCACGAACTCATCCCCGCTCGCGGCACAGGACTGCGCGATCTCGTTCTCGTGATGCGGGAACTTGAGATCCAGGCCGCCGCCGTGGATATCGAAATGCGTGCCGAGCAACGCCGTTGACATGGCGGAGCACTCGATGTGCCAGCCGGGTCGGCCCGCACCCCACGGCGAGTCCCACGCCGGCTCGCCGGGCTTGGCGTGCTTCCACAGGACGAAGTCCAGCGGATCGCGCTTGGCTTCGTCCACCTCGACACGCGCACCGGCCCGCAGGTCGGCGAGGCGCTTGCCGGAGAGCCGGCCGTAGCCGGCGAAGCGCGCCACCGCGTACATCACGTCGCCGTTGGCAGCGACGTAGGCGTAGTCCCGGGCCAGCAGCTGCTCGACCATACTGATGATCTGCGGCACGTATTGCGTGGCGCGCGGCTCGTGGTCGGGGCGGGCGATCCCGAGCTGCTCGCAGTCCTGGTTCATGGCGGTGATGAAGCGCTCGGTGAGCGCGCCGATCGGCTCGCCATTCTCGGCAGCGCGCCGGATGATCTTGTCATCGATGTCGGTGATGTTGCGCACGTACGTGAGGCGGTAGCCGCGGTGGCGCAGATAGCGGCTGACCACATCGAACACCAGCAGCATGCGCGCATGACCGATGTGCACGAAGTCGTACACCGTGAGGCCGCATACGTACATGCGTAAGCTGCCGGGCGTGATGGGCTGGAGTTCCTGCTTCTCGCCGGTGAGGGAGTTGTGGATGCGGATCATGCGAAACGCGCCAGCCGTTCGCGTGCCTTGCCCGCAGGCATCGCCTTGAGCAGCGGCGCGAGCTCCGGGCCGTGCGCGCGTCCGGTGAGCGCCGCCCGCAGCGGCATGTAGAGCGCCGCGCCCCTGCGCCCGGTCGCGGCGCGCACCGCGTCCGCAATGGCCGGCAGGTCGTTGCCGCTCGCAGCCGCCGCGGCGGCGGCGGCAGAGAAGTAGCGCACGCCGGCGGCGCGCACCACTTCCTCGGCCGCGGGCTCCAGCGCCGGCGGTGCGCCGAACACGATATCGACCCACGGCCGCGCGTCCTCGGGCAACACCAGGTTCGGCAACAGCGCGGCGATGAACGCCTCGGTGGCGCGCTCGTCCAGTCCTTGCGGCAGCACCGGCGCCAGCCAGGCACGCGCCGCGTCCACCGACAGACGATGCACGGCGTCTTTCTGCCACACGGCGAGCTGCTGCTGGTCGAAGCGCGACGGCGCGCGCCCCAGATGCGCCGTGTCGAACGCGCGCGCCATCTCGTCCAGCGTCAGCAGCCCGTGGAGCGGAGTCGAGTGCCCGAGCCGGAACAGGTGATTGACGAGCGCCCGCGGCTGATAGCCGCGCTCGCGATATTCGCGCACGCTCACCGCCGCGTGGCGCTTGGACAACGGCGCGCCGTCGGCGCCGACGATGAGCGCCACGTGGCCGTAGGCCGGCGCCGCGAGCCCCAGGGCCGCGAGAATCAGCAGCTGCCGCGGCGTGTTGGTGAGGTGGTCCTCGCCACGCAACGCCTGCGTCACCCCCATGCAGGCATCGTCCACCGCATTGGAGAAGAAGAAAGCCGCGGAGCCGTCGGCGCGCCGCACCACGAAGTCGCCGATGTCGTCGGTGAGGAAGCTCTGCGGCCCGTGCACGAAGTCCACGAACGTCACGCGCTCGCCGCGCGGCACGCGAAAGCGCAGCGTGGCGGCGAGACCCTGCGCCTGGCGGCGCGCACGCTCGGCGGGAGACAGGTCGCGGCAGGTGCCGGCGTAGCGCGGCGGCTTGCCCGCGGAGAGCTGCGCGCGGCGCGCCAGTTCCAGTTCCAGCGGCGAGCAGAAGCACGGATAGACCACCTCCTGCCGTTCAAGCACCGCGAACTGCCGCGCGTACAGCGCGCCACGCTGCGACTGGCGGTAGGGTCCGCGCTCATCCTCGCGGTCCGGGCCCGCGTCCCAGTCGATGCCGAGCCAGCGCAGGTCCGCCATGAGCGCCGTGGTGTAGGAGTCGAGACTGCGTTCGGTGTCGGTGTCTTCGATACGCAGCAGCAAGCGCCCCCCGGCGCTGCGCGCCAGCAGCAGGTTGAACAGCGCGGTGCGCGCGTTTCCCAGGTGCAGCTCACCGGTGGGACTGGGGGCGAAGCGGGTGACCCGCTGCGGCTCCCCGCCCGGGGGTGAAATCGCGTTCGCGCTCATGACGCCATGTTACGGGAAACTCACGAATCTCAACAAAGCGCCGCGCGCCTGCCGCCTGCTATAGAATTCGCGGCCGGAGGATTCGATGTCCACTCAGCCCCGCACCCGGATCGCCGCCCTCGCAACGCTGCTGCTCAGCGTCATGCTGCTGCACGGCGAGGCGCGCGCCGACGAGCCCAACCCGCAGGTGAAGGTCACGACCAATATGGGCGAGTTCGTCATCGAAGTGCGCCAGGACCGCTCGCCCCTCACCGCGGCGAACTTCCTGCGTTACGTGCGCGAGGGCTTCTACTCCGGCACCGTGATCCACCGCGTGGTCGCCAATTTCGTCATCCAGGGCGGCGGGCACGATGCCGCCAGCTACGCTCTCAAGGCGACGCACGAAAACGTGTTCAACGAGTCCGGCAACGGCCTGCAGAACAAGCGCGGCACCGTTGGCATGGCACGCGGGGATGCGCCCCACTCCGGCAACGCGCAGTTCTACGTCAACCTGGTCGACAATCCGGACCTGGATCCGGTCTCGACCCGCTGGGGCTACACGGTGTTCGGCCGCATCGTGCAGGGGATGGACGTCATCGATCACATCGGCGAGACGCCCACCGGCTCCGTCGGACCCTTCAAGTCCGACGCGCCCCTGAAGCCGGTCATCATCGAGAAGATGGAGATGGTCGCGGCGGGTGCGACCAGCAGCGCGCCGGTGATCACTCCGGTGCCGCCGCGGCAGGACACGATCCTCTCGCCGAAGTAACCGCATGGCGCGCCTGTTCGTCTCGGACGTGCATCTGGATGCCGGCGCGCCCGAGGCCACGGAGCAGTTCCTCGGGTTTCTCGCCGGCGAGGCCGCGGCCGCCGAGGCCCTCTACATCCTCGGCGACCTGTTCGAGGCCTGGGTGGGCGATGACGACCCGGATCCTGAGAAAGAGCGCGTGTGCCGGGGGCTGCGCGCACTCGCCGCGCGCGGGGTCGCATGCTTCGCGCTGCACGGCAACCGCGACTTCCTGCTCGGTGAGGGCTTCTGCGAGCGCAGCGGCTGCCGCCTGCTGACCGATCCGGTGGTGGCGCACTTCGATGGCGAGCCGGTGTTGCTCACGCACGGCGATGCGCTGTGCACCGACGATCATCCCTATCAGGAGTTGCGCAGCATGGTGCGCAGCCGGGACTGGCAGCAGCGCTTCCTCGCCCTGCCGCGCTCGCATCGGGAGCTGCTGGCCGATGAGGCGCGCGCCGGCAGCCGGCGGCACGTCTCGCGCACGGTACCCTACATCATGGACGTCAATGCCGCTGCGGTGGCCGCCGCGTTTCGGGCCGCCCAGGTGCGGCGCATGATCCACGGGCACACGCACCGCCCGGGCATGCATGACGTCCAGACCGACGGCGGCCTGGCACAGCGCATCGTGCTCGGCGCCTGGTACGAGCAGGGAAGCTACCTGAGCTGCGAGCGGGGAAAATACCAGCTGCGCGAGCTGCCGCGCCCTGCGTGAGCGGCTTAACTCCCGCGCAGCTGCGCGGCGTACTCAGTTCTGCGAGGGGGGCGCGCTGCCGCCCGGCGGTCCGCCGTGCCCGGAGTGCCGGTGCATCATCCCGCCGTGCATTTCCTGCAGAGTCTGGAACTTCTTCAGCTGCGACGCCGACAGGACCGGGGTGAGCTTCTGCACGGTCTCCTGCTGAATCTGCTGGTGCAGGGCCTGCATCTGCTGCCAGTCGGGCCTGGTGCCGGACGCCTTGGCCTGCTCGTGGGCGGCCTTGATCTTGGCGTGCTCTTCCTGCAGGACCGCCTGCACCTGGGTTTTCTGCGCGTCGGTCAGATCGAGCAGCGTCGCGAGCTTCTCCAGGTGAGCGGCGTGTTGCGGCGGAGCCGGGGCCTGGGCGAACAGCGCACCTGCCCATAACACGGCAAGCGCAAACACAGTGGCTTTCATCGCTTTTCTCCTTGGCGTGGCTGATCCGGAGGTACGCATTGCGCTGCCTACGCTAACGGGCGGTCGGCGCTGCAGGCCGTGAGCAATCGTTAGCGAGTGTGAAGGCTCAGGCGCGCCGCGACGAGCCGTGCGTCAAATGCGGTGCAGGCCATTGTCTTAGTCAGCGCCGTCGCGGCAGCAGCAGCACGGCTTCCAGCCCGCCGCCGGGCAGGTTACGCAAGATGAGCGATCCGCCGTGTGCCTGCGCGATGTCGCGGGCGATGGACAGCCCCAGGCCGGTGCCGCCGCTGTCGCGGTTGCGAGAGGACTCGAGCCGGTAGAACGGCTCGAACACCCGTTCCAACTCCTGCGCGGGAATGCCGGGACCGGTATCGCGCACGCGAATCGCAACCACGGGCCCGTCCTCGAGCAGGATGTCGGCGCGCGCGCCGAACTTGGCGGCGTTGGCCACGAGATTCGTGAGACAGCGCTTCAGTGCCTGCGGCTTGGCCGTCAACGGCTGCTCGCAGCGGCCGGTGACCGTCACCTGCTGCCCCATGTCGGTAAACTCCTCGCGCACCTGGCCGAGCAGCGCGCCCAGGTCGAGGGGCGCGGCCGGCTCGCCGTCCTCGATGCCGCGAAACAGCGACAGGGCTTCGCGCACCATGGCCTCCATCTCGTCGAGTTCCCGGCCGATACGCGCCTGCATGGGGGGATTGTCGAGCGTTTCCACCTGCAGCCGCAGTCGCGTCAGCGGCGTCTTGAGGTCGTGCGACATGGCGGCGAGTACCCGCGTGCGGCTGTCCAGGTAGCGGCGCAGGCGATCCTGCATGGTGTTGAACGCGCGCGCCGCGTCGCGCAGTTCGCGCGCGCCGCGCTCCGGGAGCTGCGCCGGCCGGGCATCCCGGCCGATGCTGTCGGCGGCGTCGGCCAGCGCCGACAGCGGCCGGGTGATGTTGCGCGCCGCGACGTACAGAGCGATCACCAGGATCAGCACCAACAGGGCCAGGTTGATGAGCAGATGGCGCGGCAGCGGTGCTCCCTGCGGCAGGCGCGTCACCCTGAAGAGCACCGCACCGCCGTCGGCAAAACGCACGCTCACGTCGTAGCGCTGCGCGCTGCCCTGGTGGGCCGCGAGCTCATGCGCTCCGAAGAACGGCACCGGTACCGCAATCGCCGCTGGCGCCGGGTCGGGCGTGGCGCGCACCTCGACGGCGTACGCCGGCCCGAGCGCGCTGCGCACCTGCTCCTTCAGGGTCCGCTCGAAGTCCGACAGCAGCGGCAGGCGCACAAAACCGTGTCCTGCGGCTCCCGGCTCGTGCCCGCGGCCTCCGGCGGGCAGGTGCGGCATGTAGAGTCGTTCGTGCGCCGCCGACAGCCGACCGACCTCCGCGGCGCGCTCCGGCGGGCTCAGAGGCTGCAGCATGAGCGTGGTTTCGGCAATGTGACGCGACCACTCGCGCACGCTCCCCTGCAGCACGAAACCCTCACGCTCCTGGGCGATAAGAAACAATCCGACCGCCTGCGCCAGCAGCACCGCGGCGACCGAGACGGCCAGCAGCCTCCCGAACAGCGATTGTGGCCACAGCGACACGCGCATCATGGACCGCGGGCGGTTCAGTCACTCACGACATTGACCCCGACGACATAACCCTCGCCGTAGACGGTCTTGATGATCTGCGGTGCGCGCGCGTCATCGCCCAGGATCTGCCGCAGGCGGCTGACGCGCACGTCGATGCTGCGGTCGAAGGGGTCGGCTTCGCGCCCGCGCAGCAACTCGGTCAGCTGCGTGCGGCTGAGCACGCGGTTGCCCGACCCGAGCAGCACCGCCAGCAGCCGGTATTCCGCGCCGCTCAGGGCAACCTCCTTGCCGGAAGCATCGGTGAGGGTGCGGCTGATGGTATCCAGCCGCCAGCCACCGAAGGAAAAACCGCGCACGCTCTCGGGGCTCGGGTCCCGCGGGGCGTGCGCCGCACGGCGCAGGATCGCCTTGATGCGGCCGAGGAGCTCGCGCGGGTTGAACGGCTTCGCCAGGTAGTCGTCCGCGCCGAGCTCGAGTCCGACGATGCGATCGACGTCCTCGCCGCGCGCGGTCAGCATGATGATCGGCACCTGCGAGCGGCTGCGCAGCTCACGACACAGGGAGAGACCGTCCTCCCCCGGCAACATGAGATCGAGTACCAGCAGGTCGACGTGCGAGCGCTCCATGACGCGCCGCATCTCCCTGCCATCGGCAACCGTGGTGGTGCGGAACTCGTGCTTCTCGAGGTATTGGGCGAGCAGGCCGCGAATCTCGCGATCGTCGTCTACGATCAACAGGTGCGGACGGTCGTTCATCGTCGCAGGATACCGGGGCAACAGACAGCTGACAGCGAATTTGGTGCCGCCGCCAGCAGCGTGCTTTGTAACCAACTGTTGGGTCAGCTGTAATGCCCGCAATGCGGGGGGCCGGAGTGAAAACGCAGCGTGCGGTCGGGGGTTGTCACCAACTCCGCCTCGCGCGCCGCGAGCTCCCCGAGTCGCGCCTGCCACTGCGCGGGGGCGACGCCGCGTGCGAAGCCGGTGTACAGCTCAAAGTGTCGCGCCTCCGAGGTTCCCAGCTCCTGGTACAGCCGCGCGAGCGGCGCCGGCATGCGCGGCGCCAGCAAGTGGAAACGCTCGGCCGAGCGTGCCTCGATCAGGGCGGCGGCGAGCAGCAGATCGAGCTTGCGCCCGGGATCGGAAACACGCAGCGCGCGGCGCAGCTGTTGCGCGTAACGCCCGGGGCGCTGCCGCGCGAAGCTCACACCGAGCGCGCTCATGGCTCGCACCACCCGCTCGAAATGCCGCAGTTCCTCGCGCGCCAGGCGCGCCAGCGCCAACGCCAGCGGCCGGTCCTCGGCGTAAGCGAACATCAGGGCGAGCGCGCTCGAGGCGGCCTTCCTCTCGCAGTTCGCATGATCGAGCAGCAGCTCCGGCAGGCGGCTGACGGCAGCCTCGACCCAGGCCTGCGGGGTTGGCGCGCGCAGGATCGAGACCGCTTGCGCGCTCACCCCTGCGCTCCGCGGGCCAGCCACCCCTCGAGCATGCCCTGCAGCGCCTCCGCCGCCTGCAGCGCGCCGGCGAAGCGATCCGCGGGCGCTTTCGCCAGCAGCCGCTCCAGCAGCGGTTGCACGGCCGCGAACTGTGGCGGTAGCTGCGGGATCGGCTCCTTGCGGTGTTTGTAGACGATCGCCATGGGGTTTTCGGCGCGGTATGGCTTCTCACCGGTGAGCATCTCGAACAGGATGACGCCGAGGCTGTACAGGTCGCTGCGCACATCGACCGGCTCCGCGTGGCCCTGCTCCGGGCTCATGTAGTGCGGCGTGCCGAAGATGGTGCCGGTGTCGGTCAAATCGAGCGCCAGCGCGGCGTCCTTGGACAGGCCAAAGTCGATCAGCGCGATGCTGCCGTCCTCGCGCAGCATGATGTTGCCGGGCTTCAGATCCCGATGTAACACCCCGGCGGCGTGAATCGTGGCCAGCGCGCGCGCAATTGCGGCGGCCAGGCGCAGCGCGTCGCGCGGCGTGAGGCGTGCCTGCATGCGCCGGCGCAGGTCGCCGAACGCGAAGTATTCCATCACCAGCCAGGCGTGGTCGTCACTGATGCCAAGGTCGTGCAGGCGCACCACCGCCGGGTCGTTGATGCGCTGGGCAATCTCGTACTCCTGCAGGAAGCGGCGGAACATGTCGAGCGGCTCGTGCTGTTCATCCTGCAGGTCGCGCGCGACCTTCAGCGCCACCAGCGTGCCGGCGCGCTCGCTCTCCCCGACGAACAGGTCGCTCATGGGGCCGGCCGCGAGTCTGCGAATGCAGCGATAGCCGCGGATGAACGCCTCGCCGAAGCGCTGCGTCTCGCGTCCCGCGCGGCTGGTACGCCACACCGCGCGCGCGTACGCCTGGCGCCGTTCGGCCGCGGTCAGCACCTGCGCAAAGGCGTCCTGATCGAGTTCGTCGTAGCTCAGGACATAGGCGCCCAGCGCCGCGGCGTCGCGCGCCGCGGAGCGGTCCGTGCCGCACAGCAGCACCAGCGGCGCAAATCCCGCACGGCTTGCGAGCTCGCGCGCCCAGGTGAGACCGCGGCCGCCGGGCCAGTCCTCCGCCAGCAGCACCGCATCGAACCCCTGGGCCAGGAACTCCGGCGCGAGCGCGCCCTGCGATACGGGGCTGTGCACGATGAGCTGCGCCTGCGGCCGCCATGAGAGGAGCCGCTGGCGGATGTGAGCGCAACGGCGCGCGTCTTCCTCGATCAACAGCAGTCGCATCGGATGAAATTACAGCACGCGCGAACGCGTGCCGCCATGACGGTCCGCGAGTGCGCGCGCCGCCGCCGCCGGCAAATTAAGTCCAATCACCAGGTCCCCGACATTGGTTCCGGTCGGACCGGTATGCACCAGATCGCCACTCGCGGCGAGCGCGCGCGCGGAGTCCGCCTGTTGCAGGCAGCGGTCGGCGTCAAGCTCCGCGAGCGTGAGCCGCGCGCAGGTCTCGCCGTCGATCAGGGCGCCGGCGTCCTCGGTGACGCCGTCGATGCCGTCGGTGCCGGCCGCGAGCAGCATCAGGTCCGAGTGTCCCGCAATGAGGCGCGCCGCCGCCAGCGCCAGGTGCTGGTTGCGCCCGCCGCGACCCGGATGCGACGGCAGCAGTACGGTGGATTCGCCGCCCCAGACGCACAGCTGCGCGCTGGCGAGGCGCAGTTCGTGCGCAAAGCGCGCCGCCAGTCGCGTAGCGTCGCCCTCGAAGCGGCGCGGCGGCGCGTGCACGCTCAGGCCGAGCCGGGCCGCCGCCGCCGCAACCGCCACCACGGCGTGGTCGACCGAGGCCACCACCTGGCGTTCGACCTGATCGGCGCCGCTGTCCGCAGGACCCATGAGGCCCGAGCCGATCACGCGCGGATCATCCTGCGGCACGTCCGACACGAACAACGCACGCGCCGGCCGGCCGCGCAGGCGTGCCGCGAGCCGCCCGCCCTTGATGCGCGACAGCGCCGCGCGGCGCGCGTTGAGTTCCCCGATCGCGATCCCCTGCGCGAACGCCAGCCGCGTAAGCTCCTCGAGGTCGTGCAGGGTGGCGCCCGCCTCGAGCACTTCCACCAGGCTCGAGGCGCCACCGGAGATGAGAAACAGGGGTTGCGCCTCGGGCGGCAATGCGTCCACCCACGCCAGCAGGCGCTCGCCGGCGGCGAGGGAGCGTTCATCGGGTACCGGGTGAGCCCCGAGCAGCGCCTCGACTGCGCCGCCGGCAACGAACTGCGCTGCGGTGGGCGCGTCGCGCGTGATCAGCAGCGTGCGCTCAATGGCGCCCCCGAGCGCCTCGTGCGCACCGAGCGCCATGGACTCGGCGGCCTTGCCGACCGCGGCCAGCCACACGCGCGCGGGCGCCGCAGCGAGTCCGGTGAGCGCCTCGCGCACGCAACGGCGGCCGTCGACCCGCTGCAGGCCCGCCTGCAGCAGGCCGAGCAGCAACTCGCGGCGCGGATCGGGGGCGTCCGCCAGTTCAGCTCCCGCG
>Ga0210394_10004601_pt1 | contig 15975 bp, 14 predicted proteins | sample IncBWC12MmetaG_FD_160121 | JGI IMG/M metagenome (GOLD analysis project Ga0210394, IMG submission 160121) | Forest soil microbial communities from Barre Woods Harvard Forest LTER site, Petersham, Massachusetts, United States - Inc-BW-C-12-M | ecosystem: Environmental > Terrestrial > Soil >... | reverse complement strand
AAGCTGGTCCGTGGCGCCCGCGGTCGGAAACGCGCCAGGCGCGATCGCCACCGTTCGTATGCCTTTGGGCCCCCACTCCACCGCGAGACTCTTTGTCATGGCAAGGACGGCCGACTTCGCCATCGCCGACGGCACCGTGAAGGCGCGGCCGGTAATGGTCGAGGTCGAGAGGATACTGAGCACCACGCCCCTGTGCCCTGCCTCGATCCAGCGCCTACCCGCCGCCAACGTGCAATACATCGTGCCATGCAGCGTGGGGCTGAGGATTGCGTCCGCCGCGCGAAACGACAATCGCTCGCTCTGCGCGATGAAAGTCGCGCCGGCGTTGTTGACGAGAATGTCGAGCGGCGCATCACGCCAGATTGCGTCCATCATGGCCTCGACACCGGCGCCATCGCGAATGTCGCACCGGATCGCGTCAATCTTGCCGCCGAACTCGCCGCGCATGCCGGCCGCGGTCGCCTCCAACACCTCAAGCCTTCGGCCGCAGATGATCAGTTCGGCGCCAAGCTCGACGAAGCGGCGTCCCATCGCAGCGCCAAGCCCGGAGCCGCCACCAGTGACCAAAATCCGCTTTCCCGCCAGCAGACCTTTTTCGAACATCGTCTTATTCCCCCTTTATCGGCGGTCATCGCGAGGAGCGGAAGCGACGACCCCGCTCCGCTCGCTGCGCGAGCTTCGCACCTGTTCGTCGCGCTATGGATTGCTTCGCTTCGCTCGCAATGACAGCATGGGTGTGCAGTCGCTAAATTCAATTGTCGCCCGGCTTCAAATCCGGCATGAAGCGTATCGCGTTGCCGGTGCGTCCGAAACTCAGGTGAAGCCCATGAAAGCCATTCTCTGTTCGCAATATTGCGGCCCCGACGATCTGGAGCTGACGGACGTGCCCGATCCGGTGGCCGGGCCCGGCGAGGCTGTGATCGCGATCAAGGCCGCGGCGCTGAATTTCTTTGACCTGCTGATGATCCAGGGCAAATATCAGATCAAGCCGCCATTCCCGTTTTCGCCGGCGGCGGAAGTCGCCGGCGTGATCGAGAGCATCGGCGCTGGCGTCACCGGTCTCAAGGCCGGCGACCGCGTGATGGCCTCCTGCGGCCACAATGGCGCCCGGGAAAAGATCGCGCTGCCGGCCAACGCCATTGTCAGGATTCCCGACAATCTGGATTTCGACCGCGCCGCCGGCATCATCATTATCTACGGCACCGCGCTGCATGCGCTGGAAGATCGCGCCAGCCCTAAACCCGGCGAAACCATGGCGGTCTTGGGCGCGGCCGGCGGCACGGGGCTGGCCGCCTGCGAACTCGGCAAGCTTCTGGGATTGAAGGTGATTGCCTGCGCGTCGTCGGATGAAAAGCTTGAATTCGCCAGGGCGCACGGCGCCGAGCTCGGCCTGAATTACGCCAAAGAGGACCTCAAGGAAGGCCTGCGCCGGCTCACCGGCGGCAAGGGCGCGGACATTATATTCGATCCGGTCGGCGGCAGCTATGCCGAGGCCGCGCTGCGTTCAATCGCCTGGGAGGGCCGTTTTCTGGTGATCGGATTTGCCGCCGGCGATATTCCGAAGATGCCGCTCAACCTGGCGCTCCTGAAGGGCTGCGATATTCGCGGCGTGTTCTGGGGTGCGTGGGCGCGGCTCAATCCGGAGAAGAACCGCGCCAATCTGGAAAAACTCGTGAAGTGGACGGCCGAGGGCAAGATATCCTCGCATGTCGATCGCACTTTTCCACTGGCACAAACCGCCGATGCGTTGAAGGTGCTTGCGGGCCGCAAGGCGATGGGTAAGGTCATCCTGCATCCCTAGGACAGGCGCCCTGCCACAAAGCGGCCGCTGTGCAGTCGCGAAAGAGGATGGCCCAGGAAAAGTGGCGGCCCCACGCTGTGCCGAATTGGGTCAGTCTGTCATCGATTTGTCATCAAGCCGACGGCTGGACGACATGCCTCAATGTTATCAAAAAATCTCCCAAATCGAGCCGGTGATTGTCGCTTTTTGGACGGATTCAAAATGCGAGTGTAGCGGCTCAGTAGCGGGCGGCTGGCCACCAAGAACGTCAAAAAACTAAAGCCGGCATGCCCGATGTTGCGTTTGTAGCGGGAGGCATCACCATGGCGCGTGACCCGAGGTACAGTTCACAAGATGACCCGTATGAATCGAGATACGCTTCATACGACGAACAGTTTGCCGATCCGGTCGACCTCGACGAATTCGGTTCGCAACTGAGATCTTACAACTCCGGCCGATCGGTCGCGACGCGGGAAGAATTCCTTCCCGATGATTCCGTTCCTCTCTTCCTGTCCGGTTCCGAAGAGGCGTCTCGAACGCCGAGGTTCGGAAGCGCGCGGAAGAACGGATCATCGCGTCTGGTGAAGACCGCAGCCCTGGCGATCGCGGCAACCGTGGCCGCCTTCGTGGCCGTGGCGGTGAAGAATCCTTTCACGGTTTTTGCAAACGCAACCGCTTCGCTGATCGGCATCTCGGACGTTCGATCGGCTCCCGTACCGCCGCCGGTTCAACCGACCGTGAGCGCTCGCGCCACGTCGCCTGCCGCAACTCAGCCGCCGTCACGCGACGAAATTGCCGTTGCCTTGAGAACGGCTCGTCAGAGCGTACCTCCGGCAGAACCCGCCGCGCCGGTGGCGCCAATGGCCGCGGCGCCGGTGGCCGCGGCGCCGGTGGCAGCAGTGGCGCCAATGGCGGCCGTTGCTCCGGTGATTGCCGCTGCGCCGGCCGTAGCGCCCGCACCGCCGGTAGCGTCTGCGCCGGTCAGAAGCCTCGGCGCCGACGAACTCGCCACGCTGATGACGCGCGCCAAGGCCCTGCTCGCGGCGGGTGATATTTCGCCGGCCCGCCTGTTGCTCGAACGGGCTGCGGAGGCGCAGGAGGCGAATGCGGCACTGATGCTGGCGCAGACCTACGATCCCGCGGTGATGGGAGCGCAGGACATGCGCAACATCAATACCGATCCCGCGCTGGCGCGCAGCTGGTACCAGCGCGCCGCCCAGCTCGGCTCGGCGGATGCACAGCGGCGGCTAGCTCAATTGCAGTAGTTTTTTTCAACCGGGGACCAGCAAAAATGCGACGTTTACTTGGATTGGCACTCGTTGCCATGATGATGGCTTGCGGCTTCGCGGCCAAGGCGGAAGAAGGCGTGTATGACCCGGCCAAGGTCAGCGACAGTCTCAAGGCCATCTTTCAATTCGGCTCGGCCGCCACCAAGCAGGCGCTGAACGCCAACACGGTGACGCTGATCTCCGGCACCATCGGCGGCACCTATGTGCAGTTCGGGGCCGACCTGGCTTCCGTGCTCGACGACGGAAACAAGTTGCGCGTACTTCCGATCGTCGGGCGCGGCTCTGTGCAGAGCGTCGCCGACATCCTGTTCCTTCAAGGCGTCGATCTCGGGATCGTGCGGGCCGACACGCTCGACTATCTCGAGCGAAAAGGCTTCGCCAAGGACATCAAGAAGCAGTTCACCTATGTGACCAAGCTCTACAACGAGGAAGTTTATGTTATGGCTTCCAAGTCGGTCCAGAGTTTGAAGGAGCTCGACGGCAAGACCATCAGCGTCGATCTTCCCAATGGCGGTACCTTCGTGACGGCGCTGACCATGTTCGAGCGGCTCGGAATGAAGCCTAACGTCGTCTATATCGAGCAACGGATCGCCATGGAGAAGCTGAAGACGGGCGAAATCGATGCCGTGATCGTTTGCGGCGGCAAGCCGTACAAGTCCGTCAGCACATTCAAGGATGATCGGTTCCATCTGGTGCCGGTCGACTACTCCAAACCACTGCAGGGCGACTATCTGCCGGCGACGTTGACCTCGAAGGACTATCCGAACCTGATCGCCGAGGGCGAGAAGGTGGATACCATCGCGGTGCCCGCCGTGCTTGCCGCCTATAATTGGGCGCCGAACACCGACCGCTATCGCAAGCTCTCTCTGTTCGTGGACGCGTTTTTCACGAAGTTTCCGGCATTCCAGAATCCGCCCTTCCATCCGAAGTGGAAGGAAGTTTCATTGTCGGCGCCGCTCGCGGGCTGGAGCCGCCTTCCCTACGCGCAGCAATGGCTCGACCAGCACGGCATCGAGCCGGTCGCCGGACGGACCCGCTTTGACGAATTCCTGAAGCAGAGCTCCGCGGCAGGAAAGCTGCCGGCTGATACCGACAAGGAAGCGCTGTTCAGGCAGTTCAAGGCCTGGGAGGCCGAGCAGAACGCCCGCGCCCAGGCGCAGGCGGCGCCAAGACAGCGATAGTTCAAAAGGGCTGGAAGCCTTGAGCCGGGGTGTCCAGGCACCCCGGCTTTTGCTTGTTCGATCACAACCCAATCCCGTCAACCGATCTCGTCAGCCCTTCGTGGGCCGGCACGAAAATCTCCTGATCGGCGGCGATGCCCTTGAGCGGAAAGCGGCCGAGGGAGTCGGCGGAAATGCCGCAGGCCTTGGCGAAGTCCGACGACAGCAGCAACGTCCTGCCAAGTTGCCGGCACAGCGACTCGATGCGCGCCGTGAGATTTACAGCGGGACCGATGACGGTGAAGTCGAGCCGGGTATCGCTGCCGATATTGCCATACAAGACCTCGCCGACATGCAGTGCCAGGCCGTAGTCGATTAGCGGCAGGCCCAATCCCCGCCGCCTCTGATTTTCCTTCGCAAGCGACGCCTCTGCGAGCTCCGCAGCACGCAGCGCGGCGCCGCAGGTTTGTCCTGCACCGGCTCCAATCGGGAAAATCGCCAGCATCGCATCGCCGATGAACTTCAGAATCTCTCCGCCCTGCGCCGTGACGGCGTCGCACATCGGGCCGAAATAGCTGTTGAGCAGGTCGATCAGCGCGTCGCGCGGCAGCGTCTCGGAAAGATTGGTGAAGCCCCTCAAGTCGCAAAGCCAGATCACCGCGCGGATGGTCTCGCCGGCGCCGCGCCGTATCTGGCCTTCGAGCACCCGCCCTCCGGATTGCTGCCCGACATAAGTATCGAGCAAGGTGCGCGCGGTGCGCCGCAGCGCCTGCACTTCGAGATTGAACGCGACTGCCGGGATTGTGGCCTCGAACAAAGCGAGTTCGTCGCGGTCAAATCCGCCGTGACGGCCGGTGGCGAATGAAAGCGCCTTGTGGCTGCCGTCGGCGAACGGAACCGAGTAGACGATGTAGTCGGTAAGACCATCGCGGCGCAGATCGGCGAGAATGGCGTACTCGCCTTCTTGGGGCGGCGCGGCGAGGTCGCAACGGACCGGCCCGCCGCCTTCATAGGCGATCCGGATCGGGCTGTTGGACATCGTGGCAAAATCCTGCGGCGTGGAACGGAAACTCCGCTCGGTCGTGCCCTTGCCGAGCTGCCACAGGCCGCTGAAGGAAAAAATCTGCGGATGCAGGATCGGGACGCCGGTCGAGACGCGCGAGACTTCAACGCCGGCCGCGCGCAGCTCGCCGGCAAAGGCCTCCAGGAATTCGCACGGATCGGTTCGCTTGCGCGCCTCGGTCATCAGCCAGCGAATGACCGGATCGGTTTCGTTCTTGTCGGTCAATCTCAGCACGGCGGGCAGTCACATCGTTGGCTCGATGCCCCGCTTCAGCGCGGCACGGGCGGCATCGCGATGCTCAGGTTTGATATGGGCCGCAACCATGCGGATCGCGGTGGCGAGCACCGCGGCATCGTCGGTATAGCCAAGCACCGGCAGCATGTCCGGGATGAAGTCGAACGGCAGGATGAAATAGGCGATCGCCCCCAACAACGCAGCCTGGACGTGGCGGGGCGTCTCCTTGTCGAACGCGCAATAATAGGCGCTGAGCAAATCCTCCGCGAAGGGTAGCTGCGCCACCACCCGCTTGAATTTAACCCAGAAGCGCCGGCGCACGCTTTCGCGGTCCTTTGCCAGCTCATCGGCCGGCTCAAAACCGACCGTGTGTTCCGATATCATCGCCTGGGCTCCCCTGGGCCCTCGTGGCCCGTTCGCCGCGGAAACACGTTTCTTTCGGATACGCTCCTAGCTGGGTATCTCGCATCACGCCTGCAAGGCGGGAAACGCGCCGGATCAGGCCAACCCAAGTTGCGCCGCGATTGCATTCATGGCTTTGGCAAGCTCGATGTCGAGCGCGGTGACGCCGCCAGCGTCATGGGTCGCCAGCACCACCTCCACAGTCTTGTAAACGTTACGCCATTCCGGGTGATGGTCTTTCTTTTCGGCTACCAGCGCGGCCCGGCACATGAAACCGAACGCCTCGTTGAAATCCCTGAAGACGAAGGTTCGCGCGATCGCCTCCCGGCCCGCCACCTCGTTCCAGCCGGACAAGCCCTTCAGGGCCGATTTTCGCGCCTCCGATGACAACCGCTCCGCCACAATTCCCTCCTGTTTGACCGGGAAACCTACCTTAACATCGAAGCCAGCTGTATGATCCGCGCTGGGCGGCCGAAAATCGCCTCTGCCTCCAAAGCCGGCCGGTAACCATGACGCCGATGTAACTACGCCGCGGCCTGAAATTTGCTAGAATATCGACCGAACCGCATTTGGCAGACCAAATTGGACCTGAACCGGTTGTTTTCCAGATCAATGAGTAGCGGACTCGACCTCGCCGGGGCGCCGAGCCTTGCCGAGCCGCCGAAGGAGGCGCCGGCGCCGCCGCCCTCGACCCAGCGGAGTATGATGTTTGTCGTGCTGGCCGCGATCCTTGCCATCATTGGCACGCTGGCGGGTGGCTATTATTACGCGATGCGGCCGGTGGCCCTGCGGATCGCGGTCGGCCCCGCCAACAGCGACGACCTCAAGGTTGTTCAGGCACTGGCCCAGGGCTTTGCCCAGGCCCACAGCCAAATCCATTTGCGGCCGATTCAAACCGACGGCGCCAGCGCCAGCGCCCAGGCGCTGGCGGAGGGACGGGCCGATCTCGCCATCGTCCGCGGTGACCTCGGTGTGCCGAAAAACGCGCAAGCCGTGGCGACGCTGCGCAAGAACGTCGCGGTGCTGTGGGTGCCTCCGGCGATGAAGGGCAAGAAGGCCGGCCCGAAGATCACCAAGATCAGCCAGCTATCGGGGCGCCGCGTCGGCGTCATCGGCCGCACCCAGGCCAATGTCGACCTGCTCAAGGTGATCCTGCAGCAATACGGCGTCAACCCGAACAAGGTCGAGGTCGTCCAGTTTCCAGCCAGCGAGGCCACTGAGGCGATCCACGGCCAGAAGGCGGACGCTTATCTCGCCGCGGGTCCCGTCAACAGCAGGATTACGACCGAAGCGATCGCGGCCTCGACGCATGACGGTCACGCACCGACCTTCCTCGCGATCGATTCGGCGGAGGCGATCGCACAAAATCACCCGATGTACGAGGCCTCCGAAATTCCCGCCGGCGCCTTTGGCGGCTCGCCCGACCGCCCCGAAGAGGAAGTCAAGACGATCAGCTTCGCCCACCACATTGTCGCGCGCAAGGATCTGTCCGAACCCACGATCGCCGCCTTCACGCGGCAACTATTCGCCATCCGCCGGACGGTGATGGCGGAATTCCCGCTGGCTGCGAAAATCGAAACGCCCGATACCGACAAGGATGCGTTTATCCCGGTTCATCCGGGCGCCGCGGCCTTTGTCGATGGCGAGGAAAAGACCTTCCTTGACCGCTACAGCGATTTCATCTGGTGGGGGCTGATGGCGCTGTCCGCGATGGGCTCCATCGGGGCCTGGTTCGCGGGCTATCTGAAGAAGGACGAACGCACCAACAACTCCACGCTTCGCGAACGGCTCCTGGAAATGATCGCGGCCGCCCGCCGCAGCGATTCTCTCGAAGAGCTCGACCACATGCAGGCCGAAGCGGACGATATCCTGCGCGACACGCTGCATTGCTTCGAACACGGCGCCGTCGAGGAAGGCGCGTTGACCTCATTCAATATCGCGCTCGAGCAATTCCATCACGCGGTGGCCGACCGCAAGGCGCTCTTGATGAACATGCCGCTGAATCTGCAAAGGGCGGGCGCGCAGTTCCGCGCGGCCGCGACCCTTTAAGTTCGCTGTCGGCTAGCGCAGCTTCGTCCCGCTGCAATCGCGCCGTCACATTTTCTTTTTAGAGCATGATCTGGTCCCGAAGGGCCGCGTTAAGAGCTGATCTGTCTGCGACCCCCTCGCAAGACGATGGATTTGAAGGCCTGCACGATGATCGGGTTTGATCGCCGGATTTCCCGCCGCCGCTTTATTTCCGGTGCCGCCGGCACGCTGGGCAGCGTGGCGATGCCCTATCTCAGCCGTGCCGCCGACCGGCCGATGGTGACTCACGGCGTGCAATCCGGCGACGTCAGTGCCGATGGTGGCGTCGTTTGGGCGCGCGCCGACCGGCCCTCGCAGATGCTGGTCGAGGTCGCGACCACCGAATCCTTCAGCGACGCAAGAGCCTTACCGCCGATCGCGGTACTGCCGGAGAGCGACTTCACCGCAAAAATGCTGATCGAGAACCTGCCCGGCGGACAGGAAATTTTCTACCGCGTCAAATTCCGCGATCTCTCGCACCCGGAGATCTCCGGCGAGCCGGTGACCGGCCGCTTCCGCACCGCGCCCACTGAGCGGCGCGATGTCAGTTTTGTCTGGGGCGGCGATGTCGCCGGACAGGGCTGGGGGATCAATCCCGACGATGGCGGCATGGTCACTTTCGCCGCCATGCGCAAGCACCGGCCGGATTTCTTCGTGCATTCGGGCGACACCATCTACGCCGACGGCATCATCGCGCCGGAGGTCAGACTACCCGACGGCAAGCTTTGGAAAAACATCACCATCCCGGAGAAGGCAAAGGTTGCCGAGACGCTCGACGAGTTCCGCGCCGCGCATCGATACAATTTCCTTGACCGGAATCTGCGCGCCTTCAACGCCGAGGTGCCGATCTTCGTGCAGTGGGACGATCACGAAGTCACCAACAACTGGTCGGCATCGAAGGAGCTTCCCGCCGCCTACAAGGTACGCGACATCCATCTGTTGGCCGCACGCGCGGCACGCGCCTTCCACGAGATGTATCCGATGCGCGAAAGCATCGTCGAGCCGGGGCGGGTTTACCGCGCGCTCAGCTATGGACCGCATCTCGAAATCTTCATGCTGGATGAACGCAGCTACCGCGGCCCCAATGGGCCCAATTTGCAGACCACCTACGGCCCCGACAGCTACTTCCTGGGGCCCGATCAACTGCTCTGGCTCAAGCGCGGCCTATTGAATTCGCGCGCCACCTGGAAAGTGATCGCCTCCGACATGCCGCTCAGCCTGATCGTCTATGACGACGCGGCCAACAGAAAAGGCTCGGAAGCGTTCGCGCAGGGCGACGGCCCGCCGCGCGGCCGCGAGCTTGAGATCGCCGATCTTCTGCGCTTCATCAAGAGCTCGGGCATCGACAACACAGTGTGGCTGACGGCGGACGTGCACTATGCGGCCGCACACTTCTACAACCCCGACAAGGCGCAATTTCAGGAATTCACCCCGTTCTGGGAGTTCGTTGCCGGACCGTTGAACGCGGGAACGTTCGGACCGAATGAGCTCGACAACACCTTCGGGCCCGAGGTGAGATTCATCAAGGCCGCAGGCGCCGACCGGCCAAACCTGCCGCCATCCGCCGGCATGCAGTTCTTCGGTCATGTCGGAATCGAGGGCGCAACCGGGCAAATGACCGTGACCTTGCGCGATCGCGCCGACACCGCGCTGTGGTCCACGACACTCGATCCGAAACAAGGATAGGGGACGCCTGACCCCAGGAGACCCTGCGCAGGATCAGCACGTGAAGTGCTTCATCGCCATCTGACAGTTCGGCATCGCACGGAGATTCCATGGAAGATGCTGCAAGCCGGATCATAGGCCATTACGAGCGTCACGCGTTATCATGGGATGCCGACCGCCGCGCCGCTGGTTGGAATGACAAACCCTATATCGAGCGCTTCCTTGGTTTCCTTCCACGGGGCGCGACTGTTCTCGATCTTGGATGCGGGGGCGGTTCGCCGGTTGCGCGTCACATGGTTGCGGAGGGCTTTCGCGTCGCCGGCGTCGACAGCTCCCCCACGCTCGTCGGATTATGCCGAACCAGGATGCCGGATCAGGAGTGGATCGTCGCCGATATGCGGTCCTTGGCCCTTGGCCGGCGATTTGGCGGCATACTGGCTTGGGATAGTTTCTTTCATCTCAGCTACCAAGACCAGCGGGCGATGTTTGGCATATTTGGCGCGCACGCGGCGCCAGCCGCCATTCTGATGTTCAATGCCGGCTTTGGTCATTGCGAAGCCATTGGCACGTACCGGGGCGACCCTCTGTATCATGCGAGCCTGGACGCGTCCGAATATGAGGCCTTGCTGGCCGACTTCGGCTTCCAGCTCATCGAGCATTCGATCGATGATCCGGCAAAGGGTGGCCGGATCTTTTGGCTGGCCCGCGCAGTCCCGTAACGGGTCCGGTCAACGCCTGGCGGGATTGGCCGATCCGCTTTTCAGCGCTGCCGCCAATGCTTCGGCCACGCAGGGCTTGGGCAGTCTCGGCCTCTCGGCGAACGCGGCGGGCAGCGCGACATCGGAGCTGTATCCGGTGACGAAGGCGAAGGCAATCCCGAGCGCATCGAGCCGCTCGGCGATCGCAAAGCTCTTTTCCTTGACCAGCCCGATATCAAGCAACGCAAAATCGGGGGCCCGCTCGTCGATCATTTTAAGCGCCCGACTGACGCTCCCGGCGACGCGCACCGTCTTCACCCCGAAGCCAAGAATCATATCTTCGAAATCGAGCGCGATGATCGGGTCATCCTCGACAATCAAGACATCGTCGGGCATGCAACCGTTCGAGAGTTCCGTCATCGCGTTACTAAAGGTTCCACGATTGAGCATGAGCATTAATCGGATCGGTCCTCCTGCGGACGCATAGGACGCAGTCTAACAGTTTCTCATCGTGAAACCATCACATCGTCAGTTCGTTTGTCTGTGCACTAGTGCACGGAACCCGGCAAGGCGAGCGGCTATTATGACGGCCGCGCGACGAGGAACCCGCAATGATTTCCCCAATCTCACAGCCAGACCCTGCCAGCGGTACCGAGCGGCCCAACAACAACCTGTTGCGGCGGCTCAGCTCCGGCGACTTTGCTCTGATTGCCGCGCATCTGGCGCATGAGGAAGCCGAAGCCAACGAGCTGCTTTATAACCCCGGTGACGACGTCGATACCGTCCACTTTCCCTGCGGTGCCAGCCTCGCGTCCTTTCTGGTCGCCAACGAGGACGGCCGCGACGTCGAGACCATTCTTGTCGGCCGCGAGGGTGCCGTCGGCGGGATCGTCAGCCTCGGCCATTTGCCGGCCTATACGCGCATCACCGTCAAATTCGGCGGCCCGTTCGCGCGGTTGCCTATCGCAAAGCTGGACGCGGCGAAAACCGCCTCCGTCTCGCTGCGCAACGTGTTCGCGCGCTATGCCGATTGCCTGCTTGCCCAGATGTTTCAGTCGACCGCCTGCAACGCGATTCACACGATCGAGCAGCGCACCGCGAAGTGGATCATCTCGGCGATGGAGCGCGCCAATGGCGACAACATCGTGCCGTTGACCCACGAGCAGCTGGCGACCCTGTTGGGGGTCGGCCGCAGCTATGTCAGCCGGGTGATCCAGACCTTCAAAGCGGAAGGTATTCTGGAGACCCGCCGCGGCTCGATCCTGGTCCGCGACCGCGAGGCACTGCAGACGCGGGCCTGCCTGTGTAACGAAACCGTCAAGAATCACTTCGATGAAGTGCTGCGCGGGGTCTATCCCGCCGACTAAGCGCCTAACGGCCAAGGCAGGGCTGGTTTTTCGGCAAAATCGGCTAACCAAATCGCAAACAACACATTGTTTTCCGGCGATTTCTGACTATATTGCGCCGCAACGAGTAAGGCGTGCCCGGTCCATTCGGCCGGGCTTCCTTTTTGGGTGCCGAGGCGCCTTAAAACTCCAGAGTTTTCGAGCGTGATCCGGAAAAGTGGGCCCCGGTTTTCCGGTGAGATCGCGCTCACATATTGTCTGACGCAGATAGAGCCAACATGAAGCTTCGTAACGTCGCCATCATCGCCCACGTCGACCATGGCAAGACCACGCTGGTCGATCGGCTGCTGCAGCAATCCGGCACCTACCGCGAGAACCAGCGGGTGGTCGAGCGCGCGATGGATTCCAACGATCTGGAACGCGAGCGCGGCATCACCATTCTCGCCAAGGCCGCGTCGGTGCAGTGGAAGGACACCCGCATCAACATCGTCGATACGCCGGGCCACGCCGATTTCGGCGGCGAGGTCGAGCGCATCTTGAACATGGTGGACGGCGCGCTGGTGCTGGTGGACGCCGCCGAAGGCCCGCTGCCGCAAACCAAATTCGTGGTGTCGAAGGCGCTCAAGGTCGGGCTGAAGCCGATCGTCGTCATCAACAAGGTCGACCGGCCCGACGCGCGGCCGACGGAAGTGATCAACGAGGTGTTCGATCTGTTCGCCGCCCTTGATGCCAGCGAAGAGCAGCTTGATTTTCCGATTCTCTACGGCTCGGCCAAGCAAGGCTGGATGGCGGAAAGCCCCGAAGGTCCGAAGGACAAGGGCATGCAGCCGCTGTTCGACCTGATCCTGCGCCATGTACCGGCGCCGCAGGTCGAGGATGGCCCGTTCCGCATGATCGGCACTATCCTCGAAGCCAATCCCTATCTCGGCCGCATCATCACCGGCCGCATCACCTCCGGCAGCATCAAACCGAACCAGGCGGTCAAGGTGCTCGGCGGCGATGGCAAGCTGATCGAGACCGGGCGCATTACCAAGATCATCGCCTTCCGCGGCATCGAACGCGCGCCGCTGGAGGAGGCCGAAGCCGGCGACATCGTCGCCATTGCCGGCCTCACCAAGGGCACGGTGGCCGACACGTTCTGCGATCCATCCGTCGATACGCCTTTGAAGGCGCAGCCGATCGATCCGCCGACGGTATCGATGTCGTTCATTGTCAACAACTCTCCGCTCGCCGGCACCGAAGGCGACAAGGTGACGAGCCGCATGATCCGCGACCGCCTTTTGCGCGAGGCCGAGGGCAATGTCGCGCTGCGCGTCACGGAAGCCGCCGACAAGGATTCCATGGAAGTCTCGGGCCGCGGCGAATTGCAGCTCGCGATCCTGATCGAGACCATGCGCCGCGAGGGCTTCGAGCTCTCGGTGTCGCGGCCGCGCGTGGTGCTGAAGAAGGACGAGACCACCGGCGATTGGCAGGAGCCGGTCGAGGAAGTCGTGATCGACGTCGACGAGGAGCATTCCGGCGTCGTCGTGCAGAAGATGAGCGAACGCAAGGCCGAGATGATCGAGATGCGCCCCTCCGGCGGACACCGTTTGCGATTGGTGTTCTACGCGCCGACCCGCGGCCTGATCGGATATCAGGGCGAACTGCTCACCGACACCCGCGGCACCGCGATCATGAACCGGCTGTTCCACGGCTATGCGCACTACAAGGGCGAAATCCAGGGCCGGCGCAACGGCGTCTTGATCTCCAACGACCAGGGCGAGGCCGTGGCGTATGCGATGTTCAAGCTGGAGGACCGCGGCCCGATGATGATCGAGCCCGGCTGGAAGGTCTACAGGGGCATGATCGTCGGCGAGCATACCCGCGACAATGACCTCGAAATCAATGTGCTGAAAGGCAAGCAGCTCACCAATATCCGCACCACCTCCAAGGACGAAGCGGTGCGCCTGACGCCGCCGATCAAGATGACACTGGAAAAAGCGCTGGCCTATATCGAGGACGACGAGCTGGTCGAGGTGACGCCAAAATCCATTCGGTTGCGCAAAAAATTCCTCGACGCCAACGACCGCAAGCGCGCGGAAAAAGCCAAGCAGGCGGTGGCGTGAGTTAGAGGGCGAATGGCGAGTGGCGAATAGGGAATAGACTAGCCATATAAACTGCGTTCCATTCGCCATTCGCTATTCGCTATTCGCCGGGCCCCATGTCTTTCCCCTCCGAAATCGATGTCGCCATTATCGGTGCGGGCGCCGCCGGCCTTGGCGCGGCGCGGGCGCTGGAGAACTCCGGCCTTTCCACCATCGTGCTCGAAGCGCGCTACCGGCTCGGCGGGCGTGGCCATACCGTTTTGAGCGGCCGCGGCTACACCGGCATGGAGGCGCCCAACATCGTCTTCGACCTCGGCTGCGGCTGGCTGCATTCGGCGGACAAGAATTCGTTCGTCCATATCGCCGAACAACTGAATTTCGAGATCAACAAGGCGCTGCCGCCCTGGCGCGAGCGCGCCTTCGGCAAGGCGTTTCCGCAAGGTGAGCGCGACGATTTCGTCCGCGCGCTCGATGGCTTCTATGACCGCGCCGAACAGGCCGCGAGAACCGGCCGCGACAGTGCCGCCAATCTCTGTCTCGAGGCCGGCAACCGCTGGAACCCGATGATTGATGCGATTTCGACCTATGTGAACGGCAGCGAGCTCGACCGGGTCTCGATCCTCGACATGAATGCCTATGAAGACACCAACATCAATTGGCGGGTGCGGCGCGGCTATGGCGAGCTGATTGCGGCCTATGGTGCGCCTTGCTCGGTGGCACTCAAAACCCAGGTCACCTTGATCGATCATTCGGGCCTGCGCCTGCGGATCGAAACCTCAAAAGGCACGCTGACGGCGGACAAGGCGATCGTCACCGTGCCGACCAATCTGATCGCCGACGAATCGATTCGTTTTTTCCCCGCGCTTCCCGCCAAAGTGGACGCCGCGCGCGGCCTGCCGCTCGGCCTTGCCGACAAGGTGGTGCTGGCGCTGGACGAGCCTGACGCGCTGCCAAGCGAAGGCAATCTGCGCGGCGCCACCATGCGCACAGAAATGGGCACCTACCATTTGCGTCCCTTCGGCCAGCCCTGCATCGAAGGCTTTTTCGGCGGGCGTTTTGCGCGCGAGCTGGAAGACGCCGGCGAGGGCGCGATGGCCGCGCAAGCAGTCGACGAGATCGTGGCCATGCTCGGCTCGGATTTTCGCCGCAAGCTGACACCGCTGATACATTCGCGCTGGGCGCTCGACCCGTTCGCGCGCGGCTCCTATTCGCACGCATTGCCCGGCCAAGCCGGAATGCGCGCCGTGCTCGCCGCCCCCCTCGACGGCCGCCTATTTTTCGCCGGCGAAGCCACCTCGCCGAATTTCTTCTCCACCGCGCATGGTGCGAGGGACAGCGGAGAACGCGCGGCACGGGAGGTAATGGGTTTGGCCGCCAAAAGGTGAAACGGCCGTCATTGCCGGGAAAGCGATCTTTTGGCCTCAGGACTGCGTCCGCGGGGCGCCCGTAGCGATACTGAAAAGCAGGCCCACCGATTTATTGGCGTTGGCACGCGCCGCGCTCGAAGCCGCCACCCCGACCGCGAACGTTCCTGTCGAACTACTTTCGCCGAGGCGCCCCTTACCTAATGTCGGCTGGACCACGTAACCATGCCTTGTGGATTGCGGACGCGAATGGAACAATTTTCCAGCCGATGGGACGAACCGACGGCGGCAGGCGGCCTGCAACGTCCGCCATATGGTTGCCTCGCCGACCTCGTAAGTCACCTCAGAGCCGCACAGGGTAGGAACGGCCTTGGCGCGTGATGCCAAGCTGCGATGGGGCCGCCTCTTATGACCGGCACGCCCCGAATAACGTAATCAGAAGGCGAAAAATTTGGTGATCCGACTCACGCTTGCCTTGGCGCTGATTGCAGCCCCGGCGGTCGCGCGCGACCTCGACGGACGCTACGCCAAGCTCGATCCGAAGATGCACGAGTGGTTCGAACACCTGCATTCGGGCAATGGACCGTGCTGCTCCGACGCCGACGGTCGAACCGTGTTGGATAGCGATTGGGAGGTCGTCAACGGTCACTATCGGGTGTTTCTCGATGGCCAATGGTTGGACGTCCCGGAAAACGCAGTGCTCAGGCAGCCAAACCTGTACGGGCGCACCGTGGTCTGGCCGATCAAGACCTTCGCGGGGATGACTATCCGCTGCTTCATACCAGGATCGATGATGTAGACGATGTAAATGGCCGTCCGATCC
>Ga0210394_10004600_pt1 | contig 15976 bp, 29 predicted proteins | sample IncBWC12MmetaG_FD_160121 | JGI IMG/M metagenome (GOLD analysis project Ga0210394, IMG submission 160121) | Forest soil microbial communities from Barre Woods Harvard Forest LTER site, Petersham, Massachusetts, United States - Inc-BW-C-12-M | ecosystem: Environmental > Terrestrial > Soil >... | reverse complement strand
CAAAAAATCGCGGCACAATAATTGCAAGAATATCCCACGGCTTGCGCGATCGGGCCACCCTGGGTAAGTTCGGTGAATGAGCAATCAGATAATCACGCCAGCCGTGGGAATGATTTACGGGATCGCGGCGATTTCCCCAGCCGGCACCCCTACCCCACAGTGGGACACGCCCGCGAACTTCGGGCTACTCAGCCAGGCGCTGACTGATACGCTCTACCTGAAAAAGAATTCGTTGCAGGTGGCCGCAACGGATTACGAACAATTGGGTACGGCGCCCTCAACGGATCACGCTCTGAATATCGACACCTTTGGTTTTGGTGTTAATGGGCTTCGAGTGCTCGCGTCGAACGGATCCGCCAATTTCAAGATTCAAGCTCAGCCTACGCTAGCCGACATGGGGCTAGTGAATTTTTCCGCCACCGGGCGTATTACACTCGGCGCCAACGCACTTAATAAGTGGGCAATTCAACCGGACGCCGCTGGGACCGCGACGTTCGGATCCTTCGAGCCTGTTGCGAGATTCCAGGGTGGCGCTACGAGCGTCCAGGTATTGAATAACGCCGGCACTCGTGCGAATCTGCTGCTCGGAGACGCCGGAAATCAATTGCTATTGAACGATGGTACGCAGTCGCTTTCGCTCGCGACAACCCCCGCGAGTGGTGACGCCGCGGCCGGCGGTTTGATTTCGGGCGCGGCGACGTTCAGCCTGTCGCTTGCATCGGATACCGCATTCACTACCAATCAAAAAGTTCAGATTATTTACGGCATCGCGGCAGCAAAAACCTCCGCCCTCTCGGTGTCGAACACGGCCGCGGGTTTCGGAAATCTGAACCTCATGCTCGGTGGCGGCGCCGTCACGATCGGTGCGAGCGCGGCGCTCGGCGCGGGCGTGGCGAACCTAAAGCTCGCCGGGCTCACCAACGCCGCGGCGGCTCAGGCCGGCACGCTCACCAACGCCCCGGTCGCGGGTAACCCGACCTTCTGGGCGCCCATCAGCATTAACGGCGTTATCAAGAATTTCCCCTGCTGGTAAATCATTCACTGAGGATCGCGCCATGAAGTTGAAAAGGGTTGTTGTCGATTTCGAGAGCGGCACCACGCAAGCGGTACTGTCCGAGACGACACAGACGTCCTTCGGTGAGCGGAGCGTCGATGGCGTGTTCAACATTCCCGGCGTGGATCTCATCGACGTGGCGGCGGCGACGGCAAAAATTCAGGCGGTGGCCGCGGTGATTCCGCCGGCGCCCGCGGCGCCCTCGGCTCCTGATATCGTGTTCGCGGCGCCACCGGCCGCGGCACCGGTAGCGGCAGCTCCCGCGGTCTAGTTTTCTCCCTTTCTCGCGCGAAGCTGGGCGCGGTGGCATGCAAGAGGCATGCCACCGCGTTGTATTTTCGTGAGCAATTAAATCCTTGTGCGGCGCTCGCGATCCACCATATTTCTGTATCGCATCCGCGCGCGGGCGGCACCCGCGCTTTTGTATCTCTGGAGGGATACGTCATGGCAACGAAAAAGAGTGTAGCACGCGCACCAAAGGCGGGCTCCGCGAGCGAGCGCATCACGAAGCGCATGAAGGATGCGCCGATGCTGGGTTTTCTCGCGGGCGGTGAGGAACGCGATCTTGCGTTCATTTTCTCGCCCGTTGATGGGGAGGAAAACGCGGTGCTGTTCGGGCGGCTCGTGGCGGTGGAGGATCGGGTGTTGAATCTCGACATTGGCAAGCCGGTGCCGTGTCTCACGTTCTCGCCCGCGATTTTCCAGCGTCACGGGGAGGATCCGGAGCCGCTCATTTCCGCAAGCACGCACCTGTCGAAATCGCTCGCGCTGCGCATCACGCCCGCGGCGGATATCGGTGGGTGCTTCGCGATTCAATATCTCGGAAAAGAAAAGAGCGACAACCCGGAGTACGACGCGATCCGGCTCTACAAAGTCGTACAGCAACAGCCGGAAAAGTTGCGCCGCGCGCTCGACGATCTCGGCGCCGTGGTGCTGTCGGCCATGCTTCCCATCGCTCAGTAATTCGAGCGGAGCGGAGCGGACTCGCTCGTGGCCGCGCGTCGTTCGTCCGGAAGTAAAAGCAATCGGGCGGCGCGCGAGTCACGGGCACTAGCGGCGAAAAAAGCGGCGCGCACGCGAAAAGCTGAGGCGCGCGATCTCGCTCGGCTGTTACGCCAGGACATTGCAATTGAAAAGCGCGAGCGTGCGATACGTGAGCGCGCGGCGGCGATCGGGAAAGCTCTCGGCCGCGGCCGTCCGGTGTCGCTGGTCATCGCTCGGCACGTGCAACGGGAGTTTAGGAAGTTCTCCAAAAATCCCGCGGCGCTCACGTGGATCGGTGCGTTCATGGAGCGCGAAGCGAAGCGCACCGGGACTGCCGACAGAGGCACAAGTACGGCGGAACCCGGAATTCCGCGCGGCGTTGAGCGTGGTGTTTGCCACGAATAAGCGATCATCGCGCGGAGTGAGTGGCCCACTCGCGCGCGCGCTCGTCACGCTCGGCGTGCGGGACCCCGACTTGAAATTCGATGTTGGGAGCTACGTCATGGAGGGCGGGCGGTACGTGCGGCGGGTGCAACGAAAATAACTCTCGCGCTATCCTGGAGGATCGGCGCATGACATGGCAACGGAGACTACTTGAAAATGGGGAACCGAATCCGAAGTATCGGCCAGACACCCGCAAGGCGGGAGAGAGAGGAAAGAGAAGTGGCAAGTCTGGCGCTCACGCGAAAAGAACGGTTGATGTTGCTCGCGATCGGCTGGGCGCTGGGGCTGTTAGTGGGGTTATTCCTCGGCGGTATGCGACCCTGTTCGATACCGGCCGATTCGTCGCATGGGACGGTGAGGGCGGGGCGGTTCGTGGAAAGCATCGGTATTTTCTTCTCGCCAGTTCGGACGGCGATCGACTGGCGGACATGCGCGGAGTCTCCACCACGGCCGCACTGACGACGATCGCGCACGGGATCGCGCGCGCGCCGCGCACGATTCACGTCGGTTTTGCGACGGGCTACGACGTGAACATGCTACTCCGGGACGTGACGAAAAGTGCGCTCCGGGATCTCTGGGAAAGTGAAACGGTGACGTGGTATAAAGACGGCGCCTATTATCGCATCACGTGGCGGCTCCGAAAGTTTTTTCGGGTCCATCGCGCCACGCGGGTGATGGGTCCGTGGATCGGCGGGACCGTCTGGGACGTGTGGCCGTTTTTTCAATCGCCGTTCGTGACCGCGTGCGAGAAGTACGGCGTTGGGACGCCAGAGGAACACGCGGCGCTCGCGTCGATGAAAGGGCGGCGCGACACGTTTCGCGCGAAGGATCTCCCGGAAATTGAGCCGTATAATCAGCTCGAACTAAAGTTGCTCGTGGAGCTGATGAACACGCTCAGGCGATCGCTGCAGACGGCGGGACTCCGAATCTCGCGCTGGGACGGTCCCGGCGCGGTGGCGGCGTCGTTGCTCACGCGGGAAGGGGTGAAGGATGCGCCCCCGCTCGAACCGCCTGAGGACGTGCTCGACGCCGCCCAATATGCGTACTACGGCGGCCGTGTGGAGTGTGCGCAGTACGGCCACCACGCCGCGCCGGTGTATCACTACGACATTAATAGTGCCTACCCGGCGGCGCTCCAGCACGTCCCATGTCGGCGGGCGGGGTGCGGCTCGTGGGAGCGCATCCCGCCGGGGGCGTGGTCGCTCGCGCTCGCGTCACGGTTTGCGGTGCATCACGTCCGTTGGAATTTTCCGCGGGGGCATGCGTTCTATCCGTTCCCGTGGCGCTCGGCGCGCGGCGGCGTCTATTTCCCACGTGAAGGGGAGGGTTGGGTATGGACGGCCGAGCTGCAAGCGGCGGCGGATTTCGAGAAGTTCAACGCCGTGGAATACCTGGAAGGATGGAGCTGGAACGGTCACTGTCGCCACGCTGGGGGGTACGCATGGGTGCCGACGATCTACGCCGAACGTGAGCGCGCCCGTACGCTTCGAGATGGGGCTGAGCATGCGCTGAAGCTGTCGCTTAACTCGCTCTACGGGAAATGTGCGCAACGTGCTGGGGCGATTTTCACGCGGGAAGGATGGCGGCTCCCGCCGTTCCACGATCTCTCGGCGGCCGGCTGGGTCACGTCGCACGTGCGGGCGCAGCTCTACCGGGCGGCCATGCAATCACCCGCCAACGTCATAATGCTGGCGACCGACGCGATTTATTCGACGGTCCCGCTGGAGCTCGACGTAGACGCCCCCGGCGAAAAGACGCTCGGAAAGTGGACGGCCGGGATCCATCCGAGCGCGACAATTGTGCAGTCCGGGGTCTACTGGCTCGCGCACGAGGACGGCACGCGCACGCTGTTTTCCCGCGGCTTCGAGCGTTCGAGCATAGACCACGACGCGACGTGTAGTGCGTGGCATACGGGGGTCGCGAGCCTCACGTGTCGGCAACGGCGGTTCGTGGGTTTGGGGCTCGCACTCGCCGGGAAAGAGGGCACGATAGCGCACAAGGCCGCATTTCAGCGGTGGCGCACGTGGACCGACGAGCCGCGCGAGCTCACGCTCCACCCGTGGCAAACGAAACGGCTCCCTATCGTCGAAGCGAGCGGGCGGCCGGCGGACGCGTCGAAAGGGCTCGTGCGCACCACAGCCACGGAGACACGCCGATTTTGGGAGGACATGGTTGGGGAGCGGGGGAGGATGACCACGCCCTCACCGGTGCCGTGGCGGCCGTTGCCGGGGGCGCCGGTGGACACTGAGGGAGACGTCGTAGCTCGTGCTGAGGATGAGAGCGACGACGCCGCTATGTAGGCCGCGCTAGGGGTTTTGCATTGACAGCGGGTATTTTTCATGCTAGGCTCTAACACTCACCCTGGAGGATTTATGGGCTCGCTATTCCTGAAGCTGCTCCCGTTGTTCATCGGGCCAATTTCCGGGCTCGTCACCACACGCGTGATGGATCTCATCGACGACGGGCTGAAGCTCACGGCCGGCTGGTCGGACTCGGTAAAACAATTGCTCGTCATGGCGCTGGCCGCGGTGATTCCGCTGCTCAATGCGAGCTGGGGAATAAATCTCCCCACGGATCCGAGCGCGCTCGCTACGCCCACGACGGTGAATTACGTCGTCGGGTTGGTGATTGCGCTCATTCTGAAAGGTCACGCGAGCGCGAGCGCCGCGGCGAGTGCGACCGTGCCGGCGTCGGCATCGAAGCCGCCAACAATAGCCGCCGTCAGGTAGGCACGTGTCGGAGTTTTTGGATCGCTTCATCGCGGCGCTGTCGGGCGGGTTGCTGACGGCGTTCGCGCTGTATGTGCCGCTGAGCGTGCGGCTCGCGCGAGTGGAAACGCGGCTTGTCGAAATTACGAATACACTCTCGCGAATTACCCGGATCGAAGTGCGCCAGCGGCGTGAGGACAATCAAACGTGAGTGCGGACGATGCCAGAGGAAACGACAGTGACGGTGGAAACATCGTCCCAAAGCGCCCCCGTGGTCGCCCCCGAAACGACGGTCGCCCCGCCGGTAGTGGTGGCGGTTCCGCCGGTGGATCCGGAAGTGACGGCGGCGGCGGCGGCGGCGGCGGCCGAGCGGGAAACGCGGCTGGTACAGCTCGAAGCACAAGCGACGGAAACGCGAGCGGCGGCGACGGCGGCGGCGGCACAAGCCGAGCTGGCGCTGAGGGCGACGGAAGAATTGAACCGGCGGCTCGAACCGCCGGCGACGGAAACGGTTACGCCGGTAGTGGTGGACACGCCGGCGCCAACGTTGGAGACGGAGCCGCCGGCGAGCGTCCCGGCGCCTCAGCCGGCGCGCGGGATCTTCCGCCGGGTGTTCCTCGGGTAGAGGCGGCGCCGGCGCCCCGTGAGGTGGCGCCGCGCGAGCTGCGAAAAGGGGCGGATCGCGCCGTGAAGGATGCGGCGCGCGAGCTCACGCAATCGCCGGGAACGGCGATCGTATCCCTCATCGACAAGATTTTCACGCTCGGCGTGCTATTCGGCGCGGGCGATCACTGGCCGCTGGAGAAGCCGGAAAAAGAGGAATGGATCAAAGACTTTGACGTGTACTACAAGACGGTGAAAGCGCCGGCGCTGAAAAAGACGCTGGAGACGATTCAGCGGGTGGCGCCGGGGGTGGCGCTCATCACGACGAGCGCGCTCATCGTGGGATCGCGGGGCGTACAGAGTTACAAAAATCTCCAGCGCAAGCGAGCGGCGGCGCGCGAGCGCGCGCGCGCGGAAGCGATGGCGGGCGAAGTGCTAACGCCGGTGGGAACGCCGGGGGCGACCAATGGACCTATTCGCACAAGTAGCGGAGCATTTCGCGCGGAAGCTGGAGAGCAATCCGGCGCTCATTATGAAAATTCTCCCGGTGCTCCCGCCGGACCTGGAGAGCCCGCGCACGGACACGCCGAGCCGTCGCGGGTGCCGCGCACTCCTGGCACGGACCGACTTTCCGCCGTTCGTGCGGCACGCGTTCACAGCCTTTTTACTGGAAGCCAGCGACCGACAAGTTGAGCATATCGTCGGGCAGATTTACGATCTCGCTATTAAGCTAGAGGATGCCATTGCTCACGCCGAGCGAGACGTCACGCCCCTCGGAGTTGAAAGCGACCCCCGTTTCGCTCTCATCGCTCCAACCCGCGCCGACCGATAGAGCGGCGTTCGTCGGACAGACGGGCAGCGGGAAAACGACGCTCGCGCAACGACTGCTTGCCACGCGGGCGTATGTGGTGGTGCTCGATGGAAAGGGCACGCTCGACTGGCCCGGCTACGATTTTCAACGCTCGCTCAACGATGCGATGAAAAGCAAAGCGCCGCGGATCCTCTATCGCCCGACGTATGAGGAACTTGCGGACGTGGATACTCAGGACGCGTTCTTCGAGTGGATTTTTCGCCGGCGGAACACGACGGTGTATGTCGATGAGCTGGCGACGGTGACGCAAGGCGACCAGTACCCGTTTCATTTCGGGGCGTGCTTCACGCGCGGGCGCGAGCTGAATATCGAAACGTGGTGCTCGACGCAGCGACCAACCCGCATCCCTCAGATTGTGCTCTCGGAGAGCGAACACGTTTATTGCTTCCGGCTTCGACTCTACCAGGATCGGGCTAAAGTGGAACAAACGGCACAGATCCCAGAGAGCGCGATCGTCGGGCTCCCAAAGCAAGAGTTTATTTATGCCCGGCAGGATGCGGACCCCAGCGGCCGGCTGAAGCTCCACCTCTAGGAATTGCAAGGGGGTGGCACGATTTTTGTAGCCACCCCTTGCGCTTTCGGGCCATAGTCCTACTGTCGGGAGAAGCGACAGTAACGCCACACTATCCGCCCACGGGAAACACGGAGCTCGCCGTATGGCCGCTGCACAGCTCGCCCCCTTCCGATTTGGTACTCGGCGTCGCCGGGCGCCACTCGTGACGTTCAACTACGACGGAACCGCGATCCTCCAGCGGCCGGCCCCGTTCAAGATTCCCAACGTCGGTTTTCTCTCTCGACTGTTCTTCGTCGTGAGGGGAAAGATCGCCTACACGGGCGGCGCCGGCGTGTTCAGCAAGTACGGTTACGCCGACCTGTTCAATCGCATTCAGGTGAATGCGAACATCGGATCGGCCGGGATCGTGGACGTGAGCGGGCGTGGCGCCGCGGCGGTGTCGAGCTCGCTCTTTCCCAATTCGATCAAAGGCGATCCGCCGAACCTGGCCGCGGCGGACACGGGCGCGTTCAAGTACAATTTCATGTTGCCGATTTCCGCGAACGACGGGCGGAACTTCGACATGGGCGCGCTCGGGTTGCAGGATCCACAGATTCAGGTCACGCTCTCGGTAGTGTTCAACCCGGTCACGTCGGTGATTGCGACGGCGACGACGGGCGGCACCACGAGCATGACCATCGAAGTGTGGGAGGAATATTGGGAGATCCCGGACCCCCGCGTGTTCGCCCTTCCCGTGCGTTTGCTGTGCCGCACGCTGGAGGAAACACAAGGCGGGCTCGTGGCGGGGAACAACATCTATCAGATGCCCCGGCTCGGGACGTTGCTGTGGTACGGCGGGATTGGGGCCATCCAGGGCGTGACGCCGTTCACCGACGTGATTCTCACGGACTGGCTCATCAAGTTCAACAAAACGGACACGATCGAAGAATACGACGGCAACCTGTTCGCGCTGCTCGATGCGACCGTGGACGCCGACTTCAATCCGGGCGATTGGCCCGGCGTATTCTCGGCCGTGGCCCCGGTCGGAGCGCCGCAAGGGCTTGTCGGTCCTCGCACGATGCTACCGGGCATGTACGTGTCGGATCTCTGGCACGCCGAGGGCGCGCGCGCGCAAGGCGATCTCCGGGACGCCATCGACACGGAGTTGCTCACCACGACCGAGTTTATCTATCAGCTCGGTAACGGCTACGCCCCGAACGCGGCGGACACCATCCAGCACGTGCGCCGTGTGGCGCAAGTGCTCGCGTAAGGGAGCGCCCGAACAATGGTCATGGGAAAGAGCGCACTCTCAACGCTGTTCGGCTCCACCAACAACCCGGTGCCGAGCTCGAACGTGTACCCCTCGGACGCCGGCAATCCGCTGGCGATCGCGGCGAGCGCGGGATCGACGGCCAGCGTCGGCACGTCGGGCATGGGGGGCATGAACGCGACGGCGAGCGCCGGGAACAACGTCGGCGGCTCCGGAATTGCCGGCTGGGTGGCGATCCTCGTCGTGTATCTCGTGCTGTCGTTCGTCGCGAAGAAAGCCGGCCAGGCCGAGGAATTCAAGAACATTCGGCTCTCGGCGTACAACGTGCTCACGATCACGCTGGCGGCGATCATCGGGATCACGCTGCTCAAAGTAGCATTCACGAAATTTCAAGTGAAGGGCATCACGCCTTTGCTTCAGGCGGTCTAGAATCCCGTGCGAACCGGCGCGGGCGTGCTGTTCGTAGTGCTGGGGCTCTTTCTGCTCTGGCTGGCGATCACGGGGCGTTTGGACAACCTCCCGCGAGTGTGGGCGCAGCTCACGGCTCCGACGACGGCGGGGCTCGTGAACACGGTCGGAATGTCCTCCAGCGTTCCGGCCGTGGCGCCCGTCACCGGCTTTCGACTGCCGACGACGTTCGGGGTTCCCCCGAATCTCGGGCTCCCGGTGGCGATCGCGCCAATGATGTCGTGAACGGAAAAATCCATGAGCGGGAAAACGGCCGAGTGGACCTTCGCGATTTTCGGACTGTTGGCGATCGCGGTCCTCACGGAAGTGAACGGACCCCTCGGGGCGTTTCTGCTCGTCTTAATCGTGCTCGGCATGCTGTACACGGCCGAGCGCAAAGGCTACTTCAGAGAAACGTGAGGGTGCCGCGGTGAACTTCAGCGGATTGGCTCACGAGTATTTCGCCGGCGCCGGCTTGCTGATTTTGTTCGTGCTGTTGCTCAAAGACTCACGAGCGACAAACACGGTCATTGGGGCGCTCTCGAAAGCGAATACGAACGCGATCACCGCGTTGGAAGGAAACACAACCGGCGTCTCTGGCTTCTAGGAACTTTCATGCGCGAGCTCGCACACGAATACCTGGCGTGGTTCGGACTGCTCATCCTCGCATTCATTTTCCTGTCGCGGCCGAGCGGCACGAACGCGTTGATTGGCGGGCTCTCGAACGCGAACACGAACGCGATCACGTCCTTTCAGGGCGGCGGGCAGTTCGTGCCGTTCTCCGGCTACTGAGGCGCTCCGATGGGATGGCGCGCCAATAACGGAGCATTTACCGGGCAGAACAATCAGGCCGGGAAGCTCGCGCCGACGACGGGCGTTGTGTCGAACACGCTCCGGCGCGCCGCGGCAAGCGGATTGCTCTACAGTGACGTGGATCTCGGGGCGTGGCACTATCGCCACCCGTTCCAGTATTGGATCGGGATGCTCTTTCCCGTGGGCGTGGCATCGACGGCGTATGTCGGGCGCGCGGCGTACAAAGGCATTCTCCCGGCGAACGTTCAGCCGCAGCTCAACGTTGCGGATGCGTGGAGCGATCCGCTCCGGGGCGCGCCCTGATGCCAGAGTTTGAGGGCGAGCGCCCCGCGAAGAATCACACGGGAACTATCGTCATGGTGCTCGTGCTGCTCGTCGTCGTGTATCTGTATCTGAAGTCGCGCGGGGGCGGCAACACGCTCGCGGCGAACCCTTCCACCGACAATACCGCGGGCGAGACGCCCGCTCAGACGGCCGCACGCGCGAGCGGATTCAATGCGCTCACGTCCGGGATCTTCGGGTTGCTGGGGGAGCAATCGCAAAACATGGCCGCGGCGGCGGCGAGCCAGACGAATCTCGAAGGGGCGCTCGGCGTGGCGAGCATTCAAGCGATGCTCGGTGAGTATATCGCGATGATGCAAGCGGCGATTCAGGGGAGCAACAATCAAACCGTGCTCGGCGCGGCACAGATCAACGCCGCACAGAAGAATAGCGCGAGCATGAATTCCCTCTGGGCGGGCCTGCTTGGCTCGCTCGGTCCCGCGATCATCAAAGCGATTGGTGGCGGGAGCGGTGGCGGAACGACGGCGCCAAGTGGCGGCGGTGCGGTGCCGGTCGGTGGCTCGACGAACCCTTACGGGGGATTCTTCGGCGGCGGGTCGCTGGCGGACGTCGGCGGGGGCGGGGGCTTTTTCGGGTGAGCTCCGTTATCACGTCACCGCTGCAGGTGCATTTCCGAAACGTTCCGACACTCACGACCAACCCGCGGGCATTCCGGTACCTCAACGTTGGCGCGCTGTTTAACTCAGGCTTTGGATCCTCGTCGATGATTTCCAAGTACCCCCAGCCAGCTACGCCGCGAACGGGCGATCGCCCGCCCCCGGTGACCGCCACGCCGCCGATGGGAGCGCCGCCGGGGCAGTCACCCCCGGACACGACGAACACGTCCACCACGACGGGGAGTGATACGTCATCCATCGTGAACGCGTTGCTCGGCGCCTACGCATCCGCATTCGGCTCCAGCGGGTCCGTGGGAGCCGCACAGCCGGCCGTACAACCTCAGACGGCGCCCGTCGTGGTGGCGCCCGCGCCGGGCGCTGGCGGGGCGTCCACGGGGCAAGTAGTGTTAATCGTGCTCACGATGGCCGCGCTCGCGTTCGGGATCTACAAGTACGCCAAACGGAAGAAAGGCGGGGCACGTGATTCCTGATTTTGATTCGTTCGATCCCGCGCCCTACTTCCTCCATTTCACGAACCCCAATCTCGACGGGGCCACCGGGGGCATGGCGGGCGTTCCGACGATGTTCACGGTTCCGGACCTGGTACATACGCAGCTCGCCAGCCATATCGGTGGAGACATGGCGCCGGCGGCGAGTGAATGCAAGTGGTACGACGTGGCGTGTAAGGCCGAGCAAGGGGTGAAGGGCGCGCTCGCGTTCGGCGCGGTGCTCGTGCTCGCGCTGTTGTTCGTCTATGTGGGGTTTGAATTCGTGGTGAAGGATTCAGGCGCTCCCGCGCTTCCGGTGCCGGTCTAATGCCTCAGGGATTGGTCATCACGAATTCGCCGGCGCTCCGGGGCTTTCTCTCCCTCGGGGCGCAAGGTCCGGACTTGGGTGGCGATCAGACGTTCGACTTCACTCCGCCGTGCGGGATTGCGATTATGATAGAGCCGTCCGAGAACGGCTATCAGATTGATGCGCTCGGCGGGTCGGTGGACCTGCAAGTAGAACGGCCGGGCATTCGTGCGGCCGTGCTCAGCATGGGCGCCGCACAGTCGAGCCAGCTCGCGGCGCTGCTCGCACAGTATCAGCCGACGATTGGCGCACTCTACAACGATCCGGACGGTCCCAATCCCACTGTGCTCGGTCGGTACATTCCGGATCTCACGCGGCCACAAGACACGCTCCAGCTCATCGGTGGCGGCGGGGGAACGTCGCTCGCGGTTCAGGTGGAATTCGACGAGATTTTGTTGCCCCCGGCGCCGGCGACGGCGCCGCCACCCGCGCCGATTATTGCGAACTTTTCCGGGCGGCCGGGCGGCGGGCTCACGATCGCGCCCAATCGGGCGATCGCGGTCCTCATCATTGCGTACCGTAACTCATCGGCCACTCTGACTATTCCCGTCGTCGGCACCCAGAAGATCGGGAGCATCCTCTCAGGTTGGGTGCGTGGTGGCCGGCTCGCGCCGGGGCAATTCCTCACGGCGAGCGATACGCCGATGAGCCCGGATCTCATCGACATGGCGCGCGCGCTCTCGAAGTCTCCGACTTCTCTCTCACCCGGCGCTGGCCGGTAGGGTACAAAGGCACTATGAAAAAGGGACATTGGATCCTCGCGCTGCTCGTCGTCGTGGCGATCGTCGCCGTCTGGATGTACAAGAAAAAGGCCGGCGCGGCGCCGGCGCGGGCCATGCCCGCGGCCAAGACGCCGAGCGCAAAGGCCATGTGATTGTTGCAGGGTCGGGAAGTCTGAAGGATCCCGGCCCACTCTCCCCCAGCGCGCGGCGGTTCATCGTGCTGGGGGTCGCCGTCGTGTTGCTGCTGTACGCCGTGGCGACCCTCGCCGGCGGTCAGTCACCCGCACAATCGATAGGCCGCTAATGCTCACATGGGCGCCGGGCGTGCGGGAGGGCGTGGATCCAACCTTCGCGGGCGCCGTGGACGCGTGCGTAGGACCGCTGGCGGGGCGATTTACGGCCGCGGAGGGGTGTAGGAGCCTGGCGCGCTCCCAAACGCTCTATGAGGCGTATAAGGCCGGGGGTCCGTTGGCGGCGCCGCCGGGCGATTCCCCACATAACTACGGGCTCGCGGTGGATCTCCAGCTTACCGGCGCGCTGGGGCAATTGGTGTGGTATCCGGACGTTCCCAAAGACGTGCTCGATCTTCCGCAAGCGCAACGGGTGGCGTACCTCGATACCTGTCCGCCGGAATGGTCGGAGCTGTGGCGCGCGATCTTCGCGGCGCCAACGTTGCACTCGCTGTGGACCTATGGCGACGGTGACCACATCGAGCGGGTGGACTGGCGGCGCTTCATTCCGCCGGCGGGTGCAGCTTCAGCTCCGTGACGTAGGCCGCGATCGCCACGAGTGCGGCGTGACGAGCCTCCGCCGGGTTCCGGAGCACGTTGGCAAAGTGCGGGTGTGACGTCAGGGCGGTTTGTGCGGCATCGACGCCACGCTCTACGGACGTTTGAATTTTGCGCTGGAGCTCCAGCTCGAGCTGTCCGTAGATTGTCATTCGCGGTGCTCACGTTTGAGTATTGAGCGTGGATCGGTAGCCGAGTAGAGCGAGTGAAGCGCACTCATCTTGCACGCCGGATCGGAGCGCAACGGCCGATTGCAATAAGAGCATTTTCCCGCGCGCCGGCACAAGTGGCGGCGGTGTACCTCCTCCGCTAAGCGCTCGTCGCTGTACTCGTCTAGCTCAAATGGGGTAGCTCATTTTGCCGGGTCCTCTTCGACAACGAGCCGGGGTCCACGCTCGCGCGCCGGCGTGCGGTCTACCGGATGCTCCAGCGCGCGCGCCAAGTGATTCAACGCGTTGGTGAGGCTCGCGAGCGCGACGAACACCAACCCGCCAAGCAAGAGCGCGCCAAAGGACAGCGTTATCGAGTGGGTGACGGGGGCGAGCTCGTCACGCTCGCGCATGGCCGGCCGGCCACGTTTGCGGGGTTGTTCGGCTTCGAGAGATTCGGACATCGGTTTCACCAAAACAGAATTGTGAGGTTCACGATCGAGTAACTATCTCGCTAGTTGGCGGCGCCGCACGGCCGCGGTTGCGCGATTATGCCGGCGCACGCGAAAGGTGAGGACGCCACGCTTCACGGTGAAATCCACAACATGAACGAGGCCGCAATCACAGCAACACCAACGGTAGCCGCGGCGGAACGGACGCACCCACACATTTTCCTCAACGGTGAGATAGGTGACGCGTTGCGCGCGGATCTTCATGGGAGCTCTATCGGGTTCCCGCGCGCGGCCATGTCCGCTCGGTAAATCGCGCGGTCTAGGAGCTTGCTCAGCTTGCGCGCATCGTCGGGCGTGAGGTACGCCCCCGCGCGAGCGCCGCCTCTGGCTTCCGTGCGGATGAGGATTTCGGATCCACTCGTGCTCACTTGTACGCTGACACTCGCCTCACCTGGGCGGCTCACTTCTCCCACTTCGACGAGTCGCACGTTCGCGTGATGAGGCATCAGCGGCTCTGGGGAAAATCGGTGGAGCGCATCCGGGTTTGAATTACGGCTTCCGCCTCACGTCTCGCCGTTTCGAGCGCGATCGCTTTCACTTCATCGACGGTGAGCCCGGCGCCGCGCCACACGCGGCGGATGATGGCCGCGAAGAACGCCAATCCCTCCACCACGAGCGCGAAGCCGAGAAAATAAATCAGCCACCACGCGCGCTCGCTCATCGGACGCACCCATCGAACACGGTGTCGATCATATGGGACGTGCCGAATTGCGGGAACAACAGCGTATCGACGTGAGTAACGGCCGCGCCGCGGGCGCACGTGCGGGGCGCCGTGGGACTGGCGCACGCAGCGATCGCGAGCGCGACGAGCGAGAGCACGAGAAGAACACGCATCACAAACCCCGTTCCTCTGCCGAGTCGCGCACCAACTTTTCGTACTCGGCGTTGAATTGTTTTTGGAGAGCTCGGTCACCGTGGCGGGTGCCGGTGCCGCACGCATAGCTGAACGATCGCGCTTTTCCATCGGGGCGTAGCGAGCTCACGATGATAACCCCCGGCCGAAAGACGGCACGTATCACGTGGTAGACTACGCCCCAACGGATTCGCCACGTTCTCACGGCGCCGGCTCGTCGTTCAACTTTTGGATCGCGATAACCTGGTGCGAGTTATCGGTGAGGGAGATTGAATCGCGGGTCACTTCGACGTTGTGACCCGCACGCCAAAACGCAAACGTGTACCTCACGGCCGCGGTACCCGCACAACCCAGCCAACCGTTTCCGTGTAGGTCGCCACGCCGGCGAGATCGTCACCGTCCCAGACGATCGCGGCCGTCGCGCCGATATCAGCCATTTCGGACACGGCGGCGAGCGTCTTGGCGATCTCCTGAATCTTCGCGTTGGACACGTCGGGCGAGATCCCTTCCCGGCCGATGAGCTGGAGCCCGTACTCTTTCGGCGGCGCCGGCGCGATCGCACCGTCCACAGCGGGATCCTCAGCGACGGCCGCGGATGGCTTGATGAGGTTCACGGGCATGGGCGCGGTGACCGTAGGCGCTGGCGAGAGCGGCGCGACGAACGGACTGTCGGGCAAGCTATCACCCGCGATCGTCGCCATTTCCGCCGGCGGCGCGGCCGGGGCGCCAAGCGCATACGGCGGGCTCGCCGTGTCCGTGGAGAAGGGGAGGATCGCCGTCTCGGCGCCCGCTGGGGCGACGATCTCGCTCGCGTCGTCTACTACTACGCCGTCCTTCTGGGGCGTGGCGGTGAGCCCGGTGCGTTGCTTCCGAATGTCGATGAGTCGGCTCACCGCATCGGTGACCGCCTTATATTCGGCGCCGGCTTTGGCGATGAATTCGCCGGTCTTTTCCTTCACGATCGCGAGCGCGGTTTCTTCGGCCAGCATGAGCCCGCGCTGGCGTTCTTCGAGCGTCCAATCATCGGCGGAGATCATCTTCAGCTCATCGGGGGTTCGCATCGGTGGCGCCTCAGGAGTAAGGGGAACGTCAGTCATCACGCCGCGCGTGACGATCGCATGAAAATCGCACAAGGGGCAAACTAGCGACGGCGACACGCTCACGCCGCCGGCGTCGGGGGTGAACGTGTACGGCGGCTCGAATAGCCACAGCCGAAAGCCGCACAGAGGACAGGGGAGTATCCAATCGCGCACGCTCGCGGGGAGAGGGCGCACAAAGCTGTGATATTCGCCCCGGTAGATGACCGTGAGAGCAAGCGATTCTGAGGGTGCGTCGTTCCTCACAGAACCATACCGGGTAGATAACCCTCACCGGCGGCACCCTCAAATCGCACCCAGCGCAGCGAGGGCGCGGAAACGTTCCGATGAGTAGTAAGAAAACCGACGTTCATCATTTTGTTTTTACGTCCTCCG
>Ga0210394_10004599_pt1 | contig 15977 bp, 11 predicted proteins | sample IncBWC12MmetaG_FD_160121 | JGI IMG/M metagenome (GOLD analysis project Ga0210394, IMG submission 160121) | Forest soil microbial communities from Barre Woods Harvard Forest LTER site, Petersham, Massachusetts, United States - Inc-BW-C-12-M | ecosystem: Environmental > Terrestrial > Soil >... | reverse complement strand
CGGTTGATTGAACGGATTGATGCCGATGATCGAGCCCGCCACAGCCGTGGCAATCTCCCAGCGGAAAAATTCCTGGCCGAGATCGTAAACATCGGGAACAGCGATGCGCACAACGGGTTGTCCCGCTTTTTCGAGGGCGGCCACGGCTTCATCTTGCTTCGCATCCGGCGCTGATTGCAGACGCACGTAGGCAAATATTCGATCGTTGCCATAGACTTCGGGCGGCCCGATCTGTTCGCGGTCAATTGGAATCAGACCCGTGCCCTTTTTGCCCGTGGATTCGGCTATCAACTGCTCGAGCCACGCGCCGAGATCGGAAATTCCGGGCGAAGCAAATATGGTGACCTTGTCGCGCCCGTTTTTCTGCAGTGTGCCGAGGATTGCGCCAAGAATCGCGCCAGGATTTTCGTCTGCGGGCACCACCGACGCGCACGCGTGTACCATCTCCTCGAGGCGATCCAGAAACTTCGGAAGATCCATGCCTTGAATGGCCCCGGGAACCATCCCGAAGTCTGAAAGCGCAGAATAGCGGCCGCCAATGCTCGGCACACCGAAATAGACGTGGCGGAAACCATCGGCTTCCGCAACTTTTTGCAAATGCGAGCCAGGATCGGTGATTGCGATAAAGCGCTTCCCTGCCGGTTCCGAGGTGACGGCTTGTTTCACCTGCTCATAGAAATATTGCTTGAAGATATTCGGCTCGAGGGTGCTCCCTGATTTGCTCGAGACGATGAAGATTGTTTTCGTCATGTCGAGCTTCTTCGCCAAAGTGCGGATTTGCGCGGGGTCGGTGGAATCGAGGACGAGAAACTGCGGATAGCCATCGATTTTTCCGTAGGTGAGTTCCATTACCTCGACGCACAAACTCGAACCGCCCATGCCCAGCAGCACTGCATGAGTGAAACCGGCTTGGCGAATCTCGTCCGCGATCTGCTTGAAATCGCGGCTGTGTGCAACGTCGTCGTCGGCAACTGTGAGCCAGCCGAGCCAGTTGGCTTCATCCTCATTTGTCCAAAGAGAGGCATCGCGAGCCCACAGGCGCTTCATTTTTTGATTCGTCTTCCAGTCGTCGAGGGTCGCTTTCACGGCAGTTGCGAGATTCTGCGGCAGCTTGTAGGTGAGGTTGTTCACCGCCGAGGCTGTGGGCTTTGCGGCGTGGGTTCCAACGGCTGCGAGGAGCTTGTCGAAAGCTTCGGAGAAAAGCTTCACGCCTTCTTCGGTCAATTGGTCGGTAGCTGCTTTCATCGAGATCCCGGCGCGCTCGAGCGAATCCATCGTCTGCTGGGCCGCGGGAATATTTTCTTCAAGGCTCGCGCGGGGCTTGCCGTGGTCGCGGAATGCGTCGTAGGTGGCCGGAGGAATCGTGTCCACCGTGTCCGGCCCGACCAGTTCCTCGACGTATAAAACATCCGAGAACTTGGGGTTCTTCGTGCTTGTGCTGGCCCACAGTACGCGTTGCGTTTGCGCACCTTGGGAAGCAAGTGCGGCCCATCGCGGCCCGCTGAAAATTTTCTTGTAACGCTGGTAGGTCAGCTTCGCATTGGCGATCGCGACTTTTCCCACCAGGTCCCGAAGTGCAGCTTGTTCGGCCGGGTTTTGCGATTTCTTGATTCGATCCGCGATCTGACTGTCGACCAGAGTATCGATGCGGCTAACGAAAAAGCTCGCGACGCTTCCGACCTGTCCCACCTTGCCGCCGGACTTCGCGTACGCCTCAAGCCCCGCGATATACGCCTCCGCCACGCGCTCATAGACGTCCTGCGCGAAAAGCAAAGTCACGTTGATGTTGATGCCTTCGGTGATGAGTTGCTTGATTGCGGGGAGGCCTTCGGGAGTTCCCGGAACCTTCACCATAAGATTTTCACGGCCCACTGCTTTCCAAAGCCTTCGCGCCTCGTCGATTGTCTCCTGCGTCTTGTGCGCGAGATACGGGGCGACTTCGAGGCTCACATACCCATCTCGCCGATGGGTCTGATCGTAGACGGGACGCAGCACGTCGGCGGCGTCCTGAATATCGCGAATGGCGAGCGCTTCGTACACCTGCTTGGCATCAAGATTTTTCTGGGCGCTCAATTCCTCGAGCGCTTTGGTGTAATCGGTGCTGCCAGTGATGGCCTTCTCGAATATGGAGGGGTTGGACGTGACGCCGCGCAGGCCGTCCTGTTCGATCAAGCGGGCGAGTTCTCCCGTTGAGATCAGGTTGCGGCGGATATAGTCGAGCCAGACCGATTGGCCGAATGTATTCAGCGCCTTCAATGGATTTTGCGATTTCTTCGGATCGAATTCCTTTGGGGTTGCCGTTACGCCAGTGCTCATGATCGTCCTCTTTTCACCGCATCTTAAGAATACAGTCTATGCGTTAAACTCGCACTTAGGTCCGAGACCCGATTCTACCCCACTAGGGACGCGGCCGGACGTGAATCCAATGTAAAATCTGCCGGCGCGCGGCTGCGGGTTCATACGCTTTCGTATTCGTCAATTTGCCTTTTGCGTTAGCCGCAGAAACAGTGATGGAGTGATCTTGTTCAGAAGGAAACCACCGATGTTGCGACGAAGCCTGTGGATGCTAGCGCTCGGCATCATTGCGACGGGAGCACTATGCGATGACGTACATAGCGCAAACACGGGATCGGCTCCAGGTATCTCTCCAACCCCACCTGACGAAGTTACCGTTTCAGCGGCGATCAGCCTCAAGGACGCATTGGACGAAATCTCGCATCTTTACAGCACCGAGCACCCTAGCGCGGAACTGCATTTCAATCTCGGCGGCTCAGGCACATTGCAGCGCCAGATCGAGCAAGGCGCACCGGTGGACATCTTCATCTCGGCTTCCCCAAAGGAGATGGATTCGCTTCAGTCGCGGGGATTGCTGCTGCCTGACACCCGCAAAAATCTCGCGCGGAACAGCGTCGTGCTGATTGTTCCTGCGGGAAGCACGAGCATCTCCAGTTTTCAGGATTTGACGACAGCATCAGTCAAAACGGTAGCCGTCGGCGAGCCGCAAACCGTGCCGGCAGGAAAGTACGCGCAGGAAATACTCACACATTTTGGCATATACGACCAACTGAAGCCGAAACTGGTGCTCGCAAAAGACGTCCGACAGGTGCTCACTTACGTCGAAACAGGAAACGCCGACGCTGGAATCCTGTATGCCACCGACGCGAAGATATCAAAGAAGGTGACCGTGATAGCGACAGCTCCAGAGGACTCGTATTCGCCCGTAGTTTACCCGGCTGCCGTGATCAAGAACTCGAAGAACGCGGCTGCCGCGAAAGCGTTCCTCGATTTTTTAGCGAGCGAAAAGGCGCGGACGGTTTTTCAAAAGTACGGCTTTATTCCGGCTGGAAGCTAAGACGGTCTAATCAGCGCCCTGTCAACTCACGACCAGCCAGCGCCGATCTAGCCGCCGACTTAGCCGAAGACGAGGTGCTTCACAAAGCGAGCCGGTCGGTACAACGCGAAGCTGGCGCGCGAAAAGCGCGCAATTAAGCGTCCCAACATCACCCGACCGATCGCCCCCAGATCTATATGACGGTCGCCGCGATGTACCCGAATTACCCGGCCTAAAAACTCCGCGCGCGTAACCGGCTCATCCTCTGCATCCAGCGCATCGCCTTTGGTTATCAGCGCTCCGCGCTCACCGCCGCCCGTTCCAGCCACCGCGGCTCGGATTACGCGATGAACAAACAACCTGTCCGCGCGTTCGAAGAGAACCACATCGCCTCGCGAGGCCTGTTCGTAAGCGAACCTTCTAACAAACACCAGGTCGCCGGAGCGAATCCACGGAAACATGCTTGCGCCCAGCACCCGAAAGCAAACCGACCCATCGGCTCGCAGCTTGGCAGCAATCGGATTCGATTCCTTTTCCTTGGGCGCGACGAAGCGCTCGTCCACGCACCGCGCGCGAGCATACGCAATCGATGGGCTCATCAGGGATTGATCTGCACTGTTTGGGAGGTGATGGCCTTGCCGTCCAAAGACACGCGAACGCTCCATTCTCCGGTCATCCGCCGCTGCGAAATCCAAGCTCCCGCCACCGGCACCGTCCGCGTCATCGTCAGCGAGCTTTGCGACGCGTCGCTTACCAAAAAAGAGCTTTGGCTGGCCTGGTAAAGCCCGCCGCCCGGTTGAAGGACCTCAAGCATTTGAGTGTGGTTGCCCGCAGAAAGATTCTCCCAATTCACGCCTATCACAAGATCGCGCAGCGACGCGACGCTGAACGAAGTTGCCGGCGTGCAAGCGCCATCGCCATCGTCGCAGAACGAAATGGTCGCATCCGCGGGTGGTGGTGGATTTCCGCCTCCGCCAGTGCCCGAGGTCATTCCCGTCTGACAAGCTGAGAAGCCGGCCGCCAGGCATAGAACAGCGCAGCCCAGTAGACTCGCGTCCCAAGCGCGCTTCGCTCGTCCTCTTTTTTCGGTGTACATCAATTCGGTTCCTCGCTCATCCCCGCCTAAAACGGAAACGTAAAACCGTACGCTCGCTGGTCGTTGGTCGATATGTAAATTCGAGAAAGCACCGTGTCCAGCGCGGGATCGCCGATAATGCCCGGCTGTCCCGTATTGGCTGTGCGCTGCTTGCCATCCACTCCGGTCACGGCGTCGAGTTCATGAATCTTTCCGTCGGCCGAACCAACGTAAACTTTGCTGGAACCAGTAAATCCGATGGGAGCCGAGGGGCCGCTGATCGGCGTTGACCAGAGACTCGTGAACGTGTTCGCCGTCTTGTCATATTTCATCGCGTGAACCGCCGTCTGTCCCGAGAAGATCACCGTATAAGGAGAGGTCAATCCCAGGACGATCGGAAACGAAATGATCGCACCGTCTCCGCCGGCTACCGATTTGAGGGTCGCCGCCGTGGTGGGATTGATCGCAAAAATCGTCCCGGCGTTATTTGCCACGAATAACACGTCGCTCGGAATCGAAAGCGTGGGATCCGTGTCCGTATCGCCGAGCGCCGCCGTAGTCAGAACTGCGCCGGTGTTCGGGTTGAGCTTCCAAAGACTCGGCTGAGCTATACCGCCACCGCTCCGGCTCGTCACCCACACTGCGTGGTTCGTGAAATCAACGGCCGGCGACGAGCTGATGATATCCATTTTGGCAACGCCACCGCTGTTGCCGATGGTTTGCCACACAGTAGCACCTGTGTTCCCATCGATTCCCACGATTCGATTCGCCGTGGTGGAGGCGCCATTTCGCGTGCCCACCACAAGTAGATCGTGCGCGAGGGTAAACATGGAGTCGCTGAATGATTTCACCTGCACGGAGGGCGCCCCCACAAATCCGTTCGTCAACTGCCCGGTAGGATTCACCGCCCACAGAATCTGGCCCGTATCGGTCGCAATTGCATACACGAGCCCGTCGTTATCGGCCACGTACATCACATTTGACGCAAGCGAAGAATCGCCTGCGTCGATCACGGGCGACCTGCCTGTCACCGCTCCGCCCAGCGAAACAGGCGGATATTTTCTCAAGCCCGTAACCGCATCAATTCCGAACGACAGATTCGTCTGAGAACCTGCCATCACAATAGAACCGGGAAAAAGTGAAGGCGCGGCGAGCGTCGTCGAAAATGTTGCCGCGATCCAAACTGAATTCTGCCGATTCGCGGCCGTTGCGCTCGGAGTCGCGGAGATTTCCTCGGTGAACACGGAGCCGTTTGTAATCGGTTGCGTCGAGTAATAGTTTTTCTGATCCCGCAGGAAAACTTTGTAGAACCATGTCGTATCGTTCGTCGGCGCTCCGCACGGATCAGAACTATTATCCGTGAAGCTCGTTGCGAGCGACGTATTGTCGAATACCACCGTTCCGGTGCCTATCACCGAGCACATCACTGGATCCTGGGTGTCGGTTGGAACGGAGCCCTTGTCGACCGGGAAATTCGCGCGCCTCAAAATCAAAACGCCGTTGTAGTTCTCTCCCGCGTTCACCGTTCCAATCGGTGTTGGGTAAGCCCAACTGACCGTCACGGTGCCGTTGCCCGGCGCCGCCGCTATGTTGGTTACGTTCTGCACAAACGTCACAGCAAGTTCAGGAGCATTGGCCGCCGTTCCATCGCGCGATCCAAAAATTGTGGTGGCGCCGCCTCTATTCGTATTCTCGGTTTGGTCCTTAATTAACGTGCCGTAGTTTGGCGTGCCGTTGTACCAATTCTGAACGTCGGACGTTATATCAAATTGAATCGGAGTTGAGCTTCCTATTCCTCCCGGCACCGACGCCGTAGACGTCGCAGTCCCTCCAATATCACCGCCGGCGGCATTCCAACCCAAGTCCGCGACCCGGGTATTCCACGTCACATCGGATTCACGGAAAAAAGAAGTCAGCCCGTACGCCCCGTACGTCCTGGGGAATCCAAAGCCGATGCTGGCGGTGGCGTGCAGCGTAAGCAGAGCCTGTTTGATCGCTACGTTGGGAAGCACAGAGAGGTCAAATTCGACGATCGCGCGCTGGTTTGAACCTCCGGCCGCGTTGCTGGATTCGACCGTTAAGGTTGCAGCGCCACCGGAATTGATGTTCGGTGTGGCTTGGCTGATGGTCGCATCGGCGCCACGCACTTGAGTGGCCGTCGAATGAATCGTAATTACCTCCCGTGCCAGCATCGGCTCGGCCAGAGTTAACGAGAGTCCGAGGCAGAGCAGCCTCCGCCATGCGCCATATTGCTGATCCTTGTAATAGAACCGGTCATTCATGAACCGTGCTGCCTCCATCGCAGAAACTTTGCAAGCAACCCAAGATTGATTACGACCGCCTCGGCACAGCGTGACAAATCCCCTGCTGTCCGGGCATTTTCCCGCAGGCCAGCGCGAGGGTTTCGTAAATTGGCTCGGAGACACAAGAAGGCTTCACGTATGGCTTCTTGCCCGCCGCCACTCCGCCGTTGCGCTCCGCATTCTTTTTCGATTGTTCCATTGCTTCTCCCAATCCCAGCCCGCAGGCCTACAGTGAAACTTGAACCAGGTCGTTTCGCCGCGCGATTCCGCTTTGCACAGGGGCCGGTCCGCTCTCGAGATGCATGGCGCTAATCGGATTCTCCATTCCCGCCAGACGAGCATTCATCTCAGCCAATTCGCAGGCTCGCTCGTAGGCACCAAGCAAATCACCACCTTCCATCTGTGCCAGGCCTGGACAACGTTCGCAGTAACCCCGTATCGAGCAGGACGAACACAGCGGCAATTGCGACTCGCGCACCGCACGGACACGGTTCATCTCTGTCGAGCCATACCATATTTCATCAAATCGCTGTTTCCGGAGATTCCCCGCCGCCTTCGGCATCTGCACGCAGGGAGAAACATCTCCATACGGCGAGATATAGCAGCTGTTGTGCCCCGCGCTGCAGGGGATGTCGTCGTACGCGCTGCTTTCGATTCCGCTCGACGTCGAGCTTCCCGTGATAAACGTAGACTTCGGTTCGATTTCAGGCGGCGTGCACGCCCGCGAATTCAGATTCTGATCCTGCAGCACCCGCAAAAGGTCCGTTGGTGAACTGCGCAGCGCCAGCACCCCGTCACCGCCATCCATCATCGGCGTGATCGTCAAATCGAGCATGTAGGGCACACCCAGCTTTTCCGCCAGCGCCTGAACTTCGCGGAATCCTGCCAGGTTCTGTTTCATCAGCGGACAGGCCAGCTTTACTTGCAGTCCCTCGGCGAGTAGAAACTGAACCGCTCGCAGCGAACGATCCAGAGAACCCGGCACCTTCGTGATCGCATCGTGAATGGTGGCGTCAGCGCTGTAGATGCTGATCTGGATCTTGCGAATGCCCAGTTCGCGAAGCTTTCGCGCCCGGCTTTCATCAATTAACAAGGCATTCGTCTTCAGACTCACGTCAAAATTCAACCCGCGGCCGTAAGCGATCAACTCAAACAGGTCCGGACGAAGAAAAATCTCGCCGCCACTGAAAGTCAGGAACAATGCTCCCGCTTCGGCTAGCTGGTCGAGCACATTTTTAACCTCGCGCGTCGTCATCTCGCCGTAGTCGTGATGGTCGAGATAGCAATGAACGCAACGTTCATTGCACCGATAGGTGAGGTCGATATGCACGTTCCACGGCAGATGCCGCTCCACCGTCTTGCGAACGAGCCGGTCCATCACGGGTGTGTTAGGCACCGGCTTGCACCTCGGTCTGCTTCGGCGATACCAGGAGGCCCTTTGCTGAAAGCATCTCGATCAATTCGCACGCGTCAGCCTTCGCCACTGGTAAAGGAACGTCGTACTTCGCCGCCATCACGTCCGCAATATCATACACGCTGTGTCGCCCGTCGGCGCTGGTCCAAATGAGGCTGGCCGTCTCGTTTAGCTCGTGCACGTGGCTGTCTTCTGGCGAAATGATCACAGCCTCGCCATCAATTTCGCGCCAGGCCAGCTCCGGATTCCGCTCTGGAAAGAGATTCATGCCGCAATCACCTTCCAGAACCCATCATCACGGCGAAAATGAAGCCGCTCGCAGGGAACTTGCCCCACGAACCCGAGCATTAAACGGAGCAGATCCTCGTTTGCCTCAACCTTCGAAGTGAAAAACAGCACGCAAGGCAGCAGGGCCCTGATCATTTCTTTCGTGGTTAAACTCTCTACGCGGTCTTCAGCGGATTGAACCAGCGTGTACATCCCGGCGATTGGGTAATGCTCGTTCTGTCCGGCCGCCCGGAATTCTCCCCAGAACGGCGTGCCGTACGCTTGCCAGCAGCCGTCGGTAAACCTCAGAAGCGAAATCTCGTCGGTCAGCACAGTTCCTGCCGGCGATAGCGATGCCACGGTGCTCTTTCCCGCGCCGGATCGGCCAGTAAACACATAGGCGCGGCCATCGCGAACAACCGTCGCCGCGTGCAGCAAGAATCCGCGCTGCGGCAGCAAAACCATCGTCAGAAGAATGCGCAGCAACGAATCGAGAGCATACTCGTGTCGAACTCCGTGGAATTCCGCGCCAAACGAGTCCAGCAGCATCGAGGCATCATCGAGAACGTAGGAGAAGTTTAGATCCTTGCGCGCAGGCCGGGGGTCGCTTCGAGCGTCGCTCCGCAACACCACTGGCAGCCCACCGTCATTGTCAGCCGTAAATTCGCGATATCGCGAGAGCGCCTTTTCGCGCAGATGACGACCGGGAATCAAGAGCGAGAGTGGCACTCGCCCGATCGAAATATTGAGTGGGCGCAGGCTTCCCTGCGCGCTGGCTTGCGTTCCCAAGTGCGATGACCCCTTTGCTAAGCGTTTCAACGCAGCATTCGGGTCGCGTCCCGAAACGCTTCCGCTCAGAGCGATGTGCCAAATTCCCGGTAGTTGTTGAGAGGAAGCGGCTACTAGTCTTGCCGGGGGTACCCAAGGGGTCAACAAAGAATTGCCCTCGCGTGTCGTACTTGTGACTAATTTCCTGAAGACGTGCTCGGGGCCAAACAGTGTAGTGACTTCAATTTGGCGGCTGTATGAATCGGCCGGCCCTTTGACCCTTTCTTAGTGAAAATGGGGCCGCGGCAACCTAACTCACAACGACGCATCGGGGCGTCGCCGTGACCATCCATACTTCTGCAGCAACCGCAGCGGGCGCAGCACAAGATAAAGCGGCGCGAGCGGCCCAGGCAATTGCACCATCTCCCAGTCCTCCTCCGCGGGAATCATTGCAAGACGCAAGGAGTACCGCCACCCGGCCAGCATTCCTCGCACCATCCGCCGGCGAAACCGCAACCGCCTCCCAGTACCTGCTCCGGGAAGCTCTCGGCTCAGAGTTCTCTGCTCCACCTCTCGCGCCACAGAAACCGCTTCCCCATCTTCACGCACTCGTGTGCGAATTTCCGCCGGCATCGGTGCCCGTAACAGGTCGTCGGCCAACGCAAGTCCCAGATGCACCATTCGCTCCACCCGCAAACTCTCCGCCGTTCGAAACGCCGCATCCCAATCGAAATCGGCATGCCTCTGGATAAGCTCCGCGACGTCCGCGATCCACGATATTCGTTCCCAAAAATCCTTCGAGCCGTGGACACAAAGCGCGCACAACAAATCCTCCGGCGCAAACGTCGGCACTTCCTGGCCGGCCACCGTTACCTTCACCAGCCGCTGCGCGAACCAGTCGACATCCGGAGCGACCGGAAAATGGCGCAACGTCAATTCCGTGTGGAGTTCGACAACCGCCCGGCGCTTTTCATCGCGATAGTTGTACTCCCCCGGCACCAGCGCCGTTTTTGAATCCTTCGACAGAATCCACGGAAATCGCGCCTGATACCCGAGCCCTAGCATCACTCCGTGCGCTTTCATCAAATCGCGTTGCGGCACGATGATGTCGAGGTCGTCGAAGTCGCGCAACGTCAGGTTCCCGTAGGCTTGTTCCGCAAGCACGGGCCCTTTATAGGGAATCGCCACGATCCCAGCAGCTCGGAATAGCTCAAGAATTTTGTGCAGCTCCGCCGCTAAAAATAAGCAGCGAACAGTGTTAGCCCGGCACGCGATCTTCAGTCGCTCCATCGCACTGGCAGGCAGGGACTCCGGCGCCACGGCCCGTAGATTCATATCCAGCAATGGCCCAACTGAGTTTTCTGTGGCTTCGCTGAGGACGAAATCCCAATCGAGCGGCCCAGCGGTGATCTCGCGAATTCCCTCCGCGATTTCCGGAACCACGCGTGTGCGCGCGCAGCTCACCAACAGCTGCTTTTCCGCACAAACGCCGTCTGTTCTTCCTGAACGCACCATCTCGCTATCGCGCAGCGCCTCCTCGCGAAATACTACGCTATTTGAACTTATGCCACTGTTGGATTCTGCTCGAGGAGGGAAGCTCCTGCGCCGCCATATCATGCGGCAGCGCAGGAAACTCATATGAATTGACATCTATAAGTTATGAAGTATTGCGAAAAACCCAAACGATCTAAGACCGAAGAAAATAATTATGCCGCCATCCGCTGAAAATATGGCCCGTGCATGTGAACGCGCTGCCCAATTTTGACAAGGCGCGCGCGCAGAGTGGCAGGATCGAGGCCCGCGCTCGCGCACACAGCCTGAAAATCCGCGTCGTCCTCAAACAAGAACGATTGTGCCTCCCGGCGTGCCCGCAAAGTTCCATTACGCCAATCTTCTACTGCCGTCACGACAACCGCCGTCCACAACCGGCGCTCTGAAATGCAATCTTCCGTCACGTTTTCCTGCTCCATCATCCTCGCGCCGCCGTTCGTTCCGTTCGAGCTCATCGCTTGTCCCCTTTGTCCCCGGCAGCTTTTTCTTGCTCTGTTCTCGCCGCTCACCCCTGACAAATGCACCTGATGGACCAATCGCACTCGCGCCGACTAAAAATCGCACAGGCCTCCCAATGGCTGTGTATTCAGGGGTTTACAATGGCGCCGGACTCCCAAGGCGGCAGATCACGACCGCGCTCGCCACGCTCGCGAGGACCCACACCAGCACACCTGTTTCATAGGTGCACATAACGCGATTTATCTGGTGGGTTGGATTTGCTGGGATTGGCTGCTGTTAGTTGCTGCTACTAGTTGTTACTGAACGGCGGGAACCGCGAGCATCTCACGCAACTTTCCGGCAAGCGTCATAAGCGTGAAAGGCTTCTGCAGCAGCACTGCGTCATTCCGGAGAATCCCATGATGCACCACGGCCTGATCCGTGTACCCCGACATGTATATAATCTTGATCCCAGGCCGGATCTGGCTCACTCGTTCCGCCAGCTCCCGGCCGCTGATTCCCGGCATCACCACATCCGTCAGCAGCAAATGAATCGGACCAACGTGCATGGCGGCCAGCTCCAGCGCCGTGTGACCATCCTCCGCCTCAATCACGGTGTACCCGCTCGACGCAAGATACTCGCGCGCCAACTCGCGCACGCCCTTCTCGTCTTCCACCAGAAGAATTGTTTCAGAACCGCGCTCCGGAATCTGCGTTTCGCTCTTGCCATCCCGCCCGGCAGGCACCGCGGTCTCTTCGATTCTCGGCAAATAGATTTTGAAACTCGTGCCCCGTCCAGGCTCGCTGTACACCCAAACATATCCGCCGCTCTGCTTCACCACGCCATACACGGTCGCCAATCCAAGCCCCGTCCCCTTGCCTTTCTCTTTCGTCGTAAAAAAAGGCTCGAAGACGTGCGCCTGCGTCTCAGCATCCATGCCGCAGCCATTGTCCGTTACCGCCAACATCACATACCTGCCCGGCGAAAGCACCGCCGGCGGATGCGAATATGACGCGTCGAGCTCCACGTTCGCAGTCTCGATCGTCAACCGGCCGCCCTGCGGCATCGCATCGCGCGCATTCACAGCCAAATTCAAAATCACCTGCTCGATCTGGCTTCGATCCGCCTTTATCAATCCGAGATCGGGCGCTGACGACGTCTCCAGTTGAACGTCTTCGCCAATCAGCCGCCGCAAAATCTTCTCCATCTCCGCCACCACGCTCTGCACATTCAAAATCTTCGGCGCCAGCATCTGCTTCCGGCTGAACGCCAGCAATTGCCTCGTCAATGACGACGCCCGCTGCGACGCCATCTGAATCTGCTCGGCATTGCGACGCAACGGGTCGCCATCCGGAAGCCGCTCGACTAAAAGATCGCTATAGCCCTGAATCACCATCAGCAAATTATTGAAGTCGTGCGCGATGCCGCCCGCCAAACGTCCCACCGCTTCCATCTTCTGCGCCTGCCGCAGCTGTTCTTCCAGTTGCTTCCGGTCCGTGATATCCAGCGACATGCAGATCGCGCCCGACACCTGCCCGTCAGAATCTCGCAGCGGCTCCACGTGACATGCATACGACCCGCTCTTCCATTCCACGTGAAAAGTCATCGGCTCGCCCGCCACAGCGCGGCGATGCGCCGCAATCGGCAAGAAGGTTTGGTCCGCCGTTTCGAAATAATCCAGCAGCGACATGCCCACAAGCTCGTCCGGCCTTATCTTCAGCCGCGCAAATCCCGCTCCCAGCGCTGACGTGAACCGCAACTCTCGATCCACCGTCCACAACACCGCAGGCAGCTGCTCCACAAGCACTCGCAGCCGCGCTTCGCTCTCCCGCACCTTTTCTTCCGAACGCTTCCGCTCAATCGCCAGCGCAATCTGCCCGCCCACCGAGCCCAAAAATTCCTGATCGCGCTCCGTGTACGCGTTTTCGTCCTCATAGTGCTGCACCACCAGCACTCCGATCGTCGCCGCCGGCGTCCTCAGTGGTACGCCGAGCCAGGAAGGCGACGGGGTCCCGACGAGCTCCACCTTCCCTTCTTCCGCCAGCAAATCGAAAGTCCGCTGCGGAATCAGCATCGCCTGCCCCGTTCGATAAACGTGTGCCGTGCAACTCTTCCCCACGCGCTGCGGTGGAGGCGCCTGGTCAAACTGATCCACAAAAAACGGGAAATGAAACATCCCCGTCCCCGGCTCATAGAGCGCAATAAAACAATTCTCCGCGTACAGCACCTTTTTCAACGCAATGTGAATCAGGCTCAACAGATCATCCAGGTTGTCCGTCACGTTCACCGCATGGATGATTTCGAAAGTCACCTGGCGCTCCAGCTCCGCCCGTTTCCGCGCCGTAATGTCCTCGATGGTCCCTTCGTACGACAGTATTTCGCCATCCGGATTCCGCACCACGTGCGCGTTTTCCGAAATCCAGATCTTCGCTCCGTCCCTTCGGCGTACCTCGTATTCGAAATCCTTCACCGACCCGTACTTTTCAATCAGGTGCTTGAACACCGTGCGAACATGCGGGTCCGCATATATTTCTTTCCCCAAATCCTCGACGCTTGAAATCATTTCCGATGGCGACGCAAACCCGCACATCCGCGCCAGCGCCGGATTTACGCTCAGATACCGGCCATCCGTGGTGCTTTGAAAAATTCCTTCCGTGGCGTTCTCGAAAAGACTTCGGAATCGCTCCTCCGCTTCCCTCTGCGCCTGCTCGGCGCGTCTGCGCTCCGTGATGTCCTCATACATCCCGAAACTGCCCACCAGTTTTCCGTCAGCCGAAATCGGCACTCCCAGAATCTGCACGTCCACAAGCGATCCGTTTCTTCGCAGCCGCTTTGCTTTCTCCCGCACCACATTTCCTGCGGTCGATCGCCGCGTCAATGCCACCGCTTCTTTCATCAACTCGCCAGGCGCCAGCAGTGAATCGAGTTCCGCGCCTAGAATTTCCGATTGTCGATAGCCGAATAGCGTCTCAAACGCAGGATTGCACATCAGCACTCGATGCTGCAGATCGAGCACCACGATTCCCAGGGGATTGTTTTCGGTTAGCGCCTGCAGGTAGGCCGACTGCGCTGCTGAAGACGGACTCTTCCCCTCCGCTGCCACACTTCTCTCTTTTCGTTTCTCGGTCCCGCGTTGCGCTTTCGATCGCTCCGCGCCGAGTTCCTCAGTTCGTGATGGCATAGGACAGGTTTCGGAGCCGCACGCAGCTCCGCGGGAACACCCCACGCTCTAGGTATAGCGGCGAGCAACATGGGTCACAATGGTACCTTCGTACCAAAGTGAAGCATTTAGAGGCACTTACGACACACTGCGTAGTCTTTCAAACATTCGCAATCACCCTGCGAAGAAGCCGCAATACAGCCCTGCCGCGCGAATCGCCCGCGCTCTCAACCGCCGCAACCGTAGCTTAGGTCTCTCCCGCACAGACTCCCACGCTCAACTACCGTGGCTTAGGTCCCTCCCGATCGCCGTTGGATCGGGATGACCTGAGGCCTTTGACTTTTTTTATTTTGCAGCTACCGCCTGAGGAATTGCCGCACCATCTTTGCGCGGGTCCGACCCGCCAAAATTCACGCCGCTCGAAAAATCGCGCCGCACAGCCTGCCCGCCACCCATGTCCGAAGAAAAACTGCCGTTCACCTGAATCTCATGCCCGCGCTCGGCCAGCTCCTTTCGCACCCCGGCATTGATGCGGTCCTCCATCTCCACGTCGCATCCAGCAAAGGTATGTTTCGAGAACCGCGCCGCCTCCAGCGCCGCCTGAATATTCATCCCGTAATCCACCACATTCGCCACAAACTGCGCGTGCGCCTGCGCTTGATTGAATCCGCCCATAATTCCAAACGCGATCCGCTCGTCCCCCCGCGCCATGAATCCCGGAATGATCGTATGCAAAGGACGCTTGTGCCCTGCCAGCGCATTCGGTGACGCTGGATCGAGACTAAACAGCGCTCCCCGATTCTGCAGCACAAAACCAGTCCCATCAGGAACGATCCCCGATCCAAACTCCGAGAAATTGCTCTGAATCAACGACACCATATTTCCGTCGCGGTCCACCACGGTCAGATACGTAGTGTCGCCTTTCGTCGGAAATTCAGGCTCTCCCGGTGAAACATTGCAATTTGCTTTTGCCATATCAATCAGCTTCGCGCGCCGCGCTGCATAGTCCTTCGATAGCATCCCCGAAACCGGCACGCGGCTGAATTTTTGATCGGCCACGTAGCGGTACATATCGGCATACGCCAGCTTTTTCGCCTCAATCATCGCGTGCAACGCATCCGCCGAATTGTGCCCGTACTTCGCGAGCGGAAGTGTCTCCATCATGTTCAACATCATCAGCGCCGCGATTCCCTGCCCATTCGGCGGAATTTCGTAGACCGTCCAGCCTCGATAAGTCGTCGAGATGGGTTCCACCCATTCGCTCGAGAACTCCGCCAAATCCTCTGCAGACATCACGCCGCCAAGCTTCAACTCAGTCGCCGCAATACGCTGCGCAATCGTGTCCTTATAGAATCCATCGCGCCCATCTTTGGCAATCAATTCGAGAGAGCGCGCCAGATCCGGATTGCGAAACATCTCGCCAAGCCGCGGCGCTCTTCCATTGACCAAAAACGTTGCAGCAGCATTCGCATCGGCTTTCAAAACGCCTTCCGCAAGATTCCAGTAAGCCGCATCCCATTCAGGCACGGGAAACCCTTCGTTTGCGTAGCGAATCGCCGGCTCGAGCACCTCCGAAAATTTCTTCGTCCCCAATCGCGAAAGCAGCTGTGACCATCCATCCACCGCTCCCGGCACTGTCACGGATTGAATGCCATCGGCCGGCATCTTC
>Ga0210394_10004598_pt1 | contig 15978 bp, 13 predicted proteins | sample IncBWC12MmetaG_FD_160121 | JGI IMG/M metagenome (GOLD analysis project Ga0210394, IMG submission 160121) | Forest soil microbial communities from Barre Woods Harvard Forest LTER site, Petersham, Massachusetts, United States - Inc-BW-C-12-M | ecosystem: Environmental > Terrestrial > Soil >... | reverse complement strand
CTACGAACGTTCAATGCCAATAAAGTACCGCTAATTGACACGCACCCCGATTCAGGCTTCCCACAGTCCCTTAGGACTGTGTATCTTGGTAGCAAAGATCCTGAAACCTGTTGCAGTCCTTAAGTCAATTACGATCTACTCGACCCGCATTGAATTGGCAACTCCCGCATTTGCCACGGTCTCCTGGACTACGAGATACTTGATTGGACCTGCTTGGTGATCGCAGGCGCATGTGCAGCGTGGCGCGTTTCAGAACTCGGCTGGAGGAGATCTGTGGAATGCAGAAGCAAGCACTCAGATTTTTCGGATTTGGAACAGAATCCCCTGAAAGCCCTTATTGCCTGCGGATTTTCCCGGTTGCGCGCGTCGTATTTCCGACCGCGTTGATTGAAGCTGAAAGCTGAAGCCAACCAGGCACGCAAGGCAGATGATGTCTCCTAGAGCTGATCGAAACGCTCCAATTTTGAAATTGCTTTCCCGCCTTCTGTGCGCTGGGATCGTCGCATTCCTGTTTCCCTTGATGTCGCACGGTCAGATCTCTCCCGGCCCGCTCGCGAAGGCGCATCAGAGCTTCAATGGCCCCCAAAACTGCACCCAGTGCCACACGGTCTCCACGCGCTCCGCTTCATTCCGGTGCTCCGAGTGTCACCGCGAGATTGCCGCCGAGGTGGAGGGCCACCACGGCCTGCATTCCACCTATCCGCTGCCCGGCCCTCCCGGCGCGGCCTGCGTAAAGTGCCACTCCGACCACAACGGCGAAAACTTCAACATGCTCCACTGGGACCCTACGATGAAGGGCTTCGACCACTCCAAGACCGGCTATGTCCTGGATGGGAAACACGCAACCACCGCTTGCCGCGATTGCCACACCGCCAAGAACATCGCTCCTGCCGCCCGCGCGCTGTTGAGCAAAAAGGAGCTCAACCACACCTGGATGGGGCTTAGTCCCACGTGCACTACGTGCCACGAGGACAAGCACCAGGGCCGTTTCGGCCCCAACTGCCTGCAATGCCACAACACCACAACGTGGAAGGGCGCCAAGTTCGATGAGCAGACATTCGATCACTCCAAGACCCGCTATCCGCTGACGGGCAAGCACATGACCACGCCGTGCGCCAAGTGCCACACGCCAGGCGACGATGGGCAGCCACGCTACGCCGGACTCAAATTCCAATTTTGCGTGGATTGCCACGCCGATCCCCACAAGGGCGAGTTCAAACAGACCTGCGAAACGTGCCACACTACCGCGTCGTGGACGCGATCGTCCTTTACGAGCAAGTTCGATCACTCCAAGACCGACTACCCACTGGTTGGAAAGCACCGGGAGGTAGCGTGCGTTGACTGCCACAAGAGCGGCGATTTCAAAACCAAGATTGCTTTCAAGGCGTGTACCGATTGCCACAAGGATGAGCATGGGGGACAGTTCGCGCAGCGCGCGGACAAGGGTCGTTGCGAAAGCTGCCACACCGTGCAGGGCTGGAGCCCATCCACATTCACGGCTGCGGATCACGCCAAGACCAAGTACCCGCTCGTTCCGCCGCACGCCAACCTGAAGTGTGCGGATTGCCACAAGCCCGCCGGTCCCGGCGGCAAGGACACGAAATACAAGATGAAGTTTGCAGCCTGCCTGGATTGCCACAAGGATGAGCACCAGGGACAGTTCGCTGCCGACCCGTGGCGCAACCGCTGCGAGCAATGCCACAACGGCAACAAGTGGAAGGTGTCGAACTACAACATCGAAGTGCACAAAAAGAGCAACTTCCCACTCGATGGCGGCCACATCGCCGTGGCCTGCAACGACTGCCACAAGCCGGCATCGCCCAACACGGTTGTGCTCTACCACTTCCCGCAACTCAGTTGCACAAGCTGCCACGAAGACATCCACCATGGCGAGTTCAAAGAGCGGATGCAGACGCGCAACAAGGCCGGCAAGCCCGCCGGTTGCGAATCCTGCCACTCAACCAAGGATTGGCACGATATGGACGGATTCGATCACTCTGCTACCAAATTCCCGCTCATCGGGTCGCATCGAGCCGTGGATTGCGCCGATTGCCACAAGCCGCCGAACATGGAGCGCACCCTGCTCCACGTGGATTTCAGCAAGGCTCCACAAGCCTGCAGCGAGTGCCACGAGGACCCTCACGGCCACCAGTTCGCCGACCGAGAAGGAGATTGCGCCTCGTGCCACAACAGCAACAAGTGGAAGCCGTCGCTCTTCGATCACGAGAAGACCAAGTTCTCGCTCAAGGGCGGGCATCAGAATGTCGCCTGCAAGGATTGTCACAGCCTGATGAAGGAAGTGAATGGGAAGCAGGTACTGTTCTACAAGCCCACTCCCCTTGCCTGCGCCGATTGTCATGGCACCAACATTCCCAAGCAAACCGACAAATCTAGCCTCGAACCCTGGCCCTTGGCGCCCGGAGCAAGCACGAATTCGCGTTTTGATGGGGCGGAATCTTATGTTAAAATGCACAAAAGACTACTCGAGACCCCGCTGCCCAAAAGCGATCATGTTAGTCTGAAGTTACATCGGACTTCTACTTATCTTCGTTGCCTTGATCTATCGAATTGCCGGCCGTGCGAGTCTCCGGGCCCCCAGCGCACGACAAAGGTATCGGAAGGAATGTCTGCTCCAGGCGCCTCCGAATATCTTCGGCAATCGGGAAAAGTAAAATCACAGCCAGGTACAGCTTCAGTTTTCGTTGATTCCCAACGTATCGGCTGAGAAGCTTTCTCCCTATTGGCCGAAAGATGGCCGCAAAAGATTCTTTAAGGTTCGCTCGATTCGGCGCACGATTGATTGGCCGAACCGGACTTTGCAACGGAGATGGTAATGGAATTCGGCCCCCGGGCTTTTGATTTTGCTTCTCGCTCTCTTCAATCAGGCGCACGCTCATGCGTGCAACCCACACTCCATCGCGATCCGTGCGACGGCAAGAGCGACCGTCCCGCCGCCACTCTTTTGGGCTCACAACGATTGCTCTCTGCCAGGTTGGGAGCTTCACTGTCCGCCTCCCGCACCCTGCTTCAGAAAGGAAGCTTACTTATGCGAGCGACCTCTAGTCTTATAGTGTCCCTGATCCTGATCGCAGTTCCGGCCTCCAGCCCTGCCCAGAACAAACCGGGCGTTCCCATCCAGGCTCAGAAGCAAGTCATCAAATACATCTCCGCACTCAGCAATCTGCATTGCAAGGAGTCGGTGACCCAGGAAAAGCTCACGATGAGCGGACACGTGGAGACCACTGCGCGCAGTTCCTACGACTACCTGGTGATGATGGATGGCACCGGGGACGACTTCTCGCTGAATGAGTCGCGCCTTGAAACCAAGGCCGGACCGCACAAGCCCCTTCCCATGCTGGTGACCAACGGCTTCTCAACGCTCCTGCTCGTTTTTCATCCCTATTACAGCAGCGCATTTGATTTCGAGCCGGGCCCGGATGAAACCGTGGAAGGGGTACCAGCGATCACCGTGCACTTCAAGCACATTCGCGGACTCCGCACCCCCGCCGCCCTCGCCTTGCGCAACCGCGAGTTCCCGCTTGAATTGCAAGGCACCGCGTGGCTGGATAAGAAATCAGGACAGGTGATCAAGATGGAGTCCACGCTCGTGGATGACATGAGCGACATCGGCCTCCGCTCCCTCAACGTGCACGTGGACTATCGCTCCATCAACCTGGGCAAAGACGCCGGCTCCATGACGCTTCCCGTGCTCGCCAGCGTTGAAGTGACCACGCCGCGCCAGCATTGGCGCAACACCCACGTTTTTGCTGACTACAAGGTCTTCGGCGCTCAGGCCGAGCAGGATCCCAACGTCAAAGTCAAAGAGGACAAGAAGGACGATACCAACCCCGGCGCTCAGCCCTCGTCCACTCCTCAACCCAACAAGAGGCCCTGAAATGGCAACCACTCAAAATTCTCCCCATCTCGGATTGGCCGTCGCCAAGAACGCAGAACGCGGGCACATGGCGCGCGTCCGCATGGCGGCGATCTCGTCTCTGCTTTTTCTGATCGGGCTAGCGGTCTACGGTGCCAACTACTACACGCTGCCCCTCGAGGACCGGCCCTACTCACCGAAGCACGAACTGCTCAAGCCCAGCGGCCTCATCGGCGTCAATCTTGGTGTCCTGGGAACGGCGCTCTTCATCATCATTTTTCTCTACGCCCTGCGCAAGGTCTGGCCATGGCTCGGTCGCATCGGCACCGCCAAGCGCTGGATGGATTTTCACGTCGTCGCCGGCGTTACCGCACCCTTCGTGATCGCCTTCCACGCCTCGTTTAAATTCCGGGGTATCGCCGGAATCGGTTTCTGGTTCATGGTGGCCGTCGCCGTCAGCGGCGTCGTTGGACGCTACCTGTACAACAAGATTCCCCGCTCGGTTACAGCCGCTGAGCTGTCGCTGAGCGAGTTGCAGAAAAACGAAGCCGAACTCAGCCTGGCTCTAGGCTCGCAATCCATCTATACGCATGATGAGTTGGAGCACGTACTGCAAGTTCCTACTCCCGATCACGTCCGGCGCATCGGCCCGCTGCTCGCGCTTTTCGAGATGTTCGCCTTCGACTTTCGCATGCCGTTTCAGCTCGCCGCGCTGCGCCGTGCGTCCACCGGTTTCGGCGGAAAACTAGTGTCTCTCGGCGGTCTCTTCGCCGTCCAAAACAAAGAGGTCGAGCGCGTCGTCCGCCTGGTTCGTCAAAAGGCCTCGCTCTCGCGCCGGCTCATCTTCCTTAACCAAACTCAACGGGTGTTTCACCTCTGGCACGTGATCCACCGGCCTTTCAGTTATGCATTCGCGGTTCTGGCCATCATGCACATTGTCGTTGTCACGGGATTGGGGTTTCACTAGACAATGGAAACAGTACTCACATTGATCATAGGTGGCGCGGTCCTAAGCTTCTTCTTCATCCGCTACTGGTTCCAGCACCGGAAGAAGGAAGCTGAAGCGCGCGCCGCCGCCGAGCGCGGCGGAATGTACTCCGATGGTCCCAAAGCGCAACACCCCCATATTCACGTGGATAACTGCATCGGCTGCGGGACCTGCGTAAAGGCGTGCCCGGAAGGTGATGTGCTTGCCGTAATCAACGGAAAAGCCTCTATCATCAATGGGCACAAGTGCATAGGCCACAGCCTCTGCGCGGATGAATGCCCGGTTGGCGCCATCACCATGGTGATGGCTGCCGCCTCGGCTACCGCCGATATGCCCCGCCTCTCCACCGAGATGGAAACCAGCGTGGAGAACCTCTTCATCGCCGGCGAACTGGGCGGCCTGGCACTCATCAAGAACGCCGTCAACCAAGGGCGCGATTGCGTGGATGTAATCGCCGCGCGTTTTGCCAGCGGCCCCGGCGTTTCAGGGGCCGATATCTTTGATTTGCTCATCGTTGGGGCCGGCCCTGCAGGCATCAGCGCTTCCCTCCGCGCGGCCGAACGCAACCTGAAGACCATTACCCTCGAACGCGACAGCGTGGGCGGCACCGTGAGCAAATATCCGCGCCAGAAACTCGTTATGACCAGCCCGGTTGAATTCCCTCTCCATGGCAAGTTCCGCAAGACCGCGCTATCAAAGGAAGAATTGCTAGAGTTCTGGAAGAAGATCATGGAACGCACCGACCTCAACATCAAGTCGGGCGAGGTCGTCGAACTGGTGCGCAAGGACGATGACGGGCTCTTCAGTGTTAAAACGGCAGTGACCAGCTATCGCGCGCGCGCGGTTGTCCTGGCCCTTGGCCGCGCCGGCACGCCACGCAAACTTGGCGTGCCCGGTGAGGACATGGACCACGTGTACTATCGCCTTATCGAGGCCGACCACTACACACACAAGAACATTCTCATCGTGGGTGGCGGCGACAGCGCGGTGGAGGCAGCCATGGGACTCGCACACCAGGCTGGCAACAAGGTCACGCTCTCCTATCGGCGCGGCGAGTTCATGCGACTGAAAGACCGCAACACCAAGCGCATCGAGGAGCACATCAAAGGTCGCAGGCTGGAAGTCCTCTTCAACTCCGCGCCCAAGGAGTTCCTGCCGGGCAAGGTCATTCTGGAATGCAAGGATGGCGTCCGAGAAGTGCCCAACGACTACGTGTGGATATTCGCGGGCGGCATTCCTCCGTCCGACTTCCTGAAGGCCGCAGGGATCGAATTCGGCTCCAAGGATATGCGCCAGGAGACGGCCGCGCTGATGAGCGTCTGACGAGCCCAGCACTACATCAGGACCTGATAAAGCGCCGATGTCCTGGCGCTGAGCGGAGCCATGGGCACACGGAGGCTCATCGCTTGCTGGAAAGATGAAGGGCGCGTTAGCCCTAATTCATCGCGCGCGCATCCGCTCCTCGTATACTCAGCAGGTCTCAACTTCCACAGGAGACCTTCCTGCGCATGCGTGTGAACTGGGTTCAATTCTTCCGCAAGACGCATCTCTACGTCGGCGTTTTCACTGCGCCGGCCATACTCTTCTTCGCCCTCTCCGGCACGCTGCAGACATTCTCGCTCCACGAGACAGCGCGCGAGGGCTCCTACACGCCCCCACGATGGATCCTGCTTTTCGCCCAGATCCACAAGAAACAGACCGCGCAAGTCCCGGTGCCCAAGGTAGCTCTGCAGCGACCTGCCGCAACACAAAAAAAGATCGACCTCGCCCAACCGCCGGCCGCACAGCCCGAACAGCCCGCAGCACAGGCCCCACCGCCTGCCGCGCGGGGTCACCACAATCCCCTTCCCCTCAGAATTTTCTTCCTGATCGTCGCTCTGAGCCTGTTCACTTCGACGGCCTCCGGCCTCTATCTGGCCTGGAAATACCGCCGGGATCGCATGGTGATTGCGGTCCTATTGATCGCTGGAATCCTGGCTCCCATCGCGCTGATGCGGTTCTAGCCAATCAGCCGGCGGTCGACCTCAATTCCGGATTTGTGCGAGCAGCTTCTCCACTTCGGCCTTTTCTTCCGCATTGAGCGGGAGCAGCGGAGCGCGCGGCCGTCCGCCGTAGTAGCCGTTGAAGTCGCACGCGTACTTCACGCCGCTGATTCCCAATGCCCCCACCACCCGCTTGCTGGCCGGCGTGATGCGCTCCTGCTTGTCCGCAGCCAGCTCAAGGTCGTGATCCTTCCATGCCAGGTAAACCTCCTGGCACGCCTGCGGAGCACACGCCGCAAACCCCAGCACCGCACCCGCCGCACCGGCTTCAAGCGACTCCAGCAGCGTGCCTGCCGCGCCCGTTAGCACCTGGAAGCCAACCTCCTTGGTCCGCGTCTTCATCGGCGTCGCAGGCGGCTTCACCGCCATTGCAATCCCGCCACCTAACTCCGCGGCCGACACAAAGCCTCCTTCGCCTTCGGTTCGCGCCGACAGCATCCGGCTCGTCACCGGCTCGAAGACCGGCGTCACCGTAACCGTGCGCCGCGGCGCGGCCCGCGTTGACTGTACCAGTTCGCGGATGCGCTCCACGTTTCCGGTTGAGTCCTTCAGCCCGATAATGTTCGGGTGTTGCGCCAGCTCCCCTACCACCTCAACGGGCATCGCATACGGCACGAATTTGGGGATGTTGTAAAGCAACACGGGAAGCGGCGACCGGTCCGCCACGCTGCGAAAGTAGTGTTCTACCGCGGCCTTTGACATCAGAGGCGCATAATACGTAGGCGTGCGCACCAGTACCGCGTCGAAACGGCACTCCGCCGCAAACTCGGCAAGCTCCACCGTCGCCCTGACGCTCTCCCGGCCCACACCGGCGATCAACACTTTCTCCGCCGCAGCCGCACTTGCCGCCGTCCGCAGCACCTCGCGCGACTCGATATCGTTCAACTCCACGGCCTCACCCGTCGAGCCCAGCACCACCATCCCCGCCAGCAGGCTGCGCGAATAGCGCGCCAAATTGGCCTCAAGTTTGCGCGGATAGAGCCGCTCGTCAGAGTAGAACGGCGTTGGGATAGCTGCGAACATTCCTTCAATGAGCATGAGTCCATTTTACGGGTGAGGAATCAGGATTGGAACTGTGCCCATTCGCCGAAACGTTCGTCGTTCTCGAGTTCCGCGTATACTTTAGCTACTAGATTCTACCCATAATTCAATTACCAGGACCAGGAGCCCGCTGCATGGCGAAGTTGGTAATCGACGACGATGATGACGGCAGTGAAAAACTGTCGCAGCAGGCTATCTCCTTCTTCCTGCACATCCTGTTCGCTTTAGGCTCCTGGATGGGCATGATGATCCTGGGTTACGCCATCGATCCGCGCTCGGTCAACCAGACCATCGTTCTGTTGCTCTCGATACTTGTCCCGCTGACCTTCGGCAACCTCGTTACACGTTTCAAGCCTGACGAGATGGCTGGTCATATCTGGCTTGCCGGGCTCATCTGGATGCTCATTGTCAGCCTGTGGATCCTCGATATGCCGACCGGGCCCAATGCCTGCTTCGAGTGCGGCGCCACCGAGAAGCTGACCCGCACGCTGTTCAGCTTCCCGCGCCCCAGCGGCCTCATCGACAACAACGGCCCTTTCTTCGGGACCTGGCCCGCCGCTGCGCTTTTGGGCTACTCCATCGGAGCTCGCTTCGTTCTCTCCCGCCGCAAGACCCGCCCCGCCTGACCTGCCTGAGGGCCTCCAAACTGAGGAATACGAGCCTCAGCCCTTGAGCGCCACCCGCCGCTCATGCAGATGCTGCAGCGCAAAAACGGTGATCTCCCGGCGCTGCATCGCGGCTATCCCCTCCGCCGCCGCCTGCGCCGCCGCAATTGTCGTGATGGTAGGAATCCGCGCCAGCACCGCCGCCCGCCTGATCGCCTTCTCATCGAAGAACGTGTCCTGCCCGCGCGGCGTGTTGATGATCAGCTGAATCCGCTCGCCCTTGATCAGGTCCACCACGTTGGGCCGGCCTTCCTTCACCTTGAACACCGTCTCCACCATCATGCCTGCATCGCGCAGCTCGCGGCCCGTTCCCTCGGTTGCCACAATCTTGAAGCCAAGGTCCATGTATCTCCGCGCCAGCTCCACCACCGCACCCTTGTCGTGATCGTTAACGCTGAAGAACACTGTGCCGCCCGCCGGCAACACCTGTCCCGCCGAGAGCTGTGCCTTGGCAAACGCCTCGCCAAACGTTGCGGCCACACCCATCACTTCGCCGGTCGACTTCATCTCCGGCCCCAGCACCGTGTCCACGCCCGCAAACTTCGACCACGGAAACACCGGCGACTTCACATAATGATGATCGCCCACGTCCAGGTCCTTGCCGCTCGCCAATTCCTCCGGCAGCAACTCCCGCAGAGTACGTCCAGTCATAAGCCGCGCCGCCACCTTCGCCAGTGGAATCCCCGTTGCCTTCGATACGTACGGCACGGTTCGCGAAGCTCGCGGGTTCACCTCGATCACGAACACGCGATCCTCCCCGGCTGCATCGCGCTGAATCGCAAACTGCAGATTTACCAGCCCCACAACCTTCAGCGCCATCGCCAGCTTCCGTGTGTGGCTGCGAATCACATTCAGCGTCTCTTCGCGAATGCTCACCGCCGGCAGCACGCAGCTTGAGTCGCCCGAGTGAATTCCGGCCTCCTCAATGTGTTGCATGATCCCCGCAATGATCACGTCCTTCGAATCGCACAGTGCGTCCACGTCCACTTCCACCGCGCTCTCAAGAAAGTGATCCACCAGCACCGGCCGCTCCTGCGAGTACTCGACAGCCTCGCGCATGTACTTCGCAACCGCCTCGGCGTCGTACGCAATCACCATCGCGCGCCCGCCCAGCACGTAGCTCGGCCGCACCAGTACGGGGTATCCGATCCGCTCACCGATGGCCAGCGCCTCGTCAACGCTGGTCGCCGTGCCACCCGCGGGCTGCGGAATCCCCAGCTCATTCAGCAGCTTTCCAAACTGCTTCCGGTCTTCGGCAAGATCAATCGACTGTGGCGACGTACCGATAATCGGCACGCCCGCAGCTAGCAAGCGCCCTGAAAGATTCAGCGGCGTCTGCCCGCCAAACTGCACAATCATCCCGATCTTGGCGCCGCTTTGCGCCTCATGGTTGTAGATCGCCAGCACGTCTTCGAGCACCAGCGGCTCAAAGTACAACCGGTCGCTGGTGTCGTAGTCGGTCGACACCGTCTCTGGATTGCAATTCACCATGATGGTTTCGTAGCCATCGTCCTTCAGCGCAAACGCCGCGTGACAGCAGCAGTAATCGAACTCGATTCCCTGCCCGATGCGGTTCGGACCCGACCCCAGGATGATGATCTTGGGCATGTCAGTAGGCGGCGCTTCATCCTCCTCGTCATACGTCGAGTAGAGATACGGCGTCATCGATTCGAACTCCGCCGCGCACGTGTCCACCAGCTTGAACACGGGCTTAACGCTCATGCTCTCGCGCAGTTCCCTTACCCGCTTCACGCCGTCGTGGCCTTCCAGCTTCCACTCCGTCGCAATGCGCTCATCGCTCAGGCCCATGCGCTTCAGGCGTCGCATCTGTTCCACGTCCATCTGCAGCGGCGCGGTCTCCGCAATCTTTTGCTGCTCCAGCGTGATCTCGCGAATCTGGTGCAGGAACCACGGGTCCATTCCCGTCAACCGCGCAACTTCGCGCACCGTCATGCCGCGCTCAAAGGCGAAGCGAATGTATCCGAGCCGCTCCGGCTTCGGCGTCACCAGCATCTGCGTCAGCCGCCGTGGCTCCAGCACTTCCGCGCCCGTCTTCTTGCCGGTCTCGAGCGCGCGCCACGCCTTCATCAGCGATTCCTTGAAGGTGCGCCCGATCGCCATCACCTCGCCAACCGACTTCATCTGCGGGCCCAGCGTGTCATCGGCTCCGGGAAACTTCTCAAACTGCCACTTGGGAATCTTCGTCACTACATAATCGATTGTCGGCTCAAAGCACGCCGGCGTTTTGCGCGTAATGTCGTTGGGAATCTCATCGAGCGTGTAGCCCACGGCCAGCTTCGCCGCAATCTTGGCAATCGGAAATCCGGTCGCCTTCGATGCCAACGCCGACGACCGCGACACGCGCGGGTTCATCTCAATCACTGTCATGTGCCCGTTCGCGGGATTCACCGCGAACTGCACATTCGATCCACCGGTCTCCACGCCGATTTCCCTCATCACCGCAATCGCCGCGTCGCGCATCTTCTGGTACTCGCGATCCGTCAATGTCTGCGCGGGCGCCACCGTAATCGAGTCGCCCGTGTGCACGCCCATCGGATCGAAATTCTCAATGGAGCAAATAATGATTACGTTGTCGGCGAGGTCCCGCATTACCTCGAGCTCGTATTCCTTCCAGCCCAGCACACTCTCTTCGATGAGGCACTCGTGCACCGGCGAGAGGTCCAGGCCCCGCGCCAGAATCTCCATCAGCTCTTCGCGGTTATACGCAATGCCGCCGCCCGATCCGCCCAGCGTAAAGCTCGGTCTGATCAGGACTGGGAAACCCAGCTTGCCTGCAAAGTCCAGCCCGTCGCGCAGATTGTTTACCAGTGCCGACTTGGAAACTTCGAGCCCGATACGCAGCATCGCGTCCTTGAACAGCAGCCGGTCCTCAGCCTTCTTGATCGCTTCGAGCTTCGCACCAATCAGCTCCACGCCATAGCGATCGAGAATACCAGCATCCGCGAGATCGACGGCGAGATTCAGCGCCGTCTGTCCGCCCACCGTTGGAAGCAGCGCAAATTTTCCCGCGCCAGGCTTCGACGTAAGCATCTCCGACTCGCGGCGGATGATCTCCTCAACGTAGTCTCGCGTCAGCGGTTCAATGTAGGTGCGATCGGCCAGTTCGGGATCGGTCATGATGGTGGCCGGGTTCGAATTCACCAGCACCACCTCGTAGCCCTCAGCCCTGAGAGCCTTGCAGGCCTGCGTGCCGGAGTAATCAAACTCCGCAGACTGCCCAATCACAATCGGCCCCGAGCCGATTACCAAGATCTTCTGAATGTCATTTCTGCGTGGCATTTTTTCGACAATTTCCTGACTTAGTGTCTGCTGTTTTTCTTGATGGCCCGATCGAACTCACTCTTGCTGGTGAGCACCGAGGAACACTCATCCATGCATGCGCCCGGCCCGACAATCACGTAAAGTTTCTTTCGCTGCAAATACGTCACAATCTCGGCTCGAACGTTGATTTCCCTGGCTGCCGGCGCATACTCGGTCCGCGCTACCCGGAAGGTGAATTTTCCAGAAACGTGATCGAAATGGAAGGCGCCCGCACTATCGGATCGCGTTCGGTATGCAACCGTTTCGTCCCGAACAAGGGTGATCTCCGTGTTGACAACCGGCTTTCCCAGGCTGTTGACGACGTAACCTCCGACATGTGTGAGGTGTAGGGGCCCTGGAACATCGATTTGCGCGTCGAGTGAGCTGCCCGACCCCATACTCAACAATGCGGCTTGCCATGATGCGCTCAAAAAACAGCGGAGCCAAAAGCCCCGCTGTCGTTGAATGCCCGCCTTCCCGCTCACCGCAGGCCTCATCCGTTCCGCTCCTCAACGGTTAACACAATCGGTTTCATCTCCCACCTTCCTCTGCCGTGCTAAGGTCCGGGCGGCATTTCCACCAATCGTTGTTCGTAGCGTTTCATCTCGTTCTTGAACTTCTTCGAACTCGTGGTGGCAAAGCTGCATTTGGCTCCGGAGAGCCCCAGCACAATACGCAAACGGGCCGTGTGAAAGAAACCGCCCAGGTTATGACCGACCTTCACGTTCATGTCCATCGAATTGGTACCGAGGAACTGAAGACGAACATCGAAATCGCCGGGCGCAACCTTGAACTGGAATCTGCCACGGTCGTCGGTCTGGGCTTGAGCCACCACTCTTCCAGCTTGCGCCACCACAACCTGAATCTGCGGAAGCGCCACCCCGCTCGGGCCATACACCGTACCCTGCAGTCGAGCCAGCTTCAGGTCCGATGGCGCGGGGCAAGTCACCGCATGTGCAACCGCCACCCCATTCGAACCGATCACCAAAAGGAGCAGCAATTCCGCATTCAAAGAAAAGCGGAGACCGGGCCCCGCTAACCTTCCTGAATCCGCCTTGTCGACCACGGCGTTCTTCATCCCTTCCACTCCTCCATCATCGCCCGGAAATCCCGAAACAGATAATGCGAGTCATGCGGCCCCGGCGCCGCTTCCGGGTGATACTGCACGCTGAACAGCGGAAGCGTCTTGTGCCGCAACCCCTCCAACGTGTTGTCGTTCAGATCCACGTGCGTCAGTTCCACCTCGTTCGCGTTGATCGACTCGGGATCGACCGCGAAGTTGTGGTTGTGCGCCGTGATCTCAACCTTGCCCGTGGCACTGTTCTTCACCGGATGATTGCCGCCATGATGCCCGAACTTCAGTTTGTAAGTCTTGCCGCCCAGCGCTAGCCCGCACAGCTGGTGTCCCAGGCAGATGCCGAACACCGGCACGCGCCCCATCATGCCGCGTATCGCCCGTACCGCGTAGTCCACCGGCTCCGGATCGCCCGGACCGTTAGACAGAAACACCCCATCCGGCTTCAGCCCCAGCACATCTTCCGCTGAAGTCTCCGCCGGCACCACCGTCACCTTGCAGCCCTCGCGCGTCAGCATCCGCAGAATGTTCTGCTTGATCCCGAAGTCGTAGGCCACCACGTGCAAAGTCGGCCCGTCCAGCGCACTCGCAAGTAGCGGATCACCCGATTGATTTCTGGCATCGTTAGCGTCGAAATGATACATCGCCTTGGTCGAAACCACCCGTGCCAAATCCGTCCCATCCATCTTTCGGAGGCTTCTGGCCTTCTGAACGAGCCGGTCTGCGTCCAAGTCGACCGTCGAAATCACCCCGCGCATCACACCGTGGGTGCGGAGGTGCCGCACCAGTGCGCGCGTATCGATTTCCGCCAGCACCGGAACGGCGTACCGCTCCATGTACTCATCGGTTACCTGTTCTGAACGCCAATTCGAGCTGATGGGCGAGAATTCGCGCACGATCAGCCCTTCAATATAGGGCTTGGCCGCCTCGTTGTCTGCCTGGTTGGTACCGTAGTTCCCGATCTGGGGGTTGGTGAGAACGACAATCTGTCCGGCGTAGGAAGGATCGGTGGCGATTTCCTGGTAACCGGTAAGGGAAGTATTAAATACAACCTCGCCCGAGCATTCGCCTGGGTGCCCGTAGCCGAGGCCCTTGAAGATGCGCCCGTCTTCGAGCGCAAGGAGTGCCTGCATCGCTTCTCCCAGCAGTGGATTCAATAGATTTTAGCAGGTTCCTTGTCCGGTTCGCTCTCTATGTGTGGAAGATCGGACACACTTCTATTTTCCGGCCCGCTCACAGGTACTCCATTCCAAAAGAGCAGACGCCGGATGACCAGCGCCTGTTTCAAAACAGCCATGCTCCTCTACGGACACGGAACCGCTGCAGCCGTAAGGGCGGCAGTGTTCGGATAACTGAATGCCCCTCCGATTGCGTTCGAAGCGTTGCCTATCTCAAACCATTGCAGCAGCGCTTCGGTCTGGGGGTGGTACGCATACACTTCATTTCTTTGACGGACAAGGATGGGCACCGTGGCAACGGGAAGCCCTTCCACGGGATCGCAGGTCTCGAGGTTAGCAGGTCTTCAAACGGTGCGAATGGCACGGTGGCAAAGACGCTCCCATTGGGGTTGAGCAGCTGCAGCGACACCGTAGTAATCTTGGCAGGAATTGTGGTGGTGCCACCGAGCATCGGTTTTTTTTTCACCATGATGGGATCAAATTCAGTTAACAAAGCCGGCCGTAATGCCCTGAGCCGCTGTCTGCTTTCTTTTCATGCTGTGCAGCAGCCGGTCCGGCCATCCGAAATGGTAGCCTGGGCTCCTAAGTTTGCACCTTGAATGCGGGTATTCCCACAGCCACCAACCCGCTCGTCTTTTTTCCTGCAACGTACCAGCAACACCACGACGTTTCATGGAGTTGCCGATCATCGGGCGCAATTAGATCTCTGTAGATTACCTTTCCGTAGACAAATAGCCGTTCTTCCCAGTCTTCTACCCGCTTCAGCTTCTCCTCAGAAGCGCAAAACCGTCTAACATCCTCGGGTCCGAAGATCCTTATCTCAGCACTTTCCCCGGGAAGCAATAGAATAGGTTCCGGCAGAGCGCTTGGTTGTCCATCATCGAATTCTGGTTGCGATGGCAAATGCGCCTCATCGATTACGTTCACGATTCTGTCTTGCGCTGCAACTAGTTTCGCGGGGCTCCTCCCACGATTTGTGGCGACAACTATTGAGCTGTTCTCGACGTTGGGGGACGGTTCGACCGTGATCATGATCCATGGTCTCTCCGCGCGGACGAGGGCCTGCGCGTGCAGCAACGCCGCTTCCGAAGCCTTTGCCGCACTCGTAACAGCCTCTTCGAAGTACTTGGTTTGCCGCTCAATTTTTTTCAGTGTCGAGACCGCCAGAGTGATTCCCACGTATCCCAGAATTGCAAGAATCAGATTGGCCGCCCACGCAATGCGATCCTTCACATCCCACGGTGGAGGCGCCATAGCCGGGTCGACAATCGTGACGTGAGGCGGCGGATGGCTCTGGGCCTCGCTGTCGTCCTTCGTCTTATCGGCCGGCGAATTCGAACTCGGAGGATCAACGAATAAGGCGAAGGAATCCGGGACACTCAGTCTGGTTGGTTCCTGCTTGCTAATCGCCTCCGCGCCCATCGCCATCAGCGGCTGCGCGGAGATCAACATTGCTGCAATTAATACGCCCTGAAGTATCATGACTAGCCTGTAATCATATCCTGCCGCATGTCAAAGAAAACACCAGCCCGGGAGTTTCGGGTGTGCGACCTGAGAATTAGGAATAGGCGCTTTTCTTTTTTTTGTGGGCTTTACCCGAACGTAACTATTACGCTCGGGTAGAGAGGAACTCATGCCTGATTCACTCGCCGATCTGGAACGACAACGGGCCGCCGTCCTGCGGCAGATTTCTGAGCTGGAAGATTTTCGCGCCGGGTCGATTACCGGGACTGGTGGCCGCTGTGGGAGTCCGGGTTGTCATTGCCACCTTCCCGATGATCCGGGCCACCGTCC
>Ga0210394_10004597_pt1 | contig 15978 bp, 15 predicted proteins | sample IncBWC12MmetaG_FD_160121 | JGI IMG/M metagenome (GOLD analysis project Ga0210394, IMG submission 160121) | Forest soil microbial communities from Barre Woods Harvard Forest LTER site, Petersham, Massachusetts, United States - Inc-BW-C-12-M | ecosystem: Environmental > Terrestrial > Soil >... | reverse complement strand
TCACGAGCTGATGCTCAACGCCTTTGAAACCGGGCAGGCCACGCTGGATCAATACGTACAGCGCACGGTGTTCTACCGGCCGAGGGATTACAAGCCCGAAGACTTCAAGGCTTTCATGTTCTCGCAATCGCAGCCGTTTCCGGAGGCGCTCGAGTTTTGCGGCAAGATTGCAGCGCAACGCAAATACATCATGGCCGCGCTCAATAATGAGTCACGCGAAATCAACGAATACCGCATCACGCAATTCAAGATGAAGAATTACTTTGAAGTGTTTTTCAGCTCGTGCTATCTGGGTGTTCGCAAGCCGGATATCCAAATTTACCGGCGGGTGATGGAAATCACGCAACGCAAACCTTCGGCCTGCGTGATGATCGATGATCGCGAACTCAATCTCGAATGCGCCCGGGAGCTGGGGCTGCAGACGATTCACGTAAAGAATCTCGAACAGCTCAAACAAGACCTTGCCAAGCTCGGCGTCACCGCCGACAAGAATTAGCCAGGAGGAATTGCGATGGAACTCGGAATGATCGGTTTGGGAAAGATGGGCGGATTCATGACGGAGCGGCTGGTTCGCGGCGGGCATCGCGTGATCGGTTTCGACCGCGATCCGGCGGTGGTTCAAAAGCTGGCCGAGAAGGGCGCGGGCAGCGCGAATTCGCTCGACAATATTATTTCGCAGCTAAAGCCGCCGCGCGCTATCTGGTTGATGGTGCCGGCGGGAGATCCTGTCGATCAAACAATTGCCGCGCTCGTGCCACATCTCGCTCCGGGCGACACGATTATCGATGGTGGCAATTCCTACTACAAAGATTCGGTCCGCCGTGCAGCGGCGCTGGCGCCGAAGAAAATTAATTTCGTGGATTGCGGGACGAGTGGCGGTGTGTGGGGACTCACGGAAGGCTATAGCATGATGGTGGGAGGCGACGCGGACGTGGTGAAGCGTCTCTCGCCCATTTTTGAGACGCTTGCGCCCGGTCCCGACAAAGGATGGGGCCGAGTGGGCCCGGCCGGTTCCGGGCACTTCGTGAAGATGGTTCACAACGGAATCGAGTACGGAATCATGCAGGCATATGCGGAAGGATTGGATCTGCTGCGCCACAAGAAGGAATTTTCGCTCGATCTATTGCAGATCGGCAAAATCTGGCAATTCGGCAGCGTGATTCGTTCCTGGCTGCTCGATCTCACGGTGGATGCGCTGTCGAAGAATCCCACGCTGGCTGGGATTGAAGGCTACGTCACCGATTCGGGCGAAGGCCGCTGGACCGTGATCGAAGGCGTGGAGCTGGGCGTTCCAGTTCCGGTGATTTCCGGCGCGCTCGATATGCGTTTCCGTTCGCAGGACCCCGAGCCATTTGCCAATAAGCTGCTTGCCATGATGCGCCACGAATTTGGCGGACATGCCGTGAAAACGGCGAGCACAAAATAAAGCGATGTTTTTCGAGAGCCGGATTTTTTCCACCATCGCAGAAATGAGCGAAGCTGCGCTCGCCGATGTCCTGCGCATCTTGAATGACGCAGTGGCGAAACGAGGCCGCTTTTCCATCGCCCTGGCAGGCGGGCACACGCCCGCCAAGCTTTACGCTCTCTGGGCAGAAAAATACAAGACGCAGACACCCTGGGATCGCGTGCACCTGTTTTTTGGCGACGAACGGTTCGTTCCAGAAGACGATCTACTTAGCAATTACCGCATGGCGCGGCAAACGCTGATCGATCATGTCCCGATTCCGAAAGAAAATGTGCACCCCATGCTCACGAATTTCCCTTCAACGGAAAAAGCAGCCGAAGCTTACGAGGTGGAACTGCGAAAATTCTTCGGCGAGAGCGCGCCGGCGCTTGACGTGCAATTGCTCGGCCTCGGGGTCGAGGGACACACGGCTTCCCTATTCCCGGGTTCGCCGGCGCTCGATGAACAGAGGCGCTGGGTAGGCGCTGTCACGGCGCCTGCCGATCCGCCACAGCGGTTGACTCTAACTCCCGTTGTATTGAATCAGGGGCTTAACACATTTTTTCTGGTGGCTGGTGAAAACAAGCGCGAAATTCTGGCCGCCCTTCGAAGTGAGCCCCCCAACGTGCCGAGCAAGTATCCTGCGGGCAGGATTCGCCCGGCCCGAGGTGTGGTTTGGTATCTGGATCAGGCTGCAGCGGGATGACGCCGGCCATCTTGTCTTGGGCCAGATCGGGAAGCCGCGCAAAAACGGGAAACAATTGTGGTGTACGCAGCCCTCGTCTCAGTGTCCCGGGTAAATAGAAATCTGTTGCCCACCGTCATCCGCTAAAATTCGAGAGCTGTACTTGCTTGCCCCTCGGTACAGTTTCGCCTGTCGTTGCGTACCATTGACCCGGTTGAATTCGTTCTTTAGGATGCGTTTTCGACCGCAGAACGGTTCGGAACGTGGGATTTCGCCCCGTGTTTTGTAACCAGCCCACGGGGAGCACTTCAGGATGTCACTACTGGATCTACCGCGCGATATCAGAAGCCGGCGCAAGAGACGCGGACCGCGCATGAATTCGCGCGTACCTATAGCTGTGGAATGGAATGGGCGAAGCGGAACGCTCCATTTTGAAACAGGTTTTACGCGAGTGGTCAGCACCTATGGGTGCCTGTTGGTGAGTCCAAAGGAACTCGACTTGCAACAGAGAATTCGCGTCACGAATCTGGCCACGCAACAAAGATCGGAAGCGCTGGTGGTCTGGAAGGGAATGCAGCGGCCGGACGGTTGGGATCTGGGGGTAGAGTTCGTTGCGGCCGATTTAGAGTTCTGGGGTGTTGAGCTTTGAAGATTGAAAACCTGAAATCAGCGCCTGGAAAGCCGGGAACGCCGCAGGTGAAGCCTGTCACGCTGCCTGCCAAGCCTGGTCCTGCGACTGCGAAGCCGGTTCAGGGAGCGCTCGCGCAATCGTCGGGCGCCGCAGGAGCTCGGCACGCGGTGGCGGGCGAGGAGCGGCGGCGCAGCCAGCGAGTGCTGCTGCGGGTGCCCGTGAACGTTCATGTTGCGCTGGGCAGCAAGAATTCCACCTTTGAAGTCATGACCCTCAGCGTGAATGACCACGGAGCGCTCATTGCGATGCCGCGCAGCCTGGGCATCGATACGCAGCTGGTTCTCGAGCACTCGCTCACAAAAAGACGGGTCGGATGCAAAGTGGCGCGCGCGCCTCGCGAGATGCCCGAAGGATTCCACACGCCGCTGGAATTTGATACCACGGAGCCGAACTTCTGGGGCATTGCATTTCCACCAGCGGATTGGCGTCCCCCGGACGATTTTTAGCAGCGCATCTCGATTCCGCGAGCGCGGGCCGCAAATAGAGACTGGGAAATATTGAGAACTGCGGCCAAGTAGCGCAGCTAGGCAGCAGCGTTGCTAAACAGAGAACGGCAACTTCGTTAAATCGAGATTCCCGCCGGACAGAATAATTCCCACCTTCTTGCCCTCTGCGCGGAGCTTGCGGAAAAGAGCAGGGCCCGCCCCCACTGCGCCCGACGGTTCGACTACCAATTTCATGCGTTCCCAAAGCAGAAGCATCGCAGAAATAATTTCTTCTTCGGTAAGAGGGCAGATCTGGTCCACGTGCTCGCGCAGCACGGAAAACGTAAGCGGGGAAAGAACTGCGCGCAGTCCGTCGGCAATCGTCTCGTGGGGCGAGCCGGCTTCGATGCGGCCTGACGCGAGCGAACGGTACGCATCGTCGGCATTGCTGGGTTCGCCGGCTGCGACGCGAATTTGAGGGCGGATGGCTTTTGATGCGATCGCGGTGCCGCTCAGGAGGCCTCCACCGCTGACCGGGGTGCAAATTACATCGAGATCAGGGATCTCTTCGAGCAGTTCGAGCGCGGCAGTTCCTTGTCCGGCCATCACGCGCACGTCGTTGTAGGGATGCACGAGATGAGCGCCGGTTTCGCGCATCACGCGTGCGGCGGTGGCTTCGCGCGACGCGACATTCGGCTCGCATTCCGTAATTTGGCCGCCGTAACTTTCGACGGCTCGTTTTTTTGTGATAGGGGCGTTCGACGGCATGATGATGAACGCCGGAATTCCGCGCCAGCGCGCGGCCAGCGATAGCGCTGCTGCGTGATTGCCCGAGGAGGGTGCTACCACGCCGTTGCGCGCTTCGTCGTCGCGGAGGGAAAAGACCGCGTTGGTTGCGCCTCGTATTTTGAACGAGCCCGTCTTTTGCAGGTTTTCGCACTTGAAATAGAGGCGCGCGCCGGCGATTTGATCGAGCGATGCGGAGGTGAGAACCGGAGTGCGATGGATGCGAGGCGAAATTCGGCGATGCGCGGTGCGAATCGCTTCAATATCGGGGACTAGGATTTGAGTTTGTGTCGCCATGGTACGGACACGTTCATTATGGCACATCTTTTTCGCTACGAAACGCGGCGCGGCAGCTAGGCGCGAGAATTTTGTCGGCGAAAACATTAAAATGCTTGACTCGCTTTTAGCGCAGTGCGACTCTCGGCGAACCCCTTCTGGAAGTTTTTCCTCTTACAACTCTAATCGCCACGCCCAGGAGGCACTATGTCCAGCAACGAACGCCGTATCGCACCCCGCAAGATTTTCTCGATTCCAATCCGGATTCGCCCGCTCGCAAGCGAATCGCTGTCTGTGGCAGCGGGATCGACGGTATCGAGAAACGCGACGACAAGCAGCTACTCCGCAGTGCCTGTTTCTCCTGCGAGCAGCCTGATGAGCAGCGCCGTCGCAACGTCGAAGCCTGTTCGCGTACTCGATATGCAGGAAGGCGAAACGGTGAATCTCTCCGAGCGCGGAATTTATTTCAAGACGGCGCAGAAAGTGAAAATCGGGCAGGCGATGGAGATTTATTTCACACTGCCGCGCGAATTGACGGGGCGGAATCCGGAGCCGGTGCGATGCAGTGCGCGAGTCGTGCATGTCGAACAATACTCGGACGAGCGCGGATGGACGGGAGTGGGCGCGTCGGTGGAGCAGTTCGAACCGCTGCAGCGATTCCGCACCTGGGACAATTAATTCTAATTTGTCCGCTAGCTTTCCAGGCGGGCTGCTACTTGCTCGAGTGACCGCTCGCTGAGAAGGTGATTTTCGCCGCGGTGGTGTTGGCGAAGCGATCCGAGACTTGCACCGCGATGGTGTGCTCGCCGGGAGCCAGGCCGCTCAGCTGAATCTGGTAAGTTTCCTTCGGTGAATCGGAGAGAAGCCCGGTGGGAAACACGATCAGCCAATCGCCTGCATCCACACTGTACTGCGCGTGTTCGATCGCGGCGGATGAGCCAACCGCTTCGAAGGTCACTGTCGCAGTGGGCGAGTTCGATTGTGCGTGAAGATTTTCGATGCGCGGCGGAGTGTTCGCGACTTCAAAGCGATCGGCTTCGCGTTCGGTCGAGAGCGCCTGGTCCGGAGGATTTGAGGGTGAATCCGAGCCGACAATCTTCAAGTAGTAAGCGCCGTCGGGCATCGTCGTGGTATCCCAGGAATAAAATCGCTGCGTGATTTTGTCTTTCAGCAAGCGCCAGTTCTGCTCGCCTTCGCCGCGGTAGTACACAGAAAAGATCAGATCGTCGTCATTGTCATCGTGCGCGCTCCACAGCACGCTTTGATAGCCCCGATCCTGAAATCCCTGCGGCGGCACATCGATCTTCTGCTGCAGCTGCGGCGGGGCAGGGAAATTCACAGTACCCTGACGCTGGGGCATCTTCACCTGAGCGGGAACCGGGCTTCCGGGCCCGGAAATCTGCTGTGCAAATCCCTGAACGCGCACGCCAGGATCCTGAATCGCTACGTCGTCAATCTCGGGGGCAACATTCTTCGGCTGATAGGCCAGACTCACCCAGGAAACGTTCGGTGTACCGCCGTGGTCGGTATCAAGAAACACGGCCTTCCACTGAGCGAAACGGGCGGGCGGGCAGTTGATCGTTTCGCCCGACGCATTTTTGTAGGGACCCGACCATGCGCTCCAGTTTTTCTCGGGGCTCGAAGTGTTTCCCGAGCGAACGTAAAAGGCGACTTTTCCGGAGGTGGCGCCGTTGTCGCCCCACCAGGTGAGCCGGCCCCAATGCGAGAAAATCTTGGCGTCGAATGTGTCGGACTCAAAACTGCCGTCGGATTCAAATCCGGGGCCCATCGTGAATATTTTCCCGGGATTTGCGGTTGCCACAAAAATCTTGCCGCCGGTTCCCGCGATGAGGCTGGTCACTTGCGCGGAAGCGGTCTTCGCGACGGTCGAATAGATGTTCTGGCTGTCCAATTCGATGATGGCGCCTTTGTTTCCAGTGCCCAGCAGAATTTTCCCGGCCGGGGAAAGAGCCATGGAAAAAGCGAGTTCATCGCGCGATGTCCAAAGAGATTCGGGCGAACCGTCGGAAGCAATTTTTATGACTTCGGAGCCGCCTGAGGTGGATGGGAAAAACGAAAACGGCGCTTGATTCTGTGTTTGCGCTTGAATCTGGGCGATGGAGATGCCGGATTGCTGTGGAGTGGTGATCTGGGGTGGCTGCGCAGGCTGCGGCAGGATCACGGCCGGGATGCTGGGTGTTGGCGGGCGATTTTTTTCGCCGATGGCGGTTGCGTAAAGATTTCCGGCTGCGTCCGTCAAAAGCGCGGTGACTTCTTTCTTGCTGGTTTCGTAGAGCACGAACGAAGAGCCTGCATCGGGCAAAGCGGCTCCGCTTTTGTGCGCAACTTCGATCCGCAGAATAAGGCCACTGGGATCGGTGCCGACGAGCAGATTGCCTTTCGCATCGAACGCGAGCGATCGGGCGTGCCGTTCGTCACTCTGGTAGAAAAGTTTGCCTTTGCCGTCAGGGCCGACGACGAAAATCTGGCCAGAATCGCCGGTCGCGACAAACAACGAGCCACTCGAATCGATTGCGAGCGCCCAGATATATTTTGTCTTGGGATCGAAGAAGACGCTTTTCTGGCCGTCAGGCGTCACTTTGTAGACTTTGCCGTCGGGCGAGGTGCCCACGAAAAGATTGTCGTGCGAATCGAAAACGAGGGTTTGCGCTGCCAGCTCGGGAGATTCGAAAACCGTGGCTGGTTTTCCGGCATCGTCGAAGCGCAGCACTTTCGCGTCGGAGCCGCCCGCCGCATACAAGCGGCCCTTGGAATCGAGGCGAAGCGTCCAAAGATAGGCGAGATTCGGATCGGAGAACGAAGTGAAGCGCGGCGCAGGCATCAGCTTGCCGTCACTGCGGATTGCCACGCCTTTCGCGGTGCCTTTCTCGAATTCGCTCGAGTCAGATTGACGCCAGGTGCGCGTGTGCTCGGCGCGGGCCGGAATCGGGGCGGCAGTGTTCAGCCCAGCAGCCAGCACGCACACCAGAATCGTTCGCCGTATTTTCAAAACAACATCTCCTTTTGCCCCGGGAATCACTTGACCGTGATCGTCAGCGAGCGCTCACCGGCGATCACCTGGTGCATCTCGACGGACCATTCGCCGGCTTTCGATTGCCCGAGCAAGCGCGCGCCGCCAAAACTCTGGCGCTGGTCGAGCACGTTGATGACGGAAGATGGCGCGTTGGGCATTTCCTTGTCTTCGACGAGAAGCGTGGGTGTGGACTGAAACAACGTGGCATAGAGCCGGTCGTTCTGGCGTTCACGATTGATCAGATTGATCAGTTCTTCGAGACCGGGAAGCTGTGTCTGCGAGTTGCCGGAGAGCATCTGCACGTTGCGATTGAGAGTTTCCGCATCGCTCACCACCAGCTGCAGATTGCCATGCGCCGCCTGCTCGGGAATCGTCACAGGAATTTCCTTGATGAACGAGGCGCCGCGATAGGGCCGCAACTGCACTTTCACATTCACGGTTTCGCCGGGCCGCACTTCGCTCTTTTCAATCCAGGCATTGTCGATTGTGGCGACGCGGCGTTCCGGCATCGTGGTGACGCGAATCTGAATGTGCGACAAATGCGGAAGCTCATAGGGGTTCGAATACACGCGAGCGAAAGCGCCCTGCACCGAGGTGGCAACGAAGAACCCGGTCGGGACCGGCGCGTCGGTGGGCGCGAAGAGATCCTCGAGGCGTACCGGGGTGTGCCCTTTGATGTCGATCGAACCTTCAAGCGACAGCGTGGAACCTTCGCTGTAGGCCGGGCTGGCGACGATTCCATTGAAGGTGGCCATGGCGACGAGAAGCGGCGTCAATTGCGGGCTTTCAATCACTTCAAAATGGAAATTCTTTTCGCCCGAAGGAGTGGCGAGCTGCACGTCCATGGGAATCATTGCCGGACCAGGGCCAAGCTTACCCATCACCGCCGTGAGACGATCCTGCGTGAGCGTGCCGATCGTGCCGCCGGTAGACATGATTTTCGTGGAGGCCATCGAAGAAGCGAGGGTGAGGAGCACATGTCCGCGCGTGAGCGGCATGGCTACTGCGCCAAACCCGAAAATCGGATGCCCGCAGGCGAGAATGCGGTCGGCGTTCACCAGAGTTACCGTGCAGCCGGGAGCGATCGAAAGGTCGCCACGGACGAGCTCCATGCCGACCATATCGCCGGGTTTCAGGTTGGCATCATCAGGCGACGGAGCTGCTGTACCGCCAGCCATCGCCGTCATACCCCAGGCAGAAAGCTGTTTACCAAATTGCGCCAGCGTCTCGGGATACAGGCCGGTGGAAATCAGAGGAGTTTCAATCGGAACGAGGAATTGTCCCGCGCCAGCGCTGGTCTGATGCGCATAGTTTTCGGGTAGCGGAATGCGCGCGTCGGCGATAGAGGCTGGGTTTGCAGGCGTCGCGCCGGGCATGGGGCTCGCGGGAGTGGCCGCAGCTTTTTCCACATCCAGCATATTTTCGATCGGAGTAACGCCGCCGATCGCTTCCTTCGTAAACACGCCGAGCTTTAGTGAAAGCGCTCCCGCGAGTTTTCCGTCGAAATAGACCGGACTTCCGCTCATCCCGGCGACCACACCGGTGTGCTCCACTTTTTCACCGACCAGCTTCACAAGGATGACATCTTGTTTTGGGCCGAGCGCGTTGTGAAGCGTCCCCAGAACGACGAGGTCCATTTTCTCGACCTGATCGCCCTCGAAAATCGTGTAAGCGACGCCTTTCATGCCCGGCTGAATCTGGCTGAGAGGCATGATTTCGGGAGAATCTCCGGCGTAAAGGGGAAGTGAACAGACAAACAGGACAGCGATAGCCGCAATCCAAAACTTTCTAAACCCCATGAGCATGGAATGCTGATGATACGCGGAGGTAAATCCAGAAGCAAACGAGGGAGCTTCGGTGCCGCTCGACAGAGGGACCGCTGAGAGGCGTTTTGCGCAAATGCCCGTTTTGTGTCCATTAGAAATTAGGTAAACACTCATTCTGCGGGAGTTAGCTGAATTTCTGAATTGTGCAATGTTCCGATTAGACTTTAGCGTGCTACTGCTCGGGAGCTCGTTGGAGCTCCTGCTCGACGCCAGCGCGTTCTCCCTGCCGGTTCTCATATGCAATTTCATGGCCCAAACATCACGGTAGCAAGATGCGAAAGGGTATGCAAACGGTTGTTTGGCTGTTGATTCCTGCAGGGCCGGAGCCGCTGCGGTAGTTCACAGCGATAAATATTGCTAGTCGAAATTTAAAAACAGGCATCTGAGTCTAGCCGGGAGGAACTTACAGTGAGCGAACACTATCATGACGCCGGCGATCTTCATTTTCTCAAGGAAATGGGGAAGCTGGCACCGGCGGACTTCAAGGCATGGCTGGGACTGAACAATATTGTGGGCAGCGAGAATGGAAAAATTCCCAAGAAATACAGGGAGCTGATCGCGATCGCTGTGGCTTGCACAACGCAGTGTCCCTACTGCATTCAGGTGCATTCGAGAGCGGCAAAGGTAGCTGGTGCGACGCGGGAAGAAATCGCCGAATCGGCATTTGTCGCGGCAGCATTGCGAGCCGGCGGAGCAGCGACGCATGGAGCGATGGCTCTCAAGTTTTTCGACGGAGAATAAAGTTGCGCAAGAGCAGGAGCGCAAAAGCTGCGTGTTAGAATCGCGCGGTGAGTAAGAGAACGATTTCGCCCGGCGGGCATGTGACCGGCGTTGTTGAATTGCCGGGCGATAAGTCTATTTCGCATCGGTATGCGATTTTGGCCGCACTCGCAGAAGGACGCAGCGAAATATTCAATTACGCGACTGCCGCTGATTGCCGAAGCACGCTGGAATGTTTGCAAAGGCTGGGTGCTGAAATTGACGCGACCCGTGAACGGGTTCGAATTGCGGGCAGCGGCCTTGACGGGCTGAAGGCACCGAAGCGCGCGCTCGATGCGGAGAATTCCGGCAGCACGATGAGAATGCTTTCTGGCGTGCTGGCGGGGCAGAAATTTACCTCGACCATTACAGGCGACAGTTCGCTGCGAAGGCGTCCGATGCGGCGCGTGGCTGAGCCCCTGCGGCAAATGGGGGCGGAGATTCGCGGGCGCGACGGAGATCTGGCGCCACTTGAAATTCGCGGCGGAAATTTGCGCGCCATCGATTACGCGCTTCCGGTGCCCAGCGCGCAGGTGAAGTCCGCGATTTTGCTTGCTGGTTTGTACGCGGACGGAGCGACGTCGGTGCGCGAATCGGTTCGCACACGCGATCACACTGAACTTGCGCTGCGCGAATTTGGCGCGACGGTGGAGACCACGAAAGATTCGGTTCGAATTCAGCCGCGGCCCAAACTCGTTGCTCGTCAGCTGACAGTGCCGGGTGATCTCTCTGGGGGAGTTTTTCTCGCATGCGCGGCGCTGATTCTTCCCGATTCGTCGGTGATGCTGCACAACGTGGGGCTCAATCCCACGCGCGCGAAAGTGCTGGATTTTCTAATTTCGATCGGCGCGCAAATCAATATTGCTTCGGTGCAATTGCGCGATGGCGAGCTGATTGGGGACCTATCGGTGAGATATTCGCAGCTTTCAGGCGGGAGCATCGCCGGGCCGCAAGTGGCCGAAATGATTGACGAATTGCCGATACTGGCGGCACTCGGCGCTTATACGGAGAAGGGAATTGAGATTCGTGACGCAGCGGAGCTGCGCGTGAAAGAAAGCGACCGGATTGCAACTCTCGCGGCAGGATTGCGCCAAATGGGGGCGGATGTGGAAGAATTTCCGGACGGGCTCCGGGTGGCAGGCCGCTCGGCCGGGAAATTGCGCGGAGCGAAAGTGGATCCGCAGGGCGATCACCGGATCGCCATGGCGCTTTCGGTGGCGGCGCTTGGTGCGGAAGGCGACACGGTGATACGCGATTCGGAATGTGTGGGCGTTTCGTTCCCGGAATTTTTCGCAACGCTTGAGCGGTTACGCGGATCGATCGCTGTGTGAATGCTGAACGCCGAGATCTTACGAGGATTTGCGCAGGTAGATTGTGCCGTAGCTCGTGGTGAGGGAAATATGCGGGCCGTGTGAGCCAACGGCTCCGTTGAGCCGTCCGGTATCGCTTTCGTTCGCGAGTTTGAGCGAGGCGTCTTCGAAGTCGCTCTGCACGTCTCCGGAGCGTGAGGAAGCGGCGATCTGGAAGCTGGAGTTTGACGGGAGAGTGAGATCAATTTCTCCCGACTCATTCACCACGTTTAGATCCTCGCGCGGAGGATCCGAGTAGCGGACTTTGATATCGCCATGCGAGTTTGAAATGTCGAGCTTGCCGGCAACGTTCTCCACGTCAATATCCTGATTGTGCGTAGTGATTTTCGCGGAACCGGTGACATCGGAAATTTCGATATTGCCGGAATCGAGTTCGAGCTGGCCGGTGAGATGGAGGAGGGTGAGGTCGCTGCGCTGCGATGCGTAGTGCGTGGTTTTTTTTACGTTACGGACGCGAATCGGCCCGAAGAAATCCCCTTCGATCAAGGCATCGCCGTCAACGTCGGAGACTTCAACCTGGCTGCCTTTGCCGCTAATACGCACGGTGCCGGGAACATCGGATATGCGCACGTCTCCTTTCTGTAGCTGGACGCTCACATCAGAACCGGCATCGTGAATTTCGATATCGCCGTTTTGGGTTGTGGCGTTGATAGCACCGCTGATTCCGGAAATGGTGATGTCGCCACGTGCGCTCGTGGCGGTGAGCGAGACGTTCTTCGGCAAAGCGACATCCAGATCGACCGAAACATTACCGCTGGCCAGGTCCTGATTCACTGGGTGAACGAGATAGCGGCCGCCGGAATGCTCGATGACCACTCGAACTTCCCGCATTCGTTCGCGCGCCGAGGATTCACTGGGCGCAGAACCTGATTTATTTACCTCCACGCGGATTTCGCTTACATCGCTGGAGTGTATGGTGAGATCACCATGGCCTGTTTGAACGATAACCTGCGCACCCGCGGGGATGGATTGCGAAGGAATCACTTCGGTGTCGGAGTGCCGATGCGAGAAAAGGCCGATGCCATCCATTTCGAGTTGGGGATGCTTCATGTGAATGTAGTCCGCTACCCAAATCCAGCCGAGAACGATAACGAGCAGCACAAGCAACACTGCTTCGCCGCCCGAGAGGACCGGAGACCGGGCGTGACCTGTGCGTTGCGCGGAAAGATGGTCCACTAGCTTCGCAATGCCCCAGATGATGAGCAACAGCGGCCAGTAACGAGCGATCAGATGACCGATGCCAAGTTCCGGCATGTAACGGTGCAGAAGAAAGAGAACGCCGAGAAGAATGAGTAGCAAGCCGGCAAAGATGGAGCTTCGCTGCGGTTGCTGAGGCAGTTCGCCGTTGCTCACGCGCTCCTCACGAACCGATGTGCCCTTCGCGGGAGGCCATTGCTTGCGCGACGAGAACGATGCCGGCAACGATCAGCAGGACTGGCCAGAGTTCGCCGATGCTGAAGCGCGTATATTCGCGGATGAGAAAAAGCACGCCGATAGTGATCAGCATCACGGGCCCCATCAATCCGCGGATGCGGCAGTTGGGGCAGGTGCAGCGCGTTTTGAGTTCGTCCGGCATTCGGCGCTCCTAAGCGTTTCTGTGCGTGCGATCCCAGATGAGCCAGCCGCCCAACGCAATCAGGCCGATGGGCCACGCTTTTTCGAACCAGTCGGTCTGCAGCAGGCCGAAATTTGAGAGAAGGAAGAGCACGCCCAATAGAATTAAGACGAATGCGCCAATGGGCCGCCCGCTTTTTGCATCGACGATAGTGCCAGGCTCGGCTGCCCGACCGAGTTGGCGGGCTTTCGCGACGCGGTAAGAATCGATCGGCATGTAGCAATAGAAACAGCCGAGAGCGATGCCGAGGAATGCGAGGTATCCGCCGGGCATGTCGCTATTAAGGCCGGCGATTAGGCCGCCGAAGACGAGAACCTGAATCAGCGCTTTGACGTATTCGCCGTTGTAGACCGCGCCGAGGCCGGGAATAAACCCGAGCGTCGCTGCGAGGCCTGGATTCACGTCTGAGCGCGCGCCGCCTGCCGCTGCGCCGGGGCCTCCGGGGCCGAGCTGACCTGCGAGCAGATTCGAGAGGCAGTCCTCGCAGTATAGAGCGCCGCGCACTTCGCGCGTGCACTCCGGGCAAAGCGCTTTGCCGCAATTGCGGCAATAGCCGGTGGCTTCGCGGTCGGCGTGGACGGCGCAGGTCATCGAGGGCTCCTGGTAAGCGTTGCGATGGTGGAAGCGGGAAAAGTTGCGGGCATCAGCACTGCGAACATGCTGCCGCCGTGAACCTGGGTGCGGTCGCGCGGCGGATTTTTATCTGACTTCTGTTGTGGCGTGGAAGGATCCGGTTGCGATTGCTTTGGCTCTGGCACAGGCGCTGAATTGGGCGAAGGCTCGGGGCCGGGCTGCAGCCGTGATTGAATTTCGTAAACGACGCGGAGGTCGTTCACGAATTTTGCGCTGCGGGCGTAGGTGAGATGAACCTGGCGATTCGCCGAGCGGAAGATGTTCGCGGGGCTCAAGTCGGCGCGCTTGATCTTTCCGGGCGTGATGCCGATGGAATGAATCACTATCATGAGTGAAGCAGCAACGGTAATGATGCCCATCGCGAATCGGGGTTGCCAGAGAACGGGCACCCAGGAGAACCACTTCTTCCAGCCTACCTTTTGAACGCGAGGGCCGATGGTCGCGTCGAGAATGTTTCGGATGAGCTGTGGCGGCTCTTCGATTTCGGCGAGCTGACGCATCTGGCCGACCAACGCGCCGACGCGGGCGACTAACTGCGCGCAATCCGCGCAGCCAGCGGTGTGCACCGCAAACGCGGAGGCATCTGCCGGCGAAAGCTTGCCGTCGAGATATTCGCTCAGCCGCTCGTCTGAAATTTTGCAGTTCCAGTCCATTTCATTCACTCCGAATCTCTAACAATGAGCCCATCACGCCTGCATTATGACGGCCGCACGCCCATCTCTTCCAGAACCCGCGCCAGCTCGATGCGTCCACGATTGATCCTTGATTTTACGGTGCCTTCGGGCACTTCGAGCACTGCTTGAATCTCGTTGTATTCCAATCCCTGCAAATCGCGCAAGATCACTGCCTCGCGCAACTCGGGCGAAAGCCGGGCGAGTCCGCGCTGCAATTGCGCGCTCAACTCGGAGGCTTCGGCGAGGCGGTCGGGCGTTCGCGCCTGCGAGTGCTTTTCCTCGAGCACCGGCATCGCGTCGTCGATCGAATCCGTCACGCGATCGTGGCGCGTGCGCCGGTAATGATCCACCAGCAAATTGCGCGTCACGCTGGTGAGCCAGGTGGGAAAGGCTCCGTACGCCGGCCGATAGCTCGCGAGCGTGCGATAAATGCGCAGGAAAACTTCCTGGCTCAAATCCTGCGCGTCGGTTGCATTTCCCGTGAAGCGATAGCATATGTTGTAGACGCGCCTGGTGTGCCTGCGCACGAGTTCCTCCCAGGCCGGCCCTTCGCCCCGGAGACATTGCTGCACCAGTTGAGCGTCGGGCTCCAATCTTCCTCAGCCTCGCGCGTTGGATCACCTTTCGGGCCTCAGTCATGAAACGCAAAATGGGGTCGAAAAGTTCCACACCATCGCGGTGCATCTTAGCTGTCCTGCGCGACGGAACACAAGCGAGGTCCGAGGCGGAAGAAACTGAGGCGAAAGCCCGCCTTGAACTTTCCGAATGTACCTGTTAGCTTTTGCGACGAATGCCTTCCCAGTGGCGCAAGTACCTCACGTTTCTGATCGCGGCAGTTGTCCTCGCTTTCATCGTCTATGAACTCGGCCATTCCGGCGCTCTGAAAAACTTCGATTGGCGCATGGTAGCCGAGTCGGTTCGCAACGCAAATCTTTCTCTTTTGCTGCTGGCGATGGTGGCGATTTACGTCTGCTACGCGATTCGTGCGCTGCGCTGGATGCAATTTTCGCGCACGCTGGGCCGTACGCATTTCTGGAATGTGTATAAAGCGACGCTGATGGGGTTCACCTGCCTGTTTCTGCTTGGGCGCCCCGGAGAACCGATCCGTCCGGTGCTGATTGCCAAGAAGGATTCGCTGCCGGTGGCTGGGATGTTCGGCGTTTTCTTCCTCGAGCGGATTTCGGATATTGCCGCGACGGCGGTGCTGGCCGCTGTTGCTCTGGCTCTTTTTCAAGAAGGCGGACTGGTGAACGAGCGCACAGCGCACCTGCTGGTTTTCGCGCGCTCGGTGGGGCGGGCCCTGCTCTATGGACTGGTTGTCACCGTGGCGGTGCTGGTGTACTTCCGATTTCAGGGCGCGCGATTGCTAACCAATTTTTTGCGGAACCCGAGATGGCGCACGGGATGGCGCGAGAAGGTGGTGGTGCTGGTCGAAGGATTCAGCGAGGGGCTGCAGGCGATTCGTACATGGAATGATCTGTTTTTGCTGATTTTGTACACGACGCTGCACTGGACCCTGGTCGCGTTTGTTTATCTATGGGTGATGCGCGCGTTCGGCGGCAAACTGGCGACGCTCCACTTTACCGACGCGCTACTCGTTTTAGCCTTCGCGATGGTGGGCTCGGTGGCGCAATTGCCGGGCGTGGGAGGCGGAGCGCAAGCGAGCACGATTCTTGTGCTGACGCTGATTTTTGGAGTAGAACATGAACCGGCTGTGGCGGCTTCAATGGTTGTGTGGCTGATTGCGTTTGCGACTGTTT
>Ga0210394_10004596_pt1 | contig 15982 bp, 5 predicted proteins | sample IncBWC12MmetaG_FD_160121 | JGI IMG/M metagenome (GOLD analysis project Ga0210394, IMG submission 160121) | Forest soil microbial communities from Barre Woods Harvard Forest LTER site, Petersham, Massachusetts, United States - Inc-BW-C-12-M | ecosystem: Environmental > Terrestrial > Soil >... | reverse complement strand
CCATTGAAGCTCAGTCCGTAGTGGGTCATGCCCCCGCCGTCGCCGGAACTCAGATTGCCGCACACCCAGTTGTGAGCGAAGGTGTAGTTGTCCGATCCCGGCGTGATGGTCACGCCGCCACCCGCCGCCGGCGTGTTCGAGTTCAACTCGTCGCCATATGACGAATTCATCGTGACCGAGTTGTTGTGCATGTTGACGAACGTGTTGATCGCCAGGGGCTGCGCCACCGTCACCGCGGCGGCACCCGTGCCGGTGGTCACCGTGGTCGGATCCGGAACCTCCGCCTGGCCGAGCGTGATACCGCCCGTCAGCGTGCCGGCGTTGCCGGTGATCCGGTTGTTGGAGATTTCCAGGTGGTGGTTCCATCCATGCACATTCACGCCTCCGCCGCCCTGCGAACTGTTGGTCAGCGTAACGCCGTCGATGCGCGACGGGTTGCACAGGAAGTTGCCCGTGTAGAAATTGGAGGCCGGATTGCAGTCTCCAAGCACCGACGGTGCGGTGGACGACGTGGTGCACGTCACCACGCCGGTGGTCGCGTTCGTTCTGGCATAGGCCGGGCAGCTGTTCAGCACCACGCAGCCGGTGTTACCTTCCGCGCCGCACGTGGTCGCTGTGCTGTTGAACTGGTAATTCTCCAGTCCCTTGGCGAGCGCGGTGATCGCCGCGCCTTCGTAAGCACCCATCAGCGTCGGTTCCTGCAACAGCTCAGCCAGATTGCCGTTCAAGTTGGCGTCCCATCCGATGATCGGCTCCAGCTCGATAGGATCCACGGCCGCCTGCAGCAGCGCACCACCCGCGTACTTGCCGAAGGGGCAGCTGTAGATCCCGGTCGGGTCGTAAGCGTTCGGTGCGCCAGTCAGTGGATCGGCCGCGCCGATCATCTGACCATTCAGGCCCAGGCCGAACAGGCAGTCGACTTCCCTGCGCCACGGGTCCAGTTTTCCGGCCGGATACGTGTTCGCGTTAATGATCGTCGTGGCCGCTGCAACTCCCTGCAGGCGCAGGGGCTTCCACATCAGCAGCATCTCGGTGTAGCTGCCCGGACCAACGATGATCATGTCACCCGGGCTGGCCGCGTCGATGGCCGCTTGCAGCGAGTTGGGGGTCGTGCTGCCGAACGTGTTGGCGTTCGCCTTCTCGGCCGCGATGTACGTGGGCTTCTTGCCGCCGATCGTGACGGTGACGGCGTCAATCGTGCGCTGCCCGGTGCTGGTCGTGACGACCAGCTGACCGCAGCGCGTGACGGCCGTCACACCGTTTTGCTGGATCGGGCAGCTCGACTGCGCCGCGGTGAGCGTAGGCGCGGTGACCGTGATCGCCGTATCGCTCCAGGCGGTGACCGGTGCATTCACGCCGCCGATCGTGACGCTTCCCCGGGTCGTGCCGAAACCGTAGTGGCGCGTGATGAATTTATTGTTGAACGGAGCGGTTGCCGCGCCCGGGCCCGAGTATGCGTAGTTCGTCACCACCACGTCGCCGAGCGCGTTGATCGTCAGGCTATGGCCGGCCGCGCTGACCCAGGGCCCAACGAAGGGACCCGTGCCCGCGCCCGACGCCGGATTGAGCGTAAGGCCGTCGCCCGTGGATGCCGTGCTCGTGTTCACGGCCACCACGCTCTTGATTGCCGGGGTGGCATCGGGGTACGCGCAATCGGGCGGGTTATAGCCCTCGGCGAACGCCATCACGGGCACCACCGGCGTATCCAGATAGACCGTGTCGCCCGGCATGAACGGGTTCTCGTAGTCGAATGTGCTCAAACCCGGGTTGAAGTACGGATCGGTGATCATGATCGGCGGGTTCGTTTGCGCCGTCACGCAACCCAGCGGTTGCGCAGGCGTGGTGCCCGACGCTGGTGTCGTGCACACCGGCGCGGGAATCGGACCCGGGCTGTTCATTTCGGTGATGAACATGTTCGGTGAATAGCCCGTGGGATTGGGCGGGTTCACCTGCCAGGTTGAGTACGACAGCCCGTTGAAAAGTCCCCACTGATCGGAATAAGTGCGCGAAACCGTGTTGCCATTGAAATCCTTGATCGCAACCGGCAGGTTGGGCGGTGCGAATTTCTCGCCGAAGGTTGGCGCGGCCTGATTGAACTCGGACGAAAAGTCATCCAGGATGAACCCGGTGTAGTGCGTGGCGGCCGGGGTCTTGGTCCAGATGAAGAATTCGGCCTGGGCCTGCATCTGGTCCTCCAGCACGAGCTCCTTGCGGTCGCACAGCGGTCGCGAGGCTCCCGCGAACGGCGCGACCTGGCCCGACTCGGGCGAGATACTCATGAAGTCCGGAACGATCCGCACCTCGCCCACGCACGGCGAGTTCAGCGTCGTCAAACCGCCGGGCCCGAAGCCGCTAAACTGGTCGCGGCCCATCGTTGCGGTTGGATTGCCATTGTTGCCAGCCGGCGGGCAGCTCACCCCAGTACCGCAGGCTGCATAGGGGTTGGCCCCTCCAGTGACGGGACCGGTGTATGAGGGGTTGTTAAAGTTGCTGTAGATCGCCGGGTTGTACACACCATTGATGTTGTTCTGATTGATCGACGCCTGGTCCGCCACAATGAAGATGTCCGACAGTCCGACAAACTGCGGCGCAATAACGGCCGAAGCAATAAAGGCGTCCCCGATCAGGATGTTCTTGTCCTCTTCCTTCACCAGCTCGTAGCCCGGCGGCACGACCACCTCGACCACGTACTTGCCTTGCGGCAGGACCGTGGCGGGCGAGGCGACCTGCCCCGCGTTGGGATTGACAACCGTGGCGCAAGTGTAGGTCTGTCCGTTGACCGTGAAGCTCGCACCCGCTGCAGCACTGCAGGTCGCGCTCGGGAACTGATACAACCCGTCGTACGGGGCCGGCTGCACCTGGTTGAAGTTGTGCATGCCGTCGTAGCACTTGAACTGGCTGTTGTTCGGCAGCGCCGTGCCAGGGTTCAGATATTGCGGCGTGTTGTACAGCGTGTACGGGAAGAACGGATCGGTCAGAGGCTGGCCCGGGCAGTTCATGTTCGGGACGCCAGTCGGGCGGAAGCCCTGAGCAAAGGAATCCCAGCTCGTGGTCTTGGTCGTGTCGATCAGCTTCAGGCCTAACGTTCCGTCCGGTTGCGCCGTCTCCTGATACAGATTGATCGTGACGTTCGGGACCAGCGGCTCCCACAGGTTCTGGAACAGGATCGTCGGGTCATCGAACGGACGGGTAGAGGAGTAGACCACGTGGCCGCGGATGCCGCCGTTCTCACCCGGCAGGTAAGGCAGCTTGCCCCACTCGAGGATCTCGGTCTGGCTCAGGAATCCCTGCAGTCCCTCCGTGACGACTGAACCCGGGTCGACCCGGCCGGTCGAGCCACCGGGACCGCCGGCAGCCGGAAAGCCCGTGGTTCCAACCAGTTCCGAGCAGTCGCCATACTGGCAGTAATACGAGCCCGGATAGCGCAGGCCGGTCGGAACGGGCATCGCCTCGCTCGAGTTGAGCAATCCCTGGTACGAGCCGCCGTTGCCGTTGCCGCACGGGTTGCTCGCGGAGTTGCTCTGGTTGCTGCTGCCGTTGTTCAGCGCGCTCAGGCAGTTGGTGCCCGAGGGCCCGTCGATCTGCCCGCCATAGTCGTAGACGACGTGCACGCCAGTGTTCTTGAAGCGCGTGTTGTCGGTTTCGGCGACGTACCAGCTGAACAGCGGGAAGACCTCGTTCATGTCGGCATGGCCGCTGCTATCAGTGAACTGGGTGTTGTTGAATCGGCCGTTGCGGAACCGAATCCGGTTCGGCACCTGGATCAGACCCGGTTCACCGGCCTCCTGAATGCCGTTGCCGTTCAGGTCCATGAACACGTTGTTGTAGATCTTCGTCTGCCATAGGAAGACCGGGTAATCGACCAGATACGGATTCGCCGTCTTGGTCGCGCAGGTTGACCCGGTGCAGACGTCAATCGGCCTGGACGAGCCGTCGATGATGATGTCGTCCCACTGATCGCCGATGGTCAGTGCCCAGTTGCCGTCGGGAATCCCGGTAAAGGTGTAGTTGCCGTTGGCGTCACAGTTCGTGAACGCGAAGGTCGCGCCATCCGGATCGCCCAGCGAAGCCCAGCAGGTGGTATGTGCGACGCCCTGGTAATTGCGCGGGTCGCCGATCGGAAATACCCCGCTGTCGTACAGCGTCTCGTCCGGCGCGCGGCTCTCGTGCAGGTTGCTGACCTGCCCTTTGATCGTGTTGTTGCATGAGAGGGCCTGCGGACCCTTGCAGTACGAAGCCAGGCGCGCGTTGATCACGGCCGGATTGGCCATTCCGATGAACGCGTGCCACCCGCCCGGCCCGTACTCCTGGAAGTAGGCCGGTTCGCCGACCTTCACGAACGTGTCCAGGTAATGGGTGCCGTCTAGCGTGTTGGTTTGGTACCACGTCTCACCGGCAGCCTCGCGCGCGGCCGAGGGATGGACGACTGCACCGAAGCGTCCGGGCATCAGGTTCTTCACGACCGCGTTGCCGGCCAGCGGCGAGGGCGTGACACCATCGTCCTCGTATTGCGGGCACACGATGATCATGCCGGCGGCCACCTGGTTCGGGTTGCCGGCGTTGTCGGGAGCCGTTGCTGCCACCGGGCAGGCGTTGCGGCCGGTCAGCGGATCGATGGTTCCGTTCAGCGAGTTCGACAACGGCATGTTGAAGATGTCGTAGGTCATCTGGCCGGTGAAGTCGCCAGCCTGGGACATCTCGTCCCACAGTTCGACCTGGAATCCGCCCAGGCCCTGTTCGTTGTTGTTGCCGCCGGTGTCGGGTTCGCCGTTCAGTGGATAGTCATCCTGGAACACGAAGATTGTCAGTGTCGCCGTCTGCAATGGGTTCGGTTCCACCGCGATGTTCAGAGGCGTCGACACCCCAGGACCGGAGGCGCCCGCGGTGCCGAACTGGCAGATCGCCGTACTGGCACCGGTGCCGCAGGTCGGCGGCGAAATGGGCGCGCCGCTCATCGTGTGCCCGCAGACTGGAATCTGCTGTCCGGTGGCCGTGGACGGCGAGGACAGCGTCAGCTGCTCGCAGCTCGGCTGCGTATACGTTCCGGTGTAGCCGTTGGCCGCCGCGTTGAACGGGTTGGCGGCGTCGCCCGGCAGAATCGAGATGTAGTACCGGGCCGGCGTGACGCCGTCGGGATCGAACGCGTTCAGTTGAACCTGGCTGGGCAGCGAAACTGGAAGGTTCCCGGTCGACGACGGCAAGCAGACGCCGTGGTTGCACGCCGCCGGCACGTGGGCGCCCGTGGCCGGGTTGTAGACACTCTGGCCGCGTTCGCAGCTTTGCGCGCCGGTGCAGCCGCTGGCGACCACCGGGCTGTAGCTGGTGGCGAAGGTGGTCGCCAACGTCGGCGGAACCCCGGTCGGACAGGTCGCCGGCTTCGTGCCGCCCGGACCATTCTGCTGGCAGGCCGGGTCGATCTTGAACGTCATGTCCTGCTCGATGATCCACTTGTAGTCGTTCATGATCACGCCGGTGGTCGCATCGGACACCACCACGTTCAAATTGCTAGGCGGCGGAAAATGCAGCGTAACGGTCTGGGCCGCGCTGGCCGTGCCTTGCGAGTTGATCGCGTAGTACGGGAACGTGCACGTGTTGCCGGCCGCGTTGGCGGGTGATTGCGCGGTAAACGACCCATTGGACTGCAACGTGATCGTGCAGCCACCGGTGGTCCCGGTCGGCGTACCCTCGACGACGTTGGTCGGAGCAGCCACGCTCAGTGCCGGGTTCTGCGGCGAGGCACCGGCCGTACCCGCGGCCGGAGCCGTCGTCTGAGTGCTGGCGTAGAGTCGGTAGCCGGTCGGATCTTTGTCCAGTGCCAGCACGCCCGGAGCGGACACGTTCAGCAGCGTGTTGACTTTGCTCGCGAAGGTGGGAGCGGCGCCCAGGACCGGCGCGCCGCCCAGGGTCGCCGCAGCGACCGTCACGTTCGCGCAGGTGGCGCCGGACGTGGCGCCGTTGCCGCAATAGCTGAAACTCAGTGGCGTGTTGGCGGCGGCCGGCACGTAGGTATACATGCCATTCAGATACAGGCAGTTGGTCTGTCCCGGCGCTTGGGTCGGGCAGGCGGTTGCGCCCGTCGGAACGGCGTTCGACACGCCGATGTCGTTGGCCAGCACGTTGAACGTGAACGGCGCGGTGCTGTTGGCCGGCAGGATGAGGTTGTCGGGATTGGCTTGAGCCGCGACCGTCACGCCGGCCAGCGAAACATTGCTGAAGGTGGTCAAGCCGGTCGTGGCGTTCACAGACGACGTGCCGCCGTTAATCAGCAGGTACGCCTGCATGCCGCCGTCGCGCTCGCTGTTGGTCGACAGCGCCAGGTCGCGTGCGTAGGTCGGGTAGTAGGCCGAGGTATAGCTGCCCCCGACCGTACCGGTCGGCTTCACGGCGATGTCGAGCACCTTGCCGGCTGGCATGAACCAGTCGTTCTGCACTTTCGGACAGGCGCCCACGATCGGCGCGTTGCCGCTCGGGCACGTGGCCAACGTCGCTCCCTTCGAAAGCGCCAGCGCGACGTCGGGTTGCAGGTGGCCGTCGTCGGCGATCAGCGCCATCTGCAGGCCGTACACCGACGGCATGTGCATCCGCAGACCGGCGTTGACGAAACGCAGCAGCACCGTGCCAGTCGAATCGTTCGAACCGACATTCACGGCCGAGAACGCCGGGTTAGTTCGGTCGAACGAATGGCCGTCGATCATGTAATAGGTCGGCGTGTAGTTCACTGCGGCCGGGTAGCAGGTATTGGCGGTGGCCGCCGGGCCGCTGGGAGAGCAGGCTGGGGTCCACTTGGTTAGCGGGCTGAAGCCGGTCGTCCCAACCGCGGTGTCCGCTGCCTGGTTCTGCACAGCGTCGACTTCACTCAGCAGCAGCACGCTATCGGCGTCGTACGGAACTCCGGTCGTCGTTATCGCACCGGCCGGACTGGGATAAGCGGTGCCGGGTGCGAACGACGTGGTCCCGGCACCCGTCGGCGCCGCAGCCACGACCAGCACTCCGTACAAACCCATCGGGCCTTGGATCGACGGATAAGATCCGCTCTCGATCAGGTACGTGCCTGGCGTCAGCGTGGTCCAGGTGTACGTGATGGTTCCGGCTGCCGTCGTCGTTGCGGCCGCCGCTTCCTGCACGAACGCTTGGGCGCGCGGGCCCTGCGTGGGCGGCTGGAACGGCGCCTGGTTGGTCACGGCCGTGGTCCACGTGGTCGCGGTCTGCGCGTCATGCTGCGGCCGTCCGGACTCACGCGCCGGGTGGCCCGGCCCGTTCGGATCCGCGGACGCCAGGTTCGGCAGCTGCCCGACGATGGTCAGCGACGTCGGCACCGGCAGGTTGTTGGTCAGGACGATCTGCAGTCCCGTCGTGCTGACCCCTGCGGTCGACGTGTACGGCACCCTGATCAGCGGCGGCTGCCACAAGGTGCTGGAGGCCGTCGTGCCCACCGATTGAGCCGCGCCGTTGGTCTGGGTGCAGGTCGCCCCGCCGGTCGCGGCGTTGGTGCCGGTACCGCCCGCCGTTCCCGCGGTGCCGGTGCCGCACAGCCAGCCCCACATCGGCACGATGTTGCCGTCCGGCATCACGGTGGTCTGGCGCTGCGCGGTCAGGTTGACGATCGACTGCGCGCAGGCTGTGCCTGCGGTCAGCAGGAGAGCCGATCCGGCGAGGATCGCGGCGCTCAAAGTTTTCTTGGTCATACGCATGTTCTGCTCCTGGCTCTCACAGCGTTTCGTCGATGTACCAAACCGGCGGATCGACCAGCATCATCATCAGCATCCCGCCCGGAAAGACGTCATTGGTCGTGATCTCGCGCTCGTTATGCGAGTGCCACATGAATGCGATTCCGGATTCGAGCGGTGGGTTCTGCAGCGCGCCTCCCGGCGGCAACGGCGTCGATCCGCGCGAACGGTTCACCGCATCCGGACCCAGGTAGGGCGTACCGTTGAACCAAAGGCCGTTGGTCGCAACCAGCGGATCGGGCAGCGTCGCCGGTCCTCCGACAGCGACCTGTCCGGCCGGGTTGGCCTCGAGCGGGTGGTCGTGATCCGCGCACCACTCGCCATAGTTGAGCGATGCCGCGGTGCCGTTGTTCATCACCCCGGCCGCAGTGAAGTGCGGGGCGATCGCGCCGCTCGCGTGCGTAAAGTAGCCGTTCGCATCCGGTTTGCACTCCGGTTCACAAGCCGACGACGTGCCCAGCATGCCGGAGGCCGCTGTGCAGGCCGGGCGAGTCGTTCCGTCGTTCAATTTCGGCGTGTGGCCGAAGATGTCCCAGCCCAGCCCCTTGCCCGACCAGTAGAAGATGCCGTCGAACGCCTGGCCCGGCCAGGTGTCGGTGTTGAACATCATCAGTCCGGCCAGCTTGGTCTGATCGGTCTGACTCAGAATCAGGTTGCCGTCGCGCGCCAGGATCCGCACGTGGTTGGCGTGCTCGTGGAACGGATGCTCCCAACGCCCCTGCCCGATCGTGCGTATCAACACCGCGTCGAGCGGATGCATGTGCGGGTTGCCGTTGTACGGTTGAGCCGGATAGTTGGGTGCATAGTCCGCATCCATGTCATCCGGCATCGAGCGGCCGTTGATCAGGTAGTAGCGCGGGTGGTATGGCTCGGTGACCACGGACAGGCACCCGCGCGCGGCTGTGCAGGTCGGGGTTGCCTTCACCTGCGCCTCGGCCTGTGCGTGGATGCCCGGGTCGATCTCGCCCCACTGCCACAGATACTCGCGGTCGTAGCACGTGGCCGGATGGTCATAGGCGGCAGGAGCGAGGCGGTACTCCACACCCCCCTCGAGTCGAGAGCCCAGTGCCGTGCAGGGCGACGCGGCCGTGCTGCCCGGCATCACCCCGGGCGTGCTCGGCAGCACCACCAGCGCGCCGTACATGCCCATCTCGACCTGCAGATCCGGCTGGGTGCCGCTGTAGTAGGCGTGGGTGCCGGCCTTGCCGGTCGTGTTCAGCGTGTAAGTGATGGTTGCGCCGTGGGCCGCCTCGGTCGTAATCACACCCGCCACGCCGCCCGTGACCGTGACCGCACCGGGCGCGGTGCTGGTCGCGCTCGGGGTGAATCCCGAGAACACGATCGACGTGTTGCCAGCGGCGGCCGGCAGATTGTTTGTCAACGTCACGGTGACCGTCTGGCCCTCGGTCACGATCAAGGTCGGGCCCGGCAACTGCATGCTCGGACAGAACCCGATGCCGCTGTTGAACACGGCCGGTGCGAACGCCGGCGTGAATCCGCTCGCGCAGCCATAGCCCCACGAGTAGATCTGCATGCCGTCCGGCTGCGAGCTGTAGCCCTGGTTGGCCTGCAGCGCGAATGACGTGCCGGTGATGCCCGGAACCGCGGCGCAGGCGGTACCAGCCGCGCAGGCCAGGGCTGCCAGGGCGCCCAGCCTGGCCAGCAAGCGTGCCGATCCGCCGCAATTTTTCATGATCGAGCTCATCGTTGCAGTCTCCTAGGGCGTGACGACCACTTCGGTCATCATTCCGCCGAAGTTCTCGGCGTCGTTCGATAGATGGTCAAGGTTGGGCGTGTAGATGAAATACGTGCCCACGGGTACCGGCGTCGTACAGGCGTAGGCTGGCGCCGGACCGCGGACCGCGCAGGAATCGAGGATCGCATCCATCGACTCACCGCCGCCGATCGTGATCGAGTTGGTGTAGTAGCCCATGTTGTTGCCGGCCTGATCCCGCAGCATCTTGGCGTTCCAGCCGACCACGTGCAGCGGGATTCCGAACGAGGCCAGCGTGTGGTATTGCTCCACCGACAGGTTCACCAGGCGCAGCGCGGCGCGCTGCGGCGTCGGGCTCCCGCTGCCATCCACGCTGCCGGTCTGACTGAGCACGACCAGCGTCGAGATCGGCTGCTCAGGACGTTGCTGGCCGTCGGAGCCCGCCGTAAAGATCGCGTTGCTACCCGGCGCAGTGGCCGACCCTACGTCGGGATTGGCGGTGCCGTCCGGCAGTCCGCCGGTCCAACCAACGGCCGTGTTCACGGCGCTCGTCCGCACGCCCACCGTGTCCGGATAGCTGCGGCCGTTGAGCAGGAAGTACTTGCCCTTCATATCGGCGAAGCCCTCGGGGTTGAATGTCATGCCGACGAAGTGGAAGTTCGGATCAAAATCGTGCATCTGGATTGGCACATCGACGTCGTAGCGGGTGGATCCGTCGCCGTCGTTGTAGACGTACTTGGCGCCCGCGATCTGCTTGGTTCCGTTGTCCGCCGCTGGCGAGGGCACCGAACACAGGATGTCGGCGCTTGGCGCCGCGGTCGTTCCGGCGTACAGGTTGCTTTCGCCGTTCGAATTGCACGCGGTGCGCAGGTCGCTTTGCTGGCTCAGCCCGGTCGGCGTGCCGAAGGCGCCGTGCGAGGCAATCGTGCCGGTGCCGGTCATCGCGTAATAGAGATCCGTTCCGGCCGGCACGCGGTTCTGGCGCGGCCGCACATAGAGCTGCCCCACCATCCCCATCTGCAGGTGCTCGGGTGGCGTGATATGGCAGTGCCAGAAGTACGTGCCCGCATCCGGCGCCAGGTAGTAGTAGGTGAAGCTCGCGCCGATGTTGATTGCGAGCGACGCATCCGGCACGCCGTCGTAGAACGAAGAGGCGTTCGGGTAGCCGTGGAAGTGGACCGTGTGCTGCTCGAACAGGTCCGGCCGCATGATCATCCCGACGTTGGTCAGCGTCAGGAAGAACTCGTCGTCCTCGTCGAACGCCATCTCCGGGGCCGGGATGTTGCCGTTCATCACCCCGGTGTTCATGATCGCCGCCGGGTCGGTGTTCGGAGTCGTACTCACCCTGTTGAGCGTGAAACTCACTGCAGGCGCCGACGTGTATCCGTTGCCCGGGTTGGTGATGCCCACCTCGACCACGGCGCCGTTACCGAGGGTCGCGATCCCGGTCGCTGTAACGCACGTCGTCCCGTTGATCGTGCAGGGCGGGGGTGCGAACGTGACCGTCGGGGGCGAGCCGTAACCTGAGCCCGGCGTCGCGGCCGGAAAGGCGGGATCGGACAGCACCACCGCCATGACTCCAGTCGGCGTCGTGGAGGTCAACGTATTGCCCAACAGGACCACCTGACCGACCGCCGAGTGGTAGCCCGGGGGCGGCAAGTAGCCGACCGCGCCGTTCAGGCTGCACGAGTTCAGAGTCGCTGTCGTCGCCAGGGGATTGGGCTGCCCCGGCGCGTAGGGAATAGGTTGCCCGTTGTTGTAGGTGGTGATGGCACCGCTCGGATCGCAGTACGGCTGGTCGAATTCGTCCGGATAGTCGGTTCCGGCCTGGCCGTTCTTGATCTTGTCCAGGCCGCTCAGCGGCCCGAACGAGAACATGAAGGTCTGGTTGCCGTCGGCCTCGGTCATGTAGCCGTCGCCGCCGGAGATCTGCTGGCACTTGACGCCGCCGCCGTCGGAGACGTACGTGAGCGGCACGTTGTTGGTCAACGTCAGCGGGGGTTGATAGAGGGTCGGGCCCGTGTAGGCGGGCTCGCCCTGTGCGCTGGTCGGCGCCGATGGGTGCCACAGCGTGCTGTTCGGACACTGCACCATGAAGTTCTGGGCTGCGGCCGGCAGTGCGACCAGCAGCAGCAGGTACGCGGCGGCACCGCGCAGGTACAACTCGAATCTGGACATTTGACCTCCCGCCAGGACAAGTGACGACCGCAGGGTTCCCAAAAGGTGTCTCCTCATAAAGCCCCTCCACCCAAAACAGCGGCCTACCCTCGATGCCGCCCGAAGCAGTTCAGCTGCGCGTTACCGGCGATGCACGCTCAGACCTTCAAACCGCTGTCGATCAACGCGCGAGGCCGCTGCCATCGCTTCACGGGCCGATCCATTTACTGCGCTCAAGCCGGATGCCTGGCAAATCTAGGCATTTGGCTCATTTAAAATAAGCACATGGCGTAATTTAAATGCGCTATTAGCATACGTGTTATGGGTATATATCCCCGATTTTTCCGAGGCGACTCCCTCAAATCTTTGAAGCTCATCTGGTGACACCTCAGGCGGCGTGCGCATGGGTGCGCGTGAGGCGCGAGCGAAAGTCGTGGTTATTGATCTCGAAAAATCGAGGCGGATGCCGGCCGCGGTGCCCCGGTCGTAGCGCCGCACTGAAGCGACTGGCCCTAACTACTCAGCGCACGCTCGCGCGATCAGAGATGCTGTGCCGGATCGCAGGACTTGCGGAACCGGATCGCGACCTCGTGCAGCACCAGCCCATCGAGCGCATGCGCCAACTCGGCCGCTATCGGTTTGGCACCGGCGGCCGAACAGCGATCGAGGGTTTGCCTTATTTCCTCCAAGAGGCGACGGTGCTCATCGCAGTGCGGAGACTCGGCGATGGCGAAATAGGCGCCGGAGCACGGCAGAATCTCCCGTAGTATGCGAATTGCATCGTTCAGTCCGCGCTGGCGGCTGACGCTTCGCTGGAATTCCCTGATCAGCACGAATAGACGGTCCCGGTGTTCGCGCAGGCGGACGGGTGTTGCCAAGAGATCGCGCGTGTCGCCAGCCCGGAACTCGACTTGCATATCCACGGGCAGCTCCTTCCTTAAGCGCCCGCCGGTCAGGGGTCGAAGCCACTTGGCATTGGCTCCAGACCCGGGCGCACCCGCTGGGCTGGGACTGTCTTGCAACTGATTCAAGATTGGTTCCGAAATTATCTAAGATTAATGCCTAGTATTAATAAGTATTTTGCTTAGATAAATGGGTATCTGCACCCATTTTTGCGGCATTCTGCTCAGATTATGCTGCCTAGCGGCCCCATCTACGCAAGGGCCCGGGCGCTGGCCGATTGGTCCCGGGACCCTGGTGAGCAGGCGCGAAAGGTACAGAACTCGACACAGGCAAGGGTTAAGGCGTGATCAATATCCTGATCGTCGACCGCCATGCGCTGGTGCGCAAAGGCATCCGTGCGCTGCTTCAAGTCCAGGCGGATCTCAGCGTTCTAGCCGAGGCGGGCAACTACGACGAAGCCGTCGAAGCGCTACGGATGCATCGTTTTGATGTGGTCATCGCCGATATTGCGATGGAGGGGCCCGAGCCCGGTCGAGACAGCCTCGGACTAATCGCGCAGGTGCGCGCCCTTCAGCCGCAAGCGCGCATGATTGTTTTAACGATGCACACCGAAGACGCCTACGCGTCAAGGGCCCTGAAAGCAGGAGCCAACGGCTATGTCACCAAGGACGCTACTCCGGAGCTGCTCGTCTCGGCCATTCACCGCGTCGTGACCGGGGCTCCGTTCTTGAGCCCGAGCGTTGCCGAGAGTCTCGCCCTGAAAGTGGCGCGCCAGGACGAGGCGTCCCTTGCGCACTTGCGGTTGTCGAAGCGGGAATTGACCATTTTCAACATGCTGGCGCATGGGAAGACCGTCAATGACATCGCGCGTCAGCTCGCGCTGAGTGCCAAGACGGTGGGGGCTCACAAAATCAATGTCTTGCGCAAGATGAAGCTTCATACAGTGGCGGACCTGGTTCGTTACGCCATTGAACATGAGGTGGTCCTTCCTTGGTAGTTACAGCGGCTCCCAGGACAGGTCCGGTCGCACCCGCGCGATAACGGAGACAACCATGGTCAGTCAGGATTTGAAGTCTTTGCAATTCCGATGCATGGCTGTTGGACTCCTGCTCGCGGGGATGGCGGGCGGATTGATGATCGACGTCCTGCGGGACATCTTGCACCCAGCGCGCGCGCAACCACTCTTACTGGAGAAGCGTGAAGCTGCTCTTCGAGGGGACCTTGCGCTGGAGCGCGCAGTGCAGGCGTTAAAGGACTCCATTCTTCGCGGCGAATCCGCGTACGGCGAAGACTTCACCAGGCACATGGAGGAGGTCGATCGCGCTGCCTTCCAATATCGCACCCGGGGATCACTGGATCAGGAAGAAGAGGCGGCAATGAGGAGACTGCAAGAAGCGCTGCCGAAGTACCAGGCTGCCATCTACTCGGTTCATAGAATGCGCGCCGCAAACGCCCCGATCACCGAGATCGATACAGCGGTAAAAGGCGAAGACCGTCCAATCTCAGCGGCGTTCCGCGAACTGGAAGCGGCTGCGTCCGACCAGAATGCGGCCGGGCGCTCCCTCTTTGGGGAGGCTATCGTCGTTATTTTGTGTGCTGTGCTCGCGGTCAGCCTGCTATTTTTTTCCTTTGCCTCGCGGGGGCGCTGGATCGATGACTTTGGTAGCGACGGTCGATCGCTGCGGGATCTGTCGAATCGCATCGTGCGCTGGGAAGAAGAGAAGGAGTCGCGGGCTTTCTCCGTGCTGCACGACAAGGTGTGCCAATCGCTCAGCGCAATCATGTACCTGATGAAGGGCGCGGAGCACTCTGCGCCGGACCGCGCAAGCGCTTCATTTCGGTCGAATGTGGAGCCGATTGTTCCTTCGCTGCAGGCGGCGATTCGCGAGACCCTCGCAGTTGCATTTGACTTGCGGCCGCCGAGATTGCAGGAGTCGGGACTGCTGGGGACGCTGGAGTCGGTCTGGGAGGATGCCGCAGCCCTGCGACCGGGTCTCGAGGTGGTGCGGCGGGCGCGGCTCAAAGAGGAGGACGTCCCCGAGGAGCTGAAGCCGGTCATCTTGCGCATTGCCCGAATGACTGTGGACTGGGCCGACGAGGGGTCCTCGACACGCCGATTGGCGTGGCATCTCGCGCGGGAGAAGGGTCAAATTCGCCTCTCGATCCAAGTCCAGGGCGAAGCGGAGGCACGACGCGCTGGGACATCGATCGCAAGCGCATCGTCCAATCTGGCGGACGCGATTCACGCGCGGATCGTACTGTCGGGTGGCGTGTCAGACGGAGCTCGTGATTTCCCAGGAGGTCAGACGATGCATGCAAGCTGGGCAGTGCCCCTGCCTATCGCAAGCAGCAGGATCGGGCCGTGCGGATCGACGACATGATGCGATTCAAGTACGCGGGCTGAGCACTATTCGAGCTAGATCGATCCGGCGCGGCGCTTTGCTACATCATCTCTGGAACGGGAATCAACACGGTCGAAGGCAAGTCCGACGTTGAGACACCTGGTGCTTTGATCTACGAACCGTTCGGGCTCGTGCATCAGTGGGGAAATCCGGGTTCCGTGCCTTGACATTTCTGACGTTCAACATCAACCCGGACGGTGTGGCGGCCGTCCTTCCTGGTGCGCCTGCGAAGAGTTAGTAGTGCCTGGCCACGGTCCGCAGCTTCAAGCAGAAGCTAACCTGCGCGCCGCCCTGGATTACTGCCAGCGGCTATCCTCGATAAAGGTGGAGTTGAAACAATCCAGTTTCACGTGCGATTACTGCCATCGCACATTGGACATCTCGAAGCTTGTCAGCTCCGTGGCCCGCCGCCGCCAAGCTCACCGAGGCTGAACGTTCAGGCTGCCGTGCCCCGGAGCGGTCCTTGAACCTAACAACTAACCGCACTGCGGAAGGCTGCCAAGCTCAAGGTGCTCATGAACAAAGTTTCGCGGGTGCGCCGACGTCACCCTGATTCGCACGATCCAAGGGCGCCTGAATCGAATCCCTTTGACCCAAGTCGATCCGCTCGCAAATCGTGCTATTCGCCGCCGAAATCCAGGCTCAATAGCACAACACAAAAAAATGGCCTGCCAACTCTCGCTCGCAAGCCATTGAACCCAAATCGAAAAATGGCGCGCCCGGCAGGATTCGAACCCACGACCCCTTGGTTCGTAGCCAAGTACTCTATCCAACTGAGCTACGGGCGCGCACGTTAAGGATTTTACATGATGAGGCCAGCCGGCCCTCGGTCGTCCGGCCGATACGTTCTGTCACACGGATTCGGTGCCGACTGTCATCGCGATCGGGGATATACCGTTGTTTGAATAGTCTCAACTGAAACTGGCAATTTCGGAGTCTCGACAATGAAGCGTCTTCAAATCATTGCAGTTGCGTTAGCGGCCGTCGGTGCGTTCGCGCTGGGCCTTCCGGCACAAGCTGATGAGCGCCACGGCACGCGCGACGAAGGCCACTTTCATGGCCCGGAGCGTGGGCACGAT
>Ga0210394_10004594_pt1 | contig 15986 bp, 12 predicted proteins | sample IncBWC12MmetaG_FD_160121 | JGI IMG/M metagenome (GOLD analysis project Ga0210394, IMG submission 160121) | Forest soil microbial communities from Barre Woods Harvard Forest LTER site, Petersham, Massachusetts, United States - Inc-BW-C-12-M | ecosystem: Environmental > Terrestrial > Soil >... | reverse complement strand
CGAGTCGCCACGCTTCGTCAACGGTCTGCTCGGCCGAGTGTTACGCGACGGTCCGGCAATCGACGTCGCCTGAGCCGGCGAGGGCCGGAATGCGGCTCACCGGCTGCTAATGTGAACGGGACAGACATCCTTTAAAGGCCCGTCCCGAGAGGCGGACAAGGAGGTCACTGATGACTGACGCTGCGCCCGAGCTGTTCGCACCCGTCCTCGGCTCCGCCGAGGTGGCTCGCACCATCGACCGGATCTCCCATCAGATCCTGGAGAAGACTGCCGGCGGTGCTGACGCCGTCCTGCTGGGGATTCCGACCCGCGGGGTACCGCTCGCGAAACGACTGGCCGCGAGGATCGCCGCGTTCGAGCAGATCGACGTGCCGGTCGGCTCGCTGGACATCACCCTCTACCGCGACGATCTCCGGATGCGCCGGGTACGAGCCCTGGCCGAGACGATCGAGCCGCCCGGTGGGATCACCGGCAAGCTCGTCATCCTGGTCGACGACGTGCTCTTCTCAGGCCGGACGATCCGTGCGGCACTTGACGCGATGAAGGATCTCGGCCGCCCACGCGCAGTTCAGCTGGCGGTACTGGTGGATCGTGGCCATCGTGAGCTGCCGATCCGGGCTGATTACGTCGGCAAGAACCTGCCGACCGCACCGGAGCAGACGGTGCGGGTGAGCCTGGTCGAGACCGACGGCACCGACGGCGTCCACCTCGGCGGATCGGCCGGTGTCCGATGAGTGAGCATCGCAGCGAGGTACGAGCGAGGAGCGGAGCGAATCTGGCGATGAGCGCTCGCGCGAAGAGCAATGATCTCAGTAGTGAGCATCGCAGCGAGGTACGAGCGAGGAGCGGAGCGAATCTGGCGATGAGCGCTCGCGCGAAGAGCCGGGTAATCCGATGAGCCGGGTAATCCGATGAGCCGGCATCTGCTGTCAGCCGCGGACCTCGATCGAGATGCCGCGGTGGAGGTGCTCGACACGGCCGAACTGCTCGATCGTTCACTCACCGGACGGGAGATCAAGAAGCTGCCGACGCTGCGCGGGCGCACCGTCGTCAACCTGTTCTACGAGGATTCCACTCGTACCCGGACCTCCTTCGAGCTGGCGGCCAAGCGCCTCTCGGCCGACGTGGTGAACTTCTCCGCCAAGGGATCGAGCGTCTCCAAGGGCGAGTCGCTGAAGGACACCGCGCTGACGCTCGAGGCGATGGGCGCTGACGCCGTGGTGATCAGGCATTCATATTCCGGCGCCGCGACCCGGTTGGCGACCTGGGTGCGGGGCAGCGTCATCAACGCCGGCGACGGCACCCACGAGCACCCGACCCAGGCGTTGCTGGACGCATTCACCATGCGCCGGCGGTTGCGCGGCGGCGAGGGAGATCTGACCGGCCTGCGGGTCGCCATCGTCGGTGACGTGCTGCATTCGCGGGTGGCGCGTTCGAACGTGCTGCTGCTGACGACCCTCGGTGCCGAGGTGACCCTGGTGGCCCCGCCGACGCTGGTGCCGGTCGGCGTCGAGCAGTGGCCTGCCACCGTCTGCTATCACCTGGACCAGGTGCTGCCCGATGCTGACGTGGTGATGATGCTGCGGGTGCAGCACGAGCGGATGTCGGCCTCGTACTTCCCTTCGGCGCGGGAGTACGCCCGCCGCTACGGGCTGGATCAGCGGCGGATGAACATGCTCCGGCCGCACTCGATCGTGATGCATCCCGGCCCGATGAATCGGGGAATGGAGATCGCGGCCGAGGTCGCCGACCATCCCAAGCGGTCGACGATTGTGGAGCAGGTGACGAACGGAGTGAGCGTGCGGATGGCGGTTCTCTACTTGTTGTTGGGCGGGTCGGACGAGTGAGCGTCCTGCTGCGGAACGTCAAGCCCTACGGCGAGGACCCGACCGACGTCCTGGTCGTGGGCGACGCCATCGCCCAGATCGGCGCGGCGCTGCCGGCTGACGGCGCCGACACGGTGATCGAGGGCAACGGCGCGGTGCTGCTGCCCGGCCTGGTCGACCTGCACACGCACCTTCGTGAGCCCGGCCGGGAGGACGCGGAGACAGTCGAGTCGGGTTCGCTGGCCGCGGCGCTCGGCGGCTACACCGCGGTATTCGCGATGCCCAACACCGATCCGGCCGCCGACACCGCGGGTGTCGTCGAGCAGATCTGGCGGCTGGGGCACGAGAGCGGCCTGGTCGACGTGCAGCCGATCGGCGCGGTCACGGTCGCCCGCGCCGGTGTCCAACTCGCCGAGTTGGGTGCGATGTCGGACTCGGCGGCGCAAGTGCGGGTCTTCTCCGACGACGGCTCGTGCGTCTCCGACCCGGTCCTGATGCGCCGCGCGCTGGAGTACGTGAAGGCGTTCGGTGGCGTGATCGCGCAGCACGCCGAGGAGCCGCGGCTGACCGAGGGAGCGCAGATGAACGAGGGCGCCGTCTCGGCCCGCCTGGGGCTGGCCGGCTGGCCGGCCGCGGCGGAGGAGGCGATCATCGCCCGGGACGCGCTGCTGACCGGCCACGTCGGCTCGAGGTTGCACGTCTGCCATGTCTCGACCGCCGGCTCGGTGGAGATCCTGCGCTGGGCCAAGGGCAAGGGCTGGAACGTCACGGCTGAGGTCACCCCGCACCACCTGCTGCTCACCGACGACCTTGCCGAGGGGTACGACCCGGTGTTCAAGGTGAATCCGCCATTGCGTACCGCGGCCGACGTCGACGCGCTGCGCGCCGGGCTGGCCGACGGGACCATCGACTGCGTCGCCACCGACCATGCCCCGCACGCAATGGAGGACAAGGAGACGGAGTGGGGCGCGGCGTCGCCGGGCATGCTCGGCCTGCAGACGGCGCTGTCGGTGGTGATCGAGACGATGGTGCGGCCGGGCCTGCTGGATTGGCATGGGGTCGCCGATCGGATGAGCGTCGCGCCCGCCAGGATCGGCGCGCTCGCCGGGCACGGCCGCGAGATCGCGGTCGGCGAGCCGGCGAACCTGGTGCTGGTAGACCCTGACGCCCGCTGGACGGTGTCGGCCGGTGAACTCGCGTCCAAGTCGCGCAACACGCCCTTCGCCGGCCGCAGCCTGCCCGGGCGGGTGATCGCCACCCTGCTCCGCGGGCGCCCGACCGTGCTGGACGGTGCGAGAGTCCCGGTGGGCGCCGGGACGGCCGGCGTGGGCACATGATTCGCGCGCTGCTGGTGGTCGGCTGTCTCGTGCTGTTCGCGCTGCTGCTGTGGGGGATGCGAGCCGGCTGGCGGCACCGGGCGGCCCGGCAGCCCGAGCTGGCGACGCCGCCGGTCGCGCCCGGCGAACTCGGCGCGCCGCGCCTCGCGCCGCTGGCGGGTCTCTACGTCGGCACCGCCTACGCGACGAGCTGGCAGGATCGGGTGGTTGCCGGCGGATTCGGCCTGCGCGCGGCGGCGGCGATCTCGCTCTACGAGGCGGGCGCGCTGATCGAGCGCGAGGGCGCGTCGCAGATCTTCCTGCCGGTGGCCTCGATCGAGTCGGCGCGGCTGGCGCCCGGACTGGCCGGCAAGGTGGTCGGCGCCGGCGGGTTGCTGGTCATTCGCTGGGAGCATGGCGGTTCGGTGCTGGACACCGCGATACGAGCCGACGACAAGAGCAGTTACCCGAGCTGGGTACGCACCATCAACGAACGGGTGAGCGTGTGAGGATTCCGCAGTGAGCATGGCAATACTTGTTCTCGAGGACGGTCGCAGTTTCACCGGCGAGGCGTACGGCGCGGCCGGCGAGTCGTTCGGTGAGGCGGTGTTCGCCACCGGCATGACCGGCTATCAGGAGACGCTGACCGATCCGTCGTATCACCGCCAGGTGGTCGTCCAGACGGCGCCGCACATCGGCAATACCGGTGTCAACGGCGAGGACGCGGAGTCGCGCCGGATCTGGGTCGCCGGTTATGTGGTGCGTGATCCCGCCCGCCGGGCGTCCAATTGGCGCTCGACCGGCAGCCTCGACGACGAACTGAAGGCACAGGGCGTGGTCGGGATCAGCGGCATCGACACCCGCGCGCTGACCCGGCATCTGCGCGAGCGGGGCGCGATGCGCTGCGGCGTCTCCTCGATCGAGGCCGATCCGGCGAAGCTGTTGGCGCGGGTTCTCGAGTCGCCGCCGATGACCGGCGCGGATCTGTCCGCCGAGGTCAGCACCGTGCAGCCGTACGTGGTTCCGGCCGTCGGGGAGCACCGGTTCACTGTCGCCGCGCTGGACTTCGGCATCAAGGCGATGACCCCGCGGCGGATGGCCGAGCGTGGCATCACCACCCACGTGCTGCCGTCCAGCGCCAGCGTCGCGGACGTGCTGGCCGTCGGCGCGGACGCGGTCTTCCTGGCCAACGGTCCGGGTGACCCGGCGACCGCCGACGGCGCCGTCGCGACCGTCACCGAGTTGCTCCGGGCCGAACTGCCGATCTTCGGGATCTGCTTCGGCAACCAGATCCTCGGCCGGGCGTTCGGCTTCGGTACCTACAAGCTGGGTTACGGGCACCGGGGGATCAACCAGCCGGTGCAGGACCGCGCCACCGGCAAGGTCGAGATCACTGCCCACAATCACGGGTTCGCGATCGATGCCCCGCTCGATCGGATCAGTCAGACGCCGTTCGGCGGGGTCGAGGTGAGCCACGTCTGCCTCAACGACAACGTGGTGGAGGGGCTGCGCGCACGCGATACCCGGGCGTTCAGCGTGCAGTACCACCCGGAAGCGGCGGCTGGTCCGCATGATGCGGCCTACCTCTTCGATAGGTTCGTTGATCTGCTCGAGGGGACGAAATAACATGCCGAGGCGCGCGGATATCAAGCACATCCTGGTGATCGGCTCGGGTCCGATCGTGATCGGGCAGGCGTGCGAGTTCGACTACTCCGGCACCCAGGCCTGCCGGGTGCTGCGAGCGGAGGGGTACCGGGTCAGCCTGGTCAACTCCAACCCGGCGACGATCATGACCGACCCGGAGTTCGCCGATGCCACCTACGTCGAGCCGCTGACGCCGGAGTTCGTCACCAAGGTGATCGCAGCCGAGCGTGACGCCGGCCATCCGATCGACTCGCTGCTGCCGACCCTGGGCGGGCAGACGGCGCTGAACCTGGCCGTCGCGCTGCATGAACAGGGCGTGCTCGCGCAGTACGGCATCGAGCTGATCGGCGCGGACATCGAGGCGATCGGCCGGGGTGAGGATCGCCAGCGGTTCAAGGAGATCGTTCGCTCGGTGGGCGCGGAGGTACCGGAGTCGCTGGTCTGCCGGACGCTTGAGGAGGCGCTCGAGTTCGCCGCGACGGTGGGAAACAAGGTGGTCATCCGGCCGAGCTTCACCATGGGCGGGCTGGGTTCCGGGCTGGCCGGCAACCTGGACGAGGTGCGCACCATGGTTGCCCGCGGGCTGGCGGCCAGCCCGGTGCACGAGGTGCTGGTCGAGCAGAGCGTGCTCGGCTGGAAGGAGTACGAGCTCGAGCTGATGCGCGACACGAAGGACAACGTCGTCGTCGTCTGCTCGATCGAGAACGTCGATCCGATGGGCGTGCACACCGGCGATTCGATCACCGTCGCGCCAGCGATGACGCTCACCGATCGCGAGTACCAGCACATGCGTGACGTGGGCATCGCGGTACTGCGCGAGGTGGGCGTGGACACCGGTGGTTGCAACATCCAGTTCGCGATCAACCCGGCCAACGGCGACATGATCGTGATCGAGATGAATCCCCGGGTGTCGCGATCCTCGGCCCTGGCGTCGAAGGCGACCGGCTTCCCGATTGCCAAGATCGCGGCGAAGCTGGCGGTGGGATACACCCTGGACGAGATCAGCAACGACATCACCAAGAAGACGCCTGCCTGCTTCGAACCCACCCTCGACTACGTCGTGGTGAAGATCCCGCGGTTCGCGTTCGAGAAGTTCCCCGGCGCCGATCCGGTGCTGACCACGCACATGAAGAGCGTCGGCGAGGCGATGGCTATCGGCCGTAGCTTTACCGAAGCGCTCGGCAAGGCGCTGCGCTCGATGGAGACCAAGCAGGCCGGTTTCTGGACCACGCCAGATCCGTCCTTCGCCGACGAGCAGAGCCTGCTCGCGACGGTGAGCACGCCGACGGACGGCCGGCTCTACCGGGTCGAGCAGGCACTGCGCGCCGGAATCTCGATCGAACGGCTGGCCGAGGTCAGCGGCATCGACCCGTGGTTCATCGACCAGATCGCCCAGCTGGTGGAACTGCGCGCTGAGCTGATGGCGGCCGCCGCGCTCACCCCGGCACTGCTGCGCAAGGCCAAACGGCACGGCCTCTCAGATCGCCAACTGGCGGCGCTGCGCCCCGAGCTGGCCGGCGAGGACGGCGTCCGGCTGCTGCGCCTGCGGGCCGGCATCCGCCCCGTCTACAAGACGGTGGACACCTGCTCGGCGGAGTTCGCGGCGACCACGCCTTACCACTACTCCTGCTACGACGAGGAGACGGAGGTCGTGCCGCAGCGTGATCGACCGAAGGTGATCATCCTGGGCAGCGGGCCGAACCGGATCGGGCAGGGCATCGAGTTCGACTACTCGTGCGTGCACGCGGCGATGGCACTGCGCGCGGCCGGCTACGAGACGGTAATGGTCAACTGCAATCCAGAGACGGTCTCCACCGACTACGACACCGCCGACCGGCTGTACTTCGAGCCGCTCACCTTCGAAGACGTCCTCGAGGTGGTCCATTCCGAGCGTGAGTCCGGCACCGTCGCCGGGGTGATCTGCACCCTCGGCGGGCAGACGCCGCTCGGCCTGGCCCAGCGCCTGAAGGACGTCGGCGTCACCGTTCTGGGTACCCAGCCCGAGGCGATCGACCTGGCCGAGCACCGTGGCGCGTTCGGCCGGGTACTGGCCGAGGCGGGCCTACCGTCGCCGAAGAACGGCACCGCGGTCTCCTTCGAGGACGCCAAGGCGGTGGCCGACTCGATCGGCTACCCGGTGCTGGTCCGGCCGTCCTACGTCCTCGGCGGCCGCGGCATGGAGATCGTCTACGACGAGGCGCACCTGTCCGACTACATCTCCCGGGCCACTGAGATCACGCCGGAGCATCCGGTGCTGGTCGACCGCTTCCTCGACGACGCGGTCGAGATCGACGTGGACGCGCTCTACGACGGCACCGAGCTGTACCTGGGCGGCGTGATGGAGCACATCGAGGAGGCCGGCATCCACTCCGGCGACTCGGCGTGCGCGCTGCCGCCGATCACGCTCGGCGCCGGCGACATCGAGAACGTGCGCGCGTCGACCGTCGCGATCGCCGCGGGCGTCGGCGTGCGCGGGCTGCTCAATGTCCAGTACGCGATGGCCGGTGACATCCTCTACGTGCTCGAAGCCAATCCCCGGGCGAGCCGGACGGTTCCGTTCGTGTCGAAGGCTACGGCGGTGCAGCTGGCCAAGGCCGCGGCCCGGATCGCCCTCGGCGCGACCATCGCCGAGCTCCGGGTGGAGGGCCTGCTGCCCAGACAGGGCGACGGCGGGAACCTGCCCGCCGATGCGCCGATCGCGGTGAAGGAGGCGGTACTGCCGTTCAACCGCTTCCGCACCCCGGCCGGGGATCTGGTCGACTCGGTGCTCGGTCCGGAGATGAAATCGACCGGTGAGGTGATGGGTTTCGACAAGGTCTTCGGTACCGCGTTCGCCAAGAGCCAGGCCGCGGCCTATGGCTCACTGCCCACCAAGGGCACCGTATTCGTCTCGGTGGCCAACCGGGACAAGCGGGCGGCGATCTTCCCGATCAAGCGGCTGTCCGATCTCGGCTTCCGGATCCTCGCCACCGCCGGGACGGCTCAGGTGCTCAGCCGCAACGGCGTCAAGGCCGAGGTGGTCGGCAAGTTCTCCGACGGCGGCGACAACATCGTCGAGCGCATCCAGGCCGGAGAGGTCGACCTGGTGATGAACACCCCGTGGGGCGCGGCCGGCAACTCAGGTCCCCGGCTGGACGGCTACGAGATCCGTACCGCCGCCGTCACCGCGGGGATCCCGTGCCTGACCACGGTCCAGGCCGCGGCCGCCGCGGTGCAGGGCATCGAGGAGCTCGTGCACGGCGAGGTCGGCGTCCGCTCGCTGCAGGATCTGCACGCCGAACTCGCCGCCTGGCGGCAGGGCGCGTCGTGAGCGGCGTGGATCGGATCGACGTGACTGATGCTGAGGTGAACAGGCCGGTACAGGAGCTCGGCGAGATTTTCGCGGTGCAGCAGGTCGGTGAGTACACCCAGTTCACCGTGGTCGCGCCCGGCATTGCCGAGACGGCCCGGCCCGGCCAGTTCGTCGCGGTCGCCGTTGGCGGTCCGAAATCGTCGATGCTGCTGCGGCGCTCCTTCGCGCTGTACGGCGCCACGTCACCGGGGGAGTTCGCCGGCACGGTCCAGTTCGTCGTCGCCGCGCACGGCCCGGGAACCGAGTGGCTGATCCGTCAGCAGGTAGGGGAGCGGCTGGATATCGTCGGTCCGCTGGGCCGGCCGTTCCCGATGCCTAAGGATCCGGTGCCGGCCGTGCTGGTCGGTGGCGGTTACGGCACCGCGCCGCTGATCCCGCTGGCCCGCGCGCTGATCGACGCCGGCTCCGAAGTGGAGATCATCATCGGCGCGGCGACGGCCGGCCGCCTGTTCGGCGAGCTGGTCGCCCGGCGGACCGTGGGCTCGGTGTCGGTCACCACCGACGACGGCTCGGCCGGGGTCGCCGGCCTGGTCACCGACCTGCTGCCGGCAGCGATCGCCAAGCTGGACGCGCAGGTCGTCTATGCCTGTGGCCCGATGGCGATGCTGCGCGCGGTGGGTGAGGTGGCCCGCCAACATGCGATCCCGGCGCAGGTCGCGGTCGAGGAATCGATGGCCTGTGGCATCGGAGTCTGCATGACCTGCGTGCTGCCCGTTCGCGGGGACGACGGCCGGTCGCGGTTCGTCCGTTCCTGCGTCGACGGACCGGTTTTCCTGGCTGATCGGGTGCGCTGGGCTGATGTCGGCACGCTGCCGGACGATCTGGTCGGCGCCGACGCGATGAAGGGGCACTAGTGGTTGACCTGACGACGAGGCTCGGGTCGCTGACGCTGCCCAATCCGGTGCTGACGGCCTCCGGGTGTGCTGCCGCCGGCCGTGAACTCGGCCAGTTCTTCGATGTCGCCGCGCTCGGCGCGATCGTCACTAAGTCGATCATGGTTGAGCCGAGGTCCGGGCGCCCGACGCCGCGCATGGCCGAGACCCCGAGCGGGATGCTCAACTCGATCGGGCTGCAGGGTCCTGGCATCGACGCGTTCATCGAGCATGACCTGGCGTGGCTGGCGGAGCACGGCGCGCGCACCGTTGTCTCGATCGCGGGTGGCCACACCGACGAGTTCGTCGAACTGGCCCGCCGGCTGTACGGGAATCCGGCCGTCTCGATGCTTGAGGTGAACATCTCCTGCCCGAATGTGGAGAGCCGCGGCCAGGTCTTCGCCTGCGACGTCTCCGCCTCCGCGCGCGTGATCAGTGCTGTCCGCCGGGCAGCGGATCCGCGGATTCCGGTGTTCGCCAAGCTGACGCCGGACGTCACCGATATTGCCGCCATCGCGCGGGCGTGCGCCGACGCCGGCGTGAACGGCTTCTCTATGATCAACACTCTGCTGGGCATGGTGATCGACACCGACACGATGGCGCCCGCGCTGGGCGGCATCACCGGTGGCCTGTCCGGGCCGGCGATCCGTCCCGTCGCTGTGCGCTGCGTGTGGCAGGTCCACCGGGCGCTGCCGCACCTGCCGATCCTGGGCATGGGCGGGATCCAGACCGGCTCGGATGCGTTGCAGTTCATCCTTGCCGGGGCGAGCGCGGTGTCTATCGGCACCGCTGTGTTCGGCGATCCGGGCGCGCCGTTGCGGGTGCTGGCCGAGCTTGAGCAGGAGCTCGGCGAGCGTGGCTTCGCGTCGCTGTCGGACGCGGTCGGCTTCGCGCACCTGGATCGGTTCGCCCGTGCCGCCCGCCGTCCGGCTGAAGCGACGGCCTCGGCGGTACGACGATGAGCGCCGTGCGTCCGTTCGGCGAACGGCTCGATGCGGCACTGTCGGCCCGTGGCTCCGTCTGCGTAGGTATTGATCCGCATCGGGAACTGCTCGAGGCATGGGGCCTGGGGGCAGGCGTCGACGGGCTGGCGCGGTTCGCCGACATCTGCGTCCGCGCCTTCGGGAGTGAGGCCGCGGTGGTCAAGCCGCAGTCCGCGTTCTTCGAGGTATTCGGCTCGGCCGGTATCGCGGTGCTGGAATCGACGATCGCGGCGCTGCGCGAGGCGGGCGCGCTGGTAATTCTGGACGTCAAGCGTGGCGACATCGGCTCGACCATGGCCGCGTACGCCCAGGCGTACCTCGATCCGGCCTCCCCGATAGCCGCAGACGCGATCACCCTGTCGCCGTATCTCGGCGTGGGCTCGCTGGAGCCCGCGTTCGCGGCGGTGCGCGCGTTCGGCGCGGGCGCGTTCGTGCTTGCGCTCACCTCGAACAAGGAGGGGGCGCAGGTCCAGCACGCCACCGGAGTGGGCGGTCGGCGTGTCGCCCAGCTCGTGGTCGACGAGGTGGCGGCTCTAAATGGCGGCGCCTCCCCGATGGGGTCGCTGGGCGTCGTGGTCGGAGCGACGGTAGGTGCCGGAGGGGGCAACGCCCCGGCGGCTGCGACGGCGATCGAGCTCGCCGGGCTGAACGGCCCCTTCCTCGTGCCTGGTATCGGCGCGCAGGGTGGCACGGCCGACGATGTGCGCCGGATCTTCGGCGCGCTTACCCGCAATGTGCTGCCCAGCGTCTCGCGGGAGGTGCTGCGCCACGGGCCGGACGTCGCTGCGCTGCGCGGCGCGGTTGCCGCGCAGATCTCGCAGTTCGGCTTCCTGCGCGCCTGACCCGAACAGACCGTGTTCCAGATAGGTCGACCGCGCCACCGATGTCCTAAATATGATAGTAAGTAGGTATTCGGAAACCGGGGCGTCGGGGGTGCTAGATGCAGGGCAGGGGTGCTCGCCGGCAGCGGTCGAGACTGCTGGGATTGCCGGAAATGACTTCGGCGCGTGTTGCACGTCCGAGGGGGGCCCTGCTTGCGGTGGTTACCCTTGCGCTGGCAGGCGCGGTGACGGTCGTCGGCGTCAGTTCGGACTCGGGTGCGAAGGCAGCTGACGACAACTCCGTCAACTGCACGATCCTGGTGCCGGCGGACCCGTTGACCGCCGCCGGGCTCGCGACTCCTTACCTGGTCGCGCCGACAGCTCAAGGGGATCAGTGCGACGAGACCAATATCGGCGACACCGCCTTCGTGCAGGCGACGATTTTCGATGCGGCTACTGACAAGCTCAGCGTGTACGACCCCTTGGTAATCAATGCGGGAACGGCGCCCGCTGTATCGCCGGCGGTCCCGGTGCTCTCGCCGACGGCGATTGTCGGAATCTGGTTCGGGTTCAACGGCGCCAACCTGACGCTTGCCGGCGGCCTTGGCGGCAACTGCGTCGGTGGCTCCGGCCAATCTGTATTCGGCCAGTTCGCTTATTGCAATGCGTCGGCATTCTTTCAGTCCGCCGGTGGTGCGCTGGCGGCGGGTGCGCTGACTCTTCCGGCGCCGGGAATGGCCAGGGATGGCCAGTCATGCATGACCGTTCGTGACTTCGGCATCATCGACCAGGACCAGAGTGACAACGTGACGACGAGGTACCTGCTGACCGGAAACAACCAGCTCGCCCAGGACACGCCGCAGAATATGGCGGCGTTTCCGGGGGCGACGGTGCTCAGCAATCCCAGTGACAACGGGCTGCTCGTCGACTTCGTCGACCCGGCGCTGGGCTGCAGTCCGCCCGAGGAGCCGGATATCGTCACGGGCCAGATGGAGACCGCACTGGCGCTCGACGAGCTACTGGCAAGCGTCGATCCGCCGTCGCCGGTGGCGATGGTGCCCCCGAACGACCCGATGGTCCTTGTCGGCAACAACCCGGATCTGACGAAGATGAATCTATATCGAACAGGCGTGAACCAGCCGAATGTTGCCAGTATGGCGGGACTGGCCGGACAATACTGCCAGGACATGGACCAGGTCGGTGATGCGCGATTGATCACCGATCAGCCGTTCACCCAGCAGGGGCCAAGTCCGGATCCGGCTACCGCGTCGAACCTCTTCACCTTTCTCGGGCAGCGATTGTCGCAGTCGTTCACCAACCTGGGCTGCGCCAACCTGTTGAACATCAATAACCCGGTTAATGTGACGTTGAACGGGAACGTCGCGACCGCGATAACCGTCGTGCCGGCCGGCAGTAACGGGACGCCGACCCAGACGTCCAGCGCCACCAGTAGCTCGACCGCCACGCCTAGTTCGAGCTCTGACAATGGTCATGGTCGCCACGACGGGGGTGGTCGCAACGGCGGCAATAGCAACGGCAGCGGCAATGACAATAACAACGGCAATAACAATAACAACGGCAATAACAATAACAGCGGCAACGACAGCGGTAATAACAATAACAACGGAAATAACGATAACAACGGCAACGACTCGAACGGCGGCAACAGTAGCGGCGACAGCAATTTCGGTGGCTGGGACACCGGTGCGGCCGACGCTGCGGACGGAGGCGCTGCGAGCTCCAGTGACAGTCCGTCCAGCGACGCTCCGTCCAGTGACAGTCCGTCCAGCGACGCTCCGTCCAGCGACGCTCCGTCCAGTGACAGTTCCGCTGCTGGCGAGGACCAGGGCGGTTGGGGTTACTCCTCCTGGCCCTCGCAGAACTGACCGCTGTCGCAGTGGGTACTCACTGCAAGGCCGGTCCACCTGCGCCGTGGCCCTGGACGGTCGTGCCGATACTTGCGGCGACGACCAGCCCGACCGCGGCCAGGGTCGTCGCTGACAACCGCTGGCTCAAGACCACTGCGCCAGCGACGGCCGCCGCCGCTGGTTCGAGGCTCATCAGCAGCCCGAAGGAGGTCGCGGACAGCCGGCGCAGCGCGGTCAGCTCGAACGAGTACGGGATCAGCGAGGACAGCAACGCCACCAGCAGGCCGCCGATGAGGACCGGCACGTTCATCAGTGCCGAACCGCCCTCGACCAATCCGGCCGGCAGGACGAACAGGGCGCCGACGCTGAGCGCGATCGCCAGTCCGCTGAGGCCGTCGAAGGTTGCGCCTACCGCCTTGGACGCCAGGATGTACGCCGCCCAGCAGGCACCCGCAAGGACCGCAAGGAGCAGGCCCACCACGCTGAGATCGCCGTTGAAGGCATTGCCGGCGAGCAATGCCACGCCGCTGGCAGCGAGCAGCACCCAGAGCAGGTCCACGGCCCTGCGGGAGCCGGCGACGGCGACGCTCATTGGTCCGATGAACTCGACCGTCACCGCAACGCCCAGCGGCAGGCGGTGCAGCGCCTCGTAGAAGCTCCAGTTCATGCCGCCGAGGACGAGACCGAAGACCACTGCCCGAGTGAGGTCGCCCCGGGAGCGTCCACGGATTCGTGGCCGCACGAGGGCCAGCAGGATCGCGGCGGCGAAGGCCAGCCGCAGCAGGGTGACGCCGGCCGGCCCGGCGCGGTCGAACAGCTTGTCCGCGAAGGCCGCACCCAGTTGGACCGAGGCGATGGCGCCGAGAACCAGTACCCGGGGTGGACCGGCCGGCATCAGGATGCGCGCCGAGCACGCTCGTCGTCGGCCTTGCGGGGCGGCAGCGAGATCCAGAGCAGTGGGCGCGGCACCGGACCAGCTCCGTTCAGCTGGTGGTGATCGCGTCGAGTTCGGCGAGATCACCTGGATCGGGTTGCCAGTTCGCGGCGCTGACGTTGGCGACGATCTGGGCAGGCGTGGTGGCACCCGCGATTACGCTGGCGACGGCCGGCTGCGCGGCGAGGCCACCGATCGCCACCTCGAGCAGCGTCACGCCGCGTGTGTCGGCGAACGACGTCAACCTCTCCACCACGTCGAACACCGTGTCGGTCAGCTTGGCCTCCGCACCCCAGGCCTGCAGGCGAGAACCTGCCGGTGCCGCTTCGCCCCGGCGGTACTTGCCGGTCAGCAGGCCGTTCGCCAGCGGGAAGTACGGCAGCAACCCGATCCCGTAGTGCACCAGCGCGGGGACCAGGTCGGTCTCGATCCCGCGTTCGAGCAGGCTGTAGTTGTTCTGTGCGCTGACGAAGCGTTCGGCGCCGCGCGTGCGGGCCGTCCATTCGGCATCCGCCACCTGGAAGCCGGTGAAGTTGGAGTGACCGAGATAGCGGACCTTGCCCTCGTGCACCAGGTCGCTGAGCGCGGACAGCGTCTCCTCGATCGGTGTCGCCGGATCGGGGCGGTGTAGCTGGTACAGGTCGATCCAGTCGGTGCGCAGGCGGCGCAGCGACGCCTCGACCGCTCGGCGGATGTAGCGCCGCGAGCCCCTCGCGTCCCAGTCGCTGCCGTTGTCCTGACCGTGGCGCCGGACGTCACTGCCGAATTTGGTGGCGATGACGACCTCGTCCCGGTGACCGGCGAGGAGTTCGCCGAGTCGCTGCTCGGAGTCGCCGTAGGAGTCGGAGGTGTCGAACAGGGTGATGCCGGCATCGAGCGCGGCATGAACCACCTCGCGACTCTGGCCGGCGTCGAGCTTCATGCCGAGGTTGTTGGTGCCGAGCCCGGCGACGGAGACAGCAAGCCCGGAGTTGCCAAGCCGGCGGAAGGTCATGTCTGCCATGCGGATCAGCCTACGGCCGCAGGCGGTTGCCAGGCCGCGATCGGACGCCTCACGCGGCGTGCCGGCTCAGGCGACGACCTGTTTCGTCGCCTGGATCAGCGATGCGAGTCCCTTCTTCGCGTCGCTGAAGTACATGCTGGTCTTCGCGTCGGCGTAGAGCTCGTTGTCGATGCCCGCATAGCCCGAGGCCATCGACCGCTTGATCACGATGATGCTCCGTGCGTGGTCTACGTCGAGGATAGGCATGCCGCTCACCGCGTTGCCCGGACGCCGGGCGGCCGGGTTGGTCACGTCGTTCGCGCCGATGACCAGCGCGACGTCGGTGCGATCGAACTCGGGATTGACGTCGTCCATCTCCTTGAGCTGGTCGTAGGGGACGTTCGCCTCGGCGAGCAGCACGTTCATGTGGCCCGGCATGCGGCCGGCGACGGGATGGATGGCATAGGCGACATCGATCCCGCGGTCCTCCAGCAGGGCCGCGAGTTCGCGCACCTCGTGTTGGGCCTGGGCCGCCGCCAGCCCGTAGCCAGGAACGATGATCACCTTGCTGGCATAGGCCAATTGCAGGGCGACGTCATCGACCGCGATCGACTTGACGTTGCTGCCGGCGGTTCCCGGGCCGCTGGCGCCGACGTCGATACCGCTGGCGCCGGTGCCGAACCCGCCGGCGATGATGTTGATGATCGAGCGATTCATCGCGTCCGCCATCAGCTTGGTCAGGATGCCGCCGGAGGCGCCGACCAGCGCGCCGGCAATGGTGAGCACGGCGTTGTCGAGGACGAAGCCGGCCATCGCGACCGCGGTGCCGGTGAAGGCGTTGAGCAGCGAGATGACTACCGGCATGTCCGCGCCGCCGATCGGCAGCACCATCAGAACGCCGATGCCGATCGCCGCCACTACGACGACGAGCAGTACCGGCACGCTGTGCGCGCCGGCGATCACCCAGATGCCGGCACCGACGGCAGCGATGCTGAGCAGTGCCGACAGGGCCCGAGCACCCGGGAAGCTGATCGAGCTACTCCAGTGGCCCTGCAGCTTCGCGGTGGCGATCACCGAACCGGAGAATGTGATCCCGCCGATCAGGACGTCCAGCACGGTCGCGGTCGCCGCCCCACCGGAGACCTTGCCCGCGGCCGCGTCGTAGTCAGCCACCGCGATCAATGCCGCGGCGCCGCCGCCGACGGTGTTGAACAGGCTTACCAGTTGCGGCATCGCGGTCATCTTCACCGTCCGCGCCGAGTAGAGCCCGGCAGCGCCGCCGAGAAGCGTTCCGCTGCCGAGTACGGCCCAGCGGGTTGCGTCCATGCCGTAGCCGGAGTGACCGTGCTCGGTGATATGCACCAGCACCGCGATCACCGCGAGCAGCA
>Ga0210394_10004592_pt1 | contig 15995 bp, 15 predicted proteins | sample IncBWC12MmetaG_FD_160121 | JGI IMG/M metagenome (GOLD analysis project Ga0210394, IMG submission 160121) | Forest soil microbial communities from Barre Woods Harvard Forest LTER site, Petersham, Massachusetts, United States - Inc-BW-C-12-M | ecosystem: Environmental > Terrestrial > Soil >... | reverse complement strand
GACGCAGCACAAGGGCACGACGACACAACTTCGCCCGCAAACGCCGAGTCGCTGTGCATCAGCAGATCACTGCGACCGGCAACATCCAGGTCAACCTCGATGTTTGGCGGGGCGGACGTCTGCGCAATTGTGCACAAGGAACTCACTCGCCACACCTTGACGCCAGCAATCAGCGCTGATACGCCAAGCACCAGCGAGCACACCATCATTGCGGTCAGTACGGGATTTCGGCGCAACCTACATAAAATTGTGTCGAAGTTGTAAGCGGGGCCGGTCAGCATAGCTGATATCCTCCCGTCGCTAATCCGTACAACACCGCGGATATGGAAAAGTTGCATGTTTTTCTTGCCTCTAATCCGATTCGGCCAGTCGAAGCCGCATCCTGACTTCGCCCACCGTCAGAGAACGCTGACATGCACTCGAGTCTCCCGTCGTGCGTGGTCGAGTGAAATCGCCGGGTGCTATCCGCGCCAATGGCGGCGATAGTGAGCAAACGCGGTCGAATCGAATTCAGCCGTCGAAATCGGTATAGGAACCGGGGCTGGCGATAGCGCGTACCCATTCGTCTTTGGATCGCCATCAGGAGAAAACGATGATTCGCAGAGCGCTGTTACTGTTGGCTATGGCCGGCATTTATTTGGCGATTAGACGTAGCCGCCAAACTGAAGTGCGACCGGTGCAGGATCACGCGGCCGAGGCGCAGTGGGCGAATGAGGGCGGAGCCAACGCCCACGCGTCAGTATAGATCCCGAACGAAGCGCTCGAACGACGCTGAGCACCAAAGATGCCCGGCCGTCGTGATCCTAGTCGCGCGAGGGCTTGAGCGCTTTGATGGTGGCGTAGAGCAATGCGCCGGAGGCAGCAGCGATCGCCAGTGCGGTAACTGGATTCTTCCTGGTGTAAGCGACAATCGAATCCGACGCGTTTGCGGCCGCATCCCGCGCTTGGCTCGCCATATCACTGATGGCGTCGATACTTTGCCTGCCCATGGCTTGAGCTCGACTGACGGCTTTCTTGAGCCCCGGGGCCGTGTCGCCTCGAACGTCGTCGGCCTTATCGGTCATCGTCTGACCATTCTTCGGCAAGTTGCCTGTGATTGAGTTTTCCATGCGGGATCCTTCCTGAGTTGTCAAAAATCGTACGTTTCGATCCGGGAGTGTGGCGCATTCGAGAACAATTGACGCATCTCATGCACGACGATGGGTTGTCAGACAATGGCGTCAATCGGTGTCAGCGCAACGGCGTCCGATTCCTATCCAGCTGGGTCCTCGCTCACCCATTTGGATGGGATTTTGTTGGGGCCGGCGCGCCTCCCGTTGCCCTTAAGAATCGAAATCGAAATTGCATTTACTCAGCGATACAATTCGCGTCTTGTAGCGAAGCTTGTGGCCCAGATACAAGCCCACAAACACCGGCAATATAAGATAGCCGCTAATAAAATCGAACCAGGAAAACACTGGAGCTTGGAATACTCCGATGTTTGCGCCGAACAAAACGATCACAAACAATACGACTGCGAACCACGGACCATAAGGATAGAATTTGGATCTGAACTTCAGGTCTGCCAAGCTTCGCCCTTGCGCGACCCACGCCTTGCGAAACCGTAAGTGGCACACGGCAATACCCAGCCAAATTAGAAATCCGCTCAAACTCGATGCGTTGTAGAGCAACTGATAGATTTTCTGACCACCCACGTAGTTCGAGAGGAACGCGAACCCACTCACCAAACCAGTGCCCCACAGAGCGGCCACCGGAACGCCACGCCGGTCTAGTTTGCCGAAAACCCGAGGCGCTTTACTGCCGTGGGACATCGCATGCAGCATTCGCGATGCGACATACAGAGATGAATTGCCGCACGAGAGAACGGAAGAAAGAATGACCGCATTGATAAGGTTGGCGGCGTAATAGCCCCATGGCAGCCGCTGAAATACCATAGTAAATGGCGAAAACGCTACATGCGTTTCATCGCCACGCAGCAAGTTCGGATCCGTATAAGCGATCAACGTTCCGATAACAAAAATTGACCCTATGTAAAACAATAGGATGCGCCAGAACACGGACCGAATCGCCTTGGGTACATTCTTTCGGGGATCGGCGGTTTCAGCCGCAGCGATCCCGACGCCTTCCGTACCCTGAAAAGAAAAACCGGCAACGAGGAAAACGGCAAGCGCGGCGGTCCACCCTCCCACAAAGGGCGCATGGGTGTGCGCGTCAGGATCCGCCAGGATCCAATTCCGAAACCCCGCGTGTTGGCCGGTCAGCATGCCAGCGATCATCAAGACGCCCACACCTATGAAAATAATTACCGTTACCACCTTGATCCCAGCGAACCAATACTCCGCTTCGGCATAGGCTCTAACCGACAAGAGGTTCAAGATCATGACGAGGGCGAAAAAGCCCATCGCGCAGAGCGACGGGTTGGAATGCGGAAACCAGAATTGAACGATGAGAGCCCCGGCCACCAATTCTGCAGCCAAGGTTATCGACCAGCTGAGCCAGTAGTTCCAGCCCACGGCAAAAGCCAGTGATGGATCGATAAATCGCTCCGCGTAGGCCTCGAATGAACCGCGAATCGGAAGCTGCGTCGCCATTTCGCCCAGCGATTGCATCATGCAAAAGACGGCTAATCCCATGACCGCGTACGCCAGCATCGCACCGCCAGGTCCTGCTTGTGCGATTGCCCCGCCGCTCGCAAAGAATAGGCCTGTGCCTATGGCTCCGCCGATCGCAATCATACTCAGCTGTCTGGTATTGATGCTGCGATGAAGGTCTTGTGCTGCAGTGGAATCTACGGAGATTTCTTGTGCCATCCCCACAACAATAACTGAACGGCCGCGGTTTGGTGCCCTTTTTCACAATGCGCCGCCCAGCCAAGCAGCAGGCAATAGGGCGCGAAGAAGACCAAGCTGTTAATTTTGTAGGGCGCGAGACTAAAGAGCTTGAGAACATCATTGGCGCATCCTAAGAGGCCGAAGGTGCGGCGACAGCCGTTCCACGCACAGTTCGCTCCCGCGCAAGGTGAATCACTCCCCACCGCCACAAGGTGTCGAACACCGGCCCGAGCGTTGCACCATACGCGCTGACTGCGTACCGCACGCCCAAGTGGTGCGGACTCAGCACCTCCCGTGTTATGAGATCATCGGCCACCATTTGCCGAAGCTGTTCACGCAATACCTTCGTCGTGACGCGCGGTATCGCCCGTTGAAGCTCCCCAAAGCCTCTCGGCCTTTCGAGAAGCCGCTGGAATAACATCGGTTTCCAGCGTCCTTCGATCACAGCTATTGCCGTGTAGAGCGGACAGGCCGCGCGCTCGGCATAAGCGTCATGTCCTCGCAGCATTTCAGGGCTCCAGTGATTTCCAGGGTACTTTAAAGTACCTGCTTGTTTGGCTGACTAGTCAAGCGCCAAAATAGTCAATGCGGAGGTGATGTGCCGTGATCCGATTGTTCAGAGTGATTCTTCCAGTGAAGGATATTGAGCGAGCCACGCAATTCTATGCAGCGCTCCTCGGCGCGAGTGGATCGAGAGTTTCACCCGGCCGCCACTATTTCGGGTGCGGCGGCGTCATCCTCGCGTGCTTTGATCCTCGCGCGGATGGCGATCCGTGGGACGCCTCGCCAAATCCTGACCACATATATTTCTCGGTGCCCGATCTAGAACGTACCCTCAAAAGCGCGAGCGACGCTGGAGCCCACATCTTACGTCCTATTGAAACGCAGCCCTGGGGCGAGCGAAGTTTTTATTGCAAAGACCCTTTCGGCAACAATCTCTGTTTCGTCGCAGCCGACACGCTGTTTACCGCAGGGCTGCTGACCTAGGGTCGCTACCCAACGCTATCTGGTTGGCGAAGTCCTGGGTTGCGGAGACGGCAGAGTCAGCCGCCAGTTCGCACTGCGAGTACCGAAGGGGCGTGTCGTGGGCGTAGACAGCTCCGCGAGCATGCTCCGGTTTGCACAGGCGAACCAGACGTCGCAGGACTCGTCGCGAGATATTTGGAAATCATGCCGTCGAAGCAGAAGCAGTCCGGCTCTGCAACCTATACCTACGTCTGCGCCACGATGATTGTTTCGTCCACCTAGCGTGTTCGCCATGAACCGCCGCCTGCACCGTAGCGTTCAGTTCACCTGATTGGTACTGCAATCAACGCTGAAGGAAATTTTTCCGCCTGTGCCACCGGCGTTTGTGGTGGGCGTGAAAGTGAACGTGAACTTCGTCGCGCTCAGCGTGACCTGTTCCATCACGCCTTCCGGCGTGTGATCCATTTGCGCGATATCGGTGACAACGACGTCCGTTAGAGCGACGTGGTAGGACTCCACCAGATTCCCATTCCTGCCGGAGCTATCAAATTTGATATCGCCAGTCGCGATGTGGCTGCCGGTGACGACCGCACCAATCAGTTTCGGGCTCGATTTGTCGATGTTCTTCATGACGGTGATTTCACCGCATTTGACCTTCCCTCCACTCCCGCCGCCGCCTGTCACGGCGCCCGCCGTGTTGGAGAATGCCTGGCTGTACGATGACACAACAATCTCGTTCTGGTGTCCGGCAGCAGTGGCGCCTCCCACGATTCCATCGAGCCTGAGGAAAATTTCCTCGGCCGCCGCGGCGGGCCCGCTCACGGCCAACCCGACCGCCATCAAGAGAGGCGCCAGAGCGCAGAACTGAACGACCTTTGACTTCGCTATTTCTGTCGGATTGCTATGCCGTTTCATATGGTAATCCTTTGATTGGGTGAGTACGCAGGCGAGCGCAAAAGCGTGCGGCCTCGCGTGTCAGCTACCGCGCTGCGCGAACGGTGCACCTTTGTGCTGCAGGGCGCCCCGCCATGAGACGCGTTATCCGCCGCGGCAGTATCCGCCGACATCAAAGTGGGAACCGTGAACACGTTCAATGTTCTGAAACGACGGCTGCATCGGCCTACCTCGCCATCCCTATCGGATTCTCAACCAGCGCAGGTCCTCGTTGTTCCGGCGGTCAATTAACAGGTCCACCCGGCCTGACTCATCGCGGTGAAACAGGTAGCGTCCCTCGACTCCAGAACGGAAAAACAAATCCGCGGACTCCGCATGCAGCTCGACAGGCTGATCGTCGCCCCGCTGCACATAGAGTTTTCCGTCTCGCAGCGTAACCGTCTTTAGATTACCCGGACTCAACCCATACGTGCCCAGGTAGTCTTCAAGCAGCGATTTGGAAACTGTGCCTATGGCCGGGTCTTCGTAGTAGCGAAGTGTCTGGCTCGCGATTATTTGCCAGCGCGAGTTCCGATATGCCCAAGTATCCGTCATGTGATAGCGAGCGTGCATGTTCTGCCCAAAGATGGCCTCCGTCTCATCTGCGTCGTAACTTAGGATTGCGGCGCACCCCACGAAGCGGGCAGTTGCATTCTTCACTTCGATAGATCCTGAGTAACCGTCCGGCAATGCCTGCAATTGTGCAAGGAACGCGCCCTTGTCCATGGAGCGGCCCGTTTCATCGAATAGCAATGCATCCGCGGCCAAGTAATGCTCCCACGGCGCCTTATCGCCCGGGGCAAAAGCATCCAAGAGTTGCTGGGTGCGCCGCACGAGCTCACTTTTCGTGATTTGCGCGGCTCGCACAGATTGAGAAGCGGAAAACACAACCAGGGTTAAGAGCAGTCCTCGCATCAGGAAATCTTTCATCTGCGTCTCCAATTGCGGTGGGCCGCACACAACATAATCACTGGCGTTTCTTCGAGTGCATTCCAACATTGCTGTTTGACCACAGCAAGGTCTTGCATTGGCCCGTCACTCGCTGGCATGTTTTTGGGTACGAGAATACTTGTTAGGGATGGCCACATATGTCCAAGAAAACGAGCGGCAGAAGATCCAAGAACAGCCGCCAAACAACCGCTGAGCCCACACCCCCGCTTTTGAGTGACAAACTAATCGCTCAACTGCAAGGGGCTGTAAGTGCCGCGCAGCGCAAACTGGTGGCTGAATCTGGACAGGTGACAGACCCGCTGACTCTTCAGCAAATCATTTCTGGGCCACCCGCCGAAGCACCGAATGTTCAGTCGACCCGTAGCGAAGCGGATCCGCCCGATCGCTCGATCAGGGCGGAAAATTCAGTCTCCGCTCGAGTGCCTTGAATTCGGGCTCATTGCGAATGGGGTCGAGAAACCAGCTCACTTTGAGGAATTGGAGTGCCGCCGCGCGCGTTCTCTCGGCAGTGGCCAGCCAATCCAGAGCAGCACGCGTATCGCCCCATTGGGCATACAGGTCGGCGTATGACACCGCCCGTGCATCTCCCCACCCCAACGCACGGAGTTTTTGCAATTCCGCTTGCGCTTCGGCCGGCAAGCGCAGTGCGTGATAAGCCAGCGCCAAACAAAAATGCCGATTGTCATCGGCAATCACCGTGGCCGGCGACTCGCACATCTGCCGGGCCAGGTCATTACGGCCCATCGCCAGGTAGCTGTCGGTGATCTGTCTTTCTGCGCTGCGCTGGTCCGGGTTGATCGCTTTGGCCTCCTGGGCTGCCGCGATGGCTTCGTTGAAGAGTCGGGCGTTGTAGAGGACTCCCGCGAGTCTAAGGTGCGCATCGTCGTTCTGCGGATCGAGTCGCACCCCGCGGCGCGCGGCGCTCTTTGCGGCTTCGAAGTGACCCATCAGGCCAGCGAAGGTCGCAAAATTTGATTGCACTTGGGCGCTGCCGGGCGCCAATGCAAGGGCGCGATCGAATTCGGACGCCGCACGGCCAAACTCGAGAGTTTGGCGATAGACCACAGCTGCCGCCAGGTGCGCCTCGCCGGAGTCCGGCGCGAGTGCGATGGCGCGCCCGGCCGTCTCGCCTGCCTTCTTCTGCAGATCCTCCCGCATGCCGAGATCCAACGCCCTGTTGGCTATCCCGAGCAGCGAAAAGGCACGGCCTCCGTGCGCGGCGGCGAAGCTTGAATCGAGAGCGATCGCCTGATCGAACGCCGCCAACGCGGTTCGATACTGATCCTCGGTGTAGGCTTTCGAATACAACTGAGTGGCTCGGAGGTAGGCGTCGTAGGCTTGCGGATTCTGGGTTCCGCCGACTTCGATCTTGCCGGCCTCATTGCCCAGCAGCTTGGCCTGCAGTTGCTGCGCCACGGCTATGGCAATGTCCGATTGCACTGCCAACACGTCCTTCAGATCGCGGTCGTAAGTGTGGGACCAGATGTGAAACCCATTCGACGCATTGATCAATTGCGCCGTGACACGCACGGTATTACCGGATCGTCTTACGCTGCCTTCCAGCACCGCCCCGACGTGGAGCTTGTGCCCTATGGTCTCGACATCGAGCGGCTGACCTTTGAATGAGAACGATGATGTGCGCGCAGCGACTTGCAGTTGCTCGATGAGCGCGAGCGCATTGATCAACTCCTCCGACAAGCCATCCGCGAAATACTCCTGATCCTTCTTCTCGCTCATGTCGGTGAACGGCAGTACCGCGATTGATTTCTCCGGGCTTGCCAGGCCCGCGGACGCGTTTGCCGGGGCTTGCGCACCGCCGAAGTTCGACGCCCAAAAATGAAGACCCAAGGCAATCGCAACGCCCAGCATGATCGCGGCAGCGGCGATGCCGATTCGCCGCTTCGTTCCAACCGCAAGCTTACCTGAGACGGTTTCTTGCGATGTCGTCGAACCCTGCCGCACCGCCTCCGCGAGCTTGGAGAGCGCCGCCGGCATCCCCAGCGTCGGCACGTCGACCCACTGCGATTCGCTCAAGAAATATTCGAAAGCCCGGGTGAGCGGCGCAGAGTCGGTATGCAATGCAATTATTCGCCGGCGCTTGGACGACGCGCGCTCAATCTCCTTGCCGACATGGGGAGAGCCGATGGCGTGTTCGGAGAGGACCAATACCAGGACCTTGGCTTCGTTGATCGCCCGCACGATTTCGTCTGCATAGAGCGACCCGGGCACTACGTCCCGCGGCGCGATCCAGCACCTGAGTCCTTGTTTCTCGAGATTCTCGACAATGGAATTCGCGACGGCAGCATCCTGCGACGCGTAGCTCACGAATACGTCACTACCCAAGGATGTCCCGGTCGTAGAGTCTTGCGTCATTCCGGCAAATTCATCTTCTTAAGGAATGCCTTGAAGCGAGATGCTTTCATGCGCAGTCTCCCGGATGCTATCGGCCTAATCAAGCCTGGCAGGCTCAGCCGACTTCAATTGAACCAATTCGACTGTTTGTTTGCGCTCCAACCTGGCTCTGGAAACGTGCGACTACTTTCCCACCACCCCCAAACGCTGATGCGATTTTCCCAGCACCAGGGCGAGCAGCAGCCATAGCGCCGAGATGAGAGCTCCTGCCCAGCCGACACCCACTGGTCCCAGCCCCAATCCACCGGTGAGAAGCTTGTAGGCGGAAGCGCTGGTCGCGTCTCCCCCGCGGTAGACAAAGGTATCGATCAGGCTCTTCGCCTTGTATTTCTCCTCGCGGGTGCAGACGGTGAAGAGGGAGTCGCGGCAGGGTCTGGTGATGGCGTATTCGCCGACCCGACGTAACCCGAATACGCCGACCAACACGGGAAAGCTGGGGATCAGGGCAAACAGCACGTATCCGGCAATCATGAGCAAAGGCACAGAAGCGAGCATCGCGCGATGACCGATCCATGTGTAGAGACGACCGAACAGCGCCAGCTGCGTCACAAGTGATAAGCACTGAACCCAGAAGTCCACATCGGAAAAGAATCGCGTACGGGCGTCGCGGCTTGTGAAGACGTGGGCAACGAATCGCTGTTGTTCGAGATACAGGAATGTCGATACCCATGAAAGGAGAATCACGAACAGTGCGATACCCAGCAGATAGGGTGACTGTATGACCTGACGAAATGCTGCAAGGACGCTGCCACCCAGGCGGACGTCGGTTTCAACCCCAATTGAATCTGGGCGCGGCCGCGAATGCCAGCGGATAACGCGCCGCATGCACACGAGCGATGCGATCAAAAGCGCGGCCGATATCGGCAAGAGGTTGATGGTACCGAGGGGCAATGCGAGGCGGCCGGCCAGGAGCGGTCCGGCGAGGCCCCCGCAGCTCGCGCCCGCCGCAATAAAACCGAACATCCGTCCCGCCTGCTCCCGCGTGAATACATCGGCCATCAGGCTCCAGAAAATGGCTACGATGAAAAAATTGAAAACACTGACCCATATGTAGTAAGTGCGAGCGATCCAAGTGTGATCGGATTGCAGGTTGAACCAGATATAGAATGCCAACAGATTCGCCGTGAAGAATGCGTACATGATTGATAGGAATATCCCGCGGCGCAAGCGCGAAGTGAGCCATCCATACAGCGGCTGTGCGGCCAACATGACGACGAATGTGCCCCAGAACAGGTATGGCAGGCTCTCCAGCCCGGAGGTGATGCCCATGGTGTCCCGGATGGGCCGCAGCATGGTGTAACTGCAGAACATAAAGAAAAGCGTCGCGAAGGACGTGAGAATCGGCGGAACCTCAGCGGGCTGAACCACGACGAGGCGGCCAATGGCGACCGCAAAGCGCGAACCTGCGCTTTGCGCAGTTTTTCTCGCACTGCTCGTCGGTGTCGTCGTCATCGAATTGGCAGTTAACCTTGGGCCGCGACCCGCCATGCAGAGGACAGTCGCGCGTGAGGTGATTGTAGAACCAGGTCGCTTGCAGCAAAATCGCGCACAATATACCAGCGACAGAGAACTTCGATGCGCACGACCCGCCGAAATCTTCTTCAGCTTTCCACTACCGCACTTCTAGGCCTGGCCGCGCGGATGCAACTGTCATTTGCTGCAGGCCCGACCAAAGAGACGCCAAAACCGTTGCACATTCTCATTCTGGGTGGCACGGGATTTATCGGTCCGCATCAGGTTAGATACGCGCTCAGCCGCGGGCATCAGATCACTTTGTTCAATCGAGGCAGGCAGCCGCACGAGTGGCCCGGCGCCGTCGAGGAACTGATCGGCGACAGAAACACCGGCGACCTGAAGGCGCTCGAGGGCCGGGAGTGGGACGTGTGCATCGACAACCCGACCACCCTGCCGTTCTGGGTGAGGGATGCCGGTCACATTTTGCGCGGCAAGATCAAACACTATCTGTTCATCTCAACCATCTCGGTGTATGCCGATAATCTGAAACCCGCCGATGAGTCGGCACCGGTTGCGCCCTACACGGGTAAGGACGCCATGGCCGAGACAATTGAGTCGCTTCGCGCCAACGGAGAGCTTTATGGCCCGCTCAAGGCGCTCAGCGAGAAAGAAGCTGAACAGCAGTTCGCTGGCAAGACGACGATCATTCGGCCGGGACTCATCGCCGGGCCGGGTGATGAGACGGATCGTTTTACCTATTGGCCTGTGCGGCTAAATCGCGGCGGCGAGGTCCTTGCGCCGGGTGACGGCTCCGACCCTGTACAGATCATTGACGCCCGAGATCTCGCCGAGTGGACCATCCGCTTGGCCGAGGCGCGCGTCACGGGTACATTCAATGCGACCGGTCCGGAACATCCGCTGTTGACGAAAGCAATGCTGACCGGCATCGCGGCCGCCATTCACGCCGCCGCGAAACTCGTGTGGGTTTCCACAGACTTCCTGGAATCTCAGAAGGTCCAGGCGTGGAGCGACATGCCGGTTTGGGTGCCGGCTCGGGGCGATAGCGCGGGCTTTGCCAAGCGCAGCATCCGTAAGGCGCTCAAGTCCGGACTGACGTTTCGTCCCCTGCCGACGACGGCTTCCGATACCTTGGCGTGGTTCAAGGAGCAACCCGCAGAGCGCCAGGCGAAACTGAGAGCGGGGCTGGCCCCCGCGCGCGAGGAGGAAATTCTGTCGAAATGGAAATCCAAAATGAGCGTCAGCTGAGCGCGACGATGCGATCGAATTGGTTTCGTTTAATTCTGATGGCTCTCAGCTTTGCTGTGGCGCCCTGTTCGCTGGGTGCTGCGGCGGGGAACGAACCGACCTTTACCCCCGGTATCGAGGTCACCGGAATGGATCGATCGGTCAGTCCGGGCGCGAGTTTCTTCGCTTACGCGAATGGCACATGGCTACGCACCAACGAGATTCCTCCGGATCGAAGCTCTTACGGTTCTTGGGATGTCGTAGAGCAACTCGTGGAGCGCGGGGTCGCCAATCTGATACAGCACCTCGCTGAAGCGAGGCAAACGGAAGGGATCGAGACCCGCATGATTGGCGACTACTATGCGAGCTTCATGCAAGAGGACCGGATAGAGGCTCTTGGCCTTCGACCGCTGCAGCCGATTCTAAAAAGGATCAAGGAAATATCGAATCGACGGGCACTCGCGACCTTTCTCGGCACCACCCTGCGCGCCGACGTCGATGTTTTAAATAACACGCGCGTGTACACGGACAACTTGTTCGGTCTCTGGGTTGCTCAGGACCTCGACCATCCGGACCGGTACGTGCCATTCCTCCTGCAGGGCGGACTCGGAATGCCTGACCGCAGTTATTACCTCGAAACATCTGCCCGGATGGCGGAAACCCGGGCGAAATACGCGACCCATGTTGCCGCGATGTTGCGGCTCATAGGTTTCTCCGACGCGGCCGCGCAAGCGGCGCGGATTGTTGATCTTGAGCACAGGATTGCCGCCGTGCACTGGAGCCGCGAGGCGACCGAGGACGTCCAAAAGGGGAACAATCACTGGCTCAGGCACGAGTTCGAGATCAAGGCGCCAGGCCTGGATTGGGAGCTGTACTTCGCCGCCGCGCAATTGCCGATTGGTCAACAGGACTTCATCGTGTGGCAACCGAGCGCAGTGGCGGGGATCTCGGCGCTCGTGGCTAGCCAACCGCTCGCGACGTGGAAGGGTTACCTCGCGCTGCACGCGGTGGAGCATCGCGCGCGGTACCTGTCCAAGGCTGTTGTCGCGGAAAGCTTCGCCTTTTACGGCACCACGCTGCAAGGCACGCCGGAGCTGCGTGCACGCTGGAAGCGCGCGATCGACGCCACCAATGACGCGCTCGGTGATGCGGTCGGGAAGCTCTATGTCGAGCGCTACTTCTCGGCTGCCGCAAAAACCCGTGTCGAAGAAATGGTCGAGCGGTTGCGCGCGGCATTCAGTCGGCGCATCGATAGTCTCGAATGGATGGCGCCGGAGACCAAGGCGGGCGCCAAGGCGAAGTTGACCACGCTCAAGGTAGGCGTCGGCTATCCCGATCACTGGCGCGACTACGCCGGACTCAATGTCGGGCCGAGCGATGCGTTTGGCAATGCAGAGCGCGCCGCCCAATTTGAATATCACTACCAGCTAGCCAAACTTGCCCGCGCAGTGGACCGCGCCGAGTGGGTCATGACTCCGCAAATGGTTAATGCGGTCAACCTGCCGGCGATAAATGCACTCAACTTCCCGGCGGCCATGCTCCAGCCGCCTTTCTTTAATCCGGAGAGTGATTCGGCTCATAACTACGGCGCGATCGGCGCGATCATCGGTCACGAGATCTCGCACAGCTTCGACGATCAGGGGGCGACCTTCGATGCGACCGGCCGGCTCAGGAACTGGTGGTCCGCGGAGGATCTTGCGCACTTTCGCGCTGCAGCGACCCGGTTAGTCCAACAATTCAACGCCTATCATCCGTTCCCGGACCTAGCGGTCAATGGACAACAGACCCTCAGCGAAAACATCGCCGATCTAGGAGGACTTTTGGCGGCTCACGACGCTTACCAACAGGAAGTTCGCGCTCGCCCCGAAAGCGCCGTCGAGGGATTCACCGGCGAGCAGCGCTTCTTCTTGAGCTATGCGCAGAATTGGCGCGAGAAACTGCGTGACCCAGCGCTACGCCAGGAAGTCCTGACAGATGGTCACGCGCCGGACGAGTATCGAGCCAGCACCGTGCGAAATGCCGACGGCTGGTACGCGGCATTCGACATCCAGGCCGGGCAGCCGCTCTATCTTGCGCCGGCCGACCGCGTGCGCGTTTGGTAGTCCAAGATGCACAGGCGTGAATTCCTGACGTGGTCAATCGCCGGGGGCTGTGCCCTGGTCCTGACCGCGCGAGCGAACCCAAGCGCAAAGTCCTTGTCGCCGTGGATCACGTTGCACGCGGATGGCACTGTCACGCTTGTCACCACCTCGCTGGAAATGGGCCAAGGCTCGCGCACCGGGCAAGCTCAGATCCTCGCAGACGAACTTGACGTGCCGTGGGAGGCAATACGTGTGGTTCTCGCGCCCGAGCAAGACCCGTACCTGATGGAAGGTGCGTTGTTCTCGGGTGGCAGTGAAACCCTGCGCACGCGCTACGACCTGCTGCGCCGGGCGGGCGCCAGCGTTCGCCACCAATTGGTTTCTGCGGCGGCGCTGTCGTGGCGGGTGCCGGCCTCGAGCTGCGAGGCCGCGTTAGGATTTGTGAACCACGCCGACACCGGTCGCAGTCTGGCTTATGGTGCGCTCGCTGAGCGGGCCGCCGCGATCGCCCCGCCGGCGAACCCTGACCTTAAGCGGCCCGAACAGCGACGTTACATCGGCAAGTCGATGCCGACGCTGGATCAGGCGGACAAGGTGACGGGTCGCGCCCGCTATGGGATCGATTTTCGTCTGCCGGGAATGAAGTTCGCGACGATCTGTCAGTGCCCGTTGTTCGGCGGAGCGCTGTCTGGGGTGGACGAGAAACCCGCCCTGGCGCTGCCGGGTGTACGCCAGGTGATCCTGTTAAGCGATGCGGTCGCGGTGCTGGCCGATACAACGTATGAGGCGATGCGGGGCGCGGCGGCCCTCGATCCTCAATGGACGGTCGCGAACCCGGTTCCGGACTCAGCGGAAATCGCGAGCCGTCTCACAGCCGCCATCGACGCTGCGGACGCCGTTGTTAGCCCCCGGGCCAGCGGCAAGGAAGCGCGCGAGAAGCTGCGCGTCGCGTATGCGGCGGCCCGGCGCCGCCACGAAGCCAGCTATGAAATTGCCTATCTCTCACATTCGCCACTGGAGCCGATGAACGCAACCGCGCGACCAACCGCTGGCGGTGTCGAAATATGGGCGCCATGTCAATCGCCGACCTGGGCTCGCGACGATGTGATGCGCATGACGGGTCTCAAGAAGGAGGCCATCATCATCCATCCGCTACTGATGGGCGGCGGATTCGGGCGGCGGCTCAAGGGCGACTATGCCGGGCGTGCGGCGCAGGTTGCGCTCGCATGTCGCAACGCCGTGCAAGTGCTATGGACGCGTGAGGAAGACATGACACATGACTTCTACCGCCCGGCGATGCACGCTGTCGTGCGCGCCGCGCTGGCCGAGGACGGCCTCCTAACTGGTTACGAATTCCTGGCTGCAACGGCCGATGATCTCACGGGGGGAAGCGCGCCGGCGCCTTACAGCCTCACGGGCTACGCGGCGACGTTGGCTAACGTAAAAATCGGCGTGCCGGTTGGCTCCTGGCGCTCGGTCGATCCGGGCATGTCGCTGTTCGCCAAGGAAAGCTTCATCGACGAATGTGCGCATCTTGCGGAGCACGATCCGCTGGCGTATCGCGATAAACTGCTTGGCGCCAACGAGCGCGCGCGCCGCGTGCTGCGCGGCGCGGCCGCCGCGGCCGGCTGGCCCGGGGCCCGGCGTGCTGGTACGGGCATGGGTCTCGCGCTGCTGCAAGAGTGGGATTCGATCGTCGCGCATGTCATCGAGGTCGAGGTGAAGGGCACCCGTTTGCGCGTCAAGCGCATCGTGACTGCAATGGACTGCGGAATGCCTGTCAATCCGCAGCAGGTGCGCGCGCAACTGGAGGGCGGCTCGCTGTTCGGGCTGTCGGCGGCCTTGGGTGAGAAAATCACGCTGGCAGGTGGACGCGTCGAGCAGCGCAACTTCGACGGCTATCCGCTGTTGCGCATTCGCGAGGCTCCTCAGGTGGATGTCATCCTGCTTGACACGCCGGACGCAACGGTCGGCGGTGTCGGAGAGCCGCCAGTGCCCGGAGTTGCTCCGGCTCTTGCGAACGCCATCTTTGCCGCGACGGGCAGGCGGCTGCGGCGCCTGCCGCTGACCTTGAGGGCGGATGGCGAGTTGATCCTTTCAGCGCGCCGCCGGAATACACTCGATCTCTCCACGCCGATCTAGCTCGTCCAGATTTATTGAAGTTTGCGGAAAATAATTCGCTTGCCTTTCAACTATCCCCAGTCCTAGTGCATAAGCCTGTGCACAACCGGTTCCTGATGACGGAAACACCAACAAAATACGCCCCTTGCACCAACTGCTGGATTTTTGACCACCCACGTCTCTCTTTCGTTGATAGCCCTAACCGCGAAAGGAAATCTTCGTCCATCCTTTACGCACCATGTGAATCAAGCCCAGGATGCCCGAAGGCACGTATACGATTGCCGGCAGCGGCGTTGGAATAGCGGTCAACAATGCAATGATGACGCCTTTAATCAGGGCCGACTCTCGATCATCCCCATACCATTTCATCTGCGCGCGGTAAGTGATGAATCCGAGAATGATTCCTGCCACGAGCGAGACCGGAATCATTAAACCGAATGTTAAAACTGCTCCACCGAATAGCATCATGTCGACAGTGAACGTCAGAATCGCGATGCGTGGGTCGAGCCCGAAGAGCTGCGCAAAACCTCCAGAGTGTCGCGCCGATTGTTCGCGGTCACTGGCCACTGTTATTGCTCAGCAATGCGGCTGATGCAGGCATCACCCAGAGGATTCGCTGCAAACCATTGCACGATGTGCGGCATGCTCAACTCGAAGCCTCCAGGGACGTTCAAACTTATGAACCCGCAACGCGTGCTCGCGCGATTCTCAAAGTCGTGGGGAGTGCCACCTGGAATGAGTGCGTAGGAGCCACGCACAGCATGAGACCACTCCCCGTCAATGAGCATGCTGACCGTCCCTTCAATCACATAGAAGACGTGATCCTCCGGGTGTGCGTGGACTCCGGGACCTTTGGTATTAGGCTCAAGCCACCACTCCGAAATCGAAGGGCTCATGAGTTACTCCAGCGTTCGAGTGCCGCGGTGCGTAGCGAAGCGCGACTCAAAATCCCGGCTTCGCCACCATCAAATAGAATATCACCAGAACGCAGATGAACGCC
>Ga0210394_10004591_pt1 | contig 16005 bp, 14 predicted proteins | sample IncBWC12MmetaG_FD_160121 | JGI IMG/M metagenome (GOLD analysis project Ga0210394, IMG submission 160121) | Forest soil microbial communities from Barre Woods Harvard Forest LTER site, Petersham, Massachusetts, United States - Inc-BW-C-12-M | ecosystem: Environmental > Terrestrial > Soil >... | reverse complement strand
TCGCTGCTGGCCACCTTGGTGCAGGTCCAGTCATTCGCGTCGATCATCGTCGGCTGGGGAGCTTGGGCCTTCGGGGCTGTCGTGGTGCTCACGCTGCTCGCGGCGCGCAGTTTCGATGAGCGGCTCTTGTGGGATTCACCGCAGCATGACTGAACCGCCGCAGCCCGGCTTGGACGAGCTTCCGAGCGCCGTGCCGGCACGCTCGCGATGGGGACGGCTGCCGCTCATTTGGATCCTGCCGGCCGTGGTGATACTGGCCGGCGCCTTCGTCGTCATCCACGAGAAGCTCGCTCAAGGAACCAGCATCGAGATCCGCTTCCACAACGCCGAAGACCTGGAAGCGAACAAGACCAAGATCCGCTACAAGGATGTCGAGATCGGCGAAGTGACCGACATTCACGTAGCCAAGGATCGCAAGGAGGTGGTCGTCATCGCGATGATTCACCGCGACGCCACCGAGTATCTCGTGGATGGCACCCGGTTCTGGGTGGTGCGGCCGCGGGTGTCCGCCGCCGGAATCACGGGCTTGGGAACCCTGGTTTCCGGCGCCTACATCAGCGTCGACGTGGGCCGATCAGCGATCCGCAGCCGACACTTCGTCGGTCTGGAAGTACCCCCCATCGTCACGGCGGACCTGCCGGGACGGCAATTCATTCTGCACGCGGACGACTTGGGATCATTGAGCATCGGTTCGTTGGTCTTCTATCGCCACATCGTCGCGGGTCAAGTGGTGGGCTATGAACTCGACCGGGGCGGGGGCGGCGTGACGATCAAAATATTCCTCAACGCGCCCTTTGACGGCTTCATCTCCGCCGGGACACGCTTTTGGCAGGCCAGCGGCATCGACATGTCGCTGAGTTCCGACGGGGTCAAGCTGCGCACGGAATCCCTGACATCCATCCTGCAAGGCGGCGTGACCTTCAGAGCCCTGCCCGGCAGCGCAATGACGCCGGTTGCCGCCGACACGGCGTTTCCGCTGTATACGGACGAAGACCGCGCGATGCGCCCGACGGAAACGGAGGTTCGCACCTTCGTCATGTATTTCAAGGGGTCGCTGCGCGGGCTGTCGGCCGGCGCGCCGGTCGAGTTGCACGGGATCGGGGTGGGGGAAGTCAGAAGCGTGGATGTGGAGTATGACCGCGATGCCGCCTCCCTGCGCTTTCCCGTGGTCGTGGATTTGTATCCGCAGCGCATACGCGGCAGAAAAGCGCGCGGCACGCGGCTATCGGCTGCCCAAGAAGGTCCGGAAATGGTCAGCCGCACGCTCATCGACAGCTTGGTGGCCCACGGACTGCGCGCCGAATTGAAGTCGGGCAACTTGCTGACGGGACAAAAATACGTGGATCTGGATGTACACGCCGATGCGCCTGCGGAGAAGATTTGGTGGAAGGAACAGCCCGCCGTTTTTCCGACCGTCTCCAACGGTCTCGATGAAATTCAGGACTCCGTGGCGGGAATTGCTCGAAAACTGGACAAAGTGCCCTTCGATCGGATTTCGGTGCGATTGCTCTCCACCATGACGAGTCTCGAGCAAACCTTGAAGAGCACGGATCAATTGATGCGGCACGTCGACGGCAGCCTGGCGCCGCAGATCGAGGCGACCTTGGCCGAGGCCCAGGCTGCCATGAAAAACGCCAAGGACCTGTTGGCGCAAGACGCTCCCCTGCAGAGCGATCTGGGTGCGATGCTGCTGCAATTGTCGCAAGCTGCGAAATCGGTCAGCGCTTTGGTCGACTATCTCGAGCGCCATCCGGAATCCCTGCTGCGCGGCAAGCAGGGAGATTCACCGTGAAGTCACTCACCGCCGTGTTCTCTTCATGCCTGCTCTGCGCGTGCGTAACTGTACGGCCGGACCATTACTATATTTTGAGTTCGCAGCCGCCGGGCGACGTTGCGCCACGGTCGGCGTCCGCCAAGCAGGTGCTGCTGCGGATGTCATTGCCTTCCTTGGTGGATCGTCCCGAAATGGTGCTCAACACGGCGGGGGATGCCGTCACGGTGCTGGAACATGAACGATGGGCCGCTCCCCTGACCGACCTCGCCGCCCAAACACTGGCGCGGGACCTCGAGCGGCGCAGTGCCGATCTGCTGGTCACGGGCCCGGGGCTGAGTCATCCCGGCGGGGCCGCCCTCAAAGTGACTGTCGAGGTGGTGCAGGTGACGGCGCGCAGAGGCAAACAGGTGAGCATCGATGCGCACTGGCGGATCGTGGACCTGCCCGCCGGCAAGGAGACGGCGGGCGGCGACGTGTTCAACGCGTCTGTGGCGGAGGAAGATTACGCAGCCGTCGCACGCGCGCTAAGCGATTGCCTGGGTCTGCTCGCGGACCGGTTGATAGCGCAACTGCCGCCGGGGCAATGATGTGCACGATACGCCTCGGGCCGTCCCGAGGCGCACCGTGTACGCAAATCGACGCCGGCGCACCGTCGCGCCGTCACGCGTTTCAGTCCGGCTGAACCGCGATATCGTTATGGACCGACTTCACACCCTCGGTGTCCTTGGCGATCATGCCGGCCATGTCGGCCGCATCTTTGGTGGGGGCTCGCCCGCTCAACCAGACCACGCCATTCGCATCGGTATCCACCCTGATCTTGGTCAGAGTGGTCAAATGCTTCGCGGCCAGTTTCGATTTCACCTTGGTTGTGATCACCGAATCCTTGACGAAGTGGTGCTCCCCGCCGGAAGCATACTCATCGGCGAACGCCATGGGCGCACAAGCAACACCGGCGGCCAGCATGCCAGCTAGTATCAAACGTCTCATTATTTTCTCCTGCAACTGTAGCCCACATTGGACTTCATTCTCGGCCGCTAGAGTGGCTGAATGCGCCGGCCGCATCTGTAGGCGCGGACAGTGAGCACGTGACGGTTATATCCCACATGCGGTAACTTCAGCCGCGCGCGAAAGCCACGGCGCTCGGGCGGTCGCCCGTGGCGCCGGCACCGCGCGCCTCCTCGTCGGGCATCGACAAGAGCCGGGCCGTATTGACCAGCGCCATGTGCGTCAACGCCTGCGGGAAATTGCCGAGCATGCGCTTGCGCCGCGGGTCGTATTCTTCGGCAAACAGGCCCACGTCGTTGCTCAACGCGAGCAAGCGCTCGAACAATGCTTCCGCCTCCGCGCGACGCCCGGTCAAGAGGTAGCTGTCCGCCAGCCAGAACGAGCACGGCAGAAACGCGCCCTCCCCGGCCGGCAGCGCGTCGACGTGCGTGCCGGTCGCATACCGCATGACCAATCCGTCCACCACCAAGGAGCGCTCGATGGCGGCAATGGTGCCGAGAACCCGCGGATCATCGGCGGGCAGGAACCCCACCTGAGGAATCAGCAGCAGACTGGCATCGAAGTACGGGGACTCATACGCCTGCACGAAAGAATTGCTGTGCGAGTCGAATCCCTGCTCGCAGACTTGGGTATGGATGATGTCGCGCAGCTCCCGCCAGCGCGCGATCGGACCCTCGAGGCCGTCTTGTTCCGCATCCTTGATGGCCCGGTCGAAAGCGACCCAGGCCATGACTTTCGAATGTGTGAAATGCCGGCGCGGTCCGCGAACTTCCCACAAGCCGTCGTCGGGGAGTTCCCAATGGGACTCCAAAAATTTCAGCAAGGCGACCTGCACCTTCCATGCCTCCGGTTCCGGCGGCAAGCCGGCGGCCCGCGCCAGATGCAAGGTATCCATGACCTCGCCGTAGACATCCAGCTGGAATTGTTTCGCGGCGGCGTTGCCAACACGCACCGGCGTCGAGTTCATATAGCCCGGCAGCCACGGCAATTCCTGTTCTTCGAGGCGTCGTACACCGGTAACGCCGTAGAGAATCTGCAGATCGTCGGGCGCACCCGCGACCGCACGCAGCAACCACTCGCGCCAGGCTGCAGCCTCGTCTTCATAGCCCGCCAGCAGCAATGCGTTCAGCGTAAACGTTGCGTCGCGCAGCCAGCAGTAGCGGTAGTCCCAATTGCGCACGCCCCCCGGCTGTTCGGGCAAAGAGGTGGTGGGCGCCGCGATCAGCCCGCCCGTCGGTTTGTAGGTGAGCGCCTTCAGCGTGATCAGCGAGCGCGCGACGGCGCCGCGCCATCGCCCCTGATACGTACAGCGGCCGGACCATTCGTGCCACAGACCCAGGGTCTCGGTGAGTGCCCGCTCGGCATCGAGCGTCCCCGGCGTCGCGGCATGCGAGGGATGGTAATTGAGCACGAAGGACTCGCGCTCGCCCGCGTTGACGCAAAACTTCGCCGCGCTGTGCAGGTTCTCACCTTCGAGGGCGACGGCGGATGACAATTCCAAGGTGTCCGGACCCGCGGTGAGCAGCAATACGCCGCCGGATCGGTGAACCCAGGGCACGATGGAACCGTAATCGAATCGGACCCGCAATTCCATGCGCATGCTGACGCGGCCGCTCAAGCCCTCGACGATGCGAATGATGTCCCAGCGCCGGTCCGACAGCGGCATGAAGTCGATCACGCGCACGGATCCTTCGTCGGTGTCGAATTCGGTCTCGAGCACCAGACTGTCGCCGCGATATTGGCGCCGTACCTGACGCACCGGCGCGTCCGGAGCCAGCAGCCAGCGGCCGTGCTCGGGCTCTCCCAGCAACGCGGCGAAACACGCCCCCGAGTCGAATCGCGGCAGGCATAGCCAATCGATGGAACCATCGCTGCCGACCAGTGCGGCCGTATGACAATCGCCGACCAGGGCGTAGTTCTCGATCGGCAGCGACATGCTTCACTCCTGAGGCGAAGCATAGGCAGCGCGTCGCCCGCTGCCTACCCCGTGTGCGCGTCGGCGGTTTCCTACAAATCCACCCGCGGCGCTGAAATTCGGGTACCGTTGCGCTGCTAGCCACGCGGAGTCGCCATGAAATATCGCCCCCTCGGCGACAGCCAGATCACCGTTTCGGAGATCGCGTTTGGCTCCTGGCTCACCTTTTCGAGCGGCGCGCAGAAAGACGCCGCCATCGCCTGCGTACATCGCGCCCTCGATCGCGGCATCACCTTGATCGACACGGCCAATGTCTACGGCCGCGGCGCCGCCGAGCAGGTCTTGGGCGAGGCGCTCGCGGGTATCCGCCGCGACAGCTACGTGCTGGCCACCAAGCTCTACTTTCCGATGAGCAGCACCGATCGAGGGTTGTCGCGCGCGCAGATTTTCAAGCAGCTCGACGCGTCGCTGGCGCGGCTCCAGGTGAGCCATGTCGATCTGTATCAATGCCATCGGTACGACGCCGACACCCCGCTGGAAGAGACGATGCAGGCCTTGAGCGAGGTCGTGAAGGCAGGCAAGGTGCGCTGCATCGGCTTCTCCGAGTGGCCCGTCGACCGCGTGCAAGCGGCGCTCGCCATCGCCCCGGTGAAGTTCGTATCGAGCCAGCCGCAATACTCCCTGCTGCATCGGGACCCGGAGCGGGCGCTGATCCCGATGTCGAGCCGCTGCGGCATCTCGCAGATCGTTTGGTCGCCGCTGGCGCAGGGTGTGCTCACCGGAAAATATCTCCCGCGCGCCGCGCTTCCCCAGGGCAGCCGCGCCGCCGACGCCGCGATCAACGGCTTCATCAAACCGGAATGGCTCCAGCCAAAAGTCCTGGAGGCGGTGCAGAAGTTGCGGCCGCTTGCGTCCGAAGCAGGCCTCACGCCCGCGCAATTCGCGCTCGCCTGGCTATTGCGGCAGCCCAATGTCGCAGCGGCGATTACCGGCGCCTCACGCCCGGAACAAGTCGATGAGAACGCAGCCGCGTCGGGGCACGCCGTGGCGCCGGAGCTGTTCGGCGAGGCCGAACGAATCATCGAAGACGTCATCCCCTATGAACGGACCTAGGGAGGCGATTGTGGACTGGCGAATCTTTGCACTCGGCTCGGCTTTCTTCGCCGCGCTGACCGCCATCTTCGGCAAGGTCGGCGTGTCCGAGATCAATTCCGACCTGGCAACCTTTCTCCGCACGCTCGTCATCCTCGTGGTGGCGTCGCTCATCATCTTTGCGCGGCACGAGTGGCAGCGGCCCGACGCACTCTCGGCGAAGGGGGTGATATTTCTGGTCCTATCGGGGGTTGCGACCGGCCTGTCGTGGCTTTGCTACTACCGCGCGTTGCAAACGGGCCCTGCGTCGCGCGTTGCGCCGATCGATAAGCTCAGCGTCGTTTTCGTCGTACTATTTGCCGTGTCATTTCTCGGCGAACGGCTCACCTGGAAGGTTGGTCTGGGAAGTGCGTTGATCACGTTCGGCGCCGTCCTGATGGCACTGTGAGCCGAACCCTGATGCCCATGCACCGCCGCCAAGGCGCCGATGCGCTGAGGCGCCCATGCACCGACGACGACGGCGCGGTCGCCGACGCCGGCACGGTGCACGGGCGCGTATGCCGCGGCCGCAGGGTCGCGCCTACCTCGAAGCATCCTTGTTCGAGTCCTGCACTTGCTTCTTGGCGTCGCCAAATTTGGCTTGCGCCGCACCGACGTTCTTGTTGATGTTGCCTTTCACCTGCTGCGTCGTGCTGCCGGTTGCCTTACCCGCAACCTCTTGCACCTTGCCCGCCGCTTCCTTGACGCGGCCTTCCACTTGATCTTTGTTGATGCCCATGGTCACTCCTGAAAAGAACGTCGGCGGACTGCCGACACGTCAGCGATGTTACGCGGCATGAGCTTTTGACTTGTAGGAAGGGACATCCATCCACTGTCGGAAAACCGACAATTCAGTGCGCTCTCCGTCGGCGAGATCAGTGCGATCGTTGCGGCCGGGGAGCCTGTCCGGGAATCTCGGCCCATATTTCCCGCGCCCACCGCATCAATAGCGCGGCTTCCGCCCAACGATCCGAGAGCTCGCGCCCTTGCGCATCGGTGAGGGCATAGTCGGGCGGCCCAAGTTCGCACAGGAAGACCATTGCGTCATCATCGTCTGCGTGGCGTGCACACCAGGACGCAAATCCCTGCCGCCACCACTCGCGAAACAGCGTCACCCACTTCGCGTTCTGCGGAAAATTCAGGGCCACTTGAATCTGTCCGCGCGCCGCCACGCGGCCTTGGAACGAGTCGGAACGCTCGAGCACGGCCGTCATCAGGGCCTCGAGTTGCGCCGGCGGCGGACAGGGCATCTCGCGATCCACCACATAGTGCGACAGATCGGCGGCCAAGCGCATCTGCGGAATCGCATCGAGCAGCTGCACCGTCGTATACAGGTCGTTGGTGATGCAGTTGCGGTGCGTCTCGAACTGGATCGGCATGGCTTCCTGCTCGGCGAGCCGCAGCCAACGCTCGATCACCGGCACCATGTCAGCGAGCTTGAGCGGCATTTCCTGGCCGATCACGACCACAAACGGCGCGGCGATCTGGTGTGCCAGCTCGAGCGCCGGCCGCAAGGCTTCGGTCGAAGTCGGAAAGGCCGTCAAGCCGCCGGCCAAACCCGTGCGCCGAAAATGCGGCACGGTCGCCCGCGCTTGGGCGAGGGTGAGAGCGCCGAGATCGATCGCCATTCCCTCGAAACCGGCCTCGCGCACGCGATCGAATTTTTCGGCCAGTGCGGCCTCGGGTGCGGCCAGCCGGTCCATCGCCCACAACGCTTGATAAACCAACAGCCGGTTAGCCATGCGGCGGATCGGCAATCCAGGTGCGATCGTCGGAGTAATCGGCTTCCGTTCTGCCGTGCGCGAAGGCGCGCAGCACCGCCATTTGAAAGCCCACGTAGGTCATTGACGGAGGCGATGTGCCGCGCGACGTAAAAATGGCTTCGTGCAGTTCACGCAGGCGGTGGAACGGCACCCCGGGGAAGGCATGGTGAGCGGTGTGATATTGCATCTGCCAACCGAGCCAGCGCATGAACGCATTGGTGCGCGTGCTGCGCGTGTTGATCAACACGTTGTCTTCGTGAGGCAGGCCGAGGTGCTCCATCGTGTTCTGCAGCTGGTGAACTGCCTTCATCGCCAGCATCGGCGCAAGCCAGAGAATCGCCGCCGCCCAGCTCTGTGCCCACACCGAGACGCCCGCAATGCAGGCATAGCCGGCAAGATGCAGACGCGCTTCACGAATCAGCTCGGCGCGGCGTGTCGCCGGCAGATACGGCTCGGTGACGATTCCGACGGAGAAGCGCACCATGCGGCGCCAGCGCGTGTACCAATAGGTGACCCCTGACAGCCACAGGAGGTATGAGCTCAGCGTATAGCGCTCGCGCGCCAATTCGCCGTCGCGCGTCCAATCCTGGGTGAATCGGTGGTGAGCCATGTGCTGCACCTGGTCGAAGGTGCGCGGATAGAAAAGCACGAAGCCGAAGATCCGCCCCACCCACTCATTCGGCCACCCCGTGCGGAACACGGTCCAATGACTGAGTTCATGCTGTCCGGCATACAGGAAGTTGAGCAGCACGCCGTGAATCATGAATATCGGCAGCGCCAGCACGCTGCCGCGCGTCAGCCACAACAGCGTGCCCGTGACTCCGATGGCCCCGACATGCGACAGCGTCTGGATCGCACCCCGGCGGTTCGACGCAACACAGAGGCTGCGCAGCTTGGCACCCTCGATGACGTCGCGCCGCACGAAAATCTCGTCCACCGCTCAAGCTCCCTGCCGAAAACCGCATCGTACGACGCCGATGTTCCGATAGCCATGGCCCGGCGTTTCCTGGCTACTGCGCGTGGTCCGCCTCGACCTTCGCCACCGCAGGGCGCGCCGCCACGATTTTGGCGTGCGCCTCGAGCTTTGGCAGGCGGCTGTACAGTTCGACCTTGTTGCCGGGATACCAGCCGGCCAGCATGTAGAGGTAGGGATCGGCGCTCGAGTAGCTGCCGCCGAGCACGTAGGGCCCGAGCCCCTGGCTGATGAGCCCCAGGTAAGCGCAAAAATCGGCGGTAGCCTGTTCGCGGATCACGTCGATATCCGCTTCGCCGCGGGTCGAATAGCGGGCAGAATAATAGATCCGCAGCACCGCCTCGTATACATTGGCCGAGAGAAACACCATCCACTGCAGAAAGGCGGCGTGGCGGTTGGAGCCGGGCTGCGGCGCCAGCGCGGCTTTCGGATGACTCAGCGCGAGGTGGATCAACATCGCGGCGGACTCGAACATCACGGTGCCGTCCGGCAGCATCAATGCCGGCACCCGGCCGGTGGGATTGGTCGCGCGGAAGCTCGCCACGTCGGCCGCTTCGGTGCCCACCCAAATGCGCTCGTAGGCAGCGCCGCTCTCTTCGAGTGCGATCTGCACGGCGAGTGAACCTGATCCCGGGCGTCCATACAGTTTGTACATCGACTCATCCCCCCTCTCTTGATGCTGCGCATAGTACGTCCCGGAGTCTCGATTGTCGCGATTTGAAGTATCCTCTGCGCTCGTCGAACGACAAAAGGGATGACCATGCTATCGAGACGCGAGTTTTTCAGGGGTGCTGCCGGCGGCTCGCTGCTGGCTATCGGCGCACGCAATGCGCTGCCCGATACGGGGGGCGCAGAGCTGAAATCCATCACCGCGGGTGCCAAACCGATCTCGGCCGAGGAGCGGCGCGGCCGGATTGCGAAGCTGCAGACGCTCATGGAGCAGCGCAAGATGGCAGCCCTGCTGATCGAGCCCGGCGCGACGCTCGACTACTTCACGGGAATCAAGTGGCGCCGTTCCGAACGCATCACGCTCGCCATCATTCCGGCGCGCGGCGACGTGGTGGTCGTGACGCCGGCATTCGAGGAACCCTCGGTGCGCGAAACCCTCCAGGTGGGAGGCGATGTGCGGCCTTGGAACGAGCACGAGAGCCCGTTCGAACGGATTCTTCAAGGTTTGCGCGACCGCGGCGGCGCCGCCGGAGTCGTGGCCGTGGAATCCACGGTGCGGTTCTTCATCGTCGACGGCCTGCGCCAGGCATCGACCGCCTATTCGTTCGTCTCGGCCGATCCTCTGGTGCGAGCATGCCGTCTGATCAAGTCGCCGGCGGAACTGGCGCTTCTGCAATCGGCGAACGATGTGACCATCGAAGCGCTGCGCTCGGTGCACGCGCGCGTCGAGCGCGGCATGAATGCGGCGGATATCGCCGCTCTCATGGACCGCACCAGCGGCGCGCTCGGCGGCTCGCCCGAGTTTTCGCTGGTGCTGTTGAATGAAGCTTCCGCCTATCCGCATGGGTCGATACAGGTCCAAACCGTGCGCGAAGGCTCGATTGTCCTGATGGACTGCGGCTGCTCGGTGCACGGCTATCAGTCCGATATATCGCGAACCTGGGTGGTCGGCGAGGCAAGCGCCCGCCAGCGCAAAGTGTGGAACACCGTGAAGCGCGGCCAGGAAATCGCGCTCGAAACGGCGAAGCTCGGCGTGCCGACGGGAGCGATCGACGATGCAGTGCGCCGCTACTACGAGCGGGAGGGTTGGGGTCCCGGCTACAAATTGCCGGGACTCTCGCATCGCACCGGGCACGGCATCGGGATGGACGGACACGAGCCCGCCTACCTGGTGCACGGTGATGCCACGCCGCTTGAGGCCGGCATGTGTTTCTCCGACGAACCGGGAATCTATATTCCCGGTGAATTTGGCGTTCGTTTGGAGGATTGCTGGACCATGGCCGCGTCGGGCCCCAAGCTCTTCACACCTCTGGCAAAATCGTTGGATGCGCCTATTTGAGCCGCGCGCGGCGTACGCTGCGATGATCGTCGTGCCGTCATTGCTGATCTGGCTGTATCTGTTTTTTGCGCATGGCCGGTTCTGGCAATCCGCTCCGCAACTGGCGCCCGCCACGCCGCCGGAATTCCCGGATGTGGACATCGTGGTACCCGCGCGCGATGAGGCGGACACGATCGGCGCGGCCGTTGGCTCGCTGATCGCGCAGAATTATGCAGGCCGATTCCGAGTCATCCTGGTCGACGACAATTCCACGGACGGCACTGCCGCCTTGGCGGGCGCGGCGGCACGGCTGACCGTCATCACCCTGCAGTCAAAACCCGCCGGTTGGTCCGGAAAATTGTGGGCCCTCGCCCAAGGCGTTGCGGCGAGTGATGCGGCCCTGCTGCTGTTTACCGACGCGGATATCGTGCACGACCCGCGGCATCTGTCGACGCTGGTCGCGAAGCTGCTGCAATCCCGCCTGGACCTCGTGAGCGAGATGGTGCGTCTGGAATGCTCGAGCTTCGCCGAGCGCGCATTGGTACCCGCCTTCGTCTATTTTTTTCAAATGCTGTATCCGTTCAAGAGAGTCAACGATCCGCAATCGTCGGTGGCCGCCGCCGCCGGCGGCACGGTCCTGATCCGGCGCGAGGCCCTGCAGCGCATGGGCGGCATCGATTCCATCAAGGACTGCCTGATCGACGATGTGGCGCTGGCGCAGGCCGTCAAGGCTTCCGGTTCGATCTTTCTCGGTCATTCCTGTCTCGCCGCATCCATGCGCCCCTACCGGTCATTTGCCGACATTTGGCACATGATTTCCCGCACGGCGTTCACCCAATTGCGCCATTCGCCGGCACTGTTGACGCTCACCCTGCTTGGGTTGGGCGTGGTGTGGTGGGTGCCCGCGGCGGCGCTCCTGCTCGGGCACGGCTGGGTGCTCGGCTGCGGTGCGTTGGCATTTGGCCTCTCGGTAGGAAGCTACCAACCCACCTTGGCACGATATGGGCGCAGCCCTCTTTGGGCACTCGCTCTACCGCTGATCGCGCTTTTTTACATGGCGGCGACGCTCGGCTCCGCGCTCAACTATTGGCGCGGGCGAGGCGCTCGCTGGAAGAGCCGCGCCTACGGCGCGGGCTGACCGCTCGACCCTGGCCGGCGATAGGAGGACACTGCGGTCAGCAACCGACACAATTCGAGCACTCAGGCCAGGGACATAGTCGTGCCGTTCAGAAAATCGGTCGCCGGGCGGTCGCCAGACCGTGAGAGCCGGCGTTTGCGGCGCCTGGTCTATCCGCCGGCGCTCAACTGGATACTGCTTGCCTACGCCGTGGTGGCCGTCGCAATTGGCTGGGCCTACGCCGCCTCGCGCAGCCACGCGGACTACGAACAGACCTTGGAAACGGAGCGCACTAAGCTGCGCGGCGTCACCGCGGCATTGCAGGCCGGCACATCGGCCATGCTCAACGGGGGAGTCGGGGCCGCCGTGGCCGGTGCCAACGAGTTGCAATCGGGGGGAGGGCTCATTCGCGCGAGCCGCGCAGAAATCATCGCGACCTTGCAAAAACAACTCGCCGCCGGGGACTACGTGCGCTTTTTGTTCCTCACCGACGGTACGCGATTCGCGCTCGCCAGCCGCGACGGTGCTTCCGGAGGCCTATTGGCTCCGGAGTGGCTGACGGTCGCGGGCGTGCCCGGGTCCAAAAATGCCTGGGTCGGTGCTCCGATTGCCGATCCCGAACGGCCGAACGACCTCGTCATTCCGGTCGCGCAACGGGTTGCCTGGGGTGAAGGGTTGACGCTGTGGGCGGGCGCGCTGTTCAGTTTTGACGGTTTTGACGAATTGTACCGCCAATTCAGCAACCAGGTCGCCACGATCGGGTTGATTGCGGCCGAGGGCACGGTTCTGGTCCGCGCGCCGAAAACCAGCCGCGACGCTGGAACGGCCGGCGTCAACGTCGCGTCGAACGAGCTGTTTCGCCGCGCGATCGCACAGGGCGATGCGGGCGTCGTCGAGGGCTACGGACCCATCATAAAAAAGCAGATGATCTATGGTTACGATCTGGTGAACGGCTATCCCATCTATCTAGTCGCCGGCCAGTCCCAGGATGCGGCGCTGGCACCCTGGCGCGAGCGGCGCCGGATGAGCATCGCGGCCACCGCGGCATTCAGCGCGCTGGTGCTCGCGATGACCGCGCTCCTCAACCACTACATACTGACCTTGCGGCGGCGCGAGCATCACTACCGGACGCTGTTCAACAACGCGCAATTCAGCGCATTTGTTCTCGAGGGCGCGCGCTTCGTGGAGGCGAATCGCACGGCGGTTCGAATGTTCGGCCTCGACGATGAGCGCTCCGCGGCAGGAATGGCCCCCTGGGATCTCTCGCCGGAACATCAGCCCGACGGCCGCCGCTCGGACGATCTTGCGCGTGAGCGGATCGCCACTGCGCTGCGCGAGGGGGGCACGACATTTGAATGGCTGCACAAGCGCGCCGACACCGGCGAGTGTTTTCCGGCGGAGGTTGACCTATCGAGTCTCAGCGCGGGCAGCACGGTGCTCGCGCTCGCCGTCGTACACGATGTGACGCTGCGCAAACGCGCCGAGCAGGAGCTGCGGCTCCTGTCGGCCGAGCTGATGCGGCTGCAGGACGAGGAGCGTCGGCGGATCGGACGAGATCTGCACGATTCAACCGGCCAGACTCTCGCCGCGTTGGAGCTGGGTCTTGCGCAGCTCCTGCATGACACAGAGTCCATCACGGGCGCGGCCCGCGAACGGCTCGAGCACTGTGCCCGCCTGGCAACGCAGTGCTCGACGGAGATCCGAACGGCGTCCTATCTGCTGCATCCGCCGCTGCTCGATGAACTAGGGCTGCTCAGCGCGCTGCGCTGGCTGGCCGACGGATTTCGCGACCGCAGCGCGATCGAGGTGCGCCTGGATCTGCCGGAGGCGATGGATCGGCTGTCGCCGGATGATGAGCTCTGCCTGTTTCGGATTGCCCAGGAGGCGCTCACCAATGTGCATCGGCATGCCGAGAGCCCGTGGGTGGCCGTCAGACTCAAAGTACAATCCGACAGTGTCATGCTCGAGATCGAGGATGCCGGACGCGGCATGCCGCCCGCCTACGCCGCGGGAAATGCCGTCAGGGATCGGACCGTGGGAGTCGGCCTTGCGGGTATGCGCGAGCGCATCCGCCAGATAGGAGGAACCCTTTCAGTGGAATCAACCCATACTGGAACCCGAGTCCGCACGACGATATCGATTGCCGAGCGGCGCGATACGCTCACCGCGGCTTAAAGGACCCCCTCGGGCAACCTCAATGAAGTCCGTACGCATTCTAATCGCGGACGACCACGAGCTCTTCAGGCGCGGCATCGCCGCCGAACTGACTCAGGTGCCCGGGTGGGTCGTGGCAGCGGACGCGGCCAACGGCAGAGACGCTGTTGCGGCGGCGGCCGAGATCAAGCCGGATATCATCGTGCTCGACCTGACGATGCCCGAGCTCAATGGCCTCGAGGCTGCGCGTAAAATCATCTCTGCCGACCCCGCGGCGCGCATTCTCATTCTGACCGCGCACGAGTCGGAGCAGGTTGTGCGGGAGGTGTTGAGCGCGGGAGCGCGGGGCTATGTTTTGAAATCCGATGCGGGCCGGGTGCTGGTGACAGCGGTGCAGGCACTGCTCGACGGGAGGTATTTCTTCACCTCCACGGTCGCGCAGATGGTCCTCGACGGCTACCTGCGCAGCGAAGCGCGTGACGCCGACGCCGCGCATACGCTGTCGGCTCGCGAGCGGGAAATCGTGCAGTTGCTCGCGGAAGGAAACAGCAATAAGGACATTGCCCGAGCGCTTGACATAAGCGTCAATACCGCGGAGACGCATCGCAGCAACATCATGCGCAAAATGGGATTCGCATCGCTCGCGGAACTCGTCCGCTACGCCATTCGGAACAGAATAATCGAACCTTGATCGTGTTGCGCTGCGCAACCGCGGGCCGCTCCTACCGGCCTTTCTTGCCGCCGATACCCAGTGTTCGCGATGCCGCGTCGAGCTCTGTGAGGCTACCGTGTCGGGCTCCGCTGGGATGGCTTCAAGGCTCGATTTATGACTGTACTCACAACCGACGTGTGGGCATTGGCCCTGGCTGCGGTCATGGCGATACTCGTATCGCATACCACCCTCACCCTCGCGCGGCGGGTCTCGACGGTCAGCGCTCGCAACAGCGCATGCGTCGTGTTGGCGAGCTCACTCGCGTTGGGATTCGGCCTGTGGGCCACGAACTTCGTCCAGGTCATGTCGCTGTGGCTGCCCGAACGGCCGAACGTCGGGATCTCCTGGTTCGTGCTGCCGTTTGCGGTTGCGGCGGCGACTCAGGGGTGCGCCCTCCTCTTCATCGCCAGCCGTAAGCCGGACGCGGCCGCCATCACCGGCGCCGCCTTCGCCCTCGCCGTCGGCACCGGCATGACCCGCTGTGCCGCGCTCGACGAGCTGCCCGGCTTGCTGGTGCTGCAGGAGGAATTGCCGTGGATAGGCGGCTCGTTCCTGATCGCGTTCGCGACCTTCCTGGCGGCGCTATGGGTTTGGTTCAAAGACCCCAACGACCGCTCCTGGCGCGGCGGCTGCGCGCGTCTCCTGGCAACGCTCGCGGCGGCGATCGGCATCCTCGGCACCAGCGCGCAGTCGCTGACGAGCTCGCGGCTGCTGTTCAACACCTGCTGTGAGGAACCGGCATCGCCCGGCCGCCTGCTCACGGTCAGCGTCGCGGCGCTCGGCTGCGCCGTCCTCAGCGTGACTCTGGTGATTGCCATTTGCTGCACCCGGCTCAAGGATCGGGCGGGCCGCAACACGCGTGAGCTCGAAGCAATCGACGCCCGCCTGCAGTACCTGGTGACCCACGATTCGCTGACCGGACTGCCGAATCGGCAACGCTTCAAGGATCGCCTCGCGACTTCCATCGCCGGCACGCAGCGCGCCGGCCGGTCCCTCGCGATTGCGGTGTTCGATCTCGATCACTTCAGCGCAATCAATCATTCGCTCGGTCATGGCGTCGGCGATTGGCTGCTGACCGAGGTCGCGCGCCGCATCGCCGCGGTCGCCTCGCAGTCGGCGGCAACGCTGGCGCGTCTCGACGGCGACGAATTCGCGGTTCTCATCGAGCACGTGGCAGCGCGCCTGGAAGCGCAGGCCGTCGCCGCCGCCATCCTTGCGGCGTTCGAGGAGCCGATGCAGGTCAACGGCATGGCGCTGCGGGTGCGCGCCAGCATCGGCGTGAGCGTGTGGCCCGATGACGGCCGCCGCAGCGATGATTTGCTGGCCCACGCCGAAGTCGCCATGACGATCGCCAAGGAGCGCGGCGGCGGTCAGGCCCTGTTCTTCGAGCCGGGTATGACCGATTCGATGCACGAACGTCTGGCGCAAGAAAACGATCTGCGGCGCGCGCTCGCGGCCGGGGAATTCGAACTCT
>Ga0210394_10004590_pt1 | contig 16006 bp, 13 predicted proteins | sample IncBWC12MmetaG_FD_160121 | JGI IMG/M metagenome (GOLD analysis project Ga0210394, IMG submission 160121) | Forest soil microbial communities from Barre Woods Harvard Forest LTER site, Petersham, Massachusetts, United States - Inc-BW-C-12-M | ecosystem: Environmental > Terrestrial > Soil >... | reverse complement strand
TCGCTCTCGCCGTCCTGCGCGAAGCGGTAATGAGGCGGACAGCCGGCATGGAGGAAGCCGGGCAGCGGCACATCGAAATCGCGGTGGTTGCCGGGAAGCCCGGTGAGCGAAGCGGCGACCACGGTGGTGCCGTGGTAGGCTTTCATGCGGCTGACGATCTTTTTTTTTCGCGGCCGGCCGAGCGCATTGTTGAGATACCAGACGAGCTTGACCTGGGTGTCGTTGGCCTCCGAACCGGAATTGCAGAAGAACACCTTCGAGATCGGCACCGGCGCGATCTCCTTCAGTTTCTCGCCGAGCTCGATCGCCGGATCGTGGCTCCTCCCGGTGAACAGGTGGGCAAAGGAGAGCTTGCGCATCTGCGCGGCGGCGGCTTCGACCAGTTCTTCGTTGCCGTAGCCGAGCGCGGTGCACCACAGCCCGGCCATGCCCTCGATGTATGGTTTACCTTCGGTGTCGTAGACATAGACGCCCTGGCCGCGCTCGATGATAAGCGGACCCGTCTCGCGAAAACGCGCGAGATTGGTGTAAGGATGCACCAGCGTTTCGACGTCGCGTGCGGCAAGATTGCTGAGCGGAGACATTCGGTTCCTGCGCTCCTTTATGTGGTTCAGCTGCGATTATTTCAACGCTCTGTTATGCGCTGTATTCGCCGCCACGGGCCGCGGCCGCGGCAACGGCACTTCGTCGAGCGGTATCGGCGGCGCGTCGAGACCCTGCAGCGGCACTCCGTCGGCCGTCGCCGCGTCAGGCTCCTTGGTCTGCGCTTCCACCGGCGGCGGCGGTTTGCGCACGTCCCATTCGCAAATCTTGTAATTGTTGCGGCGCTGTTCGAGATCGAGGTGGATGTGCTCTTCGTGATAGCCGTCGGAGCCGGGGCCGAGCACGGTCGCAAACCGTGCGCAGGCGGTCGAACGGATGGCGTCCCGCCAATCCTTATCGACATTCATGTCGGTCAGTACGAGTTCGCGGCCGTCGCCGAGCTTGAAATCGCGCACGTCGAGCGCGTCGGCGCGGCCGTGCTCGCTGACCTTCGCGGCGTGTACGTTGTTGCGGCCGCGGCAATCATAGGAAGCGAGATTGTCGAGCCCGCGCAGCGGCGGCAGGTCTTTCAACGATGGCGCAACGTCCTCGCGCACCCAATCGGCGATCGCTTGCGCCATCGGACAGCGTAAAATCGCAGGCGGCGTCACCGTGACTTTGCTCCGATCGGCCAGGACGATCGCGTTCATCTGCACCGCATCGTCGGCGCCGCAATCGCCGGCCCCGATGAGGACCGGCAGCGGTTCGAATTCCGCGACTTTCGTCAAGCTCAGCTGGCAGGCGGATGGCTTGGCTGGCGCCGCGTCGGCGGCGACGCTTTCCGGAAACGAGGCATAGGCCTCCTGCGGCGGCGCGAATTCGTGCGGAAGAACGACTGGCGGCGGTTGCCGCGTTGCCCGCGGCTGAGCAGCGCTATGGACGGACTTGGCCGGTTTCAGCGACGGCACGGCGCCGTCCTGCGCCATCGCCATTGGGATCGCGCACAACAGCACGGCAATGACGACGCCATATTTCACGCGGACTTCTCTGGCGCAGTTGTAGTTTGTCAGGAAGCTCGAGGCAGCCTCGAGGGCACATGGTTTAAGCCATTTGGGCTTGCCTGTTCAAGCGTAAGGCCGGCCAACGAAGGCGCTTGCCTGTCCGGCGCAGACAGGTAACCTTCCACAGCAACTAAGGCATGATCCCGAGAAGCTTACCCGCGGACGTGATCCGAGGGTGGATCGATTTTCGGAAAAGATCATGCCCAAAAATCTGCGAGGGACGCCATGCTCGGGCTGATGCAGGATTGGCCGCTGCTGTGCCATCGCATCATCGATCACGCCGCGACCCATCACGGCGGGCGGCAGATCATCACCCGTTCGATCGAAGGCCGGTTCCACACCACGAATTACGCCGATCTGCGCGCGCGCGCGCTGCGGGTTGCGCAGCGGCTCGATAAAAGCGGCATCAGGCTCGGTGACCGCGTGGCGACGCTGGCTTGGAATACCTGGCGGCACCTCGAGGCCTGGTACGGCATCATGGGTATCGGCGCGGTCTATCACACCGTCAATCCGCGCCTGTTTCCCGATCAGATCGCCTGGATCGTCAATCACGCCGAAGACCGCGTGATGATGGTCGACCTCACCTTCGTGCCGATCCTGGAAAAGCTCGCCGACAGGCTCAAGCCGATCGAGCAATACGTGGTGTTGACCGACGCCGCGCATATGCCGGCAACCGCGCTGAAGAATGCCGTGCCTTACGAGGACTGGATCGCGGAGGTCGACGGCGACTTCGCCTGGAAGGAGTTCGACGAGAACACTGCGGCCGGCATGTGCTACACGTCCGGCACGACCGGCCATCCTAAGGGCGTCGTTTATTCGCATCGCTCCAACGTGCTGCACTCGCTGATGGCGGCGCAGCCTGACGCCATGGACGTTGGCGCGCGCGACGTCGTCATGCCGGTGGTGCCGATGTTCCACGCCAATTGCTGGGGCCTCGCTCTGACCTCGCCGATAGCCGGCGCAACCATGGCGATGCCCGGCAGCAAACTCGACGGCGCGTCGATCTACGAGATGCTCGACACCTGCCGCGTCAGCTTCACCGCCGCCGTGCCGACGGTGTGGCTGATGTTGCTGCAACATCTCGAAGCCAACAATCTCAAACTGCCGTACTTGAAGAAAGTGGTGATCGGCGGCTCGGCCTGTCCGCGCGCCATGGCGCAGAAATTCCAGGACGTTTACGGCGTTGAAGTCATCCACGCTTGGGGCATGACCGAGATGAGCCCGCTCGGTACGCTCGGCTCGCTCAAGCCCGAATATGCCGGGCTTAAAGGCGAGGCGCGGCTCGACGTGCAGCAGAAGCAGGGCCATTCGCCGTTCTGTGTCGAGATGAAGATCACCGACGATGCCGGCAAACCGATGCCGTGGGACGGCAAGACTTTCGGGCGGCTGAAAGTGCGCGGCCCTGCCGTCGCCCGGCGCTACTTCAAGGATGACACCGACATTCTCGACGACGAGGGCTTTTTCGACACCGGCGACGTCGGCACCATGGACCGCTACGGCTATCTCAACATCACCGACCGCTCCAAGGACGTCATCAAGTCGGGCGGCGAATGGATTTCGTCGATCGAGCTGGAAAACCTCGCGGTCGGCCATCCCAAAGTCGCCGAAGCCGCCGTGATCGGCGTGCGCCATCCGAAATGGTCCGAGCGGCCGCTGCTCGTCATCGTGCTCAAGGAAGGCCAGACCGCGAGCAAAGACGAGCTGCTTGCATTCCTCGACGGCAAGATCGCCGATTGGTGGCTGCCGGACGATGTCGTGTTCGTCCGCGAGATTCCGCACACCGCGACCGGCAAAATCCTAAAAACGGCCTTGCGCGATCAATTCAAAGATTACGCGCTGCCGACCGCGGCGGCGTAGCGCCGATTTGTCTTTCCCCAAGATCGGTTTCCGCATTCGGGACCAGGCGCTGAATTTAATTCAAACCGCGAATGAATCACCCCGGCGCGAGTTTGCTGGCTCGGGCGCAGATCGCTCTGCGATCGTGTGGCCGCACGATGCGCGACACGCATAGCGCTGCCCCAATTGCCCCGCGCCGGGAAGCGAGTCGTCGACGGATAATCCTGTTACCGCAAAAACTTATCGAATAGTTCCGCACACTTATTGGCGCCGCATAGATTTCATCTATGTGTTCAAAGTATTTCCAGCCATGGTGCGACGCACAATGACCACATTTTACCGGTCATAGCGCGCTTGGCTCGCGATCAGCGGGCCGAATCACCCTTCCCATCAACAATCGAATAGGATGGACATGGCTTGTAATAGCCTCAAGAAGACTTTGTTTGCCTCTGCTCTTACCTTGACCGTTATCGGAATACCGATGACGGCCTCGGCGCAGACCGGAATTGCCTCCGTTTACGGCTATTCCGGTGGACGGACCGCGGACGGCGAGCGGATGTCGACCGCCGGTCTCACCGCGGCCCACCGCAGCCTGCCGTTCGGCACGCTGGTGCGGGTCACCAACGAGCGCAATGGGCGTTCGGTGGTGGTGCGGATCAACGATCGCGGGCCCTTCGTTAGCGGTCGCGTGATCGACCTGACGCCGGCCGCGGCCCAGGCGCTCGGCTTTTCCGGCCTGACCGACGTCAGCCTCGACGTCGTCGGCAGAACCGGCTGACGGCGACGTCGGCCAATTTCATCAACAACGAATAGGCGGATCATGGCTCGCGGCAGCCTGCTATGGCTTTCATCATCTATCGTCCTTCTTGTTTCGACACTGCTGGCTTCGACGACCAGCTTGCCGATGACAATATCGGCCGAGTCCGGAATTGCATCGGTTTACGCCTACGCCGGCGAGCTGACCGCGAACGGCGAAACGGCGTTGCCCGACTCGCTGACGGCGGCGCACCGCACCTTGCCGTTCGGCACCCTGGTGCGGGTGACCAACGACGTCACCGGCGATTGGGTCTTAGTGCGCATCAACGATCGCGGCCCGTTCGTCGCCGGCCGCATCATCGATCTCACGCCCGCGGGCGCGCAGGCGATCGGCTCCGACGGCTTGGCGCATGTGTCGCTCGACATCGTCGGCTGGAGCGGCTGATATCATGGTCAGCCAATTTCTTCGCCGTGAAACGGGAGGTTGCGGCCTCCCGTTTTTTTTACGCGCTCCTTCTCCCCGTGTGCGGGGAGAGGTGAAAAGCAAGCCCGTTCTCGCGGCGCGAATGCGCGCGAGTGTTGTCAAACAGCCAACGCTTTCCGGTCGTCATTGCGAGTGAAGCGAAGCAAGCCAGAGCAGCGGATTAGAGCTGGATTGCTTCGTCGCTTTCGCTCCTCGCAATGACGAAATAAGGGAAGCGGAACGCCGGCAGACGCAGGTTTACTGAAAGCCGTGCCAGCGGGCACGGCGGCGCGCCACGGATAAGGCGGCTTGCGCCGCCCCTCCGCTATCGGGCGCGCTCGCCTGCCGGCGTTCCACCACGGCGCTTGCGGCAGCGACCAAACGCCACCGCTCAACTCCAGTTACGCGCTTCCTGGGACGGAACGAGTTAGGGACGGGCGGTACCCATCCCCTGCCGTCCCAGTGCAGCGGGTTTTACCCCGCAGACCGGTCGTAATGCCGGCCGGGCGTTTATTACCCGGAGCCGCCCGGGAGCGGAGGTGACAACCCCGCCCGCGGGAACCGCTCTCGCCCCTGCCAACCGGTGTCACCCGGTGGCGTCCTTTCGGGCGAGATGATTCACTATATAACTGAAAAGGAGACTGATGTCAATATGTGTCTCTTGATCAGTGACGACCCGAAAAGCGGTCATACGCGGGATTGACCCGCGTATCCATGCTGACGATCCGCTCGCCGTTGGTGATTAAATGCACTGTCATGGTAATTCTGAGACGTCATGCCCGGCACTCGGGTCTCGCCCCGGGCGAGCCCAAGCGTAGACTCTTGTGCCGGGCATCCACGACTTTGAATCTTTCCGAGGCTCAAAAACGTGAATGGCCGGGTCAAGCCCCGCCATGACGGCGTGGAGAGGGCGGAACACCAGCGAAAATCTACTCCGCCGGCTGCTTCGCTTTCGGCTTCGGCTTGGCTTTGACGAACGTGCCTTTGAGATTGTCCCACAGCTGAATCTTGGCGCCGTGCTTGTGCATGATGACGCTCTGCTGGCACACCGAGAGCGAGTTGTTCCACGCCCAGTAGATCACGAGGCCGGCCGGGAATTTCGCCAGCATGAAAGTGAAGATGAGCGGCATCCAATTGAAGATCATCTGCTGGGTCGGATCGGGCGGCGCCGGGTTGAGCTTCATCTGCACCCACATGGTCACGCCCATGATCGCCGGCCAGACGCCGTGATTCTTCGCTCCTAAGATGCTGATAAAACAGCGGAATATTTTTAGAGCGCGGCCTAAAACTGGTCGGAAATCGCTTGTCGTGCTATATTCAAACGATGAGCGCACCTGCGGCGTACACCCTTCCGACGGACCTCGGGTCCGAATTGGAGCAGAAATATTTCTGGTGGGAACCAGTCGGCTCGCAACCGCGGTCGGACGCCAGGATTCTCGCGCAAGCGATGGACCTAGCTTCGTTCCAGGACGTGCGGCGCCTCGAAACAACCCTCGGCCTCGATCGTTTGGCGGATGCGCTGCTCGGCGCAGAGCCGGGATGGATAAGCGAGAGATCCTGGGAATTCTGGCGTGGGCGTTTGCGCGCCACCGGCAGGGCGATACCTGAGACGCCTCCTCGGAGATCGTTCGATGCCGGACAGCTTTGAGCCCAAAATCGGCATTCTGCCCAGAGCTCAGCAAGAAATCTGGCCGCAGCTCGCTCCCGCGACGCGATTGTCCTTCGCGCTGTATGGCGGCACTGCCGTTGCTCTTTATCTCGGCCATCGCGTTTCCGTCGATTTCGACTTCTTCAGGTCCGCGCCTCTCGACAAGAAAGAAATCGAGGCGTCCTTTGCGTTCATGCCAAATGCTCAAACCATTCAGGAAGGAGAAAACACGCTCGTCGTCGTCGCACCGATGCCGTCCGGTCCTGTGACGGTATCGTTTTTTGGCGGCGTTGCTATCGGACGAATAAACGAACCGTCGCAAACAAAGGATTCGAAGATACTTGTCGCCTCTATCGAGGATTTGCTGGCGACCAAGCTCAAGGCGATCTTGGACCGGGCCGAGGCTAAGGATTACCAGGACATCTCCGCGATGCTGTCGGCCAGTATTTCATTAGAGAAGTCGCTCGGTGCCTTTGCAAAGATGTATGGCAAGGATCCGGCGCTTCCCTTGAGAGCCATGGGCTTCTTTAAGGACGGCGATTTGCCTTCGCTTCCCGAGTCCGATCAGATCATTCTTCGCGCAGCCAGAGATCGAGTTTCGGAAATTCCGGATATCGCGATTACATATGGATCGCTCCCGGGGCGGTGAAGTCACTCCGCGGGCTGCTTGGGCTTCGGCTTGACCTTGACGAACGTGCCTTTGAGATTATCCCACAGCTGAATCTTGGCGCCGTGCTTGTGCATGATGACGCTCTGCTGCGCCACCGAGAGCGAGTTGTTCCACGCCCAGTAGATCACGAGGCCGGCCGGGAATTTCGCCAGCATGAAGGTGAAGATCAGCGGCATCCAGTTGAAGATCATCTGCTGGGTCGGATCGGGCGGCGCCGGGTTGAGCTTCATCTGCACCCACATGGTCACGCCCATGATCGCCGGCCAGAAGCCCAAATGCAGGAAGCTGCCGATGACCGGCAGCAGCGTCGGATCGAACGGAATCAATCCGCCCAGGCTGAAAATGTTGGTCGGGTCCTGCGCCGAGAGATCGTGGATCCAGCCGTAGAACGGCGCGTGGCGCATTTCGATGGTGATGAAGAGAACCTTGTAGAGCGAGAAGAATACCGGAATCTGAATCGCTATCGGCAGGCAACCGGCCAGCGGATTGATCTGCTCCTTCTTGTAGAGCTCCATCATCTCCTGCTGCTGCTTGATCTTGTCGTTGGCGAAGCGCTCCTTGATCATCGCCATCTGCGGCTGCACCGCCTTCATCTTCGCCATCGAGGCATAGGACTTGTTGGCGAGCGGGAAGAACAAAACCTTGACGAGCACCGTGACGATCAGGATGGCGATGCCGAAATTGCCGACGAGATGGAAGAAATAGTCGATGGCGAGGAACATCGGCTTGGTGATGAAATAGAACCAGCCCCAGTCGATCAACAGATCGAAATGGTTGAGTTGGAGCGACTGGTTATAGCCGCCTGGTCCGAGCGGGAAATTGATGCCGACGACGGACACTTCCTTGGCGCCGGCGAACAGCCGCGCATCGGCGGAGCCGGTCGCGCCCGGCGCGATGGTTTGCGGCTGCGCCAGATAATCGGTCTGGTAGATCTCTTTGCCATTGACCTCGCTGGCGGAGAAGCGCGTCTTCACCTTGGCGTCGCTATTTGGCAGCAGCACCGCGGCCCAATATTTATCGGTGAAGCCGAGCCAAGCGTCGGTCACGTCCCAGCTTTCGCTCTTTAAGTCGGCAATCTTCTTGTAGGACTCCTCCTTCTCGCCCTCGCTACCCATCATGCCGATCGGGCCCTCGTGCAAGATGTAATAGCCGAGCACCGGCGGAGTGCCGTGGCGCGAGATCAGCGCATAGGGAAACAGCGTGACGGGATTGCCGCCCTTATTCGCCACCTGGTCCCTGATGGTGATGAGATAATGGTCGTCGACCGCGATGGTGCGGGTGAAGATCAAGCCCTGGCCGTTGTCGTAGGAGAGCGTCACCGGATGATCGATGCCGAGCGCGCCCGAGCCGTCCTGTTTCCACACCGAATCGGGGCCGGGTATGGCCGCATTCGTGCCGGCGGCCGGCACCCAGCCGAATTCGGCGTAATAGGCATCCGGCGCGCCCGACGGCGAGAATAACACGATCGGCTGCGAGTTCGGATCGACATCTTCGCGGTATTGCTGGAGCGATAGATCGTCGATGCGGCCGCCCTTGAGATCGATGGTGCCATGCAGCCGCGGCGTGTCGACGGCGACGCGCGGCGAGGATTTGATGATTGCTTCGCGGCTGGCGGCCGGCGGCTCGGCAGAAGGCGCGTTCGGCACCGGCGGCGCACTGGCTTCGGATGCGCTCGGTTGCGCGGCGCCGGGCTGAGTTGCGCCGGGCTGGACTTGCGTCGCTTCCTGCTTCTTGAGCTGCGCCTGCTCTTGCTGGTGCTGCATCTGCGGATAGCCGATGAAATATTGCCAGCCGACGACGACAATCAGCGACAGCAAAATGGCAAGGATGGTGTTCTTATGGTCGCCCATTACGTGCTCTTATGCGTGTCCTTGCGCTGTTCTCTGCGAGGTCCGGGCTTCGGGCGCCGGTCGCCACGCCGCTTTGTGGGCGAACCCGCTTTATGTAGGGGCGCGTCCTTGCCGCCACCAGTTGCCGCGCTGCTCGCTTGCCCGCTCCGCTCTGCAGCATGAATTCGGCGCAATGCGGCATCGAACTGCCGGACCATGTCGGCGAACGGCACTTCGAGTGCCGCCCGCCGCCCGATCAGCACGTAATCGTGCCCGGCGCGAAGCGCGGAGGCCGGGGCAAGCCGTACCACTTCGCGCAAGCGCCGCCGCACGCGGTTGCGCTCCACGGCATTGCCAACCTGGCGCGACACGGTGAATCCGACCCGGACCGGTCCGCCTTTTTGGCTGCCTTCTTGGCCGTCTTTTCGGCCCTCTTCGGCGCGTTGCCGCGCTTGTAAGACGAAGGCGCCGGCGGGCGCCCTTGCAGCTTGGGCAGCAGCCCGAAAATCCGTCCGGCGTTTCAACCGTTCCATGGATGCGACATGGGTGCGACTTTGGTTGCGACTTTGGCTGCGATGAGGGTCGAACTTTGTAATCGACGCGCGGAACGAAAACTCGCGCCCCCGCGCAAGCTTACGCGCTCAGCTTCTTGCGCCCCTGCGCGCGCCGTAAGGCGAGAACCCTGCGGCCGCCCTTGGTCGCCATGCGGGTGCGAAAGCCGTGGCGGCGTTTGCGCACCAATTTGCTCGGCTGGTAGGTCCGTTTCACCGGGAAATCTCCGCTTTGCGCCTAGAGCGCAATCGGCTTCGACTGAATCGACTGCCGCTCTAGCATTTTGATGGAGCATGGTCGTTTCGGAAAACCGGCTTCCACTTTTCCGGATCATGCTCGTGCCCGCCGGTCGAAAGCGGCGCGATTGGCGCGGCTTATACGCAAGCCCTCCCGGCTCGTCAACGTGACTTCCTCGCGGTTTGCCGGCGATTTTCGGCCATTTTCAGGCCTGATCGGCGCGCTGCGACGTCTGCATTGCCAGCACGCGCGTACTATAGAATAGGTGTGAGCGGCCTTAGACTCCCGGCGGGCTGAAAAGACAAAATGGCACTGCAACAGCGGCAACAGATCAAACCGGACATCTGCGTCATCGGCGCCGGCGCGGGCGGCCTCGCGGCGGCGGCCGCGGCGGCCGCCTTTGGCGTCAATGTGGTGCTGATCGAGCGCGCCAAGATGGGCGGCGAGAGCCTCAACAGCGGCGCGCTGCCGTCCAAGGCGCTGCTCGCGGCGGCCGAGCGCGCCCAAATCTTGCGTCAAGGTGTGTTCCGCGACGGCGCGCGCTTCGGCGTGCAGAGTGCGCGCTTCGGCGTCGATTTTGCGGCGGTGCGCGCCCATGTGCATGACGTCATCGCCGCGGTCGAGCCGCAGGATTCGCGCGAACGCTTCAACGGCCTTGGCGTGCGCGTGTTCGAAGGCGAGGGCCGCTTTACCGATTCCGAAACCGTTGCGGTCAACGGTTACGACGTCAAAGCGCGACGCTTCGTTATTGCGACCGGCTCCTCGCCGGCGCTGCCTGCCATTCCCGGGCTCGCCGGCACGCCGCATCTCACCAACGAAACCGTATTCGATCTCGCCGAGTGCCCGCGCCATCTCATTGTCATTGGCGCGAATTCCGTCGGCCTCGAGCTGGCGCAGGCGTTTCGCCGCCTCGGCGCCGAAGTCACCGTGCTCGACGCGGCGGCGGCGCTAGCCGATGCCGATGCGGAATGCGCAGCCGTAGTGCTCGACGCGCTCGCCCGCGAAGGCATCGCGCTGCGCGCCGGTGTGGAGGTCAGGCAAGTGCGCCGCATGCTGGCGCGCGTTCAGGTCGACGTCGTCACCGAAGCTGCCGAGCAGACGATCGAAGGCACTCATCTTCTCGTCGCGGCCGGCCGCCGCCCGAATCTGGAAAATCTCGATCTCGACGCCGCCGGCATCCGCTATGAGCGAAACGGCATCGTGGTCGACAGCGGGCTGCGCACCAGCAACAAGCACGTCTACGCCATCGGCGACGTGACGGGCGCGCCCAAGCTCAGTCACCTCGCCAATCATCACGCCGGGCTCGTGGTCCGCAACGCGCTGTTCCGTACCCCGGTCAATACCGACAGCCACGCGGTTCCGGTCGTGACCTATACCGACCCCGAATTGGCCCGGGTCGGCCTGACGGAGGATGAGGCGCGCGCGCAGGCCGGTATCATCCGCGTCTTGCGCTCGCCCTATCGCGAAAACGACCGCGCGCGGGCGACCGGGGCAACGAATGGTCACATTAAGATCGTTACCGATCGCAGGGGAGGTATTCTCGGCGCGACCATCGTCGGCGCCAGCGCGTCCGAAAACATCGCCGCCTGGACGCTTGCCATAAACCAAAAACTGAATATCGACGCCTTTGCCGGTGTTATCGTGCCGTATCCGACCTATGCCGAGGTGGGCAAACGCGCCGCGATGACTTATTTCACACGAGGTTTGACGAGTCCTCTGGTGCGTCGCATCATAGGGTGGCTGCGTCGTTTTGGCTGATGAGCGTTGGCCGCTGCAGCAGGCTCGACCATGACCGATGAAACAGCCGCGCGGCCGGAACCGGTCCGGACGCCGCGATTCGGCCTTTCGGGAAAGCTCCTCGTCCTCACGATTTTGTTCGTGATGATCGCGGAAGTGCTGATTTATGTGCCCTCGGTCGCCAATTTCCGCGTCGTCTGGCTGAAGGACCGCCTGGCCACCGCCTATACCGCGGCGCTCGTGCTCGATGCCGCGCCGAACGGCGTCGTGTCCGACGCGCTCGCCAAGAAGATCCTCGACAGTATCGGCGCACGCGCCGTCGCCATGAAGATGGGCAACAGCCGCCGCATGCTGGCGGTCGACGACATGCCGCCGATGGTCGCCGCCACCTACGACATGCGCACGGTCTATGTCTTTGACGCCATCGTCGATGCGTTCACGACGATGCTCAATACCAAAAACGACGTGATGCGCGTGGTCGGTCCGGCGCCGATGGGCGGCGAATATATCGATCTCGTCATGGACGAACAGCTGTTGCGCAAGGCGATGCTGCGCTATTCGGCCGATATTCTATTTCTGTCGCTCGCCATCTCCGGCATCACGGCGGCGCTGGTCTATCTGGCGCTGCATTACATGTTCGTGCGGCCGATGCGGCGCGTCACCGCCAACATGATCGCGTTCAGCGCCGATCCGGAAAATACCGATCGCGTCATCCTGCCATCCTCGCGCAATGACGAAATCGGCACCGCCGAACGCGAACTTGCGACCATGCAGACCGAGCTCGCCTCGATGCTGCATCAGAAGAGCCGGCTCGCCAGTCTCGGGCTCGCGGTGTCCAAGATCAATCACGACCTGCGCAACCTTCTGGCTTCGGCGCAGCTGTTCTCCGACCGGCTCGCCAAAATCCCCGATCCCGGCGTGCAGCGTTTCGCGCCGAAGCTGATGCATGCGCTCGAACGCGCCATCGCTTTCTGCCAGTCGACGCTGTCCTACGGCCGCGTGCAGGAGCCGCCGCCGGAGCGCCGGCAAATACTTCTTGAGCCTCTCGTTGAGGAGGTCCACGAAACTCTCGGGCTCGGCCCCGATGCGCCGATCCGCTGGATCAGCGCAGTCGAGCGCGGGCTCGTCGTGGAAGCCGACTACGATCAGCTGTTCCGCATCCTTCTTAATCTCTCGCGCAACGCCGTGGGGGCCATGGAGAGCCGCGAAACGCGCGATCCCGGCCGCGACCAGATCCGCATCACCGGCCGCCGCGAAGGCGCGGTGGTGGTGATCGAAGTGTCCGATACCGGCCCGGGATTTTCCGAGAAGGCGCGCGCGCATTTGTTCGAGGCGTTCCAGGGCTCGACCCGCACCGGCGGCACCGGTCTCGGCTTGGCAATTGCCGCCGAACTGGTGCGCGCTCATGGCGGTGAGATTCGCCTGGTCGAAGGCACCATCGGCGCCACGCTGCGGCTGACCATCCCCGACCGCGCCGTCGAGCTTGCCGACCATCGCGGCGCCCGCGCGCAAGGTTAATCCCCCAGCCAATCGCGCCTCCTAAACGGGGCAGGGAAGGAAGGAGGCGAATCTTCTTGCGAATCTTGCCATAAAGCGTCGAAGCCTATAGCTACGACGCGCCGCGCCCGTAGCTCAGCTGGATAGAGCACCAGACTACGAATCTGGGGGTCAGGAGTTCGAATCTCTTCGGGCGCGCCATTGAGCAAACGAGATGCGCGCCGATCATTCATGTACGGCTCAAGGCCGGCGCCGATCGGCGTGCTGCTCAACTATGGGGTCTTGGATAGTCCAAGCTGCCGGCTTGCGGGCCATAGGCGGCCCAGCAATTAGGTGTTTCCCAAACCTTTATGCAAACCAGGCTCGCCTGGCCGTTCGAGCGCGCGGTAACGCGAGGGGCAAGGGTATCGAACCAGAACTTCGCCAAGCATTCCGCCGTCGGAACGAGCGGTAGGACGCAAATCTTAGTATCGTCTCGGCCGCAGCCGAGAAAGGCTCCCTTTTGGCGAACGGCAATGTCTACGACGCGGCCGAGCTCGCTATCATTCAGCCCAAACATTTCACGACAAAGCGAATCGTCCACCCAAAAGATAAAGGAGTGATCGAACGCCGCGTCGATGTGGGTCATCATCTCGTCTTTGATGAAGCCAAAGTCCAACACCATTCCACCTTGTTCGCCTCCGGAAAACAGCGGCCCGCTGCACCAGGCTTCAATCGTGTATCGATGTCCGTGCAAATTTCTGCATTTGGAGCCGTGTTCCGTAACTCGATGCCCGGCATCAATGCTAATCTCCCTGCTGATCAGATGCGTGATCGGATTCATGGCTTTACTCCAACGAGCGCGATCGCCCTGCCGCTCCAACATTCAGGAGCTCGAAACTTCGAAGCGGGCAGGCGCATGGCCGAGCGCAACAAGAAACTCATGACGTGTTTGCGGCTGATCGCGAAAGGCCCCGAGCATCCGGCTTGTGACCATGGTCGAACTGCGGTTGCGCACGCCGCGCGACGTCATGCAGCCGTGCGTGGCTTCCACCACGACCGCGACTCCCAATGGGCGAAGCACTTGCTCGATCGTTCCGGCGATCTCGGCGGTCAATCTTTCCTGAATCTGCAGGCGCTTGGCGTACAGCGCCACCAATCGGGCGAGCTTGGAGATGCCGACGACACGGCGGAGCGGAAGGTAACCGATGTGGACGCGACCGATAATCGGCGCCAGATGGTGTTCGCAATGGGATTCAAAATGAATGTCGCGCAACAGGATCAGTTCATCGTAGCCGCCGACCTCCTCGAATGTGCGCTGTAATAATTCCGTGGGATTTTCATCATATCCGGCGAACCACTCCCGGTAGGCCCGCGCGACCCGGCTTGGCGTTTCGCGTAATCCCTCGCGCAATGGATCGTCTCCGGCCCAACGAATAAGGGTCCGGACGGCCTCTTCCGCCTGTGCCTGAGAAGGACGACGATCGCGGCCTTCGGGGTAAGTCGGGACCGCATCATCTATCAATTCGCCGATGCCTCGCTGTGCCCGCACTACAACCTCCCCACGCTACGCTTGCAACAAATGCCCCCATTAAAGATTGAATTGATCGTCAATGCAATCTATGATTTTATATTAATTACTTGCCACTTGCCGTTGGGACGGCAAACGGCCGGGTGTGGTGCTGTGATGTCGCGTTCGGTGAACGACTTTCAACGTGATATTCGTATCGGCTATTCGTTCGATGACGTCTTGCTGGTGCCGCGTCGCACGCGGGCCACCAGCCGCTCTACCGTGGATGTCAGGACCAAGCTCACGCCGGGCATCGACCTCGCGGTACCGCTCGTTTCAGCCAATACGCCTTGGTGTACGGAAGCCGATATGGCCGCGGCCATGGCTGCGGTTGGCGGCATCGGCTTCATCCATCGGATGACTTCAGCCGCGGTGCAGGCCGAAGAAATCCGCAAAACAAAAAGCGCCTTGGTCGACAAGGATGCGCTACCGGAGGCGACCGTGGACTCCCGCGGCAGGTTTCGCGTCGGCGCGGCGGTCGGCGTGAAAGCCGATTTTCTGTACCGCGCCGAAGCGCTGGTCGAAGCCGGTACCGATGTCTTGATCCTCGACGTTGCGCATGGGCACGCCGACTATGTTCTGGAAGCGATCAGAAAGCTGAGGACCTCGTTCCCGGAGGTCGATCTCGTGGCCGGCAATGTCGCGACCGCCGACGGGGTCAGTGACCTGATTTCGGCAGGCGCGCAGGCGATCAAGGTCGGCATCGGGCCGGGCAGCGTCTGCACGACGCGAATCGTTACCGGCGCCGGCGTGCCACAGCTCACCGCTGTGCTTGAATGTTCATACGAAGCGCAACGCCACGGCATCCCGGTGATTGCCGACGGTGGAATTCGCAGTTCCGGCGACGTCACCAAAGCTCTCGGCGCCGGTGCATCGACTGTCATGCTGGGCAAGCTGTTGGCCGGCACCGACGAGAGCGCCGCGATCCTCGTCGAACGCGAAGGCCGCCGTCATAAGATCACAAACGGTTTCGTCACGCTCGGCGTCGGCCTTACACTTAAGCGGCTCGAGGGCGGCGCCATCACCGAGGATGAATTCAGGGAATATGTCCCCGAGGGGGTCGAGGCCACATTCGAATACGCCGGCTCGCTTCGCGACGTCATCCGCAAAATAGTCGGAGGTTTGCGATCCGGGCTGAGCTATTGCGGCAGCATGAGCGTCCCGGAGCTCTGGCAGAAGGCCCAATTCATTCAGGTTACGTCGGCCGGAAATCATGAGGGACATCCCCACGTTCAAGAAGGCGTGAGGAGCGTTCATCCGGACTATGCGTCGCTTTTCGTCAGCTGCGTTGAAGGCGCCGGCGCGCCGGAAAAATCCACGGAACACAGATCGTGATCGGTAGAATATCCGCAGCAAGCGCTGTCGCGACCGACGCTGCGCCCATCCACGTGCTGAGCTGGGCGGAAATCGACGGAATCGTCGAGCTATTGGCCGACAAGGTATCGCACCTGAGCTTCGAAGCGATTGTCGGTATTTCGCGATCCGGTCTGGTCCCTGCGGTCATGCTTTCGCACTCCATCAAAGTGAGAGCGCTTTCTGTAATCAATATCGTTCGAACCGTGTCCGACGACATCAACTCGGCAAAGCGCGATCCGGTCTGCCACGGTATTTCGAATCCGGAATGGCTCGCCGGCCGGAAAGTTCTTCTT
>Ga0210394_10004589_pt1 | contig 16011 bp, 10 predicted proteins | sample IncBWC12MmetaG_FD_160121 | JGI IMG/M metagenome (GOLD analysis project Ga0210394, IMG submission 160121) | Forest soil microbial communities from Barre Woods Harvard Forest LTER site, Petersham, Massachusetts, United States - Inc-BW-C-12-M | ecosystem: Environmental > Terrestrial > Soil >... | reverse complement strand
CCGGACTCGCCGCGCGGCTCGCCGTAACGGCGCACGAGCGTGAACATGGCGAAGCTCTCGGCCACCCGCAGCGCGGCATCGGCCGCCTGCGAGAGATCGGCCAGCGTCTCATCGAGGCTCGCCCACTGCGCGAGATCGCGCCACGCGATCCGCGCGAACTCGGCGCGCCGCCAGCGCCGCAACGCCGCCATGAAGCGCGCCTCTTGTTCGGAATTCGCGATCTGATCGGCCGCGGGCAATTCCGGCGCCGGTAACGCCTCCGCCGTAAGCGCAGCTCCGGCATCGCGCAGCAGGCGCTGCCACAGTTCCGGGTCGCGGCACAGCGCGTCGAGCACGAAGTCACTGAACGCGAGCACCCGGGCGGCGCTGGCGGCGAGCGACGCATCGGCGCTCGCGATGGCGGCGGCCACGCCGGGGGCGCGCTCTGCGAGTACCGACAGGGCCCGACGTTGCGCCGCCTCGAAGGCTTCCATGGATCAGTCGGTCTGCTGCACCGACAGCGCCTGCACCGCGACGCGCACCGACAGCGCGTGCGATCCGCCGCCGAGAATGACGCCCCGCAGCGGCGCGACGTCGCCAAAGTCGCGGCCCCAGCCGAGCATCACGTGCTCCTGCCGCACACGCACGTTGTTGGTCGGATCGAATTCGATCCAGCCCAGCGGCGGCGCGAACACCGCCACCCAGGCGTGCGAGGCATCTGCGCCCAGAAGATCGTCTGCGGACGACTCAGACTCGCCCTCCAGAGCATGCGTTCGCAGGTAGCCACTGACGTAGCGCGCCGCGAGCCCGGCGCTGCGCAGACAGGCGATCATGAAATGCGCGTAGTCCTGGCAGACGCCGCGACGCTTGTGAAACACCTCAAGCAGCGGTGTCGCGATCTCGGTTTCGCCGGGCGCATAGGTGAATTCCGCGTGCACTTTGCTCATCAGGCAGGCGGCCACCTCGAGCACGCTGCGCTTTGGCGCGAGACAATCGCGCGCGAAATCGCTGAACAGGCGTTTGATGCGCACGAACGGCGACTCGCCGCGGAAACGCATGGCCTCGAGCCACTCGGGCGCGCTCGGCTCCGCCTGATAGGACAGTCCGTCGCGCACCGTCTCCCAGCCCTCGCCCTCGTCCAGCGGCGGCTCGGGAGCTGCTTCGAGGCTCACGACCATATCGGCCAGAACGCTAAGCTGATCGTGCGGCCGATCGAGTTCGACGCGCGTGACACGATTGCCGAAGGCATCGACGTGCTCGCTGCGCACGGCCGGCTGCGGCTCGATCAGAAGACGGTGCTCGAGGCACTGCTGGCGCGCGCAATCGCGCGGTGTCAGGTGCAGCAGCTGATGCGAGTGCGCCACCTCGCGTCCATAGCGGTAGCAGGTTTCGTGTCGGACGGCGTAACGCACGGCGCTCATATCGCGACTGTCTGCAGGTCGAGATCCACCAGCGAGAAGTGCCGCGATACCAATCGGTCGGAGGCGCGCGCCGCCGCGGCGGCCAGCTCCGCCAGCGCGGCCGCGAGCAGTTGCCGGCGCTCCGCGCCGGCCTCACTCTCCTCCTCGGCTCCGGCCGCCGATGCCGCCGCCTCGATCAGCTGCGCGATCGCCTGCTCAAAGGGCTCTTCCGGGGTGACCCCAACCGATTCGGCCAGATCGGCGAGCGCGTCACGAATGGCGCTCCACTGAAAGCACAGCGCACGCGGACTGCCCTCATCGAATACCAGCAGCTGCAGCACCGGCGCGAGTTTCGGGGTCGAGACGTAGCGCGTGCGGTAGGTGATGCTGACGCCACCGACATCGAGCAGCCATTCGAGTTCTCCCTGACGCACGGGCGTGCCGGGCGCGAGCCGATCGGCCAGCAGCATCGCCAGGAAGTGCACGCGCTCGAGTCGCCGCCCGAGCATCAGCAGGCGCCAGCCGTCATCCTGCGTCATGTCGTCGAGCGCAAATCCGCTCAGCGCCGTCAGCGCCACCAGCAGCCGGTCGAGCGCTTCGAGTGGATCGTGCTGCGTGGCGCCGGCCTGCTGGAACTGACTCTGCATGAGGCTGATCGAGCGCCAGTGCTCGGCGGACAGCCGGCTGCGCGACTGCGTGGCACACCAGCCGAGCCGGCCGAGGTCGGCCGCGAGTCCGAAATCGTGCGCATCGTCGAACACCGTCACGCTCGGATCGCCTTCGCGCGGCAGTACGCCGTGCAGAACGCATTGCTCGCGCGCGCGGCGCCACACCGCCTCGTTGGTGCGCCTCGCCAGCGTCGCGCGCACCAGTCGGGCCTTGTCCTCGCAGCGCTCGGAGTAGCGTCCGAGCCAGAACAGATTCTCGACCAGCTGCGACGGCAGCTCATCGTGCCGGCTGCGCCGCGGCAATCCGTGCGGCGCGCCGATGGTGGCGCCATCGAACGAGCTCGCGCGCACATCCTTCGGCGCCAGCACCCACACGTCCTTGCTGCCACCGCCGCGCTGAGTCGAGACGATGTCCACGACACCCTCGGCGGCGATGCGCGCCAGCCCGCCGGGCAGCACCTGGTAGCCGTCCGGCGTCGCGACCGCAAAGACGCGCATGGTCAGCGTGCGCGGCGTGAGCCGCACGCTGGCGCCGGCCCGCCACGAAGGAGCCTGCGACAACGACACGCGTTCCTGGGCCACGTACGCGTATGGCCGGCCGCGCAGGCGGCGAATCAGCGCCGAGCGCTCTTCGCTTTCGAGCGTCCGGCCGAAGCAGGGCTCGAACTTCTGATTCGGATAGGTGGCTTTGACGACCAGCTGATCGAGGTGGGTCACTACATAGTCCAGTGCCGGGCGCTCACCGCACCACCAGGTCGCCACCGACGGCAGCCGCAGCGGCTCTCCGAGCAGCCACTGCGACGCGCCCGGCAAGAACCCCTGCCAGGCCGCCGACTCGAGCAGTCCGCTGCCGAGCCCGTTGGCCAGCACCACGCGGCCGGCGCGCACCGCGCCGAGCAGGCCGGGCACGCCGAGCGCGGAATCGGGCCGCAGCTCGAGCGGATCGCAATAGTCATCGTCCATGCGCCGCAGGATGGCGTGCACGCGCCGCAATCCCGGCAGTGTCTTGAGGTAGACCGTATCGGATCGCACGGTCAGGTCCTGTCCCTGCACCAGGGGCAACCCCAACTGCCGCGCGAGATAGGCGTGCTCGAAATACGTCTCGTTGAAAGGCCCGGGGGTCAGCACCACGGCCAGCGGCGCGCCGTCATCGTCGGCGCACTCCATGAGACTCTCGCGCAGCGTGTTGAAGAATCCCACCAACGGCCGAACGTTGAGCTCGTTGATGAGGCCGGGCAGCACGCGGCCGACGATGGCGCGGTTTTCGAGCGCATAGCCCGGGCCCGAAGGCGCTTGCGTCCGATCGTTGAGCACCCACCAGCGGCCATCGGGTGCGCGCGCCAGATCCGCGGCGTACAGGTGCAGCCAGGTATCGTTGCGGGGCCGCGTGTGGTGCGCAGCCCAGAGAAAGTTCGGATGCCCGAAGGCCAGCTCCGCCGGCACCACGCCCTCGGCGATCAGCTCCTGGGCCCCGTACAGGTCGGCCAGCAGCGCATTGAGCAGCCGTGCGCGCTGCTGCACGCCGGCCGCGAGGGCACTCCACTCCTCCGCGGCGATCAGCAGCGGCAGGGGATCGAGTTGCCACGGACGGTCGCGGCCCTGTGGATCGGCGTAGACGTTGTAGGTGACGCCGTTCTCGACGATCAGCCGTCGCGTCATCTCGACACTGCGGCGCGCGGCGTCGGGGCCGCCATCGACCAGGTATTCGATCAGGGGCTGCCAGTGCGCCCGGATCGAGCCGTCACGCTCGCGCAGTTCGTCATAGCGCTGTGAACTGCCGGCATAGAGCAGCTGCTTCGAGTCGGACATCGTGCGGCGGACCCTGGCCGAGACCCTCAGCGGCGCAGATCCAGCGTGAACGGAAACTCAGGGCAGGCGCCAGCGGGCTCGGCAGGCCCCACGGCCCTGGCCGCGGCGCGCGCGGGCGTGTGGCCGAGGCGAAAGAAGCGCGCCAGGCGCCGGCTTTCGGCCTCGAACGAGTTCACGGGAAAGCTCTGATAGCTGCGGCCGCCCGGATGAGCCACGTGGTATTGGCAGCCGCCGAGCGAGCGCTGCATCCACGTATCGAACAGATCGAAGGTCAAGGGCGAGTGCACTCCTATCTTTGGATGCAGCGCCGAGGGCGGCTGCCAGGCACGATAGCGCACTCCGGCCACGAATTCTCCCACCGTGCCGGTGGGCCGCAGCGGCACGGACCGGCCGTTGCACGTGAGCGCGAATCGATCCGGCGGCAGACCCGTGACGTGTACCTGCAGGCGCTCGACCGATGAGTCGACGTAGCGCACCGCGCCGCCGGTTGCGCCCTCCTCGCCCATCACATGCCAGGGCTCGAGCGCCTGGCGCAGCGTCAGGCGCGTACCGAAGATCGAGGTGTCGCCGTACTTCGGAAAGCGGAATTCGAAATGCGGCGCAAACCAGTCGGCATCGAGCGCGTACCCGGCCGCGCGCTGCTCGCTGAGCACGTCGCGAAAGTCCTGCTCGACAAAGTAAGGCAGCATGAAGCGGTCGTGCAGCTCGGTGCCCCAGCGCGCCAGGCGCGCCGGCCGATACGGCTGCTTCCAGAAGCGCGCGATCAGCGAGCGCAGCAGCAGCTGCTGCGTCAGGCTCATGCGCGCGTGCGGCGGCATTTCGAACGCGCGCAGCTCGAGCAGGCCGAGTCGCCCATTCGGGCCGTCGGGCGAATACAGCTTATCGATGCAGAATTCGGCGCGATGGGTATTGCCGCTGACATCGATCAGCAGATTGCGCAGCAGGCGATCGGTCAGCCAGGGCGGGACCTGCTCGAGCGGCGTACCCGCGAGCGGTTGCGGCATCTGCCTGAGCGCGAGCTCGAGCTCGTAGAGCGAATCGTTGCGCGCTTCATCGACGCGCGGCGCCTGCGAAGTGGGCCCGATGAACAGCCCGGTGAACAGATACGACAGCGACGGATGGTTGTGCCAGTAGGCGATCAGGCTGCCGAGCAGATCAGGTCGGCGCAGAAACGGCGAGTCGGCCGGCGTGGCGCCGCCGAGCACGAAGTGATTGCCGCCGCCGGTGCCGGTGTGACGGCCGTCGAGCATGAATTTCTCGGTGCCGAGCCGTGAGGCGCGCGCCGCCTCGTACAGGAACTCGGTGCGCTCCGTGAGCTCCCGCCAACCGTGCGAGGGATGGATGTTGACTTCGATGACGCCGGGGTCGGGCGTCACGCGCAGCGAGTTCAGGCGTGCATCCTGCGGCGGCTCGTAGCCCTCGAACAGGATCGGCTGCCGCAATGCCTCGGCCGTGGCCTCGATCGCACCGACCAGTTCGAGATAGTCCTCGAGCCGCGGCGTCGGCGGCATGAAGAGGTACAGCACACCCTGGCGCGGCTCGGCGCAGAGCGCGGTGCGCGCGATCCAATGGGCCGACTGTTGCGCCGCGGGCCGACGCTCCGGCGAGGACTGCCGCCACAGTTGCGGCTGCGCCCCCGGCCGCGGTGCGGCCGCCGCGCCGCCATCGCGCCGCTGCAGACGAAACTGCGCATGCAGCGCCAGCGGCGGAGCGCCCGCCATCGGATCGGGCGCAAACGTATGCGGATAGTCCGTGTACGCCACCCAGGGCTGTGAGTCGAGCGGCAGTCGGAAACCCAGCGACGAGTCCCCCGGCACCAGGTAGCAACGCTCGGCGCGCAGGAACCACGGGCCACTGCGCCAGTGTTGTCCGCCGGCATCGCGCGCGAGCGGCAGCACATGGCCGGCGACGCGCTCGAGTCCCTGCGCGAACAGGCGCGCCAGTCGCGCCCGCTCCTGCGGGTCCTCGAGCTTCGAATCGAATGGATCGACATTGATCGGCAGCCGCCGCTCACGCCACAGGTAGTAGACCACGTCCTCGAATGCCGGAAAGACGTGCCGCGGGTGCACCCCAAGCCTCTCAGCGACGCCCGCGAGAAAGCGCTGCGCGATCTCGGCTGTGGCGCCACCGTCGCGGCCTTCCTCCGCGATCAACTGCGGCGCGGTCCAGATCGGCTCACCGTCGCGGCGCCAGAAGCAGTTCAACGACCAGCGCGGCAGCGGCTCGCCCGGGTACCACCTGCCCTGCCCGAAGTGAGACAGCCCCTGCGGCGCGTAGTGCGCGCGCAGCCGGTGAAACAGATCCGCCGCGAGCCGCCGCTTGTCCGGCCCCAGTGCCGCCGTGTTCCACTCAGCGCCATCCGGATCATCGAGCGCGACGAAGGTCGGCTCGCCGCCCATCGTGAGCCGGACATCCCCTTGCACGAGCTCGGCGTCGATTGTCTCGCCGAGCCGCTCGATCTCGCGCCACTGCGTGTCGGTGTAGGGCTTGGTGACGCGCGGCGCCTCCCAGACGCGCGCGATCGACATGTGGTGCTCGAATTCGACTTCGGAGTCATCCACGGCGCCGCTGATCGGCGCCGCCGAGGACGGCTCGGGCGTGCAGGCGAGCGGAATGTGGCCCTCGCCCGCCAGCAGACCGGAAGTCGGGTCCAATCCGATCCAACCCGCTCCGGGCAGATACACCTCGCACCAGGCATGCAGGTCGGTGAAATCGGCGGTCGGTCCCGGGGGACCATCGAGAGACTTCAGGTCGCTCGCGAGCTGGATCAGGTAGCCCGAGACAAAGCGCGCCGCCAGACCCAGGTGACGCAGCACCTGCACCAGCAGCCAGCTCGAATCGCGGCAGGATCCGGCCGCGCGCTGCAGCGTCTCCTCGGGCGTCTGCACGCCGGGCTCCATGCGGATCAGGTAACGGATGTCACTGGCGAGTCGACGATTGAGCTCGACGAGGTAGTCGATCGTGCGCGTCTTCGCACGCGGAACGTGCGCCAGGTAAGCGGCGAACAGTGGCGACAGCGGTGCCTGCACCAGGTAGGGCGCCAGCTCGATCGCTTCGGCGGGCTCGTAGCGCAGCGGCACGTACTCGGCGTACGGCGCCAGGAAGAAATCGAATGGATTGAGCACCGCCATCTCGGCGATCAGATCCACCTCGACACGCAGCACGCGCGTGCGCTCCGGGAACACCAGCCGCGCGAGATAATTCCCCTGCGGATCCTGTTGCCAGTTGACGAAGTGCTTCGCCGGCTCGACCCGCAGCGAATAGGACAGGATGCGGGTGCGGCAATGCGGAGCCGGTCGCAGCCGCACCTGCTGCGCACTCAAGCAGACGGCGCGATCGTAGCGGTAGTGCGTGACGTGGTTCAGCGCAACATGAATTGACACGGCGGGCGGGCCTCGTGGTCGCGGGCGGCATTGCAATGATGCCGCAAGCGCCGCAGAGGGCGCGCACAAATGCCACGGCCGGCGCTGCTGACCCCATCAGGGGCAAAAAAAGCCCCGCATAGCGGGGCTCTGAGGTATTGCGCGGAAACGGGGGGGTCTTGTTCCGCGACTTTTGGGTTCCGCGAACTGGCGTCCGCCTCACCCTGCGGACAATCATACCGGAGAATTTTGGTTTGTAAAGTTAACCATTCGTTACATATACATTACCAATTTCACGATATGAACCGCAGGGCACAATTCGCGCCGACCGCATAAAGAAGTCATAAAAAAAGGCCGGACACGAGGTCCGGCCTTTTTTGGGACAAACGCGAAAGTCGCGTTACATGTCCATGCCGCCCATGCCGCCCATGCCGCCGGAAGCCCCGTGGCCGTGCTCGGCCTCATCCTTCGGAGCCTCGGCAATCATGACCTCGGTGGTCAGCAGCAGACCCGCGACCGAAGCCGCATTCTGCAATGCCAACCGGGTCACCTTGGTGGGATCCAGGATGCCGGCCTCGATCAGATCGCCGAACTCACCGGTGGCAGCGTTGTAACCGTAGCTGCCCTTGCCGGCCCTGACGTTGTTCAGAACTACCGCGGCATCTTCGCCGGCGTTCTCGACGATCTGGCGCAGCGGCTCCTCGATCGAGCGCGCCAGGATGCGGATGCCGACCGTCTGGTCCTCGTTCGCACCTTCGAGCTTTTCGAGCGCCTTGAGCACACGGATCAGCGCCACTCCACCGCCCGGTACCACGCCCTCTTCGACCGCGGCACGCGTGGCGTGCAGAGCATCTTCAACGCGGGCCTTCTTCTCCTTCATCTCGATCTCGGTGGCAGCCCCGACCTTGATCAAAGCCACGCCGCCGGAGAGCTTGGCAACCCGCTCCTGCAGCTTCTCTTTGTCGTAGTCGGAGGTCGCTTCCTCGATCTGCTGGCGGATCGACTCGACCCGCGCCTTGATGTCGGCGGCCTTGCCATGGCCGTCGATGATGGTGGTGTTTTCCTTTTCCACCAGGATCTTCTTGGCTTCACCCAGATCATTCAGCGTGACCTTCTCGAGCGACAGGCCGACCTCATCCGAGATCACCGTACCGCCGGTCAGGACCGCGATGTCGGCCAGCATGGCCTTGCGGCGATCGCCGAAGCCCGGGGCCTTCACCGCCGCGACCTTGAGAATGCCGCGGATGTTGTTCACGACCAGCGTCGCCAGGGCCTCGCCCTCGACGTCCTCGGCGACCACGAGCAGCGGCCTGCCCGCCTTCGCGATCCCTTCGAGCACCGGCAGGAGCTCGCGGATGTTGCTGATTTTCTTGTCGACCAGCAGCACGTACGGCTTATCGAGCTCGGTGCTCTGACTGGCCTGGTTGTTGATGAAATACGGCGAGAGATAGCCGCGATCGAACTGCATGCCCTCGACCACTTCGAGTTCATTGTCCAGACCCGAACCCTCTTCCACCGTTATCACGCCTTCCTTGCCGACCTTCTCCATGGCATCCGCAATGGTCTTGCCAATGCTCTCATCGGAATTGGCCGAGATCGTGCCGACCTGCGCGATCGCCTTGCTGTCCTTGCAGGGCTTGCTGAGCTTCTTGAGCTCATCGGTCGCCACGAGAACCGCCTTGTCGATACCGCGCTTGACGTCCATCGGGTTGCGGCCAGAGGCCACGGCCTTCAGACCTTCCCGAATGATCGCCTGCGCGAGCACCGTGGCGGTGGTGGTGCCGTCGCCGGCTTCGTCCGAGGTATTCGACGCGACTTCCTTCACCATCTGCGCGCCCATGTTCTCGAACTTGTCCTTGAGCTCGATCTCCTTCGCGACCGAGACGCCGTCCTTCGTGATGGTCGGAGCGCCGAAGCTCTTCTCGAGCACCGCGTTGCGGCCCTTGGGGCCAAGCGTCGCCTTGACGGCGTTCGCCAGGATGTTGACGCCCCGGAACATTCGTTGCCGGGCATCGTCGCTGAAACGTACTTCTTTGGCTGCCATTGCTGTATTCCTCTGGAATTACTTGCCTTCGATGACGGCCATGACGTCTTCTTCGCGCATGACCACGAGGTCTTCGCCTTCGACCTTCACTTCCGTGCCGCTGTATTTGCCGAACAGGATCTTGTCGCCGACTTTGACGTCGAGCGGCCGCACCTGCCCGTCTTCGAGAATCTTGCCTTTACCGACCGCGACGATCTTGCCCTGCACGGGCTTCTCGGCTGCGGTGTCTGGAATTACGATACCGCCGGGTGACGTGCGCTCTTCCTCGAGGCGCTTGACGATCACGCGGTCATGAAGAGGACGAATCTTCATGGATGCCACTCCTTTATACGGTTGAATTGGATTGATAAAACGTGGGCCCGCGGCCGGATTCCCGCCGCAGTCCCCGAGGGTGTTAGCACTCTCCCTCGTTGGCTGCTAATGATAGGGATGGAAACTGGAATTTCAAGCCCAATCGCGGCGGACGGACCCTGGAGCGCACAACCCAATGGGCCTTGAGAAACATCTAAGTGATTGAAAATGTGGCTTGCGGCCGGCCTGACCGGCGCCAAATCTGAGAGGATGGGCACTCTTGTGATCGCTTACAGTCAACATCCCATGGTCGCGACCTGCTGCACGGCGCTTCGCCGACTGCTACTGGCAGCCGCCGTTTCGCTGATCGGCGTTTTCTTCGTCCCGACGGCCATGGCAGCCGCCAGCAGCAGCAACGACCTCGATGCAGTGATCGACCAGTCGCACAAGAGCAATGGCAACGAGGACTTCCTGCCGCCCGAGAAGGCCTTCCGGTTGAGCGCTTCCGCCGATGGCAGTAGCGGCGTGAAGCTCGACTGGGTCATCGCGCCGGGCTACTACTTATACCGAGATCGCATCAAGATCGTCGACGATAGCGACCAGATAGGCGCAGCCCAGTTCCCGGAAGGGCAGCTCAAGCAGGACGAGTACTTCGGCAAGCAGGTCGTCTACCACCAGGAATTGATCGCCAGCGTCCCGCTCAAGTCCGGCGCCGCGGCCACCAGAGCGCTGACCCTGCACGTGACCTATCAGGGCTGCGCCGAAGCCGGCCTGTGCTATCCGCCTACCACGCAGACCCTCAAGATCGACTTTCCCGCCGGCGGCGCGGCCAGCTCCGAAGGCGCCGGCAGCGGCGCTACTCCCGGCGCCAGCGCCGCATCCGCTACGCGCGCCGTGGCAGGTGCCAAGGCCGGCATCTATGTGTCGGAACAGAACCGGCTGGCGGCGCTGCTCGAATCCGGATCGCTGCTGGCGGTGCTGCTGCAATTCTTCATCGGCGGCGTGGTGCTGGCTTTCACACCCTGCGTGCTGCCCATGGTGCCGATCCTGTCGGGGCTGATCGTCGGCCAGGGCCACTCCATCCGCACCGCACGCGCGTTTTCGCTGTCGCTGACATACGTGCTCGGCATGTCGTTGACCTACACGATCACCGGCGTTGCATTCGCGGCGGCCGGCAAGCAGGTACAGGCCGTATTCCAGCAGCCGTGGATCATCGTGCTGTTCGCGGCGCTGTTCGTGGCCATGGCGCTGTCGATGTTCGGACTCTTTACGCTGCAGATGCCCTCTTTCATCCAGACGCGCATCGCCGCGATGAGCAACCGCCAGCGCGGCGGGCATTTTGGCGGTGTGGCGATCATGGGAGCGCTCTCGGCGCTGATCGTCACCACCTGCGTCGGTCCGGTGCTGGTCGCGGCGCTGATCGTCATCGGTCAGACCGGCGACATGCTGCGCGGCGGTGCCGCGCTGTTCGCGATGAGCCTCGGAATGGGCGCCCCGCTGCTGGTGGTCGGCAGTTCTGCGGGCCGCTGGCTGCCACGCGCCGGGGTGTGGATGGACGGCGTGAAGCGTCTGTTCGGCGTACTGATGCTGGCGATGGCGGCCTGGATGCTCTCTCGCATCGTGTCCGACCGCAGCTCGCTGCTGTTGTACGCCGCGCCGGCGATCGCCGCCGCCGCGGTGCTATGGCGTTTCCGCGGGACCGGCCCGTGGCTGCCGCGCGGCGCCGCGATCCTGGCGGCGGTATATGGCGCGGCACTGCTGTTCGGCGCCGCGCGCGGCGCCGAAGATCCGCTGCATCCACTGACGCGAAGCGCTGAGGATCGGCAGGCCCTGGCGTTCCGCACCATCGGATCCGTGGCAGATCTCAAGCGCGAGGTACAGGCGGCCGCGGCGGCCCACCAGGCGGTGATGCTCGACATCGACGCCGACTGGTGTACTTCGTGCAAGGAAATGCAGCGTTACACCTTCACCGATTCCGAAGTGCGGCATGAACTGCAATCGGTGCGGCTGCTGCGCGCCAATGTCACGGCGAACAACTCCGACGATCAGGCACTGCTGCACGAGTTCAAGATCTTCGGTCCGCCGACGATCGCGTTCTACGATGCGCAGGGCCGCGAGCAGCCGCGCTATCGCGTGGTCGGCTACATGAAGGCGACCGATTTTGCGGCGCTTCTGCGCCAGGCGCTCGCGAGCAGCTAGAGCACCGTCGTTGAACCGGCCTCAACGCGCCCTGGCGATCGCCCTGGTGACGGGCGTCGGGCTCGCGGCAGGGTTCCTGTCCTATCGGCTGCAGTCTCTGCAGCCGCTGCCGGCGGCACGCTCTCCCCTGCCGCCGTCCAGTGGTCCGGGGCCGTTCGTGATCGAGCCGGACAGCGGATCCGGATCAACGGACCAGCCGCCTCCCCCGGTGCCCGACAGCGTCCCGGATCTGACGCTGCCCGACCTGTCCGGCAAGAGCCGCTCGCTGCGCTCCTTCGGCGACCGACCGCTGATCATCAATTTCTGGGCCACCTGGTGCGCGCCCTGCCGGCGCGAAATCCCGTTGCTGCGCGATCTGCGGCAACGCTATCGGCCCGACCGGCTCGAGGTGGTCGGCATCGCCGTGGATTTCGCCGCCGCCGTGCGCGACTACCTGCGAGCGACGCCGATCGACTATCCGCTGCTGATCGGCGAGCAGGACGGCCTGCAGGCCGCGGAGCAGTTCGGCATGCGGACGGTGCTGCCGTTCTCGGTGTTCGTCGATGCGCGGGGGCGGATCGTGGCCCTCAAGGTCGGGGAGCTGCATGTCGAGGAGGCCGATTTCATCCTCGGGGAGATCCGCTCGCTCGATCGGGGCGAGATCGGAATCCAGGCTGCGCGCGCGCAGATCGAGGCGCAGCTCAGGCAGCTCGCGATCGAGCGGGCTCAGGCGCAACAAAATAACGGATGAGGCGGTATCCGCCGTCGTAAAGCTGTGGCTGCCGCCCTAAACGAGGCTCAAAAACGGCGCAGTTCCAGTTGGGCACGATCCACGCAGGATCTAGGCAGGATCTAGGCACTTCCTGCAAAAATTAGGCAAATCGACGCAATTTAGGTACATTCTCCACCGGATTCGGGGGAGACTTTGCCTCGCCGGCATCAAGAAAGAGAACGTAGCTTAACGTAATCCGCGCAGGCGATCGCCCCTGCACCCGCGAGCTGCGCCAAAGCGAGCGCCACCCGACCGGAGTCATCTGTCATGGATATTCGGAAAATAAAAAAAATGATCGAGTTGCTCGAGGAGTCGGGAATCGCCGAAATCGAGATCAAGGAGGGTGAGGAGACTCTGCGCATCGCGCGCGTGCTGCCGAACCAGCCGCCGGTGTACGCCGCGGTGGCGCCGCCCGCCGCGATCACCGCCGCCCCCGCACCCCTGCCGGCCCAGGTGGTGGCAGCGCCGGCCGCCGGCGCGGCGCCCGCGACACCGAGGGTCGGAGAACACATCGTGACAGCCCCCATGGTCGGGACCTACTACTCGGCGCCATCGCCCGGGGCCAAGAACTTCGTCGAGATCGGCGATGAGGTCGAGCTCGGCCAGGTGATGTGCATCATCGAGGCGATGAAGATGATGAACCAGATCGAAGCGGAAAAGGCCGGCACCGTGCAGGCCATCCTGGTCAAGAACGGCGAACCCGTCGAATTCGGTCAGCCGCTGTTTATCATTCAATAGCCCGTCGCGATGCTTGAGAAAATCGTCATCGCCAATCGTGGCGAAATCGCGCTGCGTATTCTGCGAGCCTGCCGCGAGCTGGGCATCAAGACGGTGGCGGTGCATTCGACCGCCGACGCCAGCCTCAAACACGTGCTGCTGGCCGATGAATCGGTCTGCATCGGCCCGGCGCCCTCGGCCCAAAGCTACCTCAACATGCCCGCCATCATCAGCGCCGCCGAGGTCACCGACTCGGTCGCCATCCATCCGGGCTACGGCTTCCTGTCCGAGAACGCCGATTTCGCCGAGCGCGTCGAGAAGAGCGGCTTCATCTTCATCGGACCGAAGGCCGAGACCATCCGCCTCATGGGTGACAAGGTTTCGGCCATCAATGTGATGCGCGGCCAGAAGGTGCCCTGTGTTCCGGGCTCGGACGGATCGCTCAGCGACAATTCAGAGAAGAACCTGCGCATCGCGCGCGACATCGGCTACCCGGTCATCATCAAGGCCTCGGGCGGTGGCGGCGGGCGCGGCATGCGCGTGGTGCATTCCGAAGGCGCGCTGCTGAGCTCGATCGCGGTCACCAAGTCGGAAGCATTGGCGGCATTCGGCAACGACGCGGTCTACATGGAGAAATTCCTCGAGCGACCGCGCCATATCGAGTTTCAGGTGCTGGGCGATCATTACGGCAACGTCATCAGTCTCGGCGAGCGCGACTGCTCGATGCAGCGCCGGCATCAGAAGGTGATCGAAGAGGCGCCCGCGCCCGGCATCACGGCCAAGCAACGCCGGCAGATGGGTGAGCGCTGCGTCGAGGCCTGCCGCGCGGTCGGCTACCGAGGCGCCGGCACGCTCGAGTTCCTCTATCAGGACGGCGAGTTCTATTTCATAGAGATGAACACGCGTATTCAGGTCGAACATCCGGTCACCGAGCTGATCACGGGCATCGACCTGGTCAAGGCGCAGCTGACGATCGCTGCCGGTGAGAAGCTGCCGTACTCACAGGCCGACGTGCAATTCCGCGGACATGCGATCGAGTGCCGCATCAACGCCGAGGATGCGCGCACATTCATGCCGTCGCCTGGTCCGATCAGGCTCTGGCATCCGCCGGGCGGTCCCGGCATCCGCGTCGACAGTCATGTCTACTCGGGCTACAGCGTGCCGCCACACTACGACTCGATGATCGGCAAGCTGATCGCGCACGGCGACACCCGCGACACCGCGATCGCCCGCATGCGCAACGCCCTGGCCGAACTCGTGGTCGAGGGCATCAAGACCAACACCGCCCTGCATCAGGAGATCCTGGCGCACGCGGCCTTCCAGGGCGGTGGTCTCGATATTCACTATTTAGAGCGCCGCCTGGGCCTCAAATGAGGCCATGCCCTACCTCGAGCTGAGCTTCACACTCGACCGGATCGACCCGGAAGTCGCCGAAGCCGCCTGCTTTGACTGCGGTGCGCTCAGCGTCACTTTCAGCGATGAATCTGAGCCGCTCGACGTCACGGCGGCGCGCGGCAAATCGACCCATGCGGCAACGCCGGGCGCGGTGCTCGAGCCGCGGCCCGGCGAAATCCGCCTCTGGCCGCGTACACGCCTGCAGGCGCTGTTTACCGCGGACGAGGCCGGCGCGCAGCTGATCGTGGCGGTGGCGCGTGCCCTGGGACTCGAGCCGGCGCGGCTGCGGGCGCGCGCCTTGGCCGATCGCGCCTGGGAGCGCGAATGGCTGCGGGATTTCCACGCCTTGCGGTTCGGACGCCGGCTGTGGGTGTGTCCACGCCACCAGTACCAGGCGCCGCGGTCCGAAGCCCCGGAAGCGACCGATGCCGTGGTCGTGCGGCTCGATCCGGGTCTGGCATTCGGCACCGGCACCCATCCTTCCACCGCGCTGTGCCTGGAGTGGCTCGAAAGCCTGATGCTCGACGGGTTGGAGCTCATCGACTACGGCTGCGGTTCCGGACTGCTCGCGATCGCAGCGCTCAAGCTCGGCGCGCGCCGCGCCTATGCGTTCGACGTCGATCCGCAGGCGCTGCTCGCCTCGCGCCAGAACGCCGCCGACAACGGCGTGGCGGATCGGCTCGAGCTGTGCGAGAGCGCGGCGCAACTGCCGCGCGCGTGCGATCTGCTGGTGGCCAATATCCTCAGCGAGGTGCTGCTGTCGCTGGCGCCCGCAATGGCCGCGCTGGTCGCCCCCCGCGGCTCGGTGCTGCTGGCAGGAATCCTGCTTGCACAACAGCCGGAAGTGGCAGCGCGCTATTCGGCATGGTTTGATATGCAGCGTTACGCCCAGCGCGACGGCTGGGTGGCGCTCCGCGGCCAGCGGCACTGAGGTTTGCATGTTTACCGTCTGCCCGAAGTGCATGCTGACGCTCGCGGTCACGGCCAACGACCTGCGCATGGGCCAGGGCTACGTACGCTGCGGCCGCTGCGCCAACGTCTTCAACGCGCTGCTGACCTTGAGCGAAGAGCCGTCGGAAGAGCACCGCACTTCACCGGAACCGACGCCGGCCGACCGCGCATCCTCGTCGCAGATTGCGGCGGCGCTGCGTGACGAGGCGGTCACCGAAACCGCCACGAGCAGCGAACCGCGATCGCAGGTCGAAGCCGTCGACGGACCCGAGACGCAACTGCCCACCGAGCAATCCAGCGACGGTTCCATCGAGACCGAATCCAACTTCGCCGCAGGCACCGGTACTTTCGAGACCATCGTGCTCGAAGGTGAGGCGATCACCCAGATCGAGGAATACGTTCCGGAAGAATCGGTGAACAGCGAGATCGCAGCGCTGACCCATCG
>Ga0210394_10004588_pt1 | contig 16012 bp, 9 predicted proteins | sample IncBWC12MmetaG_FD_160121 | JGI IMG/M metagenome (GOLD analysis project Ga0210394, IMG submission 160121) | Forest soil microbial communities from Barre Woods Harvard Forest LTER site, Petersham, Massachusetts, United States - Inc-BW-C-12-M | ecosystem: Environmental > Terrestrial > Soil >... | reverse complement strand
CGGATATTCCTCCGATAAACCCCAGGAACTGAAGACACGTCCCGACTTTTTCATAATGTCCGGATCTGCAGCCAAGGCTGCGACGGCGCGCCCAGCATACAGCGGCGTCTCCGACGCTGCATAGTTGAGATCCTTCTTGACCGCGTCCTGCCAATTCGCCTCTGTTACGCCGAAATTCTCGAGCATGGCTTCCGACCGCAGGAATCCCGGAGTCAACGCCACCGCGGCGATATTTTTTCGCCGCAACTCCCGCGCCATCGCGAACGCCAATCGAATCACCGACGTTTTGATGAGGTCATAAAACAAATGCCCGCGATACGAATAAGAATCTCCATCGCCGACTTCCACGATTAGCCCCGGGCTATTCGATTTTGTGGACGTTTCAATCAGGAGAGGTGCCGCGAAGTGACTCGTAATGATGTGGGTATGCAACACGTTTCGCAGGTTGGCAAAACCATTTTCGAGGTTCGCCTGCCAAAATGTTTTACCGAAATCCTGCGGAATGAGTTCGGAGATGTCATTCACCAGGATGTGCAGCTGGCCTTGCTCCTTGCGAATGCGCGCCAACAGCTTCTCCACCCGCTTCGCGTCGGTGTGATCGACTATGGCGGCAAAGCCCTTGCCTCCGCGCGCTGTGACCATTTCCGCCGTTTGTTCAACCGTTTCCGGCCGCCGTGAATAATCGAACGGCGATGTTTTCTTCGACCGGCTTCTCGGCAAGCGGTTTGCTTTCGTGCTGCGTCCCGTGCAGTAGACCCTCGCACCCGCTTCGCCAAGCGCTAGAGCTATGCCTCGGCCCACGCCGCGAGTCGCTCCGGCCACGAGCGCCACCTTTCCGTGCAGATCGGGAGGCGAGAAAGAAGTTGAGGGGGAGGAGGAATCGGCCATGGAATCACCTCGGAGAAGGAATGAGGGGATTATAAACGTACATTCAGTAACGTCAAGTGGAAAGTGAACGACCATTCAGTTATTCTTACGAGACCACCCAGCGGTTTCAAAAGAGCACAATGAGCCCCCGTCCGCGCGAAACTTCCGACGAAGAGATTCTTGCCGCCACTGGGCGCGTCATGCAGCGCCGCAGCCCCACGCAACTGACTCTTTCCGATGTCGCCAAGGAAGCTGACGTGGTTCCCGCGACGCTCATCCAGCGTTTTGGCACCAAGCGCGGCCTGCTGCTGGCTATGTGCCGCACCGCGCCATATAGCGTTCCACGACAGTTCGCCGCCATTCGCGCACGCCAGGAATCCCCGCTCAAAGCGCTGATTGAGCTATACGCGGAGTGCACTGCGTTTGCGCCGACGCCCGAAGCCATGGCCAACGGTCTCGCTTATCTCCAGATTGATCTGACCGATCCGGAGTTTCACGCCATCACGCTTGCGCAGTTCCGGGCCATTCGCGACGAAACGAGGAAGCTGCTCGATGAAGCGGTCGAGGCCCGCGAGCTTCGCCGTTGTGATACGGCCGAGCTCGCCCGGCTGATCCAGCACCTCAACGGCGGCGCCATGCTCTCCTGGGCTGTCTACCGGCAAGGCTCCGTGGCTTCCTGGGTTCGCCGCGAGCTAGAAGCCCTGCTTCTGCCTTATCGCCGATCGCGGAGGATTTCCAAGCGGAAAAGTAAATCGTAGCGGTGAAGCGCAAGTTACTGAGCGCGACGCCCTTTGGGTGACGGCATCTCAGACAGTTAAGTCCTGCTCTCTCCAGCGCCACCGCAAACACTTCTGCAATCAAGCCGAAACCTTTGTCCTCCAGAAAAAGCTTGACAATCACGGGCGTCAGCCTAATATTAAACCATATGGTTAACTATTTGTCCGCGCCTCTGGACGCCACGTTTGGCGCGCTCGCCGATCCGATCAGGCGCGCCATCCTGGCCCGCCTCGCACAGGGCGAGGCCATGGTTACGGAGTTGGCGGAGCCGTTCCGCGTTTCTTTGCCCGCCATTTCAAAACACGTGCGGGTGCTGGAAGCCGCAGGGCTGCTCGAACGCGAGGTCGATGGCCGCGTGCATCGATGCCGGCTCGCGGCCCAGCCCATGAAGAACGCGGCCGCGTGGATCGAGCAATACCGCGCGTACTGGGAATTGCAATTCGATGCCCTGGCGAAATTTCTGGAAACGAATGGTGGCAAGGAGAAACAAACATGGCAAGCGCACAGCAAGGTCAAACGAACGCGGGCTTCACCCTCCAAATCCGCAGGACGTTCTCCGCGCCGCGCGAAAAAGTCTTCGCCGCGTGGGCCGAGCGCGAGCAGTTAGAGCAGTGGATGTGCAGGGACGTGGCCGCGCACATCATTACTCATCACGTGCAGGACATCCGGAGCGGTGGGCGTTATCTCATGGAGATTCGCGATCCCGCAAAGGGCGAGACGTACTGGGGACAAGGCAGCTATCTCGAAGTAAAACCACCCGAAAAGATCGTCTTTAGCTGGTCCTGGACCAAACAAGAGCCCGATGGTTCGCGCACTAAATTAAATCCCGAAAGCCCTGAAACGCTGGTCACTGTGGAATTCTTCGCGCGCGGTGACTCTACGGAAATCGTTCTGACACATGCCGGGTTCTTCTCACAGAAGGATCGCCAGGAACACGATAGCGGGTGGAATGGCTGCTTCGACGTGCTGGCGCGATTTCTATAGCGCGCTGGATTCCAGTTTACACACTCTCTTCTGCGATGGTAGTGTCCAATCGAATCCATATTGTTCGACGGATCCGCATCGATTCGCGCCAGCTGCAAATAGTCTATTGGACGAAGAATGAAAAACAAAACGAAGCTCTTCGCGTGCGTATTCCTCTGCGCCGTTATAACGCCCGCGCTCTATGCGCAGCAAGCAGCTTCTGATGCGCATTATCTGAATTCCAAACTTCCCGCCGAGCAGCGCGCCGACGACTTGATCTCGCGCATGACTCTCGAAGAAAAAGTCGATCAGCTCGGGCATATCGCTCCGGCGATTCCGCGGCTAAGCGTTCCTGCGTACAACTGGTGGAACGAAGGTCTCCACGGCGTTGCGCGCGCCGGTGTGGCCACGGTTTTCCCGCAGGCCATCGGCATGGCTGCCACGTTCGACGAACCTCTTATGCACGACGTGGCCGATACCATCAGCACGGAATTTCGCGCCAAGTATTCCGCTACAGTTCACCCGGACGGCTCGACCGACTGGTATCGCGGCCTCACCGTTTGGTCCCCGAACATAAATATTTTCCGCGACCCTCGATGGGGACGTGGACAAGAGACTTACGGCGAGGACCCGTTTTTGACGGCACGTCTTGGCGTCGCGTTCATCACCGGCCTGCAGGGCACCGACCCGTATTATTTCAAAACGATCGCGACGCCGAAACATTTTGCCGTTCATAGCGGGCCGGAGTCTACGCGTCATAGTGTGAATGTCGAAGCCTCCCGCCACGACATGGAAGAAACGTATCTACCCGCATTTCGCGCGGCCATCATCGAAGGCAGTGCCGAATCGATTATGTGCGCGTACAACCGGCTGAACGGAGATCCCGCTTGCGCGAATTCCGCACTGCTCGTGGAACATCTCCGCAAAGATTGGGGCTTCCAAGGCTACGTTGTCTCCGATTGCGGCGCAGTCGCTGATGTTTACAAAGGCCATAAATTCACGCCAACTGCTGAAGCGGCCGCCGCTGCCGTTTTCAAAGCCGGCATGGATCTTATTTGCGGCGACTCGCGTAACGATATGAATGCGGATCCGCAGGGAATTTTGGGCGCGGTACATCAAGGCCTGCTTTCAGAAGCTGATCTTGACCGGGCGTTGCGCCGCTTGTTTATCGCGCGTATTCGGCTTGGTTTGTTCGATCCGCCGTCTTCCGTTCCCTATTCCAAACTGACCGCAGCGGACAACGACACGGAGGCCCATCAGCAACTCGCGCTTCGGATGGCGCGCGAATCGCTTGTATTGCTCAAGAATAAGAACAATTTTCTTCCCCTGAAACATGCGCCAGCAACAATTGCGGTTATCGGCCCCGACGCCGATAATCTCGACGCTCTGGAAGGAAACTACAGCGGCACACCGTCAACTCCAGTTACGATCCTGGGCGGCCTTCGCAATCGCTTTCCGAAATCCGAAATCGTTTTCGTCCAAGGGACTGGGCTCGTTGGCCCTGTCACGAAATCAGTTCCTTCCGAAGCGCTTTGCACGGAGGTGTCTTGCCGAGAACACGGCCTGAAAGCGGACTACTTTTCCAACATCACGCTCGAAGGCTCTCCCGTGATGAGCCGCGTCGATGCAGCCGTCGATTTCAGTTGGGGCGATTCCGGCGCCTCCCCGCAACTGCCAAGCAAATATTCCGTGCGCTGGACCGGCGTAATCGTGCCGCCCGAGTCAGGCGATTACTTGCTGGGCTTCACGGGCGAGGATGGATTTCGTGTGTGGCTCGATGGCGATCTGATCGCCGAAGACTGGACTCTTCATCGCCCCGCCAACACCGAAACCAAGAAACTCCATCTTGAAAAGGGCCGTCCGTATTCGCTGAAGATCGAATATTTTCAGAACATTCGCATCTCGGAAGCTCGCCTCATCTGGAGCTTGCCTGGAGGCGAAGAAGCGCAAGCCGTCGACGCGACGCGCAACGCCGACCTCGTCATTGTTGTTATGGGGCTTTCTCCGCGCATTGAAGGAGAAGAGATGAAAGTAAGCGCCGATGGTTTTTCGAGCGGCGACCGCACACGCATCGATTTGCCCGTTCCACAAGAACAGCTTCTCGAACGCGTTGCTTCCGTCGGCAAACCCACGATTCTTGTCCTGACGAATGGCAGCGCGCTTGCCGTCAATTGGGCTGACTCCAATGTCCATATTCCAGTAATTCTTGAAGCCTGGTATCCCGGCGGACAAGGTGGAACCGCAGTGGCCGAAGCACTTGCGGGCGATTTCAGCCCTGCAGGCCGCTTGCCGGTAACATTCTATAAGTCGATCGAACAGCTTCCCTCTTTCGACGACTATTCGATGGCCAAACGCACGTATCGTTATTTCGACGGCGAACCGCTTTATCCGTTTGGTTTCGGCTTAAGCTACACATCGTTCGCGTACAGTCAGCCGAGCGTCGATCGCGCCAGCATTTCCGCCGCCGATGCCGTCACCATTTCCGTCGAAGTCAAAAACACCGGGTCCGTGGCTGGCGATGAAGTTGTGCAGCTTTATCTCACACACGCCGGTGTGCATGGTGCGCCGCTGCGGTCGCTAGCTGGTTTCGCGCGCATCCATCTCGAACGCGGCGAAAAAAGATCGGTGAAATTCGTTCTGCGCGACCGCGATTTGAGCGTCGTCGACGAAACGGGCAAACATCGCATTGTCCCCGGCAAAGTGGAAGCATGGATCGGCGGAGGCCAGCCCATTGCGACATCGAGCCTTGCCAAGCCTGCTGGCGCCGCGGCGCAATTTACAATCACGAGCGAAGCCACTCTGCCGGACTGATACCCGCAGAGGGTTCCCCCCTAATCACACGAAACAAATGTTTCGAAAATTGCGCTTGCAATTTGGAGGGAAAGTGGTATCCTGTTCTTGCGTTTGTTGCTCTTGTATCGCCTTTGGATTTGTAAAGCGGTCGCAAGGTCAAACTTGCGGCCTTTTTTTACGTCCAAAAGCAGCCGTAACTCTTAAGAGGGGTTCGGATTTCGAGGCACCAAATAGCTCAATTTAGTAATGCTCGGTTGCAACCCAACCGACAGAAAAGAGTACAGCAGTGAGTAAAGAACAAGGAACAGTGAAGTGGTTCAATGCCAGCAAGGGCTTCGGGTTCATCCAGCGCCAGAGCGGTGAGGACGTTTTCGTCCATTTCTCCGCGATCGTGGCTGATGGCTACAAGTCGTTGAACGATGGCCAAGCGGTTGAATTCGAAGTGACCAAGGGCCCCAAGGGTCTGCAGGCCTCGAACGTCCAACCCCTCTAATTCCACTTCACAAAAACACTCAACGGGCGGCGCGCTTCGGCGTACCGCCCGTTTTTGTTTTTGCTGGCACAGAATTTAGTCTGCGTCACTCTCGAGTTACGCCAGGGCTTGTTTCAAATCAGCGATCAGGTCTTCCGCATCCTCAAGCCCAATGGAAACTCGCACCGTGCCTGGGCTTACGTCCGCGCGTTTTAATTCCTCGGCGCTCATGTTGTAGTGCGAGCTATAGATGGGAAGGATGACGAGCGACTCCACGCCGCCAAGGCTAGCCGCCAGAAGAAACATTTGTACGCGATCGCAGAAACGCCGCGCGGCGGGCAATCCGCCTTTTAAATCAAACGCCATCATCGTGCCGAATCCTCTCATCTGCTTTTTTGCGAGCTTGTGATCCGGGTGAGAAGCCAGCCCCGGATAGTACACGCGCGCGACCTTCGGATGTTTTTCCAGAAACTTGGCAACAGTCATGGCATTTTCGCACTGCCGTTCGACGCGCACTCCCAGCGTCTTGATTCCGCGAATAAGCAGGTAAGCCGCCTCAGGATCCATCGAGCCACCAAGATAAATGACCATGTGGCGGACGCGCTCCATCCAATGCTTGTTACCGACGGCGACGCCTGCGATGACGTCAGAGTGTCCTGCCATCGCTTTCGTGGCGCTGTGCACGACGATGTCGTAGCCCATCGCCAGAGGATTTTGCAGTACGGGTGTAGCGAAAGTGTTGTCGATGATTGCAATCAGTTTGTGTTTTTTCGCGAAGGTAATCGCTTTGTGCATATCCACGAGCCGCAGCGTGGGGTTGGTCGGAGTTTCCACGTAGAGACACTTGGTGCGCGGCGTGGCGAGTTCTTCCAGCCCAGCAAGATCAGTCCCCACCTGAAGCACCTTAATGCCCATATCCGGAAAAACGTCTCGCATCAGCCGGTAGCTGCCGCCATAAACCTGCGCCGTGGAAATCAGCTCGTCACCGCATTTCAATACGCCCAGCAGCGCGGAGGATATCGCCGCCATGCCGGAAGCGGTGACTACCGCAGCTTCTCCCCCTTCGAGCGCGGCGATCTTTCCTTCCGCTACGGTCAGAGTCGGATTGCCGTAGCGCGAGTAGATGTACGCCTTGCTCTTGCCTTCGGCCCAAAGCTTCATCTCAGCCGTCGAGGAAAAAGTGAACGTCGATGTACGGCTGATGGGAGTGCCCACGGGCGCGCCGACGCCGTGGCGCAGTGGTTCGCCGCCGTGTATGGCGGTCGTTTGCGGACCGAGTTTTCGCGAGTCGTTCTTGTGGGCTGGCTTGTTTTTCATAAGAGCACCATTTTGGACGGGAATTTCAAGCCGACAAGCACCAATTTGGCGCGGGGCAGAGGCTCACGAACATTCTTAGGCTGAGTGATGCAAAGGCACGAGCGGAATTGCAGGAAAACTAGCCTTCTTCTTCCGTGGCTTCGCCGTGAGCGGGTTTGTGGGCGTCGATCACTTTTTGTGCCAATTCATTCGGCACATAATCGTAATGAGAAAACTCCATCGAGTACGTGGCGCGTCCTTGCGTTTTGGAAATGAGGTCATTGGCGTAACTCAGCATTTCCGAGAACGGCACCTGTGCCTTGATGACGACGTTGTGGCCGCGCGCTTCGCTTCCCGCAATGCGGCCGCGCCGCGAGCTGAGATCGCCCATCAGGTCGCCTGAGTATTGGTCAGGCGCATAGACTTCGACGTGCATCACCGGCTCAAGCAGAGCGGGCTTGGCCATCTTCATGGCTTCCTTGAACGCCAGCGAGCCTGCGATTTTGAAAGCCATGTCGGATGAATCCACGTCGTGGTACTTGCCGTCATAGAGCACGGCGCGGAAATCCACGACCGGAAAACCGGCGAGATACCCGCGCGCAGCCGCATCGCGAATGCCTTTTTCCACCGAAGGAATCCAGTTCCTCGGAATAGCGCCGCCAAAAACGTCGTCTACGAACTCAACGCCTTTGCCGCGTTCAATCGGCTCCATCTTGATGCGGCATACGCCGAACTGCCCGTGTCCGCCGGACTGTTTCTTGTGCTTACCCTCGGCGTCGGCCCTGCCGCGAATAGTCTCGCGATACGCCACTTTGGGCGGCTTGAGAGTGAGGTCCACGTGGTAGCGCTTATGCAGCTTCGCGACGACCACCTCGATGTGTTGCTGTCCGGAGCCTGCGAGGAGGAACTCCTTGGTCTGCGGGTCGCGCATGAAGTGCAGTGCCGGATCTTCCTCGATGATTTTGTGAATCGAGACGCCAATCTTGTCCTCGTCGGCGCGCGTTTTGGGTTCGATCGCGAATGTGATCGAGGGTTCTGGTAACTGTGCGGGCTTGTAGTAAATGGGAGCGGCTTTGTCGCCCAGCGTTTCGCCGGTCGTCGTTTCTTTCAGCTTGGCGATCGCACCGATGTCGCCAGCGTGCAGATCCGCAATTTCGGTGAACTGTTTGCCCTGCACAATTTGCGTATGCTGAAAGCGTTCCTGGATGCCACGGTTGTAATTCGTCAGCGTGGCATCATTTTTCAGGACACCGCTTTTCACTTTGAAATAGTTGATGCGCCCGGCGAAAGGATCCGCGAGCGTTTTGAACACGAAAAGCGAAAGCGGCTGGCCGTCATCATACTTGCGCTCCACACGCTCGCCTTTGCCGTTCGGTTCCGTGAAACCCACCTGCGCGTGTTCATCAGGATGTGGAAACGCGTCGGCAACAAATGTCAGGAGACTGGCGGTGCCCACGTTGCGCAGTCCCGAGACCATCAGCACAGGGAAGATTTTCTCCGCGACAATAGCTTTCCGCACGCCCGGAATTAAATCCGCAATCGGGATCGTGCCCTCCCTGAAAAATTCTTCCATCAACTCGTCGTCGCCCTCCGCCACCATTTCGACGAGCTTCTCGTGGGCCTCTTTTGCCTCATCTGCCAGAGCCGCGGGGATTTCCTCGGTCGTGGGCTTCCCGTCTCCATCCGGCTTGTAAATGTGCGCTTTCATCGCGACGAGATCGATCACGCCGCGGAAACCCTTTTCAGAGCCAATCGGAAGCTGCAGCGCAACAACGTTGCGGCCAAACACCTGTTCCAACGACGCCATCGAGCGTTCAAAGCTGGCCAGCTCGCGATCCGTCCAGGTGAGCACAAACGCCCGAGGAATATCGTACTCCGTGCAATAATCCCAAACTTTTTCCGTGGTCACTTGTGCGCCGACGTGGGCATCCACCGCGATTAGTGCGCAGTCCGCGGCGATCAAAGAAGCCTTCGTTTCGGTGATAAATGTCGAGTAACCGGGGAGATCGATGAAATTAATTTTTACCTTTTCGGAGCCGCCGGGGTGCCCGCCGGAACTGGGCCACTCCGCGTACGCCAGGCCGGTCTGAATGGAAATTTTCCGCGCGATTTCCTCTTCGTCCCAGTCGGTGGTCGTGCTGCCTTCCGTAATTTTTCCCCAGCGCGGCGTCATCCCAGCGGTGTAGAGCAACGACGACACCAGTTGCGTCTTCCCGGTGCCGCCGTGGCCGACAATGCCAACGTTGCGAATGTCCTTGGTGAGATAGCTCTTCATATAGACCTCCCTTTGCGTGGCCCCGGCGATGCCGGCGTCAACAAGCGAGGTCCGTCCCGATGAATTCAGGCGCGGGCCTGCGCCTGGGTGTGCGATTCAGAAGTTGATGGAGAGCGTGGCCCCGATGCCGGCGTTCTGCAGAGTGAAGCGCCGGACCAGTATCTACCCCTGGTCCGTTCCCCAACTCCGCGGATGCTAGCACACGCCCTTGCTTCCCGGCAATCTCACTTCCTTATTTAGGGCTGCCCCTTGACGGTCGGCTAATGCGTTGTCCCCGGAGAAGGCTCGCGGAAGCAACTGGATAAATCCTTCGTTAGCCCGAGGAGATTATTCCAGGACTAGTACCGCGACAAATTTCGTGAGCAACCACATGAGTTCTTACTCCTTGAAGATAAACACTTTAATTCTTCTGAATCGGAGCCCGTCCGGCCCTCCACGTGCAGATCAAAGCATGGGATGTTTGTCTCCAGAGCGACGATATTCGATTTTCAGCCCCAGCGTGCGGCGGCAGCACGGCACAGGCGTGCTTCATAGACCTTCAGGTTGCCGTTTTGAAGTGTTTGTGATCGAGGAGGGTAATCATGGACGAGTATCAAGAATCGAACCACAACGATCAGAACAGTTGGGCGGCTATGCAGGCTGGCGCAAACCGCTTGCTGCTCATCCTAGTCGTAGCGCTGCTTGGAATCGCAGGGGTGGCATTCGCTTACGGCCTTCATCAACAATCGATGGTTCGCCAACTGACTTCGCAAACCGCGACCGCCACCGCGGCAATGAACCAGATGCAAGGCCAGCTCAATACCGTGACCGCCAAGCTAAACGATCTGACAGCGGCGCAGGCCTCACCCCAGGCCACGGCGACATCCACGCAGCCTTCCGACTCAGCTGCTTCCGGACTCTCTGAGGACAGTTCCGTTAAAGCTCCTGAGACATCATCCAGTTCAGCGCCAGTCGCCCCCGCCAAGCCAACTCCCGTGAAGAAGCACGTAGCCAAGCGCCGCGCGCCCGCTGTCGACAAAAAATACGAGCAACTCCAGGCTCAGTTAGCCGAACAGCAAAAACAATTGAAAGATACGCAAGACGAAGTGGCGAAGAACCGCTCCGATCTCGAAGGAACCATCAATTCCACCCGCGATGACCTGAACGGTTCGATTGCCAAGACGCACGACGAACTCGTGGTGCTCGAAAAGCGCGGAGAGCGCAGCTACTTTGAATTTGATCTCTCCAAACAAAAACAATTCCAGCGCGTTGGGCCTCTCACGCTTTCCCTACGCAAAGCGGATACGAAGCACAAGAGCTACGACGTAGCGATGATTGTGGACGACAATGAGCTTCAGAAGAAAAAAGTTAACCTGTACGAGCCCATCTGGATTCACACTGAAAACGATTCTCAACCCGTGCAGATCATCGTAAACCGCATCGACAAGGACACGGTTCATGGCTACATCAGCGCACCAAAATACAAGCCGTCCGAACTGACCGCCATCGGCGCAGCGAACGTTACGCCTGTCTCGGCCAAGTCTCCGGCTAACCCGCCGGTTCCATCGCAACCGCAACAGCCTCAGCAATAGGTTCTTCTGATTTTCCCCGGAGGGCATCCTGCAGGGTGCCCTCCTTTTTTCTGCTATCGCGATTGAAGAAGCACTACGGCGTGCGATCAAGAACCGGTTTCAGTGTGACTTGGCTATCCTTCAAAATTTCGAGTGTGCGCTTCCATTCGGCAAATCCAGCGGCCTTCATAACCACGATGTGGCTTCCGGCCGCGAGCTTCAGTTTTGCCGGAGCATTGCCGATGAATTTCTCGTCCACGTAGACTTCCGCGTCATCCGGGTCAGACGTAATCGTGATCGTCCCGAAGCCTTGGCGGACTTGAATCGCGGCTGGCTCGGGTGGAACGTCCATCGCTTTAGGAGCAGACATCGAATTGTTCGAAACCCTCCGCGTTTCCTCAGAGGAAGCCGGGGCTTCGCCGCCGCTGCTCGTGGGGGATTCGGCTCTACTTGCAGCGGCGGTTGCCATCCCCTGCTCTTTGGCCTTCTCCGTAGAAGTCACTGGCGCAATCATGGGATAAAAACGATGGAGAACATCCAAAAGGTCCGTTGCGCTGAGTGCAAACCCGATTCCCGTCACATTTTTCTTAATCAGCTTCTGCGTGTTGATGCCGATCACTTCGCCGCGGCTATTGAGCAGGGGGCCCCCGCTGTTTCCCGGATTGATGGGTGTATCTGTCTGGATCCAGGTGCCCGGTCCTGCATTAGGAAATTTCCCCACCGCGCTGACGATTCCTTTTGTCACACTAAACAGCATGGCGTCGCCGGGATTGCCAATCGCCAGAACGTTTTCGCCCTGCCTTACGGTCGCGGCATCGGCGAGCGCCAGATGCGGAAATTCCTTGCCCTCAACTTTGGCAAGAGCAATATCGAGGTCGGCATCAATGTAGACAACTTTGGCTTCGAGCTGTTCGCCTCCGGCCAGAATTGTCAGAAGCGACTCTTCTCCCCGTGCGACGTGCGCGTTTGTCGCGATCACTCCGGTCTCGGTCACAAAAAACCCCGTTCCCGATTTATCCAAGCCTTTCAGATAAACAACCGCAGGCTTGGTCTGCCGGACTAAATCTTCCAGCGAAAGTTCCGGCTGCAAATCAACATTTTCCGCATTCGCCAGTTTGGCTGTTACGCCGCCCGTAAATACCTGGCCAATCGGCTGCAACACAGCCTGAAAATGGTCGCTCTTAAAGAGCCAATACTCTCCGCGATTCCGCCCGTTCAGCGAAATCCAGTTCATCGGACCATCCGTCATTGGGATTTCTTTGGTGGCATAACCTGGCAGGCTGACACGCGCGACCATTGCATGCTCCAAGCGCGAACCCATCGATGTCAGCGTTTTGTGGAAATAGCCGCCAGGATAATCCTTCTCAAACGGGGTCGTCCCAGCCGGCACTCCGTTGATCTCAACTGTCGCGCCTGGAGGCGTACTTGTTATTTTGAGGGTGTCAGCACGCGCGGCGGTCGCGCACAGCGATAGCAGTACAATCGCTGGAAGTCGGAGGCTCGAGCCGTAAGCCACAGAGCGACCTCGCCGAATAGATGGACCCACACATTAATATAACACATTGATAATTAGGACGGGGAAAATTCAGAAATGCTAGAGCCGTTGCGTCCTCTTCGAATAGCCGGAACAAGACAACTTTGGCAGCCGTGGATATTTCACGAATTGCGGATCGCTCTTCGACAACTCGCAGAGCAGAAAAATCGACCCGCGGCCGGTCTCGACGCTGCGTGTGTGGGCACAATCGGCGCAAAGCCCTGCTTGTTCTTGCGTCACCTTTGCATCGCCTGCATTCGCCATGCACCCAGAATAACGCAGTCGCGTTCGGAGCCGCGAGAAACCGAAATCAGGTCGGTCTAATGGCTTTTCTGAGTGCCCTTCACGCCCGCCAGTTGCGCGCGTGCTTTGCTCACGAAACGTACAAACCTGCGAGCCAATTCATGGATCCGCTCCTCTTGACGCTGCTGGATGGCTTCCTCAGGCACCAGTTCTCCACCAACGCCGATGGCGCACGCTCCGGCAAGAATAAAGTTCGCGGCTGTCAGTTGATTTACTCCTCCCGCCGCAATCAAGGGCACGTGTCGAAATGGCCCCTTCAGCGCTTTGATGTATTTGTCGCCGCCGACAAGCGAGCAAGGGAAGACTTTCACGAAGTCTGCTCCCGACTTCCAAGCCATCGTCACCTCGGTCGGGGTCAGTGCCCCAGCCAAGACTACAACTTCTTTCTTGACCGCAAATTCCACGAGCGGCAGATCTAGACCCGGGCTTGTGAGGAAGCTCGCTCCGGCATCCAGGCAGCGGCTAGCTGTTTGCGTGTCGAAAATCGTGCCCGCACCCACTATTACGTCCGGATTGTTCCGTGCCAGGTCGGCAATTAGTTCAATGGCTCCAGGCACCGTCATCGTGATTTCGACGATGGGTATTCCGCCATGGGAGACCGCCTGCGTAGCGAACCGCGCATCTTCCGCCGAACGAAAACGAACGGCAGGCACGATCCCTATTTCCTCGATCCGTGCACGAACTTCTTCCTTCTTCATTGAAATAGAGTCCTCTTGCTACTCAGCTCGCCACTTTATGCAGCTTCCTCGAAGCCTGGCTCGGGCTCGGGGAGCTTATCCCGATCGCCCGCAAACCACACGTATAAGGTCGGCAGCAGAAAAATACTCAGAAGCAGCGCTCCAATAAGGCCACCAACTATAACGATGGCAAAGGGCCGCTGCGAATCCGAGCCAATGCCGCGCGAAAGAGCCGCAGGCAACAAGCCGAGAGTTGCCACAAGCATCGTCATCATGATGGGCCGAAGCCGGAGGACGGCCCCATCAATCGCGGCGTCCTCAATCGTGTGGCCGCGGGCGCGCAACTGGTTGATATATTCCAGCATGATGACACCGGTTTGCACGGAAACCCCGAACAGTGCCAGAAAGCCAACGCCCGACGAGACACTGAAGTGTGTACCCGTAATCAGGAGGGCGAGCAATCCGCCAATAGGTGCCATCGCCACGTTTGCAAGGAGTAGCAATGCCCATTTAAACGAACGAAACATAGCGTACAGAATTCCGAAAATAATCAGCACGGTTAATGGCACGATCACGAGCAGCCGCGCTTCCGCCCGTTTCTGGCTTTCATACTCGCCAGCCCAATCGATGTGATATCCGCGTGGCAGTTGGACTTGCGCTCGTACAGCGCCGATTGCTTCTTCTACCGCTCCGCCGAGGTCCCGTCCGCGCACGCTGTACTTAATTGCAATGTACCGCTGGTTCTCTTCGCGGTAGATTTCAGAGCCGCCGTCCTTTACTTCGATCTTGCAAAGCTGTGCGAGCGAAACGCGTTCGCCGGATGGGGAAAGCAATCGGATATTCTCAATGGCCTCTTTCGTATCCCTGTATTGTGGAAGATACCGCATCACCAGATCGTAGCGCTGCTCACCCTGCAGCACTTGAGTCAAAGCGGTTCCCCCAATGGCGGTTTGTATGGCATCTTGCACATCCGCAACGTTGATTTGGTGGCGGGCTGCCTGCTCACGGTCCACTTGGACATCCAGGTTCGGTTGGCCCAGAACTCGAAGCACCCCAAGGTCCTCGACACCCTTAATCTTGCGCATAATTTCGACGATCTGATCCGCCTTCTCTTCCAAAAGCTTTAGGTCCTCTCCATAGATTTTCACTGCCAGCTCGCCCTTCACTCCGCTAACCGCTTCTTCCATGTTGTCCGAAATCGGCTGCGAAAAATTCCAGAGCACTCCTGGTATTTTGTCGAGTTCGCGCTGCATTGCCGCGATCAATCGTTCCTTGTCTTGGTGGAACACGGGCCGCCACTGTTCTTTCGGCTTTAAGTCCACAAAATACTCGGTATTGAAGAAGCCCGTCGTATCCGTTCCGTCATCCGGGCGTCCCACCTGACTCGTGCATTGAGGAACTTCGGGAAAGGAGCAAAGCACAATACGCGCCTGGTTCGCTAGGCGGGTGCCTTCGCTGGGCCCGGTACTGGGCGCGAGAGTGCCTCGCACCCACATTGCCCCTTCATCCAGGTGAGGCAGAAACTCAGAACCGATGAAGCCGCCCAACGCCAGAAGGATGGTTGCCGCCAGACTGAGTCCTGCAAATCCCACCGTCACTAGACGGTGCTCGATCGCCCATCTGACCGCGCTGCTGTAGCGCCTCTTCAGGAATTCCATGACGCGGTTGCGCCCTTCGCTCACGCCCTTGCTGAAAAATACGCTTGCAAGAACCGGCGCGATGAGCATCGAGAATAGAAGAGCGCCGAGCAGCGCAAACGCCACGGTCCAGGCCATAGGATGAAACAGGCGTCCCTCGACACGTTGCAGTGTGAAAATAGGCAGATAAGCCGTGATGATAATTGCGATCGCAAAGAACACCGGACGTTGGACCTCGTGCGCCGCCTCGCGGATACGGTCCATCGGTGTCTTATAGCTTGCCTCGCCGTGTGTCATGTGGCGAACGATGTTCTCCACCATAACTACTGCGCCGTCAACGACCATCCCGAAATCCAAGGCGCCCAGAGAGAGTAAGTTCGCTGGAATGCCCTTCAGCCGGAGACATGTCGCGGCGAACAGCAGAGAAAACGGAATCGTCAATGCCACGATCAGCGCCCCGCGAACATTCCCGAGAAACAGAAAGAGGACCACCACCACTAGGACGATCCCTGCCGTGAGATTCTCCAGCACCGTATGCGTTGTGAAGTGGAGCAGGTCGCTGCGGTCAATGAAAGGAACAATCTTCACGCCCGCGGGCAGAATATGGTCGTTCATCTCTTCGACCTTGGCGTGTATGGCCGCGAGTACCGCGTCCGCATTCGCCCCTTTGCGCAGCAACGCGATGCCCGAAACCACGTCATCGTTATCGATGATCCTGCCGTCTTCCCGATGGATTGTTCGGGCAAACTGCCCAAGACGGATCTTCGGACCTTGCGCGACCACCGCAATGTCCTTCACGCGTAGCGGCGTGCCCGTCTTAGTCATAATGACCGTGTTTTCGATGTCGCGAACGTTTCTGACCAGACCC
>Ga0210394_10004585_pt1 | contig 16020 bp, 17 predicted proteins | sample IncBWC12MmetaG_FD_160121 | JGI IMG/M metagenome (GOLD analysis project Ga0210394, IMG submission 160121) | Forest soil microbial communities from Barre Woods Harvard Forest LTER site, Petersham, Massachusetts, United States - Inc-BW-C-12-M | ecosystem: Environmental > Terrestrial > Soil >... | reverse complement strand
CAGGGCATCACGGACTTCTTCGAGCTTGAATGGCTTGATGATCGCCATAACGATTTTCATGGGTCAATCCCCGCTTGGACTCGGTGTGGAAGACCGAGCGATCTCGACTGAAATTCACCACGCAGAGTAAGGTCACGACGCGGGCACAGCCAATGGCGGTAGAATCAAATGCCGTGCCAGATCGGACGCATCCCCTAACAGATTATGAACGCGTCGATTTTCGACGTTCTCGGGGTTTGGGCCGAGTCTTGCCCAAAACGCCCGCCCAAACGCTAGGCAGGCCAGCCTACGGGATGGGCATGGCAAGGTTGTCGACATAATCGTGCCTACGGGGAGGGCAGAAAAAAGGTATTTAGATAATGGAATTATTCAAATGCCTCGCTATGCCGCGAAATATCCAGACCCTCCAGCTCCTGCGGCATCGAAACCCGCGCGGGGACGAAAAGGCTAACCAGCTTGAGAGGGATGTAGGTGACGAGGACCGCCGCGTTAGAGCGCGTCGCTGTCGGTCTCGCCGGTCCTTATCCGTAATGCATGATCGATCGGCGTCACAAAGATCTTGCCGTCGCCGATTTGTCCGGTGCGGGCGCTCGAAGTAATGACATCGACCGCCTTGTCGGCGATGTCACTCGAAACCGCGATCTCGATTCGCAGCTTCGGCAGGAAGTTCACAACATACTCCGCGCCACGGTAGATTTCGGTGTGGCCTTTCTGCCGGCCGTAACCCTTGACCTCGGTGACGGTCATTCCATGGACGCCGATCGCGGTCAGCGCCTGGCGGACTTCGTCCAGTTTGAAGGGTTTGATAATGGCGACAACTAGCTTCATGTTCAGGCCTTCATTTCCCGGGATTGCGAAAATCGGTCAAGCCGTAACGGAAATCGCGACGCGCGTCCCGCATCGTTCCCTATCCATCCCACAATAGGTTGCCGGGCGATTGAAAAACAATTGCGAAATTGTCGCTCTCGCCGATAGTTTGGCGTGGCGGCCGGGGGATTGACTGCCAAGACCGGTCGGCTCGCGTCTAAACTTTTGTTTTGACGCAATCTTTTCGCTCAGTGCGGCGGCGCCATGCGCACCCGATTATGCGCGCGCTTCCGAGGGGGGATGAAATGTCAAACCGATCCTGGTTCCTTGCCTATCAAGGGCAGCAACAGGGACCTTACCCGGAAGCTCAATTCCGCGAATTCATCGCCAAGGGCACGGTGCGCGCCGATACCCTCGTCTGGAGCGAGGGCATGACCGGTTGGCAAAGGGCCGGCGAAATCCCGGGCCTGATGTCTCGCATGCCGCAGCCACCGCCCGTGGCGGGCGCCATGCCAGCGATCGCGCGGGATATTGACGGCAGCGGGCTTTCGGTTGATTTGCCACTCTGGCCTTTCTTTGGGTGGTGCCTGCTGCTGGTCATCGGAAACGTGCTGGTCATTCCGTCGCCCTGGACCGCAACGAGCTACTACCGCTGGATATTCCCTCGTTTTGACGTGCCCGGGCGTCCTAATCTTGCGTTTGAAGGGAAGGTTGGGGACATTTGGTATGTCATCGTGTTGTTGGCGCTGACGAGCTACGCTGGGCAGATCAATAACTACGTTCAGCTGATCGCTTTTGTCGCACAGGCAGTACTTTCATGGATGCTGTTGCGCTGGGTTCTGGGGAGTCTTAGCTCGAACGGCCGCCTGCTCGGATTGGAATTCAACGGAAGCGTGTGGGGTTTCATCGGTTGGCAGTTGCTGATGATACTCGCGATGCTCACGATCATCGGCTGGGCTTGGGTCGCTACGGCCTGGATGCGCTGGCTTTGCCGGAATATCGGGGGCTCGCGGCGAGAACTCGCTTTCAATGGCACCGGATTGGAAGTTCTTTGGCGAACCTTTGCCATGGTGGTGGGCTGCATTTTCCTTATCTCGATTCCGTGGGTCATTCGCTGGTACGCTCAGTGGTTCGTGTCGCAGCTCGAGTTGCTCGAGCGCGGCGCTTACGCGGACGCCTGAGCAGGACTTATCTGCGCTCGCGCAGCGATCCTTCCTGGGCGACGGAGGCCACCAGCGTGCCGTCCTGTTTGAAGATCATGCCTCGGGTCAGGCCCCGGCCGCCTTGCGCGCTCGGCGAATCCTGGGCGTAAAGCAGCCATTCGTCGGCGCGAAACGGCCGGTGAAACCACATCGCATGATCGAGGCTTGCCGGCATCATGCGCTTGTCGAACAGCGTGCGGCCATAGCGCGCCATCGCCGCGTCGAGCAGCGAGAAATCCGAGGCATAGGCGAGCGCGCACATGTGAAGCGCGGGATCGTCCGGCAGCTTCGAGGCGGTGCGGATCCAGACATGGATGCGGCCATCTTCGATCCTCTCACCGAAATAGCGGCCGAGCTCGACCGGCCGCAGTTCGATCGGCCGGTCGGCCTCGTAGTAACGGCGAATGAATTCCGGCATGTCGCGGAACATCGGCTGCTTGGCCATTTCCTCGGCGGTGAGTTTCTCCGGCGGCGGTACGTCCGGCATCTTGTCCTGATGGTCGAATGAGCCGTGTTCATCGATATGAAACGACACCATGATCGAGAAAATCGCGTTGCCATGCTGGATCGCGGTGACCCGCCGGGTCGAGTAGCTCTTGCCGTCGCGCAACCTCTCGACCTCATAGATGATCGGGATTTGCGGATCGCCCGGCAGGATGAAATAACAATGAAGGGAATGCGGCAGCCGGCCTTCCACCGTGCGGCACGCGGCCACCATGGCTTGTCCGATCACTTGCCCTCCGAACACCCGTTGCCAACTGGTTTTCGGACTGTTGCCGCGAAACATATTTACCTCGATCGGTTCGAGGTCGAGGATGGAAATCAGATCGATCAGTCCTTTGGACATCGGAAGCTTTCTCTCGTCATTCCGTAACGATTAACTCTTGCTTATAGGGCCTGTGTCGCCCAGCTATAGTAACGGAGTTTCACAGGTTCGAGTAAGGTCCAACATGTCAGCACAGCGAGGCATTGTCATCGGCGGTGGCGCGTTTGCCGGACTGGCGCTGGCGCTGGCGCTGCGTCAAGGGCTCGGCCCCGACCTTCCCATTATTGTCGCCGATCCCGCGCTTGGCACAAGGCCGAGCCGTGACCCGCGTGCCACCGCGATCGTCGCCGCCTGCCGCCGGCTTTTTGAAGCCATCGGCGTCTGGGACAAAGTCTCGGGCGGCGCGCAGCCGATTATGGACATGGTCGTCACCGATTCGAAACTCGAGGACGCAACGCGGCCGGTGTTCCTGACATTTTCCGGAAATGTCGAGCCGGGCGAGCCCTTCGCGCATATGGTCGAGAACCGCTTTCTGATCGACGCGCTGGTCGAGCGCGCGGCCGCCGAAGGGGTTGATCTTCGCGGTCTTGCGGTGGCCGATTTTTCCGCCCGCAGCGGCGGCGTCGATGTAACGCTTTCGGATGGCTGTGTGATCGAAGCAAGTCTTCTGGTGGCCGCCGACGGCGCCCGATCGAAATTGCGCGAACGCGCCGGGATCGCCACCCATGGGTGGGACTACGATCAATCCGGGATCGTCGTCACGGTCGGACACGACCGCGATCATCATGGCCGCGCCGAAGAGCATTTTCTCCCCGCCGGACCATTTGCGATCCTGCCGCTGACGGGCAAGCGCTCGTCGCTGGTCTGGACCGAGAAACGGGCGGAGGCGGGGCGCATCGTGTCGCTTGGCGAGGAAGAATTTCACGGCGAACTTGAGCGGCGTTTCGGCCTGCAGCTTGGCGAAGTGAAGGCACTCGACAAACCGCGTGCGTTCCCGCTCGGCTATTTCGTCGCGCGTTCCTTCATTGCCGAGCGCCTGGCGCTGGTGGGCGATGCGGCCCATGTGATTCACCCGATCGCAGGGCAGGGGCTCAATATGGGCCTGAAGGATGTCGCAGCACTCGCCGAGGTCATCGTTGACGCGGCGCGGCTCGGCATCGATCCCGGTCAGGTCGATGTGCTCGAACGCTATCAACGCTGGCGGCGGTTCGACACCATGGCGATGGGCTTTGCCACCAACTCGCTCAATTTCCTGTTCTCCAACGAATCGACGCTGTTGCGCACCGTGCGCGACATCGGCCTGGGGCTGGTCGATCGCGCGCCGCCGCTAAAAGGCATGTTCATTCGCCAGGCCGCCGGTCTTGCGGGCGAGGTCCCGCGGCTTTTGAAGGGCGAAGCGCTGTAGAGCATGATCCGGAAGAAGCCTGTCCCCGCGAAGGCGGGGATGGAGACCGGGTTTCCTTCGCGACAAACGCTCATGCGTTTGCGGAGACTATGCTTAAATAATTGGGATCAGCGGGTTTCGCTGGCGAGAACGAAGGCTGCGATCGTATCGATCAGCGTGGTGTCGAGTGGGCGCTCCGGCTGGTTATAGGCGGCGAAATTATCGGCATCGTCCCCGACATCGACCAGCACATGATTCATTTCCGGAAGCCAGAGCGTCTTCGCCAATGGCGAAGCCGCTGAAAGGGCGGCAAAATCCAGCCGCGCCACCTGCAGGTCGTGGCCACCGCCGACAATCAGCGTCGGCCGGTCAATCGATTTCAAGGGATCGATCGGGTCTTCGACGAAGGCCGAGGCGAGGCTCGGCTGCATCGAGGGCGCAATCGCCAACCCTTTGGGCGGCGGATCCACGATCTGCCCGGCCATCATGCTGTCGATCGCCTTCAAGATCGGATCGAGAATGTCGGGCGGAAGCTGCTTGCGTTCGAGCTGCGCCTTCACGAGGTCACCCTGCCGCCGGGCCGCCGTGACCAGCAATACCAACCGGTCGAGGGGGACCTTCCCTGCAGTGAGAATCGCGACGAGGCCACCTTCGCTGTGGCCGATCACGACCAGGCGAGAGAATTGTCCGCTGCTGCGGAGGTAATTTACGAGCGCTACCGCGTCGTCGACAAAATCCTTGAAACGAAAATCCTCCGGCTTTCCGAACTCCGGCTTCCACCCGGGCGCGCCACGCTTGTCATAGCGAAGGGTCGCGATTTTGCGCGCGAGCAATTGCTCGGAGAGCTTCTTCAGCGTCGCTGGCTTGGCCTGCGGCCCGTTGCCGTCATGATCGGTAGATCCGGAGCCCGCGATCAAAAGCGCGACCGGTGGCCGATCGGCATCGGCCGGCATCGTCAGCACGGCGTCGACATTGCCGATGCGAATCTTGGTCTCCTGGGCGTCGGCATAGGTCAACGTGCCGCAAAAGCCGGCCAGTGCGAGCGCGATAAGCCTGCGGGCACGCATGGCTACTCAATTTTCCTGGCCTCTTCGGGCAACATGATCGGAATGCCATCACGGATCGGATAGGCAAGCTTCGCGGCGCGCGAGATCAACTCCTGCCTTGCGGCGTCATATTCGAGCGGGCCCTTGGTGATGGGACAGACCAGAATTTCCAGCAGTTTGGGGTCGACGGTGCCTTCGAGGCGTTCGGGCGCGGCGGTCATGCTCCGGTCTCCGGCATATGGTCCGATTGCAACATCCGACCCCTGTATCATATTCGGTCGAGGCGCGTAGCGCCGTCCGGCTCGGACGAACAACATTTCCGCATCCAGCCCCAGGTAAAGAAACTTCGAAAAGAACCGTTCAATTGCGAGCGGAACTACTAGTCGGATTCCAATATTTCTTCGGTAAAACCGCAGCCATGCCAGATGGTCCCACAATCTGGGCGGGGTGAAGGATCGACATGTTTGTAAATCGACGCAAGAGCGAACGCCGCAACTGCCGGAGTTTCGCCAAAATTCAATTCGGAACAGGCTCCTTGCCGCGCGACTGCACGATCACCGACGTCTCTGCGGGTGGCGTGAAGGTCATCGCCGAGCATCTTGAGGTTCCTTCCGAGTTCACCATCATCTTGTCGGAAGGCCGGCCGCGGCAATGCCGGCTGGCATGGCGGATCGGCTACGAGTTCGGCGCACAATTCGTCGACTAAATGGTCCGATTCTGACATTTCCACCCCAGTCCACACTGCGGGCCCCCGCAAAAGCGGGGTTTCGGGGAGCGCTGATCATTCGGGCTTAACCGGAATTTAGGGTTAAGCTGTAAGCATTTCTGGGCAGTACCGCCGATCTGTCGTCGACTACAGGTTCCAGAAATGTCCCCGCCATCGTCCCGGCCGCCCGGCCTTGCGAGATTCCGCGCCGCCGTGACGATGATGTCGGCCATTCTGCTGTTGGAGCTTTGTGGCTGCCAGACCGACGGCGGGATGTCGGAAATAACCGGATCGCTCGGTGACAAAACCGAGAAAGCGGCCCCCGCCCGAAGCCTGGAATCCTACCGCGACCGCTATCGCGCCAATCCGCAAGATGTCGAGGCGGCATTGCAATATGGCAAGGCGCTCCGCGCCGCCGGGCAGCGGCCTCAGGCGGTCGCCGTGCTGGAGCAGGTCACGCTCGCGCACCCGGGCGACAAGGCTCTGTTGGCTGCCTACGGCAGGGCGCTCGCCGACAACGGCAATTTCCAGCAAGCCTTTGACGTGCTCGGCCGCGCCCACACGCCCGAAGATCCCGATTGGCGAATTCTGTCCGCGCAAGGGGCAGCCCTTGACCAGCTCGGCCAGGGCGAAGAGGCACGGCAATATTATGCGAGCGCCTTGCGCATCGTGCCGGATGAGCCGTCGGTCCTGTCGAACCTGGGGCTCTCTTACGTCCTTTCCAAAGATCTGGCGAAAGCCGAAGAAACCCTGCGCCGCGCCAATAGCCGCCCCGACGCCGATCCGCGCGTGCGCCAGAACCTCGCTTTGGTGATTGGCTTGCGCGGGCATATGGCCGAGGCCGAAAGCCTCGTGAAAGAGGGCCGGCCTCCGGGCGAGGCTGCGGCCAATGTCGCCTATCTACGGAAGATGTTGGCCAAGCAGGCGAGCGCAAAACCGGATACCGACAACACGGCCTCAATTAATACCGTGCGAGCCCGCTGAGCGCACTCCCTGGCGCGCGGCCGCTTCGTGTCAGCCTCGGACGCGCAGTTTTTTGAGGATCGGCGAGAACAGAGATCCGCGCGGCTTCTTGGCTTCGCCACGCCCGGTGACTTGGTGGGCGATCTGCACGAAGATCTTGCTGATGCGGTGTCTGGCGGAGATCTCGGCGATCATTTGACCGTTATTGGCGGCGGTGCCGAACATCTTCGGGTCGAACGGAATGGAGGCGATCGGCGCGCCTTCGATGGCCTTGGCGAATTCGCGCGGGCTGATTTCCGGGCGCTTCGACATGCCGACCTGGCTGAGACAATAAAGCGGCGGCCGGTCGTTGGGACGCGCCGCCTTCAGCATGCTCAGCATGTTCTTGGTGTTGCGCAGATTGGCCAGGTCGGGTTCGGCGACGATCAGAATATCGTCCGCGCCGACCAGCGCCCGCCGTGTCCATCCCGACCACTGGTGGGGGATGTCGAGGACGATCGCCGGCGTCGTCAGACGCAGCGTGTCGAAAATCGCGTCAAAGGCATCGGCGCCGAAATCATAGACGCGTTCGAGCGTCGCAGGCGCCGCCAGCAGGCTGAGATGATCGTCGCATTTTGCCAGCAGACGCTCGATGAACGCGCTGTCGGGTCGCTCGTTGGCGAACACCGCGTTGGCGATTCCCTGCAAGGGGTCCTTGTTGAAGTCGAGGCTTGCGGTGCCGAACGCAAGGTCGAGATCGATGACGACGGAATCCAGCGCCAGGTCGCGCGCGATCGCCCAGGCCACATTGTGTGCGACGGTGGAAGCGCCGACGCCGCCCTTGGCGCCGACAACGGCGATGATGCGCCCGACGGCGACCGCTTCGGAAGCCGAGAACAGGCCGCAGATCGCGCGCACCACATCGAGCGTCTCAACCGGTCCGATCACATAATCGCTGACCCCGCGACGTACCAATTCCCGGTAGGGCGCGACATCGTCGTCACTGCCGATCACGACGACCCGCGTTCCGGCATCGCATACCGTGGCGAGTTGATCGAGGCCATCCAGAATGTCGCAGCCGGCCTTGGTCTCCAGGATGATGACGTTCGGGGTCGGAACGCTGTGGTAGGTTTCGATGGCGGCTTCCATGCCGCCCATCTTGATCGTCAAATGCGCTTTCGCGAGACGCCGGTCCAGGCCGGCCGACTGCACCGCATCGGCGGTGGCTGTGGTTTCGCAGAAGGCTTGCACCGACACGCGTGGCGCCGGCGCGATGTAATCGTCGGCCGGCGGGGGCGGAGCGTCCAGTTCGTCGGAATCACGCGAGTAGATCATTTGCCTGCATCGCTGAGTTTGGCCTTTTCGCCTTCGGGATAGTCGGTCGCAGTCGTGGTGCCCTTGCGATATTTTTCAAAGCCCTCGGTACGTCGTATGGTGTAGGCCGGCGTTTCAGGGCGTGGCTGCACGAGGTCCGACGGATTGGCCACCATCGCCGCCATGTTGCGCTGATAGGCGCAACCGAAATTGTAATAGGACTTGTTCTCGAAATAGCCGCGGTCCTTGATGGACGGTCCGATATCCTCGGGCCACTTCCCGCACGGTCCCGTCACCGCCGCCATCCTTGGATAGGTAAAACGTACGGTCGCAAGCGTCCTGGGATCGTCCGGGGTGTAGTGGTGCAACTTGATCCCATCCGGCGGCACGCCGCCTGCTTCCAGCACCGCCCTCGCTTCGCGGAACGCGCTTTCCGCCGCGCGCGCATTCGGCGTGTCGATCGGCACGTCGGCGACGATCGCGCCGGTCCCTTCGCTCACCCATGTTCGCGCCAGTCCTGCGATGTCGGCGCGTTGCGTGGGAGACAATCCGCCGCGCGCATGACCGACGAGCAGAACGATCGAACGGTTGGCCTCCTGGATCGCGATCGGATGCCGCAGGCGATAATCTTCGGGAACGTGGGCTACCGGGGCCGTCGCAACGCTGCCGGTAGTCTCCGTGCATGCCCCGAGGATGACCGAAAGGCCAAGCATCGCGCCGGCCAGGCGCAGCATTCGATGGCGATCAGGCGATGTGTGATGTGTCATCGTAGAGTCCTTGCCCCCGCTGTCTCAATCGATGATGAAGCCGAAATTGGGCTGATAATTTCCAACCGGTTCGACCCGCCCCGCAACGCCGTAGATTCGATTCATTTGCGCAAACAGGGCCGATTGAGCGTCGGAAGCCGGCGCAAAACCGTCATCCGGTCGCGACAACTCCTTCTGCGCCACCGCCCGGACGATGTAGGGCGTTACGATGACCATCAGCTCGGTCTGGTTGTTGATGAAGTCCTGGCTCCGGAACAGCTGTCCGAGAAGGGGAATCTGATCAACGCCAGGCAATCCGTTGACGGCCTGCTTGGTTTGTTCCTGAATGAGGCCAGCCATCGCGATCGAGCCGCCCGAGGGGATTTCCAGCGTCGTTTCGGCGCGGCGGGTCTTCACCGAAGGAATCGTCGTTCCGCCGGCGCCGCCCTGCAGGGCGTTTTCCTGCGAGATTTCCGACACCTCCGTCATCACCCTTAAGGAGATGCGGCCTTCAGTCAGTACCACCGGCGTGAAATTCAGCGAGATGCCGAATTTCTTGAAGCTCACCGTCTGCACGCATTGCCCGATAGCGCCCGCCGTCGTCGTTTGACAGGTGACGCCGGTCGGGATCGGAAATTCACCACCCGAAATAAACGTCGCGGACTCGCCGGAGATTGCGGTCAGGTTCGGCTCCGCCAGGGTATGCACGACGCCCGCGCTTTCCATTGCACGCAGCGTGGCGGTGACCGACGGCACGCCGGCTTTGTTGAGGGCCGAGGCGGCCAGCCCGTTGCCCCCGACGAGCGGTCCATTGTTGGCGGTGAAGGGGTTGGTATTGTTGAAATTGACCACCGCGGTGCCGTAATTCATGCTGGCGCTGAGATCGATGCCCAACTGTTTAATGACGCTGCGCTGCACTTCGGCAACGCTGACCTTCAGCATCACCTGGTCGCGGCCGCGGACCACTATGGAGTTGACGACCTTGTCGGCGCCGCCGGCCAGCCGTGCGGCGACATCGCCCGCCTGCTGGGCCTCAATCGGGGTTGAGACCGATCCGGTCAACATCACGCTGTCGCCGACGCCTTCCGCCTGAATGGCAGCCGCCGGCAGCATTTGTTTCAACGCGGCGCGAATCCCGTTGAGATCGCGCTTGATCGCAATGTCGTAGGACGCGATCTGCTGGCCATCGGCATCAAAGAACACGACGTTGGTTTGACCGACCGCGGAGCCGATGATGTAGGCGCGCTGCGGCGAACGGATGACGGCGTTTGCAATCTTCGGATCCGCTACCAGCACGTCCTTGACGTCGCGGGGCAGGTCGATGATCACCGATTTGCCGACGCCAAGCGCAAGAAAGCGGACTTTGACCGGAATGCTGGGGACAGCGGCCGGTATGCTCGAGACGGTTGCCGGCCCGCCGTCGGTCTCTGCGGCCAGCGCCGGCGCAAAGTTTGAATTAAGCGCAAGCGCGACCACTGCCGAATACCGCAGGGCGCGGCAAAATAGGGTTCGGATCGACGGCCGGCTTTCCCTGCTCGTCATGCTGTGAGTCCTTCTGGTCACGGGCGTCATTCTGATCACTTCACGACGGTGGATTGATTGGTGACGCCGTAGCGAACGACGTTGATATTGCTGCGCCGGTTCCGTTCGTCGGCCGTAATCTCGACCTGGTTGGCGTCGGCAATGCTGCGCAACGACAGCGACAACGTTCCCGCCTGGCGCGAGGCGGCGAGAGTAGCGGTCTGCTCGGGCTTCAATTCAAGCGTGACCGTTCGGCCGACGACGTTATTAGCGCCCTCTTTTTCCTTCGGCGCCTGGTCGATCGCGAGGACGCGAATATTGGCCAGAACGATTTGAGCGACGACGATCTCGGGCAGGACCGGATTTGGATTCTTCTCGCGCCGGGTAAGCAGAACATCGACGCGATCGTTTGGCAGAATGAATCCGCCCGCGCCTGTCTCCGGGGAAATTTCCGTCGATACCGCGCGATATCCGGTTGGCAGAATCGCGGCCATGAAGCCCGATCCGTCGGCCCTGACGAGCTTCGCTTCCCGGATCGGCTCGCCTGCAATGAATGGCGCGCGGGCGATTGAGCCTGCGATCTGTTTCGTCGCATCCGGGCGATCATTGCGGCGAATGAAGGTGCTGCTGGTCGTCGACGACGGCCAGCTCTGCCAGATCATGTCGTTGGCCGTAAGCGTCTGGCCAAGACCGATGTCGGATTTGGCCACCAGCACATCGACGGTCTGGAGCTGCGCGGCGGGCTCAGTGGGAGCGGGCGGCTTGCTGTCGCTTCCACTGGCCAGATAGGCGGCGACGCCGCCGGCAGCGAGAGCGATGGTCAGAACAACAATGCGGGCGATATTCATACGCGCGATCTACTCTTACGCAAGGATACTGGACGGCCTTCGAGAGAAGCCTCTCCTTCAACGATGACTAAGCGGTAAAGGTATAAGCGAGCTTGCAAGCCCGGAAGTTTGCGCAGAGGTGCCGGGGGATTTGTCCGCATGGTGAACGTATGGTTATCGCTCTAGTTGGACGAAGCCTTCGATGCCTGATGGCGTTGGGATAGATGAACAATGGCCTGGTTTGGCGCGGGTTGATGCAGGTAATCGGGAGGCCGGCCGGTCGCGGTGTCGCGCACGGCTGACGTTGCGTTAAAGACTTAACGATTCACCATGCGGACAAGATCGGCGCGCGATCCGCTTTCGCACCATCGGCGCCACGCTAGCGCGAGGCCATCCGCAGCATCTCGTCGAGGACGGCGGTGTGGCGCGCACGCGGCAGGGTTTGGTCCGACAAGGCGAAACCCAGAAACGCCCAATAGAGAATCTGGGCACGGGCGCGGGCCACCTCGGTTGAAAGCCCGGATGCCCGAAGCAGGCCTGCCACGTAACCGAGCCGGCGACGGTCGATGGCCTGCACGGCAGCTCGTGCCCCCGCGTCAACAAGGGCCCAGCTGCGAACCGCATTTTCCAGCGCCAGCCGTTCGCCGAACACCCGGCGCAGCAACACCCGCAGCGGGTTGTCGTTCCCCGCAGAGGCCTCGACGCCGGCGATGATTTGTTCCGCGGCGACCTCGCGCCAGCGCTTGAGGACCGCCGCATGAAAGGCCTCGACGTCGGTAAAGTGCCAGTAGAAGCTCCCGCGCGACACGCCGAGCGTCTTTGCCAGCGGCTCGGCCTTCAATGCCGTGAAGCCGTGCCGGGCAAGCGTCTTGAGGCCCTGATTGAGCCAGTCCTTCGCAGAGAGTTGATCGGCCATATTTCGTCCTGCGGCAATGCACCATACACCACTGTATTGACAGTGACCAGCAGGTCCGGCACTAGTCTCCATACACAAGTGTATGGAGGGCCGGCCCGATGCGCGATCTGCTCTTGCAATGTTCGGGGGTCGCCGCGATCGCGGTGGCCCTGATCCACGGCATCCTCGGCGAAACCCGGGTGTTCGCCCGCGCCACCATCGAGCCGCCGCGGCTGCGCAATCTGATCCGGCTCTGTTGGCAGGTCGGGACGGTCGGCTGGATCTGCGGCGGCATACTCTTGATCGCCGCGCCCATGACGGCATCGCCGTCGGCGCGGCACTGGATCATTGCGACGACGGCGGCGATGTATGGCTTCGGGGTGATCGGTAACGCCTGGATTTTCCGGGGCCGGCATTTTGGATGGATGGCGTTAAGTGCCGTGATCGTGATGGCGGTCGCCGCGTACTGACCAAATCCAATGACCCTTGATCCGCAACAGCTTAGAACCCCTCTAGGGTGAAGCGAAAAGGCCTCTTCACGCGTGGCAGCGAGCAGCGCCTTCGCCTATTTAAGACACCTCCAAGGCAAGGTGGTTTCAAGCGGCTGCGCTTGACCCGGCTGCTTCTGGTTGGAAAATACAAACCTATGACCACAACCGCAACCGAGCAGACCGACATGCGCCCGCAGATGCGTCTTGGATTGGCCAAACGCGGCTATGCCGGCGTGATCCATCACCTTGCCGCCGATGAGGCCAACTCCGCGCTGCCTGCGCTCGAACTCGAAAGCCGACTGATCGAACTCGGCTTTGTCGAGGGAGCCAAGGTGGAGGTGCTCCACGAAGGCATCGTCGGGCGCGACCCGATTGCCGTTCGAATCGAGAACGTCACGATCGCGGTGCGACGGCGCGAGGCGATGGCCGTCATTGTCGTCTGACGAGGCGGTACGGCATCATGGAAGCACCGTTAATGCATCTCGCTTTGGTGGGCACGCCCAATAGCGGCAAGACCTCGCTGTTCAATGCGCTGACCGGCAGCCGCCAGAAGGTCGCGAACTATCCCGGCGTGACGGTGGAGCGCAAGGAAGGCTTTTTCGTCACCCCGCTCGGCCGCCAGGTGTCGGTGGTCGATTTGCCCGGCACCTATTCGCTGCGAGGCCGCAGCCCCGATGAGGAAATCACCCGGGATTTCGTGCTGGGTCGCGCCGAAGGCGAATCTCTTCCGGATCTCGTGCTGTGCGTGGCCGATTCCACCAACCTGCGGCTCACGATCCGTCTTTTGCTTGAACTCAAGCGAACCGGCCGGCCGCTGATGCTGGTCCTCAACATGTTCGACATCGCGACCAGGCGCGGCGTGACCGTCGATGCGGCGCGGATGTCCGAGATGCTGGGCGTTCCCGTGGTGACGTCGATTGCGGTGCGCAAGGGCGGGACTGCCGAGCTGTTGCGCAAGACCGACGAGATCGCCATGCAGGCGCCGGCCTCCCCGCAGCAAAATCTCTGGCAGCCGCTCTCGGTCACTGAGCTGCGGGCTACCCAGCGCGAGGCCGACGGGATTATCGCAGCAAGCGTCAGCCTGCCGGCCAGACCCGACACCTGGACGGCACGGATCGATGCCGTGGTGCTGCATCCGGTGGCGGGGTTAGCGATCCTCGCCCTCATTTTATTCGTGATGTTTCAGGCGGTGTTCGCATGGGCTCAGCCGCTGATGGAGCTTTTGTCGAATGCCTTTGCCGCTCTCGGTCAACTCGTGCACGAAACGTTGCCCGCGGGCCTGTTGCAAAGTTTCCTGCAAAACGGCGTGATCTCCGGCGTCGGCAGCGTCATCGTGTTCCTGCCGCAGATCATCATCATCTTCCTGTTCATCCTGCTTCTGGAAGATTTCGGCTATATGGCGCGCGCGGCGTTCCTGATGGATCGCATCATGGGAGGCGCGGGCCTGCACGGCCGGGCCTTCATTCCCCTGCTCTCAAGTTTTGCCTGCGCCATCCCCGGCATCATGGCAACCCGCGTCATCGATAACCGCCGCGACCGATTGACGACAATCCTGATCGCGCCGCTGATGACCTGTTCGGCGCGAATTCCGGTCTATACCTTGATCATCTCCGCCTTCATTCCGGCCGAACAGGTGTGGGGGTGGGTCGATCTGCGCGGCCTTGTGATGTTCGGGCTTTATACGGCCGGCATCACCAGCGCCCTGGCGGTTTCATTCCTGATCAAATTCTTCATGCTGCGCGACTACGCGCCGGCGCCCTTCATGCTGGAATTGCCCGACTACAAAATGCCCCGCGCCCGCAGCATCGCCATCGGCGTCTATACGCGGGCGAAGATGTTCCTGCAGCGGGCCGGCACCACGATTTTCTCGATGATGGTGCTGATCTGGTTTCTGGCGTCGTTTCCGGCGCCGCCGGCCGGCGCCGAAGGCGCTGCGATCAACTATAGCCTCGCCGCCATCATCGGCCACGCGCTGGCGCCGCTGTTCGCGCCGCTCGGCTTCAACTGGCAAATCGTGGTCGCGCTGATTCCAGGCATGGCGGCGCGGGAAGTCGCGGTCGCAGCGTTAGGCACGGTCTATGCAATCGAGGGCGGCAAGGAAGCCGCCGATCAGATCGGGCAGGTGCTCGCCACGAAATGGAGCCTGGCAACGGCGCTTTCGCTGCTCGCCTGGTACATCTTCGCCCCGCAATGCGCCTCCACGCTCGCCGTCATCCGGCGCGAGACGGGAAGCTCCAAGTGGATGGCGCTTACCTTTGCCTATATGTTCGTGCTCGCTTACGCGGCGAGCCTTGCAACCTACAATATTGCGGTTGCGCTCGGCGCCGGATAGGCGCAGCTCCGGCGTTATTGCAATCCGGTTTCGCCGCTGGTGCGTTTCTTGGCCAGATCCATTTCGGTGACCGCGATCAGGATCTCGGCGCGGGTCTTCAGATCGGGCGCTTCCAGCAGCGCCTGTTTTTCCGGCGGCCCATAGGGCGACATCATCGCAAGCGCATTGACGAGCGCTTCGTTGGGCGCGTTTTCGATGCCTTCCCAGTCGACCTTGAGGTTGTTGGCGTTCAGAAACTCGGTCAACGCCGCGAGCAGCGCTTCGCGATCGACAGCTTCCTCGCCCTTTCGCGCGGTGAAGTCGTCGATATAGGGGAAGTAATCCACCTTGCATTGGCGGTACGCTGTCAAGACGGTTTGTTCCTCGACCACCCTGAAGCGCGCGATGCCCGTAAGCTCGAGGATGTAGCGGCCGTCGCCGGACTCCGCGAGCTGGGTGATGCGCCCGACGCAGCCGACGCGAAACAGCTTCGGATGAGCTTCGTCCGGCGAATGCGACGCGTCAGGCTGAATCATTCCGATCAGGCGATGGCCGTCCCGCAAGGCATCGTCGATCATCGCCAGATAGCGCGGCTCGAAAATGTTGAGCGGCATCTGCCCGCGCGGCAGCAACAGGGCGCCGGGCAGCGGGAATACCGGAATGATCTGGGGAAGGTCTGAAGGTCCGCGATATTCGGCATTGATCGGCATTTGCGGTCACCAGCGCGTATGTATCTCGGATCAAATCACGCCATTCGCGTTGTCGTGGCAAGGGATGCCGTCATCTCGAAGAACCAGGGCTGCGCAAACAAGACAGACTCAAGCAAACAATATCGTCGACAGCCGCTTTCGCCCTTCGACCGTCGCTTCATCGGTCGCGCCCCATGCATCAAAGAACTGTACCAGTTGCTTGCGGGCGCCGTCCTCGTTCCACTTGCGATCACGCTTGACGATTTCGAGCAGCTGATGGGTCGCTTCCGTGCGCTTGCCGGCTGCGTTGAGCGCGGTCGCCAGGTCAAATCTCGCCTGATGATCAAGCGGGTTTGCGGCGACTTTCTGTTCG